>Ga0114949_10002893_pt1 | contig 10806 bp, 14 predicted proteins | sample N074metaG_FD_83505 | JGI IMG/M metagenome (GOLD analysis project Ga0114949, IMG submission 83505) | Deep subsurface microbial communities from Kermadec Trench to uncover new lineages of life (NeLLi) - N074 metaG | ecosystem: Environmental > Aquatic > Marine > Ocean trench > Sediment | place... | reverse complement strand
TTCCATGCGTTTGGCAAAATATAAGGATAATATATGAGACAGGAGCTTGATTTGGCATGAACCGATTAAATTGTGGTGATATCACTATATTTATTTTGAATATTTGACGGTCATGGATATTGATAAACTGGACGAAGAAATAAAGCGATTTCTATCCCGAGAGGATGGCTTCCGGGCCTATTCTGAGATACGTGAAGAACTGATCGAGAAAGGCTATAATCAGGAAGAAACGGGGTACATCATGGGAATGGTAGATGATAAATTGCTGGCTAATTTAGACAAAGGCAACCAGAGAAGGGGCGCGACCAGGAACATGATCATCGGTTCTATCCTTGCGATTGTTGCATTAACTGTAATTGGAGCATCGTATTTCGGCACAAAGGCAACAAAAGAAGTTTATTATGTTTCGCTGGTGGTTTTCGCGGTGGGTTATTTGGTTTTTCGAAACGGTTTTAGGCGACGCAGGAATGAGAATACTTGAACAATAGAGTTATGGAACATTAGATCATTACAACATTAATGCAGGAATGAGGTCAAAAAAGCATTTGTATTACCGGCGAATATGATCATTGTTCTTTTATTAATTTCAGGAGATTGTACATTGTTTCGAGGTTTGAGATATGTTCTAAGAGAACAACTGCTTCACTTAGGAACAACCTGCCTTCCTGATATAAAAAAGGTGCATACAAAAGCAAGTATGCACAGAAAGGTTATCATCAAAATGTGGATCTCCATCTGCTGGGTAGAAGAGGGCTCCGGCAAAGCTGAAAAAAGAATGTTTTCTGAAGCATTGATAGTCATGTGAAACACGATGGCTATGAGTACACTACCTCTTGTATAATTGAATACAGTGGTGAACAAGATGGCTTCGGCTGTAGTCTGAATAAGATACAACAAAATGGAAAACGCTGACAGCTCCAAAAACGAAGGGATCGCGGCTCCTGGAAACCAAAACATCGGTGTGTGCCAGAATGTCCAGATCACGCCAATAATCAGGCTGCTTACCAGGGGAGTGAATCGTGCTTGGAGCCTGGGCAATGCAAATCCACGCCATCCCAGTTCTTCCGCTAATGGACCGAAAGGGAGCGCGATAAGCAAGTATAGCGGGATTGCCGCAAGCAATTTATCGGGGATGAATGATGCTAATGCCATTTCTCGAAAATCCGATAGGCTAATGGCTAGAATGAGTAAGGTTATAGGGACCAGAATCACAAAAAAGTACCATTTCCAACGGACCCGCCACAACAGCAGTTTCGCAAGTAGATCTCTAATGCCGCGTTTTCCTTTGAGCAAATGAGTCATTATGAGTGCTGCTATTGTTGGCCCATAGGCACCAGGTAAAAAAACCAAAAGCCACAGCTCAAATGATTGGTCGAGTACGACCCGCCAGATGTAAACGAAAGGAATCAGGAAGACCCAGGTAATCGCGTAAGTAAGAAAGAAATAGAAAAAAAGTGGATGCTTGGCAATGAATTTCCTCAGGATGCCCTCGTCCGTTTTCTGTTTCATTAACATTATGCGCTTGAATTCAAAGGTTTGCCAATGTTCGATTACGAAACATCAAAGCCATTAGGTCCTAACTTACAACCATAATTTCCAAAAAAAACCCTAAATTCACTATTACAAACCATATTCTTTTCATGCAAAAACAGGAGGTTTCGTTTTTTTACCGCGTAACATTAAACACGAGTTTAAAATCAAAAGTAAAATGCTGCATTGCCATGTAGGTCTCTATCCCGCTGGTTTAGAACAATATTTTATTGATTTGACCACACCGGCTACTTCATTAGAAATTCCTCCTATAGCAACAGAGCCTCCTACTCCCGATGTGATGGAACGAATGATAAAATTAAATGAACAATATGGCATAATAATGTAATCAATCCTTCAGTCCTTCTATCATCCAATCAATGTTTTCCCATCAACCAGGATACCCGACAATGTCAGTAAATGTGATTGCGCGAGTTGGAGGGATTGGGAGGAATTCATCAAAAAGCCCTAAATTTACTTTTACAAACAACTCATCATGCCTGACCTGCTTCACTTAGCGATCCCCGGATTTGTGCTGCTGCTGTTGGCCGAGGTAATATTTGACACCATCAGTAAACGTGAGCTTTTTGAAACCAAAGATACCTTCAGCAGTTTGACCATGGGAATTGGGAATGTGACAGTGGGACTGGCAACCAAAGGGGTGATGCTTGCTGTTTACCTGTGGATATATCAATATCGAGTTTTCACCCTTGATGGCGCAAAATGGTGGCTATGGATACTACTATTGCTAGCGGACGATTTCAGCTACTACTGGTTTCATCGTACTAGCCACTCCTGTCGGTACTTCTGGGCATCGCATGTGATACATCATTCCTCCCAGCGATACAACTTGTCAACTGCCCTGAGGCAGACCTGGACAGGCAATCTATCTGGGACATTTTTATTTTGGGCCTGGATGCCCCTGATAGGCTTCCATCCAATAATGATATTAAGCATGCAGGCCATCAGCCTGATTTACCAGTTCTGGATACATACCGAAACCATTGGGAAAATGCCCTACTTGTTGGAGCTTGTATTAAATACACCCAGTCATCACCGGGTGCATCACGGATCAGATATTAAATATCTCGACAGGAATCACGCAGGGATGTTGATCATATGGGACAGGATGTTTGGGACCTTTGTGGAAGAAGGAGAAACACCTACCTACGGCTTGACCTGGAACATAGATACCTATAACCCGTTCAAAATAGCTTTTTGTGAATGGCGTGATATATTCACTGACCTAAGAAAATCGCAAAGTTTACGCAATTTTTTTGGATATCTTTTTGGGCCACCAGGCTGGAGCCACGATGGCACAAGGAGAACAACTGCGCAGCTTCGCGCTGCAAATAGAGGGACTTTGGAAAGCACCAAAATCCCAAATCTCAAGCACTAACTAAGCACCAATTTTCAAGGTTCAAAATCCAAACCTTGAACCAGCTATGACTACTGAGCACGAAACTCGCAACGCTAAACTTCTTTTGTCTCCCGCAGATCTCGCTAATTATCTCAGAAAACTTAGTCTAACAGTCGGCAATACTCAAAACTCCAAATTTTCCGAAGGAATCCTTCGGACAAAATTAAAAACTACTAAGGAACCTGCTCAAACACCTTACCACCAACAATAGTATACACCACCTTTGTTTCTAGGATCTCATCCGCCGGTATCTCCATGATATTTGCAGAAAAAACTGCAAAATCTGCTAATTTACCCACTTCTATAGACCCTTTTATGTGTTCCTCAAAGGCGCCGTAGGCTGCATCGATAGTATATGATCTTAGTGCTTGTTCCCGCGTCATCTTTTGGTCAGGTTCATATCCACCTTCAGGCTCTCCATCAAGTGTTTTCCTGGTGATCGAGGCATAAAATGAGGCCAGCGGATCTAATGGTTCTACCGGAACATCGCTTCCATTAACAATAATAGCTCCGGATTGCAATAGTTTCTGCCATACATAGGCGCCCTCAATAATTCGCTCTTTCCCTAGTCTCCGGATGGCCCAGGGACGGTCTGACGAAAGATGAATGGCCTGCATGGCTGCAATTACCCCCAACTCTGCAAATCTGGGGATGTCCTGTGCACTAAGATGCTGCGCGTGCTCAATTCTAAATCTGGCGTCTTTGGCAAGGTCAGGATACATTTCAAAAGCACGCTGGTACCGGTCAAGTACTTCCCGGTTGGCCTTGTCGCCAATAGCATGAGCGCACACCTGAAAACCGTTTTCCAAAGCACGTAGGGAAATGTCCATCAGTGAGTCAATTGGAGTAGTGGAATGGCCCCAATGTCCGGAACGATCACTGTATTCCTCAAGCAACCAGGCGCCTCGAGAACCCAGGGCGCCGTCCATATACATTTTTATGGAGCGAACGGTAAGATGATTGTCTCCGTAGCCTATTATCTGGGCCTGCAGCAAACCATCGATCTAGCAGGGCCGGGTCATCACCACTTAGCATGGCCCACATGCGAATAGACATGGTTCCATCATCTATAGTTTCTCGGTAAAGGTCAATAGTCCCTTGATAAGCGCCAGCATCCTGGAAACTGGTAATCCCATGGGCCAGGCATTCCTTAACCGCCAGACCAATGGCCTTCCGGTCCATTTCAACAGTGGATTCAGGAATGTGCATGGTGATCAGGCTCATGGCTATTTCATTAAATACACCAGTGGGATTTCCCAATTCATCCCGGATGATCTCTCCTCCTTCTTTGATTTCCAAAGGGGCCTCTTCCAATCTAATATTTGTTATTCCCGCGATTTCCATGGCCTTGGCATTTGCAAAACTGGCATGACCGCTGGCATGCGTGAGATAAACGGGATTATCTGGTGAAATGGAACTAAGCAAGTTATGTGTTTGGAAGCCTTTTATCAGGGTATCAGGTTTTACTGTCCATTTACTTTGATGCCATCCTCTGCCAAGTATCCACTGACCGGGTTTACTCTTGTTTACTGCAGATTGGACCATATTGACTAATTCCTGATAGCTGGTGGCAGCTCTAAGGTCAAGTTCAAGTATGTTATAGCCCATGCCCATGAAATGTCCATGTCCTTCAATCCATCCGGGAGTCATAGTGAGTCCCTTCAGATCAAGAATACGGGTATGTTCGGCAACTCTTTTAGTCACCTCGACCGAGTCATCTCCCACGTAGACTATCTTTCCGTCAATTATACCTACAACAGACGCTTTGGCCTGATCCTCATTCAAGGTGTGGATTACGCCATTGGTGATTAGGAGGTCAAAGGGTTCGGGAGCATTACATGCAACCAATATAGATAAACAGAATAAAGTGACGCAGAAGGACTTAAACTTTTGAATTGGCATCGGTTTGGTTATAATTCGTGAAACCTAACTATTTTGCACCAAGTTCCATAATCATAGGATAGTTTAGCTGTCTGAAATCCTCAACTATTAGGTCAGCCAATGCTAAATTCTGATTACCGGAATTGGGATTTTGGTAACCTATACATTTCATATTAGCTCTTTTCGCAGCTGCTACTCCATGATGGGAATCTTCAATAACCAGACATTGACTGCTATCACTTTTGGTTAGAGTTGCAGCAACCTTGAATATTTCCGGATGTGGTTTTGAAAATTTCAGATCTGCTCCACTGACCTTTTGCCCGAAAAAGTGCGTAAGCCCGAATAACTCCAGTACCAACTGGATGCTTTTCATGGATGATGATGAGGCCAAAACTAGGTTCACATGTTCATGATACAATGACTCGATCAACTCACGGACTCCGGGTATGGGATCGAGGCCAGGCTCACTTTTGAGCCGTTCATGATAAAGACCGCGATCCTGCTTTAACACTTCTTCAACTGTAACAGATAAAGAAAATTTTTCTATTAATTCCTGCCACATGTTCTTTGAAGAACGTCCTATATATGTTTGGTATTCCTCCAGGCTGAGTGAGATGTTGAAAGATTCAAACAATTGTGCCTGTAGTTCCTGGTGAATGGGTTCGCTATCAATGATGACCCCATCCATATCAAAAATTACTGTTTCAATCATAATGGTCACTTATGCAATGCCTGTAATGTTTGGTAAGCAAAAGGCTTCCTAACCGCAGCCAAAATTAATAATATTATACATATACAGATTTTTATTCATGAGAAATGAAATTCATTCAACTTGTGAAACGTTATTTAAAGGAACCATGAAAAATACTGTGTGTTGTGCATTTGTCTTGGTTTGTACCGGTTTTATTTACGGTCAACCACAGGACAAGATAATTCCCCCGGAAATTATATACGTTGACCTTGAACCGGGTGTGCGGCTGGAAGTGCTGGACTGGGGAGGTCAGGGTGAGTCCATTATGTTTCTGGCCGGCCTTGGCAACACTGCTCATGTTTATGAAGATTTCGCCCATCATTTTACTGGAGAATACAGGGTATATGGATTGACCCGTAGGGGCTATGGCGCTTCAAGTCAACCCAAATATGGTTATGACATACCTACCCTGGCAGATGATATCAGAGGGGTGCTGGATAGTCTGGCGATCGAAAAGATCGTGCTTATTGGTCATAGTATTGCAGGGGATGAGATGACTGCGTTTGCTGCCAATTACCCTGATAGAGTAAGCAAATTAGTTTATCTGGATGCGGCCTATGACCGCTCTGATTTTATTACGCTAATGCGGAAAGCCCCTTATCCTATGCAAGCACAACCAGAAATGTCTACCGCTGATTCGGCCTCTTCTTTTACTGTGAGTGCTTATCTATCTAATATGTTCGGAATGAAATATCCGGAGTCGGAGGTTTTGGCCACCCGTACCTTTACAGATGGGGGAAAATTAATGGGTTCAGTAACTCCCGATGGTATTGGCATAAAGATCATTATGGGGCTTGAGCCCCCTCCGTATAAAGACATACAATGCCCGGCTCTTGCATTATATGCAGTATTCAATCATGTCAATGAGTTATTTCCTAACTATGAAGATTTTGACCATAGTAATAAATTAATGGCACATCAGGCCATGGAGGTGTTAAAACCTTATGTACTGGATCAAATTCAAATTTTTATTGAGCAGGTAGACCGAAAGCACGTCATAAAATTTGATGGCGCGGATCATTTTGTTTTCTTGACTCATGAAAGGGCGGTGGTCCATGAACTCCTACAGTTCCTATCAAAAGTGGAATAGGTGGTTCTCCGATAGCTCTAAATATTTTTTAGCACCTGAAATTAATCAAAGTACATTCTTAATCAGCAAGTTACCCACAATTACTTGCACAAATACTTATATACAAGCCGTTTAGGCGAGAAACTTTCTTTGGATGAAACACGTTTTTTATAGTGAATCTACAGTTAAAACCATGTCAATCAATGAATTGAAAGTGCAGATACTGGAATCCGTAGGTGGGCTGGATCAAACACAATCTAAGAAGGTGCTTGATTACATACGGCGAGTGGTAAGGTCCAGACGCGACCACGAGGATTACCACAATTTTAAGCGACGGGCCATGGAGGAAATACAAGTTGCTATCGACAATAATGGCGACCCCCAGCCTGCCTGATCACCCCTTTGACTTACCTTGTTCGTCCAGGGAAGTTACTTGTGCCATTGTAGCGTAGGTAGGTAATCAAATCTTTTTGATTACCGGATTAAAGGCCTTTGAGGCTACCAGGACACGGTCTCCAATGGCCAGATCAGAGGCAGTATTGCCATCCACGATTATCTTCACCAGTTGATTGCCAATTAACACGGTTACTACGAATATCACATCTTCTGCCACAAGCTCAATAATCTCCCCAATAAATTGAAACTTGCCACTTAAATGACGATGTGAGAAAAAATCACCCGGTGTTTGTGTGCTTAGGACCTGGCCATCTTCCAGGTGAATTACCAGGTCAGATAACTTAAGTATTTCTCCAACATCGTGACTCACTAAAAATGTAGTCAGTTCAAACCTCCTATGAATTTCAAGAATATAATCCTGAAGTTTAATACGCATGACCTGGTCTAATGCGGAAAGAGGCTCATCAAGCAACAATATCTTTGGCCTTGCAACCAGTGCCCGGGCCAGGGCCACCCGCTGCTGTTGTCCCCCGGATAAGGTAGCAGGCTTTCTGTCACTTAGACCGTTCAATTCTATTACTTCAATAAGTTCATCCACTAATCCCTTGTTCGAGCCGTGTTTAAGGCCATATATCAGGTTCTCTCTCACCGTCATGTTCGGAAAAAGAGCAAAAGACTGGAAAACCATGCCGATGCTGCGGTTGCCGGGCTTTTCATTTATTCCTTTCTTGCTATCAAACCATACCTCATCATGCACCTGGATAAGTCCGGATTCCGGGGTCATTAGTCCCGCCAGAACCCTGAGCAGGGAGGTTTTTCCAGCACCGGATTTACCATAGAGGGTTACCAAATGGCCATGCTCAATTCGCTGGTCTATCTGGAGTTGCATGGTACCGTTCGGTCCGTCAAGCAGTTTGGATATTTGGATATTGATCATTGCCAGAATCTCTTTAGATAGCCACCATTTACCAGATAGACCAACAGCAGTACCAGGAAGGCCAGCGTTAGCAGAATCAATGAATACTGATGGGCGGCCCCATAATTAAGCGCTTCTACTTCATCGTATATTGCGATGGAGGCCACTCTGGTACGATCCGGAATACTTCCGCCAATCATTAAAACCACCCCAAATTCTCCAAGGGTATGGGCAAATGACAATACAATCCCGGTAAGCAGGGAAGGTTTGATGTTTGGAAGCTCTACCCTGAAAAGCGTAGTCAGATATGATTTCCCCATAACTTTGGAAGCGTCAAGCAAGGAAGGAGACAAGCTGGTCAATCCGCTTTGTATGGGGTGTACCATAAAGGGCAAAGAATATATGACTGAAGCGATTACCAGCCCGGGAAAGGAAAATGCCAGCCTCAGGCCAAACCACTGTTCCAGTATTTGTCCTAATTGGCTGTCAGGGCTAAAAGCCAACAACAAATAAAACCCCAAAACTGTGGGAGGAAGTACTAACGGCATGCTTACCAGGGTTTCCATAAAGGGCTTTATCCGCGATGAAGTAAAAGCCAGCCACTTACCCAGAGGTATGGAAATGATCAGTAAAACCACAGTGGTTATGGAGGCCAACTTTAGGGTTAGGGAAATAGGCGTCCAGTCCATTATTCGGAAAGCATTATTTCGCTGGTCTTGATCATAGCAATAACTTCAACACCAGGTTGCAATTGTAGTTGCTTCACAGCATTGCTGGTAATTATTGAGCAAAGAGTATATTCTTGATATTGCAAATTAAGCTGGCTAAGAAGTTGCCCCTGTTCAATCGACACCACTTTGACTGGTATCTGATTTTGTAGACTAATATCTGCACCGCTTTTCCCGATAATTACCTCGGTTTCTTTAAACATAACTTTTATTGGGGTCCCTATGCTTAAGTAAGGGGCCGTTTCCGGTGTTTCGATTACAATACTGGTAAAAGTAATGTCGGATACCACCACTTTTACCAAAGTCAGGTTTCCATGAACCTGGAGGTCTTGTATGGTACCGGAGAGGATGTTCATTGTTATAACCTAGTGTAACTTAATAAAGATAATATAACCTTGGGAATATAGAACAATACAGCATTAGATTAACGATTTTTGAAGTAGGTACTACGTGGGCTTAATGGCCCATTTGTGGAAAAGACAATTCCATTATATGTTTGCAAATATCTGAATAAAGACATGAAAGATTTGAACATTCTCGATAAGCCTAAAATCTATGCAGAGCTGGAAGCGAAATCAAGAAAGATTGGTTTTAGTATGCCGTCAGATCTCTATATCGGAAGTTTGCTGAAAACATTAATTACCTCAAAACCCAATGGAAATTTTCTAGAATTAGGAACCGGAATCGGTCTGTCACTTTCTTGGATGATTGATGGTATGGATACTGAATCCAAGGTCATAACAGTTACGCACTAAAATGACTCTCTGATATTCAAATAAAATCCTGGATTTTGAGTCCCAAACCCAAAGTCGATTCGAATATTTAAGCGTTCTTTGGACTTAGCAGCGTAGCGAAACCCAAACCCCCATGAAGATTTCAAATGATCAAATCCCCAATTAGAAACACTGGGAGCGACATTGCCAATTCCTACAAAACTCACAACGCCCCATCTTTCCCAGAATGGAGGCTTCTCCCTTTCATCTATCCAGAATTTCCGCCCTAGTGGCAACCGATACTCCATCTGTCCCGCCAGCATGGTATTATCGCGGAACCGTCCCAGATAGTGTCCACGCATGATTTGTTCACCTCCTAATAAAGCCAGGGTCTCAAATGTCGGATCACCCCAATTGTGCTCCGCTACCACATTAAAGGCCAGTACATGTCTCTTTTGAAAGGTCTGAATATAGTGGCGTAGGTCAAACCGGAGCTTGGTAAATTCAAATTCACTTCCCAACCAGGACTGGTAGGTGGTCAGGTTGACTTGAACATAAGGGCCGGTAGTGGCATTAAAAATATTGTCCCGTTTGTCGAAGCGGGCGATTAACCCCACGCCGCTGGTCAACGCTCCTTCATTGCCCGGAATTAATCCCTCCTGATTCAATAGTCCATCTTCTTCTACTTCAGTTATTTTGCTGTCCTGTCTTATGTACCGGACCCCAAGGAAATAATGATTCTTAACCTTGGCCAGATAATTAAAATCAACGGTCATGGTCCGGGTGGTGTAAATCTCTTCGTTTGACTCAGGAGTGTTGTTGCCAATGCCCCAAAATAACAAAGGAAACTTGATCCATTCTACCACGCCCTTGAAAATGTGCTTGTTGTCATTGAGGAATATCTCATAGGACATCCGTGCTTTGATCTGGTTGTTCAGCGTATAATTAAAAGGTACTTTTATGGTAGAAAGCTGAGTGCCTTCCGGAGCGTTCTTTCCTCGAAAAAAATAAATGCTGATCACCCCTATTCTAAGTGAAGTTTCAGGAGAATAAGTAATTATCGGTAATACCATAAATGACCCATTCCTGGACCTTGCCGAATCTATTTCTTCACCTTTTTTTTGGGCCTGAACCGGCGCGGCCTCAGCTATGCAGATAAACACAGCAAAAAAAAGAAACTTAAACCACCGAATAGACATCATAGATGTAAGTAGAATCTACATTCCCTAAGTCATAACGTAAGTTATGAACAGTGTTTAGGTTTAACTAGGCCTTATGTTAGTGGAGCATAAGGGCTAGTTTACGTGACATGACTAGGGTGGGATAAGATAAAAAGTTCTGGGCGGCTATAACTGCTGCTTATTGGTTCGTAGCCTGAAAGCTATGCACCTAATATGAAACT
>Ga0114949_10002892_pt1 | contig 10806 bp, 11 predicted proteins | sample N074metaG_FD_83505 | JGI IMG/M metagenome (GOLD analysis project Ga0114949, IMG submission 83505) | Deep subsurface microbial communities from Kermadec Trench to uncover new lineages of life (NeLLi) - N074 metaG | ecosystem: Environmental > Aquatic > Marine > Ocean trench > Sediment | place... | reverse complement strand
TACAAATCTAAAGGAGGATTCGGGGTGCTAAAATTAAGAAAACACTAGTTTTTATTGTGTTTTCAAGTCTCATCACGAAGTTCTAATGCATAATGCGGGTTAAAAGATGGTAGATTGATATTATCATTATAAACAAAAAATAAAAATCACACCTTTTAAGCAGGTGACTTTTGAAAACTCCCAAAGGAGGACAGATTTACAATAACATAATCCTATTATATGTATACAATTTCTCTTTTTGGATTCGCATATCAAGTGGAAAGAGAACCACAAGGAACACAAAGATAGGCACTAAGTTCACAAAGAATTCTCCTTAAACTTCGTGAAAATCCATGCCTGCCGGTTTACCAAGCCGGAGGCATGGCTGGCAGGTTTGTGACCTTTGAGGTAAAAAATAAGACTTCCCATTCCTCATCAATTTCATAAGCTGGATTCATAAAATCTAATTGACTTGTGTATTAGCTTAATTTATTCGAAATTATTTTTTTCATAACTTCTTGATTGTCAATAGCTAATTGAGCAAAAGTAAATAAACTAAAACTACGATCTAAATTTTGAGTTTCATAAGTTACTTTATAATATCTATTATTATCTAAATAATCCGTTAAAGCTCTAATTCCATGTAAAAACGGCATCAATACTACGCTTAAAGGCAAAAATTCCTTTTCTTCCTTTGTCAAAAAACTTCCGTTAACCGCCAAACCTTCAATAAAAGCTTCAAATAATTCCGTCGTAAAATTAATAATTGACAAGTCCTTTTCATCTTCCACAGCAGTATTCGAAATTGTTCTTATGGCATCTCCAAAATCATAGAGAAAAGTTCCTTTCATTATGGTATCTAAATCAATTAGACAAAGAGATTCATTATTTTTTGAAAACAAGATATTATTTAACTTCGTATCATTATGGCATACTTTTATGGGCAATTCATCTACATCGATGTTTTTAAGCATTGAAATGTTTTCTTCAACAAAAATAATGGCCTTTTGAGCCACTTCAATCCTCTCCTTTTCAGCTTTCTGTAAAATTTCGGTAAATTGATCATATCGAAAGGAAATATTGTGAAATTTTGGTAAGGTATCTTCAAGAAGTTCTACATTAAAATTTGCCAATATTTTATGAAACAATCCTATAATTCTTCCAGCTTCAAAGGCGATTTTAGGATTTGTTGTCGTATTAAAAACAATACTACCTTTAATAAAGGTCATTAACCTCCAAATATTACCGGATCCATCTCTAAAAAACGATTCTCCCGAGTCGGTTTTGGCAAGCGTAATCGATTGATAATTTTCATGCTTTAATAAAGGAAGAACCAAATCTAAATTATGAATCAAAGAATTTATATTTGTAAATACTTTGGTATTAATTCGCTGTAAAATATAAGTGGGATCTTTCTCATTTGAAACTAAATAGGTATCGTTAATAAACCCGTTTGAAATTGTTTCAAATTGATAAGGAAGATCCGGAATTTGAAACTTATTTAAAATATCATTTAATTTCTCCATAGTGGTGATGGGTATATTTTATTCATACTTAATTTCTTTAATACTTGCTGAGCATTTTTTTTATCATCAGCATAAGTCACACCAAACCAGGATGAAGATGGTTTCGTTAATCTAATTTTCGCTATTTCATCATCAATCATATGTTGAATAATCAATGGAATATACATTTCACCACTTTCTATATTAGTTTTTTTACTTAAAAATTTAATGAAAAGAGATTCAATTAGGTTAAAAACAGAAGGGTCACAAATCCAAAAATTCATAGAACAAAATTCATCTCCTGTTAAAGGCGTGTTACTGTCAAAATCAATAATTGATTCACCATTCTGTTTTATTTTAGTCAACTCCTTTATACTTTTAAGAAAATCGCCTTCCACCTTACATATGCCTCTTGATACAGAACCATGATCAGACAAAGTATCTTTCAATGTATATGGCACTAATCCGAATAGTTTTCCAGACTTATTGCTGCTCATTAATTCAAAAGATTTCACAAAGGCATCTCTGCCATAATAATCATCTGCATTGATAACAACAAAACTATTATTAATACATTTTCTAGCTGCCCATACTGCATGAGCTGTTCCCCAAGGCTTCTCTCTATCAAATTCTTTATTAATTTGAGAGGGCAAATCCCCCACTCTTTGGGCTATAACATCTACCTTAATTTTTCCAGGGAGCCTGTTGGTTAAATATTCATTGATATCTTTTACAAATTGTTCCTTGGTAACGATCACAATATGATCAAAACCATTTTCAATAGCATCATATATACTAAATTCAAATAAATACTCATTCTCGGGCCCTAAAGGATCAAATTGTTTTAAGGCTCCATACCTACTGCCGTTTCCGGCTGCCATTATAAGTAAGGTCATAATTTATTTTATAATTAAAAAAGTTTATCAAATTTATGAAACACGATCAAATAATAATTGAGGGTCATATCATGGATTCGTATTCTAATTCATATAAGTGAGCAAATATAAAAATTAACATTGTACATGACAATAATTGTAAGTTTTATTTATGATACCGGTTTTTATATTTTATTATATCTACTAATTGATAGTAAAAACAGACAATTTATGATCCATAGATACTTGGTGTACACCTTGCTTCTTTAATATACCTTTTGGCTATATAACCGCATGATTTAAACTCAAAAAAATCATAAAGTCCACAAAGAAACAGATAGTACCCTACCACTTAATTTGAAATTTTAGTCATGTACAAAGAAAAATAAATTTATATGCTTGATTTATTCAAAATAGCAATTAATTTCGCAATCTTTAATTTAGATATTCGTTAATGATTTTGAATCATAAATTTATATGAAAAGATATGTCTTAATCTTTCTTATTAGTTTTCCGATACTTGCCTTTTCTCAGGTAAATTCACAATTCGACAGTTCAGTGTACATAGAAAAAATGAATAATACCTTGAACATAAAAGTGGAATTAGATAACGACGCTGAATCATTTCTATACACGGAAGGCCTCAACAGATATACTATTGAGCCCAACATTAACACAAGAATAGGGATATCAACAAATTATAGATTTCTTTCAATAAAGGTTGGGTTTACACCAAAAGCTTTGTCGAATATCAATTCAGACAGAAAAGGAGAGACAAAAATGTTTAAAATTCAAAGCGATATCTTTGTAAATAACTGGATACAAAGTTTTGACTACCTTAAAGTAAAAGGCTATTACTTAAAGGATTTTAATCCTATTTTAGGCCTCATGCCTCGATTAAAAGATTATGAAATTCTTCCCGAATTGAAAACATTATCAATAGGTGGAACCACTGCTTATAAATTTAATAATCATTTTTCCTTAAAATCAATTCTGACTCAAAATGAAATTCAGCTAAAAAGTACCGGAAGCACCATATCCAGCTTAAATTACGGATATTTTAAGATGTATGATAAAACCCAAGGATTGGATTTGAGAAGTTTTGATCTTGTAATAAATACAGGATTTATTTACACCCATGTTATAAATGAAAAATTATTTGCCAGCCTTAGTGGCATTCCCGGGATAGGAATTGAGTTTAATAAGCTGGTTACCAATTTTGAAGATGAAATGATCATTACAAAAGATAATAATTTTGTGTTTCATTTAAATGCGCAATTAGGACTAGGGTATAATACAAAAAGATTTTATGCCGGAACTCATATCAAAGGTATCGTTACAGCCAGAGGAAAAAAATCTTTAGTAGGATTCAATACTTTAAGAGGTGTTTTTCAAATATATGTAGGATACCGATTTAAAGCTCCTAAATTCGTCGAAAACGCATTTGATTGGATGGAAGATCAGAATCCTCTTTAAGCCTATTCAATTTATCAAATAATTATTTTTTCTGCTGTTTTTCAAAATATCTTTAACTCATCTGAATATTTAATCACATCAATGAAGGAATCGCATTTTTTTGAATGCTTGTCATTTGAATTTTAAATTGGGTTCGCTATATTTGCTTCACCTAATTTTCGATCAATTAAAACAAAATCACTACCAATGAAATATATTAAAATTCTTTTTCTGTGTTTATCCATACAGGTATCCGCCCAGCAAGGAGGTATGTGGATACCCTCTCTTTTAGAAGGAATGAATGAAACCGAAATGCGAAATTTGGGAAGTAAATTATCAGCAAAAGATATTTATGATGTTAACAATTCAAGTTTAAAAGATGCGATTGTACATTTTAACGGTGGCTGTACTTCAGAAATTATTTCGAAGAATGCTCTTTTACTCACCAATCACCATTGTGGGTATGGAGCTATTCAATCACATTCTTCTGTTGAGCATGACTATTTAAAAGATGGTTTTTGGGCCATGAACGGTGATGATGAATTACCAAATCCGGGTATGGTCGTTACCTTTATTATACGTATAGATGATGTTTCTTCACAAGTTTTTAACGGTGTAGCAGATGATTTATCCGTTAAAGAAAAACAATCAAAAATTGATCAAAATATCAATTCGATTAAAAAGAAAACGATCAAAGAAAATTGGCAAGAGGTAAGTATCAAACCTTTTTATAAAGGAAATCAATATTTACTTTTTATCACCGAAACATTCAAAGATATTAGATTGGTTGGGGCTCCGCCAACTTCAATTGGAAAATTTGGTTCGGATACCGACAACTGGATGTGGCCTCGTCATACCGGTGATTTTTCATTGTTTAGAATTTATGCAGATAAAAACAATCAGCCTGCGGAATACAATAAAAACAATGTCCCATATAAACCAAAACACTACTTGCCAATTTCTTTAGACGGTGTATCTGAAAATGACTTTACCTTGGTTTTTGGTTTCCCGGGAAGAACAAATGAATATTTACCTTCGGTTGCTATTGATCAAATAGTTCATAAAATAAACCCCGCTAAAATTGAAATTCGCAACGATGCTTTACAAATTGTAGATAAATTTATGCGCAACGATGACAAAATTAAAATTCAATATTCTTCTAAATATGCCAGAATTGCCAATTATTGGAAAAAATGGATTGGTGAAAATCAAGGGATAGAAAAATCGAAAGCTATTGAAAAAAAGCAGGAACAGGAAAAAGAATTTACCCAGAGGGTTAAAAACAATGCAAATTACAATACGATTCTTCCTGAATTTGATAAACTATATAGTGAAATTGATGAAGTGGCGCTTGCTAGAGCTTATTGGGTTGAAGTGGTTTATAGAAATGTTGAATTGCTAAATGCTTCTATCAAACTATACCAATTTGAACAAAAAATCAAGAAAGATTCTTCCAAGTTTGAAAGTGAACGTGATCAGCTGCTGAAAAACATGAATTCCTTTTATAAAAATTATAGTGCCCAAGTGGATCAGCCTGTTTTTGAAAGGCTGATATCCCTATACAAGGAAAAAATGCCTTCAGACTATTTATCAGGTTCTTTAAAAAATGCAAATATTGAAAAACTGACTCAGGATATTTATATGCATTCAAAATTAACAAGTTTAGAAGGCATGAATAGTATACTTAAAGGATCTCAAGATGAAGTATTGCAAAAATTAAATAATGATAAAGGATTTACCTTAGGCAAGGAATTATCGCAAGAGTTTTATTCAAACATCAATCCCAAATACAATGCAATTAATCTTCAAATTCAGGAGGTACAAAAACTTTATATGAAAGCCTTAATGGAAACATTTCCTGATGACAGATTTTTTCCGGATGCAAATAGCACTTTAAGAGTAACTTATGGAAAAGTTAATGGCTATAATCCTCGTGATGCCGTTTATTATCAACCCGTTTCCTATTTAAAAGGTGTCATGGAAAAATATGTGCCCGGAGATTATGAATTTGATATACCCCAAAAATTAATTGATTTATACGACCATAAAGATTATGGTATTTATGGTGAAAATGGTAAAATGCCTGTCAATTTTATAGGAACCAATCACACTACAGGAGGAAACTCAGGAAGCCCGGTAATTGATGCACATGGAAACTTAATTGGATTAAATTTTGACAGGGTTTGGGAAGGAACAATGAGTGATTATAATTATGATCCTGAAATATGCAGGAATATCATGGTCGACGTAAGATATATCTTATTTATCATAGATAAATTCGCCGGAAATGAAAGACTGATCAAAGAAATGAAGTTGGTTCATCCGAAAATAAAATATATCAATATATTAAAAGCCTTAAAATAAAAATTTAAACTTTCAAACACAACACGAACCTCCACAAGACAGGAATACTAATGAACTATATATTTTAAAAATATGGATCCAGTAGTTTGATAAAAATTCATGTTTACTTTTTAGAAAAAAACTCATAAAAATATCAATGATTTCTCTCATCAGAGGGTCTAAGAGTATGTAAAATGAAAAGAAAATTACATCCTATAATCAAAATATTCCAGAATAACTTTTTATTTACACACTTTAGTAGGATGCTAACGACCGTTACTGCTAGTTTTACTTTTTAGTAAAATGTGGCAATCTTTTATTTAATATGCAGATTGCTTCTTCATCTCTGGCTCATCGCTAAGATGTATAACGTTGTAATTAAGATCTAAACAAAAATGCTTACGTCGAACTCACGTTTATAGAATGCTAGCTATTAATCCAATAAAATGTAATTATTTTTAATGCTTTTAACCCGAATTATGTATTAAAACTTCGTGATGAGGATTGAAAGTGCAATAAAATATGATATTTTATTGATTTAAGCATAGCATGGCTATGGTTAAAGCGAAAAATGATGTAAGGCCCATATTTTGCAGCAATTTCAAACCGTAATAGACTTTTTAATACATAATCCGGGTTTAATGCAATTTAATCTTCTTTATCATAAGGCAAACGATGGACATCTTTTAAAGCTTTATTTAACATCCATTCCAATTGTCCATTCGTAGATCTAAATTCATCCGCAGCCCATTTTTCAATAGCCTTGAGTATATCTTCATTAATTCGTAATGCAAATGCCTTTTTTTTCGCCATTATAGTCCTTACTAAAAATCAGAATTGGAATTTAATTTATTGGAATAGGTTTTTATGACTTGTCTGGCCTTTTCCGGTTCCTGCGTTCCAAACAATAGCTTTCCACCATCTTTAAATTCTAACTGAATACCCATATTTCCTTTTACATTGTATGCCTTTCCGTTACCCTTAAAACCCATAAGCACTTTTTTGTTCAGGGCTCTTATACCCCAACCACCATATTCTTTAACAGGCGAATACTTTCGAACATAACATGTATTCAATTCAGGCCAGGCAATATTTTTCGGTTTAAAATGAATAGGGAAAAATTGATAAGTGATTCCTCTTTCATCAATTCTGATTTTTAATTTTAAAGAAAATATAAAAAGATTAACAACGAATAGGGTACCAATAGTGGTTACCAAAGCTATGATTTTACTATTATCATCATCATCTAATATCTTAAATTTCTGATAAACTGAATAAAAAGATATAAGCAGGACAAATATCATAAGTACAATCAACCACCATTGATCAAATCGCTGTGTTTCCTTAAATATTTTCATTTTTTTTATCCCTTTCAATAAGAGCTTTTAAAATACCTCTGTGCGTAACTAAATTAATTACCTTCCATTCCATCTTGGCATAGCTGTTCAATAAATCTTCAAAGTTTTGCTGAGATTTTATTGCTGTACCTGTTTGTTTAATTATTTTATATTCTTTCATTATTAATAATTGATTATGTTATTTTACGATTTGATTTATTGATAAATTCTTTATTGTAAAAAAAACAAAAATAACATTTATATTATTAATCCCTTCTCATTTAATCATTCAAAAAAATCCGACAAATTATTTTCCAATTATTATTATCTATTCTTATCTCTTTCTAAAATTACTCTGATAATATGGCCTTCCATATTACCTAAAGCACTTTTTATTACCCAGCCACCTCTCGCATGTTGGTTGATGAATAAATTTCAATATGAAATCGAATAGAAATATGAACAAAAAATAAAGTTCGTAAAATTCTTAGTGACTTAACGTTCCTACATTTACCACAGGAGTTGCGTCTTTATCAGAACACAAAATCACCATCAAATTACTAACCATTGCCGCTTTTCTTTCTTCATCCAATTCAATGATCCCTTTTTTACTCAAATTTTCCAATGCCATTTCCACCATACTTACAGCCCCTTCAACAATTTTATGTCTGGCTGCAATAATTGCTGTTACCTGTTGACGTTTCAACATTGCACTGGCAATTTCTTGAGCATAGGCCAAATATCCAATTCTTGCTTCTAAAACTTTAATCCCAGCCATGGCTAATATTTCTGACAATTCTTGTTCTAAGGCATGACTTAATCATTTACACTTGCTCTTAATGTAATTTCTTCCTCCTTACCATCATCTTCAAAATTATCATAAGGATATAAACTAGCCAATTTTCTCACTGCTGCATCTGATTGGACACGAACAAAGTTTTCAAAATTATCAACCTCAAAAGCTGCGTTGAATGTATTTTCTACCTTCCATACTAAAATGGTACTTATCAAAATGGGATTACCCAATTTATCATTAACCTTTACACATTCACAGTCAAAGTTACGGGCCCGAAGAGATATTCTTCTTCTGAAATAAAAAGGATTTGCCCAAAAAAATCCATTTTTCTTAACCGTACCAATATACTTACCAAACAATAATAAAACTTTCGACGAATTTGGGTTCACCAGAAAGAAACCCCTTATCAAAAACACTCCAATAAGAAATAAGGCTATAGACCAAAGGTTTTCATTTATCATTCCATAAACCCCTCCAATAAATAATAATATTGTAAAACTTAATACTAAACACCATTAAGAGCCTTGATAATTTTTTCCATTTTCATAAAAATAAGACTTATATGATATTATTTTGATATTACAAATATATCATATTAATTTAATTTAACCAAAATTCTTCCATGTAATTTACGAATATGAAAATATATCCAATTATTTTTATTTATACCCCTATTTTTTAGGGGTATATTTTTACAAACTTATAATTTTTATTCATTATGTCTATTTTTTTAGGGGGTCTTATAAATATAATTTAAATTTGCCCTAATTAAACATACAAATATTTTAACATTATTAATTGAAATTTTTTATTATGAAAACAAAACTATTCTCAAAATTAAAACATTCTTTAATCGCTTTTTGCTTATTAATCTCTTTTACAGGCTTTTCTCAGGAAGATGAAGGTGATGATGCTTCAAGTTCTAATTGGAGTATAGGGGCCGATGTACAATCCCGATATATATGGAGGGGTATTAACTTAGGTGGCAATAGCGCAAGTATTCAACCATCTATTGAATATTCATCTGGAATGTTTGCCATCGGAGCATGGGGAGCCTATTCTATTGGAAGTACTCAAACAGGTCAGGAAGCTGATTTATACATTTCTATTTCCCCACTTGATTTTCTATCATTTACAGTAACAGATTATTTCTTTCCTAACGATGGCCTGGGTAACAATAATTATTTTGATTATAGTGATACCACAGGTCATGTATATGAAGCTATGGTTTCATTTGCCGGAACTGAAAAATTTCCAATAAGTATATTTGTAGCGACCAACTTTGGAGGGGCTGATCAAGACGAAAATGGCGACCAATCTTTTTCAACCTATGTTGAAGCCAGTTATGGTATTTCTGCAGGAAGTGTTGATCTAAGCATTTTTGCTGGAGCCGTATTTAGTGATAATGGAGGGTATTACGGAACGGATGGTTCCGGACTTATAAATTTAGGCCTTGGTGTTTCCAAAGAAATTAAAATTACCGAATCCTGGAACTTGCCTATAAATGCTGCCTTGATATTTAATCCAGACGCTGAAAATATCTTTATAACTTTCGGATTTAGTATTTAACCTTTAAAACCTTATAACAATTATGAAAAAAGTTGAAGCAATTATTAGAAAATCAAAATTTTCTAATGTAAAAGAAGCACTACATAAAGTTGGTGTGAATTTTTTCTCTTACTGGGATGTAACAGGATTAGGAAATGAAAAAGAAGGCCATGTTTACCGTGGTGTTAAATATAGTACAAGTGATATTCAACGTAGATATCTATCTATCGTTGTGAATGATGACTTTGAAGAGATTACAATCAAGGCAATTCTTGAATCTGCCTCTTCAGGAGATGTTGGAGATGGAAAAATATTTGTATCCAACATTGAGGAATGCTATCGAATCAGAACAGGTGAAAAAGGTGGTGAAACCTTAAAATAATTACAAATCAATCAATAATTAAATAAATTATATTATGGAATTACTTACTATAAATAATGTATGGATGATGATCTGTACAGCACTTGTCTTCTTTATGCACCTCGGGTTTTCTCTTTTAGAAATAGGTTTGACAAGACAAAAAAACACAATTAACATTTTATTTAAAAATATATTCATCATTACCGTTGGACTGCTATTGTATTGCCTAGTGGGCTTCAACTTAATGTACCCCGGATTTGGAGAAGGGTCTTCCGGTATATTCGGTTTTGCAGGCTTTGGATTGGATGCCGTAGCCGCAGCAGATTTGGCCTATAATGAAGGCTATACTTATTGGACGGATTTCTTATTTCAAGCGATGTTCGCTGCAACCGCAGCCACAATTGTTTCGGGAGCCGTAGCAGAACGTATCAAAATTGTACCATTTATGATATTCGTAATTATCTATGTTGGTGTTATTTACCCTCTTGCAGGTTCCTGGAAATGGGGCGGTGGATTTTTAGACATGAGAGAAACTCCTTTTTATGACTTTGCCGGATCAACATTGGTTCACTCTGTTGGTGGTTGGGCAGCCTTGGTAGCTGTTTGG
>Ga0114949_10002887_pt1 | contig 10814 bp, 10 predicted proteins | sample N074metaG_FD_83505 | JGI IMG/M metagenome (GOLD analysis project Ga0114949, IMG submission 83505) | Deep subsurface microbial communities from Kermadec Trench to uncover new lineages of life (NeLLi) - N074 metaG | ecosystem: Environmental > Aquatic > Marine > Ocean trench > Sediment | place... | reverse complement strand
GACAAACGACCCTATAGGTTATGCCCATGATTATTACTCCCAATTCCCTTCTTTAACCATTTATTCTATCCGCCACTTTATTCGTTTATTTTAGCGCTATTTGGGATAGTGACTTTAGTTTTATTGATTGAGGACGCTCATGCGCCAAGTTTTTCTTGATACCGAAACTACAGGCTTGGAATCCAAGTTGGGGCACCGCATTATTGAGATCGCTGCTGTAGAAATGCTTGGACGAAGATTAACGGGCCACCATTTTCACTATTACCTTAATCCTGAACGTGAAATTGAAATCGGAGCATTGCAAGTACATGGATTAACTAACGAGTTTCTTCAAGACAAACAAAAATTTTTCGACATTGCTAACGAGCTACTAGAATTCATTATTGATGCAGAACTTTTTATGCATAATGCGTCTTTTGATGTGAATTTTCTTAATAATGAATTAGGGCTAGCAAAATTAGAACCATTAGAAAAGCACTGCCATTCAATTACTGATACACTGAAAATGGCAAAAGAATTACACCCTGGCAAAAGAAACAATCTCGATGCTTTATGTGAGCGTTATCAAGTAAATAATTCCAAGCGTGTTTTGCATGGAGCGCTACTAGACGCAGAATTATTAGCCGATGTCTACCTCGCTATGACACGTGGACAAGAAAGTCTAATAATGGAAGTATCTTCTCCATCACTTGATGTCACCATAAACCAAAGCGACGTACAATTGACAGTACTACCCGCTAACACGGCAGAGCTGGAATTACATGCACAGCAGCTGGAAATGATAGATCGTGAAAGTAAGGGTATGTGTTTGTGGAAACGTACTGAATCCAGTATGGCGGAATAAGTAAAGCTAGCAATTTGCCCCACGTATTCTGGAATATGATATCAGGGGTATCAAATGAGAACATCCGTTCACATCATATTAATAATATTCCTTACTACACTTCCATCAATCTGATGTCCATATTCAATCTTCTTAAACTTCTCAGAATGCAAAAAAGTTTAATGCTGATAGCCTAGCTTTCTTTAAGCATTTTTATTCGGCTAAATGGTAGGCGGTACTGGGATCGAACCAGTGACTTCCACCGTGTGAAGGTGGCACTCTACCGCTGAGTTAACCGCCTAAAAAAGGAACAATTAGAGCATAAATTCTTTGATCTGGTCAACGCACAAACGAAGCAATGAGGAAGAAAAGTATTCCACAGTAGAATCAAGTAAAATAGAAAACTTCTTAACCAGCAGCAATCAGTACTCAATATGATCCGCACCCGTTTTGCTCCCAGTCCCACTGGTTATCTCCACATCGGTGGTGCACGTACAGCACTATTTTCCTGGGCTTATGCCCGTAGGCATGGTGGCAAATTTATTCTACGGATTGAGGATACGGATCTTGAGCGCTCCACCATGCATTCAACGCAAGCAATCCTTGATAGTATGACCTGGTTGGGACTCGATTACGACGAGGGGCCATTTTATCAGATGCAGCGACTAGCACGATACCATGAGGCAGCAGAACTATTGGTACGTTTAGGAAAAGCATATTACTGCTATGCCAGCAAAGATGAGCTAGATACGATGCGCGAACAGCAACGTGCTGCCGGCCTGAAACCAAGATATGATGGTCGCTGGCGTGATTCTAATCAGACTCCTCCTGCTGGGGTTAAACCGGTGATACGCCTGAAGAATCCTTACAGTGGCGATGTGGCCTTCAATGATTTAGTCAAAGGCCCAATTATCATAGCTAATAGCGAGCTTGATGATCTGGTGTTATTACGATCTGACGGTGTACCAACTTATAACTTTGGTGTGGTGATAGACGACCTCGACATGAACATCAGTCACGTAATTCGTGGCGATGATCATGTCAACAATACACCACGTCAAATCAATATTCTAAAAGCACTTGGCGAACCACTTCCACAATATGCACATGTACCTAAAATAATGGGGGCTGACGGAGAGCGCCTTTCTAAACGCCACGGGGCGGTTTCAGTAATGCAATACCGTGATGATGGCTATTTACCAGAAGCCTTAATAAATTATCTGGCACGGCTTGGCTGGTCGCACGGCGATGAAGAAATATTTAGCCGTGAACAACTAATTAATTGGTTTGACCTAGCATCTGTTAATTGCTCACCTGCAAAATTTAATTCAGAAAAATTGCGGTGGATCAACCAACACTATCTGAAAACAACAGCTGACGACCTATTGGTAGAGCTAGTTACACCTTTGCTTGAGAAAAAAGGCTGTAATGTCACTACTGGGCCAGATTTGCAAAAGGTAGTGATTATTTTAAAGGAAAGAGTTAGTACTATTACAGAACTCGCTGATAAAGCAACGCTTTTCTATCTACGTTTAAAGCCTTCAAGAGAGACTGTAACACAATACTTCAGAGCCGAAGTAAAACCGGTAATGAACGAGCTAATTGCAAAATTCTCCCTAATCTCACATGAGTGGGATCGTCAAATGATTCATGATGAAATTAAAAATATCGCTACTGCTCATAACATGAAGTTGCCAAAAATTGCAATGCCACTACGAGTGATGGTGACAGGCGAAACAAAGACGCCCTCGATAGATTTGGTGCTGGAATTGCTTGGTAGTACGGAAACAATCGCTCGCATGAATAGCCAAATAAGCAATTTTCCCACTTGACCTTGGCTTTACATTGAAAGAATGCCTCAGTATAATTCGCCTTCTTTTTGCGGGGGTATAGCTCAGCTGGGAGAGCGCTTGCATGGCATGCAAGAGGTCAGCGGTTCGATCCCGCTTATCTCCACCATACTCTATAAAAGATAACTACAATAAGTTCTTTAGTCCCCATCGTCTAGAGGCCTAGGACATCACCCTTTCACGGTGAGTACAGGGGTTCGAATCCCCTTGGGGACGCCACTTTTTCCCCAGATTGATACCAATGAGATAATTAATCTGGTATTTACGTGTAATTGAAAAACGAGCTAAAACCGGTTTTTATTAGATTAACAATACCTTTCAGGGTCTGGTGTCATAACTGTCAATTGGAAAAGATAAGTGGCAGTATTATTTTATTTTTCTGATCATCCGAAATTTACTGCTGAAGTATTTGGAAGAATTAAGTTGGTCAAGTCAAAGTACCCGGATAATACACTTCCGAATAATACTAATATCCTGAACTAGGCATCACGATATTGACATGGTGAGCACATTCACCTAGCAATAGTCATGACTACCAAAACCTCCACCAAGACCCATCATCAGATGTAACCAAGTCAGGTGAAACTGGATCCTCGGGAAAGTTTTTATCCATTACACGCTCAGCATCATCGCGCAGATCAGTCATTCCCAGATATTCGTAGGACTGTATCATAATAGTTAATGCATCCTTCGTAGCCGGGGTCTGCGGATACTCCTCTAGAACATATTGCGCACGATTAACTGCAGCAACGTAGGCCCTTCTTTTTATATAGTAGCGTGCTACATAGATCTCACCCATCGCTACGGAATTAACTAGATAATTCATACGCTTTAGAGCATCAGGTCTGTATTTACTGTCAGGATGGCGGGTAACTAATTCCTTGAAACTTTCAAATGATTCACGCGACGCCTTTGGGTCACGTTCACTCATCTTCTGATCAAGATACCTTTTCATCACATAACCCGCTATTCCTTTTTCTTCATTGAAACTTGCCAACCCTTTCATATAATATACATAATCAACATTAGGGTGGCTCGGATGTAGCCTAATAAATCGGTTGGCCGCTATGATGGCCGCAGCCTGATCATCTTCTTTATAATGGGCATAAACTACCTCAAGTTGAGCTTGCTGCGCATAACGACCATAGGGATAACGCGCTTCCAGGGCTATAAAAAATCTGATAGCAGACTTGTAATCTCCATTTTCTAGGTCTGATTTGCCCTCTGAATAAAATTGTTCTACAGTCCAACCACTGGTATTTTCCCCTCTTTTATGGGTTTTTAACCAGCCAAAGGCACAACCTGACAGCTGAATCGCTAAAAATAAGGCTAAACTACGTGAAATAATAGACATAACAATTTCAATGACAGCTAAAAACGAACTATCTTATTATACCGCAAAATTCTCGCGGTCTAGACCGACAGAAAATATTATCGAGCTGATAATCCCACAATCATGCGCTGGTTTGCGGCTTGATCAGACTCTGGCACAATTACTGCCAGACCACTCCCGTAACCGTTTACAAGCATGGATCCTAGAAAAACGGGTGACCATAGATAATCTAAACGCAAACTCAAAAAATAAAGTATGGGGTGGTGAAAAAATTAAAATAAAATCACTACTACACCCCACTGAAACTGCTCATGCTGCCGAAGCTATCAAGCTTGATATAGTGTATGAAGATCAATCAATCATAGTCATTAACAAACCTGCTGGAATGGTAGTGCATCCTGGTAACGGCAACTGGCAAGGTACCATGCTAAATGGGCTGCTTCACCATGCTGCACAATTGGATAAAATACCACGTGCAGGCATCGTACACCGGCTAGATAAAAACACTAGCGGCCTATTAGTTATAGCAAAGACTCTTGAAGCACAAACTAATTTAGTGCGACAACTACAAAATCGCACCATGAAACGAGATTACTTTGCTTTAGTACTTGGTCGCATTCCACTTAACGGACAGGTAAATGCGCCAATAGGGCGGCACCCAATACAGCGCGTAAAAATGACAGTAACCAAGAATGGCAAGGAGGCATGTACCCACTACCTGGTAAAAGAGCAACTTTGTGGATGCACCTTACTCCAATGCAGCTTGGAAACTGGGCGCACGCATCAAATCCGTGTGCATATGCACTCTATTGGCCACCCACTAGTAGGTGATCCAATTTATAATAAAAATCCAAGAAAAGTTGCACAAGAAATTGGCCAATTGATCATGAGTTTCCCGAGACAAGCACTACATGCGCAACGACTGGAGCTAATTCATCCAAAAACTGGTAAACCGATAATGTGGGAAGCTGAGTTACCCGAAGATATAGGAAAACTTATGCTCAAGCTCCGTCATTATCATGACAATCACCCTACGTCCAAATAAATACAAATATGAATGACTGGGTTACACCCGACTGGCCTGCACCATGTAATGTCCAAGCATTATTTACCACACGTCATGGTGGTGTGAGTAGTGGCCCCTACGCAAGCCTTAACTTAGGTGATCATGTAGGCGACAACCCACTAGTCGTCAAACAAAATCGTGCAAAATTACGTAGGGCTCTACCGAGTGAGCCGCAATGGTTGAAGCAGGTACACGGTTCAATACCAATCTGGGTAGACAATAATGTTATTGTGCCTGAAGGTGATGCCGCATTGAGCCGCACTTGCAATGTAGTTTGTGCAGTACTCACTGCAGACTGCTTACCGATATTGCTGTGTGATGATATCGGAACAGTGGCAGGTATTGTCCATGCCGGATGGCGTGGCATAGTTGCAGGAGTGATCGAGCGAGCAGTAACAGAAATGCGAAAAGGAGACGCTCGAATTATGGCTTACCTTGGCCCTGCGATTGGCCCCAATTTTTTTGAGGTTGGAGAAAAAACACGTCATGCTTTTATTAAACAGGATGAGATATCTGCACTCGCCTTTGCACCACGCTATGAAGATAATGGCAAAAAATGGTTTGCTGATATATTTCTGTTAGCGCGACAGAGATTAGCAGCAATTGGAGTAACTGAAGTTTACAGCAACGATGAATGTACTTTTAGTAATCCGGAAAAATTTTTTTCCTATCGACGCGATGGCAACACTGGACGGATGGCAGGGTTGATTTGGCTTACCAAGTAAAACTATATTTAGTATTCTAATAGTTTTACATAAGAAGCTACTAATCTTGACAGGTTCTAAAATATTCTCAAAATCCACAACAACCTGAATCCTGCAACAACGTATAATCGCGAATTCATCTACGAATTGTTCCTATGACCACTTTTTCCTGGATTATTGCTGCTTGCCTACTAGGCGGCTCATTGAGTGTATTGTTTGCTGCCATGCTAACGCTCAACACTCGTGCCTCGTGGGTGCAAATGTTGATTTCCTATGCTATCGGAGCACTACTAGGCGCTGCATTCCTTAACACACTACCAGAAGCGCTTGAGCTGTCTAAAAACCCGGGGCAAATGACCGCCACCGTACTGTTTGGCATTCTATTATTCTTTATTTTGGAAAAATTAGTATTATGGCGCCATTGTCATATCGAGAAATGTGAAGCTCACGATCCTTTACATAGTGTCATCGCAAATACTACTACGAATAACCATGACAGCGGCCGTAGCGGCATGATGATTATGCTAGGCGACACATTTCATAATTTTGTAGACGGCATACTCATTGCCGCCGCCTTTATGGTGGACGTGCAATTGGGCATTGTCACATCTATTGCCATCATCGCCCATGAGATTCCTCAGGAAGCAGGCAATTTTCTGATTTTACTCAACTCTGGTTACACCCGACAACAGGCGTTGCTGTTTAATCTTTTGTCTAGTGTCGCAACTCTGATTGGTGGCATGATGGCTTATTTAATGCTGCAAGACATGAGTCACCTTATGCCATCACTCTTAGGGCTTGCTGCAGCTAGTATGATCTATGTAGCGATGGCAGACTTAATTCCAGGTTTGCACAAACGCCCCGAAATTGGTGCTACTGTTCAACAGGTCACACTAATCATGCTGGGCATCAGTTCTATCTGGATAGCAGGTAACTTTTTTACTAATCCCATATGAATCTACCTTCTTACAATTAGTTAATTAGGCAGTCGATCCTTCAACTCTACAACTAATTAAAATGTGGTCCTAAAACTCATCCGCTTTTATTCGTTACTACCTAAATTTAGTGCATAAATTCACTATATAAAACCTGAACTGGTATCTATTAAACAGGAATTTAGGCAGCTAAGTAGATTCTGTTTCGCGAAGTGTGCCATTGTTCAAGTATTTGAATTCCGACGCGTAAGTTCGCTATTGAGCTCAGCCAGAAATCTTATATTCACTTTTCTCTGTTTGTCGCTTTTGTACCAGGTAAAACAGGTAATAGCTCCTAACAAAATCAAAAAAACGTTAAGTGAGCTTATGCCACCAAAAAAAATATCTACTATCCCCTCAAAAAATGCAAATACACCCAAAATAATGACTAGTATCCAGAGTCGATGTCCCCATTTGGACCTCTGATGTTGGTAACACCACGCATTAAGCTTCTCTTGAAGCGAAATAAGCTCCGCATCGGTTTCGGTTTTAAAATCCATCAGGAACGATTCCCTAGTCAGAAGAAAGGATATCTGACCTTACGTGACAGACTCGTCCGGGTCAATGTATGTTCATCAATATCTAATTTTCCATAAATATTAATTGCCGTCAGTATAAAATGTACAGAAACCATTAGAGCACCTTATGCTTTATGATATGAGAAGTGTTCAATAGTAAGACAAGCAGCTGGAGAAAATTTATCCAGATCAACAACTCCGTAATCTAAAAATTAATATTACAACAATTTCATTACATTCTCTGGTGGTCGGCACAATACTGCCTTGTCTCCTCGTACAACAATCGGTCGTTGAATTAGATCCGGATTTTCTACCATGATGTCAATTAATTCATCATCCGACAGGTTCCTCCCAGCAAGATTCAGACTACGCGCCAACTGTTCTTCGCTACGCAGCATATCACGCACTGATAAGCCCAATTTTTCACGCAGCTCACGCAACTGGTTGCTTGTTAAAGGCACCTCATAGTAGTTAATGCTCTCAAATCCTTCCTTACTATCTTTGAGAATACTAAGTGTAGCTCTACATTTACTGCATGTTGGTTTTTGATAAATGGTTATCTTGTCACTCATGTACACCCCCTTAAACCACCGCTAATTATTAAGATCAACTAAACATAGTTCATACTTTTCCCGAGTATTCTGTGATATTTAACTTTACGCAACCTAAATTCCAATGATGTGTGTGCAGGGTTAAACTTAATAGAATCTGATTATTTTTCTCAGGACACTGCCAGTAATAGTCTAGTAGAGTTTGATGAGCTACAATCTATCCACTAATATTTTCATTAAGCTTTATAAATTATTATCCTTCGTAACACTCAGCTTAGTGAACAATTACCTGTTATATGAGAAACTTCAATTCAGCTACTGCGCCTTCCTCACAGGAAACCCTATTGTGTCGCGACCAAAGCGAGATGAGCTAAGTTCTACATCAGCACGCATCCATGCCTTCTTGAAACGTGCCTCAATAAGCTCCGATTGTGCAACTTTCTCTTGTGCGTGCAACGCCTGTAACAAACCTTGGAGTGCCCATCCATTGTTTCGATGATGTCTTAGATCTTCCCAATAAACTGCCTCTGCCTCTAACGCATGCCCCGCCTCAAGGAGAATAGCTCCCAACGTCAGACGTGGTGGGTGGTGCCATGCGGATAACTTTGTGTTGAGTAAAGTATCCTCGAGACGAACTGCGCGTTCAAGATGTGCAATTGCAGAATCAAATTTTTCCTGGGCTGCATCGATCTCTCCTGCTAATACCTCAGGTCCGATTTTCAATACTATACGTAGGGGATCTTTAGAAAAGAGTGGATCATCGAAGGATGGATCCTTCAGAACTTCACGAAATATACCTAATTCCTTCTCAGCCTCATACAATCTCTCCGTTGCGACAAATGCTAGGCCACGTACATAATGCCAGACTCCACTTAAGAGTATGCCCTCAGATAGAGGTTCGGGTACCTTAAGAATCTCTTCCCACCGCCCAAATCTCGCAAGTGCCCAGTATGGGGCAGCCCGGAAATCTGCCATCATTGGCATTTCTTTTAGTTTTTCATCGCTGACTTTGGCTGCTACTTTTTGTGCTGCTTCAATTGCAATCCGGCTTTGACCATCTGCGGTCGCAGCAAAATAAAGGAAGTGAATGTTATGTGGGTAATATTTCATCGGGTACAACCCTTGGGCATGACATTCTGTGATGTATTCTTCATCAACTGCGATAGAAAGCTGGTTACTTTTTATCGCATCAGAATATCGGCCTACACGGTAATATATATGTGATGGCATGTGTACCATGTGCCCTGCACCTGGCATCAACGTCAACAAAGCATCGGCCGCCTTCTCCGCCCGTTCGGGAGTATTTGTCGTGTCAATAAGATGAATGTAAAAATGTAGCGCACCCGGGTGTTTTGGATTTTGCTGCATAACTTCCTCAGTGAGCGCCACAATTTCCTCTGTCCCCTCATATGGGTGTCCATCTGGCATCCAATAGCTCCAAGGCCGGATATCCATCATCGATTCAACGTAGAGCATCGTGATGTCAGAATCATCCGGAAAACGTTTATGCACCTTTCGCATCGCCTCAGCATATGACTTGTCATTCAGCTTTCGATGCTCACTCTTACCCGAATAACGCTTCTCAAGAGCATTGATCAACGCTTGTTCTCTTGAAGATGCATTAGCCATATGTAATTTAGCCTGTTGCACCATTTTTAGAGCTTGAGCCTCATTATTTGGATCCATCATTGCATTGATGTTTGGACCCAGCACAAGCGCTTGGCCCCAATAAGCCATAGCTAATTTTGAATCAAGCCGCGCCGCCTCCAGAAACGCACGGCGCGCTTCTGAATGATTAAATGCATAAGCGAGGTTTATTCCCTGGTTGATAAATTGTTGTGCTTGTCTGTTATGCGTACTAACTGGGAACCTATGCTGACCTAGGTTCAATAGCCTCGGCGCAAATTTCTCCTTTGGGTTCTGCTTACTTTCTAGATTTAATTGCCCATAGAAGTTATGGTTTAATTTGGACACCATAAATGTGTCCAGTTGGCTAGTCGATGTTCTCTTTCCGGTCTGGGCATATGAAACGATCGCGCAAAAGGAAGTTAAAACCACACTTAGTATTATTAAGCAAATTTGACCAATAATTTTCTTAATATATATATTCATATTCAATCTATTGCTATAATAATATAATGTAAAAGATTAAAATTTTCAGGCCTTACATTTTCAAGAATATCTATGACGATTGACGTAAATTTACAAGACGTCCGAGTCCAAAGTGGATAAAAGTAAGTCCTGACAGTACTGGCGCAAACAGATTTAGAATTGGTACAAATTGCGTAAGACCAGTTAATAAACCTATGCCCCATAGTGACGACTGATTTGCAGAGAACAGAGCTTTCATTTCCTCATGGCTGGCATGTTCTGCCAACGCATCATAGCGAAACAAGCGCTGATTAAGATACGCTGCTGCAATGAATGGAATTATCACACCCACCCCAATTAACCATAAAGGAATAGTAAGCACCCAAATGATAAAAAATATACAGATAGCAAGTAAAGCGTTCAGCAAACTGCCACCAATACTGCCACCATTTTTACGTTCAAGTTGCGGATAATCGCGTTCAGCTACTAGACTAATCAGCATGGGCATAGCAAATAAAGCTGTAATCACTAACGCAGTAACAAAAATTAATGGTACAAACAGAATAAAATGTGCCATGGCCTGTATTGTATGCGCGATCCACTTTGGCTCTACACCTTCAAGCCAAGTTTGAATACCAATAGCTGTAAGACCGCTTGTAATCCAATTCGAGAAGGTGTCCCAAAAGATCACACCTAAAACAAACCACACTAGAACCGCTGTTAAGATCGGCCATAGCACGATCCACAGAATCCTAAATTGGAACAGATCATGAAATGCACGAGAAAGCGCATCAAGTATTGGGTTCATGTATTTTCCCTCACGAAGCATTAATTACGTGCCACTAGATAATAATCTTTTACTGCATTCAAATGTATTACTAATAAGTATTGCCTCTTAAAGATT
>Ga0114949_10002883_pt1 | contig 10820 bp, 11 predicted proteins | sample N074metaG_FD_83505 | JGI IMG/M metagenome (GOLD analysis project Ga0114949, IMG submission 83505) | Deep subsurface microbial communities from Kermadec Trench to uncover new lineages of life (NeLLi) - N074 metaG | ecosystem: Environmental > Aquatic > Marine > Ocean trench > Sediment | place... | reverse complement strand
GTGGGAAGGAAAGAAGAAGTCTTGTTCGCTTCGCGCCTACGAGTAGTGTTGCGTTGTTGGTGCGGGTTCTGATTGCGAGCGCCGAAGGGCCTGTACACGACGCACCGATCCAAAAACACTCGAACCAGCCGAAGAGAAGACCATCGCCACTCCCTCCTATCGCTTCCTCTCCCCTCCGCTCTCCACGACCTCATCCTCTTGCACGGACCCGCTCCTACAACGCACCACGATTCGTAGGCGCGGAGCGAACAAAACTTCTTTTCCTTCTTCTTCTTTCGGACTCCGGATTCCTTCGGACTCCGGAGACCTAGGAGCTAGTCGAGCCCAATTGTTCTCCCACCTCGACTTGGGCTAACATACGTCGTTCGTTGCGCGTCGCTGGCGGCTGAGTGTTTTTAGCCGGCCGCACGTCGCGGGAGAGTGTTCCGGTGAATAAGGGTGACGAGCACTGGATGACCCTCGCATTGCAAGAGGCGACGCTCGCAGCGGAAATGGGCGAAGTTCCGGTCGGTGCCGTGATCGTTCGCGGCGAAGAAGAGATCGGCAGAGCTCACAATCAACGGGAAACAGATCAAGATCCTTTGGCTCACGCCGAAATGTTGGCGATCGGTATCGCCGCGCGTCGAATCGGAAGCTGGAGATTGTCGGATTGCACGATGTACGTAACTCTGGAGCCTTGCGCGATGTGCGCTGGCGGGCTTGTCAACAGCCGGATGAAGCGTCTCGTCTTCGGGGCCGACGATCGAAAGGGAGGCTACTGCGGATCACTCGGGAATCTGGTGCAGGATGCGCGCATGAATCATCGTTCGGAAGTTTCCTCCGGGATCCTCGCGGAAGAGAGTACTGAGTTGTTGAGAAGTTTCTTTGCCGCATTGCGGCAATAGGCATTGAATCGAAGAAGAAACGGAGAGGTGTCCGAGTGGCCGAAGGAGCACGCCTGGAAAGTGTGTGTAGGGGAAACTCTACCGTGGGTTCGAATCCCACCCTCTCCGCCATTGCGGATCGTTACCGGGTAGGCCCTAACGGACGAATTGTAGAACCATGAACCGGGAGAGGTGCCAGAGTGGCCGAATGGGGCGGTCTCGAAAACCGTTGATCGTTTGCGCGATCCGTGGGTTCGAATCCCACCCTCTCCGCCAATCAGTTGCTACCGGCCTTGATAGTCCATAGAGAGGACATGCTGTGAAACGTACATTTCAGCCAAACAACCGTCGTCGCAAGAAGACTCACGGCTTCCGGCTGAGGATGCGGACCCGCCAGGGCCGTGCGATCCTCGCTCGCCGCCGCCGCAAAGGACGCAAGCGTCTGTCGGTCTGAGAGCAGCGATGGTCGGCACAGAGAGCCTGGGAAGGCTGGATCGAATTCGAAAGCGGGCGGACTATCAGCGCTGCTACCGCGAGGGCCGACGTATCCATGGCGCTCTTGCGACACTGCACGTGATGCCGAGCTCCGAAGGGCGCTGCCGCTTGGGAATCACCGCCACCCGCAAGGTCGGGCCGGCGGTGGTTCGGCAGAAGCTCCGTCGTCGTACCCGCGAGATCTTCCGGCGCTGGCCTGGCCGTCGAGAGTTGCCCTTGGCTGACATCGTCGTTCATCTCAGGCCCGCTTCGGCAAACGCCACCTTTTCCGAGCTCGAGACTCAGTTGCAGGGTCAGTTGCGTCGATTCCAGAAAAGGGTAGCGGTCGACTGGCAATGAACCGCGCAGTCGTCGTCCTTCTCAGGCTCTACAAGAAATGGATCTCTCCCCTTTTGCCGCGAGCTTGTCGCTTTACGCCTACCTGTTCGGAATACGCGCAGTTGTCGTTCGAGAAGTATGGCTTCTGGCTGGCGAGTTGGAAGAGCCTTCATCGTTTGGCCCGTTGTCATCCGTTCCATTCCGGCGGCGTTGACTTTCCCTAGTCGCCCTCGCCCATCCAGAAAAACCGATCTCCTCCGATAGAAGTAAGGACGATAGAAAGTTGAATCAGAAGAACTTGATTATGGCCGCCATCCTCTCGGTGGTGGTTCTGGTCGGCTGGAACTTTCTGTTTCCGGCCCCGGAGCGGCCGCGGACCCTGTCTCCGGTCGAGGAAACCGCGCCGCTGACGGGTCTTCCGGCAGCACCGGTCGCCTCTCCTATCGCGCCGGCCCTGGCTGAGACGCCACCGCCGACCGTGGTTGCGGGAATCGAGCTCGAGCCTATCTCGGACACTCTCGAGAGGAAGATCACCGTCGAGAGCGCAGCGGTAGTCGCAGTGTTCTCCAACCGCGGTGCTCAGCTCGTTTCACTACGCTCCCGAGATACGGAAGGGCGCGATGGGCAACCCCTCGAGATGGTTCGCGAGCGGGACACCGGGCCCTATCCCTTTGCACTTCTCGACGTGAACGGCGCCTCCTTGAGCCTGAACGAGGTTCTCTTCACCGTTGAACAGCAGTCGTCGTCCTCAGTGCGGTTCGTCTATCGGGGCGCGGAAGGCAGCGTCGTCAAGGAGTTTCATTTTGAAGACAGCGGACTCTTCGAGGTAGATGTCACCTTCGAGGGCCGTCGCGACTGGAGCCTGCTGCTCGGTCCCGGGTTGCGCAACCCCAACGATGCCGAGGTCTCGGGTCGCTTCTCCCTGAGAGCCGCGTCCTATGAGTCGGCGGGCAGCATCGAGTCGATCGCGGCCGACAAGACGTCGTCGCCGGTGCTCGTGCCGGGCCAGAGCGTCCGTTGGATCGGGCTCGAAGACACCTACTTCCTGACGGTGCTCGCACCCCACACACCGCTGGCGCAGGCCATCGTGCAGCCTGTCCTGCTGGTGCAGAGTGGCGGGGTCGGCGGGGCTCGATATGTTCCCCACCCTCCAGGCGATGCTCCGGAGGGCTCACCGCCCGCCGAGCTTCAGGTCCTGATACAGCCCGGTGCGGAGAGCTTCTCTGGCACGGCCTTCTTCGGTGCCAAACGCTATAGCGAGCTGAGCAGCTTGCCGGGGGGTCTCGGTCTGGAGAAGACCATCCGCTGGAGTTGGATGGGATTCCTGGCTCGGCCCATGCTCTGGGTCCTGCTTTGGATCCACGACAACTTGATCGACAACTATGGCTGGTCGATCGTGCTCCTGACCCTTGCTATCAAGATCCTGGTGGCGCCGTTGACCCACAAGAGCTATGTCTCGTCGCGAAAGATGCAGGCGATCCAGCCGAAGCTCCAAGCCATCAAGCAGAAGTACCGCTCGAAGCTCAAGGACAAGCGCGGTCGACCGAACGTGGAGATGCAGCGCAAACAGAACGAAGAGCTCCAGGGGTTGATGCGCAAGGAGGGCGTCAACCCGCTTGGCGGATGCCTTCCGATTCTGTTTCAGATGCCCTTCTTCTTTGCCTTCTTCACCCTCTTGCGCAGCTCGGTCGAGCTCTGGAATGCCCCTTGGATACTGTGGATCGGCGACCTGAGCGCCAAGGATCCCATCTTCGTCTTGCCGATCGTCATGGGTGCTTCTCAGTTCCTGCAGCAGCGCATCATCGGCACCACCAGCATGGAACCCGCGCAGAAAATGATGATGAACCTGATGCCGATCATGTTCATGTTCTTCTTCATCAGCGCCCCCAGCGGCCTCGTTCTGTACTGGGTCACGAGCAACATACTCACGATTGTCCAACAACTCGGATTTCGTCGCCTCCGGTCGGCGGGTTTCTTCGGTGGCGACGAGGCGGAGTCTTCGACCGCAGCCGCCAAGGGCCGGAGCTAGGCACCAGGAGCAGATAGAAGAATGAACGATTCATCCCGTCTCTTTTTCACAGGTAACACCCTGGAACAGGCTGTGCTCACAGCAGCGACTCACTACGAGCTGGAGCCTGACGAGCTTGCCTACGAACGAGTGGAGCGGCGCACGGGTTTTCTTCGTGGTCGCAAACGAGTGGTTATTCGTGTGGACTCATCGAAGCCGCGGCTCATGGTCTCCGAGCCTCCGATGGACAACGAGCCCGAGCAGGGGGCAGCCGAACCGGAGCTCCTGGAGACCCAGGCGGACTTCAATCTCCACAACCTACCGCCCCAACATCTCGTCGATTCGCAAGAGGCAGAGACCGAGCGATCGGGCAATCAGGCCTCGAACCGGGAGCGTCCGGAGCGTACGGAAAGACCGAAGCGCGAACGTCGATCGCGTCCATCCCAGGAGGATCACTCGGATCCAGTGGAGAAAGACGAACTGCTGGAGAGCTCAGAGCGGCAGGAGGCTGAAGAGTGGACGCCGCCGGAACTGCCAAAGGCCGCGGGACCTGCCGCCGACGCGGCGGAGCAGGGAGTCGAGATGCTGGCCCAGATGGCCGATCTCGAGATCACGGCCGAAGTCTTCGAGGGCGAGGACCAACTCGTAGTCGAGTTGTCCGGTGAGGATCAGAGGCGTCTAGTGCACAATGAAGGCCGCCTGCTCCTCGCCATTCAACATCTGCTGCCTCGAATGATCCATGGTCTCACGGGTGAGATGTCGCCCTGCCGGGTCGATTCGCACGGCTTTCGCGACATGCGGGTGGCAGATCTCGAACGGCTCGCCCGTCGTACTGCCGAGGAGGTCGGCAACAGCGGTCACCCGCAGACTCTGCGGTCGATGAGCCCGGCGGACCGTCGCACGATTCACATGGCACTCAAGGACGACGACGAGGTCGCCACCGAGAGCGAAGGCCACGGCTTCTTCAAGAGAATCACCGTTCGACCTGCTTGAACTGGCGGGCGAGCCTCTCTGCCCGTCGGGATCGGAGTGTTTCACGTGAAACATTCGCTCCCTCCTGCTTTGGATCTCGAGGCTTTCTCCGAGGCTCTCGAGTCCGTGGTGGAAACCCGGCTTTCGGTGTCGGTGCTCCACGCCCTCCACGCTCACTACTCAGAGCTCCGGCGTTGGAGCACCACGACCTCTCTCATCGGTCCTGGCACGGTGGAGCAGACCCTCGAGCGTCACTACGCGGAGTCGGTGAGGGGTCTCGAGCTTGTCGGCCCCGATCCGGCAACGCTCGTGGACGTTGGATCGGGCGGGGGATTCCCCGGCTTCGTGCTCGCCGCCTTGCTGGCGCCGGCGACGAAGGCCTATCTGATTGACTCGAAGCAGAGGAAGGTGGCCTTCCTGCAGTCGGCGGCTCGCTGCGCGGGCCTGGACCTTGTGTGTGTTCACGGCAGAGTCGACGAGTCGTTACCCCTCGGCCTGCCGCCCAGGATAGACTTGCTGACCCTTCGTGCGGTTCGTCTTTCGAGTGCAGCTTGGCGTGCCTTGGTCGACAGGCTCTCGGAGGACGGAAGGGTCCTCTGCTGGACAACCCGGCGGGCTTTGGAGTCCCCGGATCTTGGGGGACTGCCGGATCTGAGATCGTTGGATCTGACAGAGTTGGAGCGTCGGCAGGTAGAAGGTAGCGACGGTCGCGCGATCGTGGCTCTTGGCAGGTCAAAGAGCCGCTAAACGTTCGTAAACGGCGAACCAAGCCCGTCGAAGGACGGTTGGGAGTCATTCTTGAGCATTGTGGCAATCGTCAATCAGAAAGGTGGTGTCGGTAAGACGACGACTGCCATCAATCTCGGAGCCGCGCTCGGCGCTCTCGAGAGCCGAGTGTTGCTGGTCGATTGTGACCCTCAGGCCAACGCAAGCCGGGGCCTCGGCTCCGATCTGTCGCCTCCTCTCCTGTACGACGCCATGGTCGGGAGCTGCCATATCACCGAGGCGGTGCGGCCCTCTGGCTTCGCCGGGCTTGATCTCGTTCCCTCGGATCGAAACCTCGTTGGTCTCGAGGTGGAGCTCGTCGGCCGTGAGGGCTGGGAGTCCGGTCTGCGGACGCAGCTGGCCGGTCTCGATTCCTATGCCACGATTCTTCTGGACTGCCCGCCGTCGCTCGGCCATCTGACGATCAATGCGTTGGTCGCCGCGGATCGTGTTCTCGTGCCGATGCAATGCGAGTACTTTGCTCTCGAAGGCCTGGCCGAGTTGATGAGCACGGTCACGAGAATCCAGCAGACTCTAAACCCCGGCCTCGGAATCGCAGGCATTCTGATGACGATGTACGACGATCGCACCCGCCTCTCGCGGCAGGTCTTTGAAGAGGTCCGGCGACACTTTCCCGACCATGTCTACCAGACCGTCGTGCCGAGGAATGTCCGGCTCGCCGAGGCGCCGAGCCACGGTGTTCCAGCGCTGCACTACGACATTAAATGCCGTGGCGCTCAGGCGTATCTCGATCTGGCTCAGGAATACCTGGCGAGGGCGGCGTGATGGCAACGAAGAGGGGGCTTGGAAGAGGCCTCGACGCCATCCTGCAGAAACCAGACGAGACCGTCCACACGCGTGAGCTGCCGGTGGAAGTGCTGGTAGCGAATCGATACCAACCCCGTTCGGACTTCGCTGAGGCGGGCCTCGAGGATCTGGCCGCGTCGATCGCTGCGCAGGGAGTAATCCAGCCGATCATCGTCTCTCCCAGGAAGGACGGTCGGTACGTCATTGTAGCCGGCGAGCGTCGATGGAGAGCCGCGCGGATGGCCGATCTCACGGTAGTTCCGGTGGTCGTGCGCGATATCAACGACGATCGCGAACTCCTGGAGTTGGCCCTGGTCGAGAACCTTCAGAGGGCGGACCTCAACGGAATCGAAGAAGCGGAGGCCTACCGTGTTCTTCGGGAGAGCTTCGGCCTCTCGCAAAAGGAGATCGGCAAGCGTGTCGGGCGGGCTCGGTCGACGATTACCAACGCGCTCCGATTACTTCGCCTGCCGCCGCCGGTGCAGGATCTGCTACGTCAGGGTGTGTTGAGCGCCGGTCAGGCGAGGCCGCTTCTTGCTCTCGATTCGAGCCGCGAGCAGATACGCGTCGCCGAGCTTGTGGTGCGCGACGGGCTGAGTGCCCGACAGATAGAGGCGAGGGTGGGAGCCAAGCAGAAACCACGCCGTCGCGGTCAAACCAGGCAAGATCCCCACGCCGAGGCTGCCGCCGAGAAGCTGACTCGCGCCTTTCAGACAAAGGTCGAGATCCGTCGCCGAGGCCGGCGTGGTACGGTTCTCTTCCACTTTCATTCCGAAGAGGAGCTCATGCATCTGTACGATCAGCTTCTTCAAACAGGAGGTGTGGACTGAAACTCAAGAACGATCAGCCGCGAGGAGAGCTCGACGGATTTCTGGACGAAGGTTGCACGCTGACCGGCGAGCTCCAGTTCAAGGACACCTTTCGAGTCGATGGAAGCATCAATGGCAAGGTCCTTTCAGACGGTGACCTGTTCGTCGGCGAGAACGGCAAGATCGAAGGCGAAGTGCAAGTCCGGCGGCTCTTCGTCGCGGGCAGGCTCCGCGGAACGGTTCTGCAGGCTCAGCGGGTGGAGATCGCGGCCACTGGCAAGATCCTCGGCGACGTGCATACCGAGAGTCTGGTAATTGCCGATGGAGCCATCTTCGAGGGTCGATGCTCGATGGATACCAAGGGCGCGAAGCCCGACGTAGTCAAACCCGACCCAGCCAAACCCGACGTAGCCAAACCCGACGTAGCCGGATCCGGAGTAGCGAAGCTAGTACAAGGGCCGCAAAAGGATCTCCGAATGGACCGTAAGTTGGTTTAGATTCAACGACTTACGAGACTCTCATACGAATCTAGTGGTAGTCGCCACCCAAGACACACTCAGCCGTCCGAGTAAGGGTAGGCAGGCACGAAGGTCAAAGGCGTTCGGTTCAGAAACGCCGCACTGAAGCTCTTCGTCAAGACGGTGCCGGGAAGATCTCTGGCAACCGGGAGCCCCAGTCCGTAGAGGACAGTGGGAGTGAGGTCGAGCAAGTGCGCTCGGTCGAGAAAGGTGCCGGAGCTGAGATTGTCGCCGAGTAGCATCAGAATGCCGTCCGGAGCAGTGTCGAAGCGGCCCGAGAGGGATCGGCCGTTGCCGGTCAGCGAGGAGGTCAGACTCCGTAGAGTGCCCGCTTCGTCAGTTCCCCAAGCCGACGCGATGACCATCAAGCGCGGCTGCGGAAGATCGTCCCAGAGTCGGCTCAGCACCCCGTCGAGGTGAGCGTAGTAGGCAGTGATGATCTTGGAAGCCTTTTCCAGATCGACGCCCTGCTGGCCCTGGAACTGAAACGCCACGTAGCCTCCGAAGAAACGGCTGGCTGTCTCTTGCAGCCCGTCGAGATGAACGAAGACTGCATCGAATCCCTCAGAGAGCTGCTGGCGAGCGATCGCCTCTCGCCATAGATCCCGCGCCAACGCCTCCCGAAGCCGCTCATCGGGGTCGTCACCGAATGGGAGCAAGGACTCCGGAGCCAGGGAGCTGGCCGCGACTCGTGATGCGATGGCTTGGGCGACCGCCTCCGGAGGACCGTCGAGCGGAGAAGGCGAACGATCCAACAGCAGCGACTCGGTGATGACAACGTCCGCGCCGGCCATGCTGCGCAGCGGAGCGGGCCATGCCACGAGGGCGGTTCGTGCACCGGTCTGGCGGAGCAGTTCCCAAAGGGCAGGCGCCCGGGGTACGGCTGGCGCCGGGTCGACCGACATTCCAAGAACAGGCCCCCAATGTGAGATCCCGAGTCCCGCCGGTAGGAGACCGAGGCGCGCGTCGGGCGAAACAAAGGGCGCTCGGCGTTGCTTCTCGGAGACAATGCCGTGCCGAAACGGGTATCGGCCGGTCGCCAGGCTGAACCACAGGGGCGATTTGACGGTCGGATGCAGGGTCACGAGGCGGCCGTAGGCGCCCTGCTGGGTCAGATTCGTCAGGAAGGGAAGGTGACCTTGACCGGTGAGGGGCAAGATGGCTTCCAGGGTAGCCCCGTCGATGCCGACGACCAGGAGCGTTGCCGGCTCGATCTGGCTTAGCAGTAGAGCGCGAGAAGGTAGCCGGATCCCCGGTGAATAGGCGGCGCGTCGCTCTACGGTCAAGAGGACCGACAGGCAGGCGCAAGAGATGAGAAGGAGGCGGCTACCCTTGCCATAAGGACGGTGTTGCAAGGTATGAAGTAGTGCGGTGTAGAAGGAGATGAGAGTAGCGATACTGAGCCAGATAGCGGCCTTGATCAGTCGATTGTCTAGCGCCGGCGGTAGGTAGAACGAGAAGCGCGAGGCGTGCACCCAGTCGAGCAGGGCGGCCGCGCCGAGCACCAGCGTCATCGTCCACGGAAGGAGTCGCCAGGGTTGGATCCATTTTGTGCTCGACAGCGGAATATGCAGGAGCACACTTGCAACGCTGCCGATGAGGCCGAAGAAGGTCAAGGTTCGAAGCACTGTCGCCACGGTGAACGGCAGGCCTGGATTGAGAAAGAAGAACAGCCCCCCGAAAAGGGCGCCGGCAACAGCTCCCGGGAAAACCCCGGAGAGGGCCCAGGACCAAAGCGGGCGGGTGTGTGGTTTCATCAGCGGAAAAGGACCAGAGGGAGTAAAACGCGCGTGCTACTGTGCGGCCGAATGGAAGACATCCAGGGCAGCGTGGTGGCAGTCCATCGTCGCCCTCATTCCTACTTTCGCCTTCGTCTTCACGTCACTGCGACGTTCGCAGATGCCGAGCCAGGCCAGTTTGTCATGGTACAAGTCGGGCATTGCCTGGAGCCCTTTCTGCGCCGAGCCTTCTCGATCCATGACGTGAGCCGTGGCGAGGGACAGGATGTGCACATCGATCTCCTGGGCAAGGAGATCGGTCGCGGCACTTCCTTGTTGGGGCAATCTCGAGCGGGCGATGTGTTGCGGATCCTCGGCCCGTTGGGGCACGGCTTTCAGATGGAGGAGCACTCCCGAGTCGCTCTGGTCGCCGGCGGGGTCGGGTCGGCACCGCTTCTTCTCCTTGCGCGACGGCTCCTCGATCGTGGTCGGACCTTCGACTTCTTCTACGGCGGTCGCTCGCAGAGCGACCTGAGTCGGCGGGAGCTCTTTGCCAGGCTGACCGAGGAATCCGGCGGCGAGCTCATCGGCACCACAGAAGACGGCAGCTTCGGCGAAACCGGATTGATCACAGTGCCGCTCGAGCGCCGACTCGTGCGCGGTACTTACGACTTCGTTTACGGATGCGGGCCTATGCCGCTACTGGCGGCTCTCGCGAACCTCTGTAGTCGTTGTGGAATCGATGGCGAAGCGGCGCTCGAGACACCTATGGGATGTGGCTATGGCGCCTGTCTGGGCTGCGCCGTGCCGCGACTCGACGGGAGTTTCGCTCTGTGCTGCAAGCAAGGTCCGGTGTTCCGCTTCGACGAGGTTCGGTGGTGACCCCGGTCGATCTATCCGTGGAGCTCGGCGGCTTGCATCTGCCGAATCCGATTCTCACCGCCAGTGGCACCTTCGGGTACGGTCTGGAGTTCGGCCACTTGGCCGATCTCGAGGCCCTTGGCGGAATCGTGACCAAGGGCCTATCGCTCGAGCCCAGGCTCGGCAATCCGGGCCCCCGCATCTGTGAGACTCGAGGCGGCGTCCTGAATTCGATCGGCCTCCAGAACATCGGGATCGAGGCCTTTCTCTCCGACTATGTCGCTGGGCTTCGCCAGTACCCGGCCCAGGTGATCGTCAATCTCTTTGGCGAGACTGCGGAGGAGTACCGAAAGCTGTCAACACGGGTTCGTGACGTGCCAGAGATCGCTGCCGTCGAGCTCAACGTTTCATGCCCCAATGTAGAGCGTGGAGGAATCGAGTTCGGTCACGATCCCAAGCGCCTGGAGGATCTCGTCGCCTCGGTTCGCGACAGCACTGACAAGCCGTTGATCGTGAAGCTCTCTCCCAATGTCACGTCTCCAGTGGCGCTGGCCGAGGCCTGCCAGAGGGGTGGCGCCGACATCCTCTCCTGTATCAACACCGTCATGGGAATGGCGATCGATCACCGCAGCCGAAAGCCGCTTCTACACACCGTTCGTGGTGGTCTATCGGGGCCGGCAATCAAG
>Ga0114949_10002881_pt1 | contig 10822 bp, 9 predicted proteins | sample N074metaG_FD_83505 | JGI IMG/M metagenome (GOLD analysis project Ga0114949, IMG submission 83505) | Deep subsurface microbial communities from Kermadec Trench to uncover new lineages of life (NeLLi) - N074 metaG | ecosystem: Environmental > Aquatic > Marine > Ocean trench > Sediment | place... | reverse complement strand
GGGCTCGCTGTCGACGCCGATCGAGCCGCCCCAGGCGAGGACGAGTTGCCGGGAGATGGCCAGCCCCAGACCGGCGCCGCCGGTTGCGCGGTTCCTGGAGGGGTCGGTTCGATAAAAGCGATCAAAGATGCGTGCCTGGTGTTCGGCAGGGATGCCGGGGCCGTCGTCTTCAATGGAGAAATGGATCGAGTCATCCCTTCGAGTGGCGCGTACGATGACGCGACCGTTCTGTCTACCGTGACGCAAGGCGTTTTCCAGCGAGTTGCGCAGCACTTGCCGGAAGCGGTCGACATCAACGTGGCCCAGCGGCAATCCGGCATCGCTCTCCAGAGTTACGGTGGGTGTGCCGGCAGCTTCGGGTAGCGACGCCACGATCTGGCGGGATACCGCTGCCAGGTCGACGTCGGACGGATAGAGCGGCAACTGTCCGGCCTCCGCCAGCGCCAGTTCCTGCAGATCGTCGACAAGCCGTCCGAGGTGGACGATCTCTCCATGCAGCTCCCCGATCAACGCGTCGTCGGTCGGCAGCAGGCCATCCTGCACCGACTCCAGCTTGCAGCGCAGGTGTGTGAGTGGCGTGCGAAGTTCGTGGGCAATGTCACTGACCATGTTACGCCGCGTGACCTCCTGCTGTTCGAGAGAGGTCGCCATCGCGTTGAACGCCCGCGACAGCTCACCGATCTCGTCGCGGGTGCGTACGTCAACGCGCTGCGATAGATCACCGCCCGCCAGCCGTCTGGCGGCCCCGGTCAGTGTCTCGATCGGTCCCAGAATCCGTCCCGACAGCACCAACGCCAGAACGAGGGCCAGCAATGTCGCGACCGCCACCCCGAGGAGGTGGGCCCGCCCGATACGGCGCATAAAACCGATTTCCGGTGGGCCTTCCTGGGCCAGTTCCACGCCGGGCAATACGAACAGTACGCCCAGCGCCTCGTCGGGGTCGCCCAGTGTTTCCCCGCCGCTAAGCCGCAGACGCTCCGAGAAGAGCCCGTTTGCATCTTCTCCAACGCGGACGACCTCCAGGTCGCCGTCCAGGTATTCAACCGAGTCTCCCGCTGGATTGCTGTCGAGTAGTAGCGCTCCATCCGCTGCGAACACCAGCATGCGACGGCCCGCTTGTGCCGCCAGCGATTCGATTGCCGTACGGGCCCCGTCCGTGTCCGCGGCCCGCAGACGGTCGACGATGGAAGCGGGATCAGGGAATTCAACCGACGACATTTCCGTCTCGATCTCGAGGAACTGCTGGAACTCGCGCTCGGTGAAACGGCCGAGACCAATCCCGACCACCAGCGAGGCGGTGAGGGTGATCAAGACAATCGAGAGCGTCAGTCTCCAGCGCAGGCTAGGCATCATCGTCGTATTCCGCCGAATCGGTAGCCCTGACCGAACACGGTTTGCACGTAGAGTGGGGACGCTCGATCGGGTTCGATCTTCCTGCGCAGATTCATGATATGGGCATCGACAGTGCGGTCGAGCCCGGTGAAGTCCTGACCGAACGCTCGATCCGCGAGAGCCTCGCGACTGAATACGCGTCCGGGTGCTCGCGCCAGCGCCGTCAATAACTTGAACTCCGCCGGGGCAAGCACCTTCCCGACTACCCCAATCCGGTGGTGCGGGACTCCGTCACGATCCAGCACTTGATCGATCACCGGTCGGGGTTGGGAGACTACTTCACCGAGGAGTGGTGGCAGACACCCATGTCGAGCCTGCGCCAGATCGAGGACTACATCGCAATCTGGGGTCCCAAGCCGCTGCTGCACGAGCCCGGCGAGAGGACCGAGTACTCCAACTTCGGCTACACCGTGTTGGGCGGGATCATCGAAAAATTGAGCGGTCAGCGCTATCCCGAGTACGTGATGGAGCACATCTTCAAACCGGCCGGCATGACCCGCTCCGGCTTCTTCGAAACCGATGCGGTCGAGCCCAACGTGGCCGTCGGCTATACCCACATGGGTCGCGACGGTCGGCTCGATGAGCCGGTCAAGAACATCTACCTGGAACCGGCCAAGGGCGGACCCTGGGGCAAGAGTTACTCGACGGCCCACGATCTCTATCGCTTCTATTCGGCGATGATGGAAGGACGCATCCTCGAGGGGCAGGCCAACTGGCTGGCGGGTGGTTGGGAGGGCGGAAGCTTTGCGCTCGCCGGCGGCGGTCCGGGGCTGAGCGCGATGGTCTTCGTCGATAAGGGCCTGATGGTGGTGGCGCTGGCCAACATGGACATGCCCAGTGCCGAAGCGCTGGCCATGCAACTGTCGCGGCAATTGACGCAATGAGGATCACGGAGGTGCTAGAGCATTAGGCGGACACGTTCTATCCTCTGGACGGTGCTGAATAGCCGAGAACATCGAAGCCGGACCGATTGCCCGGGGATGCGCCTCGCGACAGTCGGCGCCGTGCTCGGGATCGTCGCGAGCGTCGGGGCCGGGGGTTGTGGGCCCGCGGGCGACCGACCGTGGTTTGTCGACGTGGCGGCCGCGCAGGGGCTCGACTTCGAACGCGATGCGGGAGCCTCGGGGCAGTTCTTCCTGCCGGAGATCATGGGCGCGGGGTGCGCGCTCGTGGATTACGACAACGACGGCGATCTGGACATCGCGGCGCTGCAGGGGTTCGACCTGACCCGCATCGTGCAGCCCTCCGGAAGCTGGACGCCACCCGCAGGGGTGCGGAATCGCCTGTATCGCAACGAGCTCGGCGATGCGTCTCGAGGGCCCAGGTTCGTGGACGTGACGGCGACCGCGGGTCTCACGGCCGTCGGCTACCCGATGGGGATCGCAACCGGCGACTACGACGCCGACGGCGACGTCGACCTGTTCGTGACGAGCTTCGGGCCGAACCAGCTGCTGCGCAACGAGAGTGACGGCACGTTCACCGACGTGTCGGCCACGGCCCTGCCGCCCGACGACCGCTGGAGTACCAGCGCCGTCTTCCTCGACTACGACCGGGACGGCCGGCTCGACATCTTCTACACCAACTACGTGGCCTTCTCGCTGCGCGACAACCCGCGGTGCTACGGTTCCGGAGGCGTGCGGGACTATTGCAGTCCGAAAGTCTTCGCCGCGGTGCCGGATCGACTCCTGCACAACGAGGGGGACGGCAGGTTTACCGACGCCACGGAGGCCGCCGGACTGCTTGTAGCCTACGGCAGCGGTCTCGGAGTGAGCGTCGTTGATGCGAACCGCGACGGGCTCCCCGACCTCGTGGTCGCGAACGACGGCAATGCCAACCAGCTCTGGATGAATCGTGGGGACGGCACGTTCGTCGATCGCGCTCTTCTCGCGGGCGTTGCACTCAACGCCGAGGGCCAGGCCGAGGCGGGAATGGGGATCACGGCGGGCGATTTCGACATGGACGACGATCCGGACCTGTTGCTGACGCACCTGCTCGGCGAGACCAATACACTGCTGGTCAATCGAGGCGACGGTCTCTTTTCCGACAGGACCGACGAGCACCGGCTGGGTTCGGTGAGCCGGCGGCTGACCGGTTTCGGAGTGCACTGGGCAGACCTCGACGGAGACGGCGTTCTCGATCTGTTCATTGCCAACGGCGCGGTGAAGGTCGGGACGCGTGCGGCAGGCGATCCGTTTCCGTACCGCCAGCTCGACCAACTCCTACTCGGGACCGGTCCACCCGATTTCGGCTTCCGCGACGCCACGATCGAGTCCGGACTTGCCGAGTTGCCGGCGCGGGTCTCTCGTGGCGCGGCCTTTGGCGACGTCGACAACGACGGCGATATCGACATCCTGGTCTGCTCGGTCAGCGGAGCGCTGCGTCTGCTGCGCAACGACGTCGCCGAGCGCCGGGCGTGGATCGGGATCTCGCTGACCGCCGGCGACACAGTCGGGACGGTGATTCGCATCCATCGAAAAACCGGCGCGGCGCTGCGGCGCGTCGTGGGCAGCGGTGGCAGCTACGCGAGCGCCAGCGATCCGCGGTTGACGATCGGCCTCGGCGACGAGCGGCAAGCGGTGGCAGTCGAGGTCGTCTGGCCCGACGGTTACGAGCAGCGCTTCGAGTCTCTCGGCCTGCGGCGCTATCACGAGCTGTCGCGGAGCGACGGGCGATGACGCCGCTGCGCCTGCTCGTTCTGACGCTGCTGAGCCTCGTCGTCGGCTGCGGCGACGGGCCCGGTCCGCAGGGTGCGATGGATGACCGGCTGAGTGCCCTGCCGCTCGATCGGTTCGAGCCGGTCGTCCGCGAGCAGTTCGAGACTGCGGTGGCGCAGGCGAAGAGCGGGGGCGCGGACGAGCAAGCCCACCTGGGGCTGCTGTGTCATTGCTACGGCTTTCCGGATCAGGCGGTGCCCTGGCTCCGGCAGGCGCTGGCCGCTGCGGACGATCCGCGCTGGTCGCACGCGCTGGGCCTGGCCCTGGCCGAGCTCGGACGCCCGGTCGAAGCGATTGCGGCATTCGAGGTGGTGCTCCGTGCACGCCCCGCTGACGGTCCTGCGCGGCTGCGCCTCGCCGAGCTCAACCTGGAGCTCGGCCGCGTTCGCGAAGCACTCGAACAGTTCGAGTCGGTCTTCCCGACCGGCGGGGCCAACGAGGTGCACGCGCGGGCCGGAGCCGGGCGGGCGCTGGTGCGTCTCGGTCAGCCGGACCGCGGCCGGGTGCAGCTCGAAGCGGCTCTGGCGCTCGTGCCCGGCCACGCGCCGGCACGCTATGCGCTGGCCACGTTGCTGCGCGACGAGGGGCAGCTCGACGAGTCCGCGTTCCACTTCCAACGAGCCCGGGCCGACCGGGATAGCGCGCCGCCGATCGACGACCCGATCGCGCGAATGATCGACAACCTGGCCACCGGGGCCACGACGGCGCTGCAGCGCGGGATGCAGCTGCGACAGCGGACCGCCGATTACGCGGCGGCCGCGACCCTGTTCGAGGCGGCCGTACGACTGGATCCCGGACTGGCCGCGGCGCACGCGGAGCTCGGAGCTGCACGCCTGGCGCTGGGAGACGTGGCGGGGGCGGGCTCCAGCCTGCGCGAAGCGTTACGGCTCGATCCGCAGTCGGCCAACGCGCTCTACAACCTGGCGTGGATCGCGCAGCGGGAAGGCCGGATCGAAGAAGCGCTCTCCGGGTTTCGCGCTGCCGCCACGATACGGCCGCATGACTTCGACACGTTGCTCGGTCTGGGCGTCGCGGCGCTGGACCGCGGGGCGGTGGACGACGGTGTCTCGGCCATGCAGCGGGCCATCGCAGCCCGCCCGGAGGATCCGCGGCCCTACCGCCACCTCGACACGCACTTTAGCGGCACCGGCCAGGAGTCGGAGGCGATCGCCATTCTGCGACGGGGGCGACTCGCGCTTCCGCGCGACGCTTCGCTCATGCTGCGTCTGGCGTGGCACCTTGCGACGGCCCCGGCGGCGACCGAGCGCGAACCCCGACGAGCGCTCGAGCTGGCACGCGCGCTCGCGCGATCGACGGCCCCCCCGAGGGCGCTCGATCCCCGGGCGGCCGCCCGGGCGGCCAATGCGCTGTCCCCCGACGCAGCCGCGGCGGCCCGCCGCGCTGCCACGAGTGCCGAAGCGCAGGGCGACGCCGCGCTGGCCCGGGAGATCCGCTCCCGACTGCTGCTGTACGAATCCGGTCGCGCGCACACACGCTGACGTGTGAGACTCGCGCACCGGGCGCGGAGAGTTCGCTTGCCCCCGCCTCGGGCCGGAACCTAGATTATCCAGGTAGTGCGAGGAGCCCGAGTTCTCATGAATTCTTCCGACCGATGGTAGAAGCGCAGCGGGCGGCCGCCCCGAGACGGCGATCGTGGGGCCTGGGTCAAAGACGCACCTTCCTGGTCGATCGACGGAGCCAGCTCCGGACGACCGTGCTGGCGGGCGTCGTGGTGGCCACGGTGCTCACCGTCTTTCTCGTCACCCTGCACCTCTCCCGAGAGCGAGCGACGGAAGCCCTCGTGTCGCACCTGCCTGCGCTTGCCGAAACGATGGCGGAGCAGAACCGGGCCGAGTTCATGTTCCAGCTGGCCGCCGCGATCGTGTTTCTGATCATGGTGGTCGTGGTGACGCTGCTGGAAACCCACAAGACGGCCGGGGCCGCATTCAACCTGACCCGCCAGATGAACAGGGTTCGCTCCGGCGAATACGGCACGCGAGCAGCGCTGCGCCGAGGCGACAACCTGAAGTCTGTGGGGCAGGCGTTCAACGAGATGAGCATCGCCATTGACGAGCGGCTCTGGCGAGACATCGAGATCTTCAGCGATCTCGCCGAGCAGGCGAGAAGCAGCAGCGATCCTCAGGTCGCCCGGGAACTGGCCGAGGCGCTGGAACAGCACGCGGCGGAGCGACGCCAGGCCGCCGGACTGCCCGAGGACGAGAGTCCGGTCCACGCAGCACCCACGGTCCGCGACACAGACCCGGTCCGCGTGGGTTAGGTTCTAGTCTTCCTCGGGCGCGGTGACGATCGGCCGCAGGCCGGTCCCGGTGACCCAGCGACCCGTCTCTCGATCCCTTCGTATCGCAAAAACCTGGGACTGCTCGGCCCCGGATGCGACCGCAAAACGGCCGACACGGCGACCGGGAAACGGCGGCTCGGTCGGCTGAATCTCCATCATCCCGCAGGCCCCGAAGGGCGTCGCCTCACACAGCGCCGACAGGACGTCGGCGGGGTGCCCGGCCGAGACTCTCGTGATGCGGCCTTGTGGGTCGCGCTCGATCGAGACTCGCGAGTCCTCGGAAACGACTGCCCCGGTGGAATTCGCCCGCAGGACCGCCTGCTGCGACGCCGGGATCTGAAGCGCTTCCAGCCGCCTTCCGATCCGGCGCTGGCGTTGCCACTCGTTGAGACTGAACAGACCGAACAGCGCGAGCAGGCCGAGCACCAGCGTCAGCGCCTGCAGCCGCCGCGGTGCGTCGATGCCGCCTCTGGGCGCCGGATGCCCGGCGATCCTACCCGTCGCCCGCAACGCATCGGTCAGGCGTATGCGGTTGTCGGTGACCCGCAGCGCCAGATTCTCCGGGAGCCGGAAGCGCTGGGCCAGGTGTTCGGCGTAGGCTTGGCGATTGCCGCGGCGAATCGCTTCCCAGTTGGTGAGCAAACCCTCGCGGACAGCGGGCTCGAAGGCTCGGTCGTAACCTGCCCGCTTGGTGGCCTGCGCATCGGGGGCTGCGACTCTCATCGCGCTACCGTTGCCTGAACTCGACGACCGCGTAGCTCCTCACCGGGGTGGCCGCGAGCACGTCCGCGTTGCAGTACGTGGTCTGGCCGCCGCCGCCGGTAGACTCATCGAACACGGCGGAAGAAAATCCGGCGACGCCTCCGGTGCAGTCGTCCATGGTCCCGTAGTTGTTGTCCGGACCGGAGATGTTGGCGACCAGCGTCGCGCCGGAGATCGTTCCCGATCCGGGTCCCCAGCGGATGAACACGCCCTCGCCGACGACCATGATGATTCCGTTCCAATCGGTCTGACCGTCCATGGTGAGCCGGCCCGTGGTCCACAGCAGGCCGGCTCCGTCGTCGCCGGAGCCGAGCGTGAAATCGCCCTCGGCGAAGATGATCCGATCCGGTGCAGACGGCGGCAGCACGCACGGAGTGCCCTGGACGCAGACCACGTCGGCGAGGTCGCGCACCTCGTCCGCCATGTCGCGGAGGGCCTCGCAGTCGACCCATGCCGGGTCGATCATGCCCAACGAAGAGCCGACGACTCCGAGGTCGGTCGGGTCGTTGAGGTCGACGATGGTCCAACCCCCGTTGTTTCCGGCACTGGTGTAGACCGTGCCGCCGTTCAGACCGGTCTCCACGACCGTCTCGGCGGGAGTTCCGATCAAGCCGACCACGGGGACGGCGAATCCCGGAATGCCGGCCCCTCCGCAATCGTCGCCGTGGAAATCGTCGTCCTCGTCGTCGAAATTGGGAGTCGGACCGAACATCGTGATCGTGGCGGGCAGGTCGGGGAAAGGAGTCTCGGGCTCGACGATGGCCTGCAGGACCTTGAGCGCGCCGTTTCGACCCGCACCGACCGCAGTGATCATGACCCGATCGTTGTCGTCGTCGGTGCTGACGACGCCGCCGGTGTTGGCGGGATCATCGGTGAGGAACGCGGCGTACCAACCGCTCCCGAGCGCAGCGATGTCCAGCAGCGGTTGATCGTCTCCATAGCCGGTGAAGCCGGAGACGCTACCGTCCGCCGCGTATACGGCGCGCAGCGCATCCGCACCGAAGTCGATGTCCCCGTTTGCACCGGCCGCTACGACGAGATCGTCGTCGAACGACCCGTTGCCGTTGGTGTTGTACAGCTGCTGGCGACCGGCTTCGATACCGGCCTCGGCCAGAAAGTATGCTTGCTGCGCCTGCCGATCGGCCCCGCTCATCATCAATTCGCTCTGGCTCTGGAAGTGCAGGGCGATTCCCAGCCCGGCCAGAAAGGCCAACAGGAAGATGGCGAGAATCAGCGCCGATCCACGCTCGTTCATAGCTTCTTCCTGAACACGACTTCGCTGACCATCGTGAAGCGCATCGGCGCACGGGTCACGGGATCCGGTTCGGCGGATTCGGTGGTGATCTGCACGACGACCCTGGTCGGATTCGTCAGGGAGTCCGGAACGAACATCGGCTCCGGATTGCCGTCGCCGTCGCTGTCGTTCGTCACACCGACGGCCAGGATCTCGAACGACCCGCCCACCTGGCGGCGCCATTCGATGCGATCTCCGATGTGGCGGATCAACACCTGCTCGTTCAGGCCGTCCGTGTCTCCGTCAGCATCCAGGTCCGCGAACGTCTCGATCTCGGAGATATTGTCGCCCAGGTCCGTATCGAGCTGGACCACTTGAATTCCCGCGCTCATGGGGTCCCAACCGGCCGTGTGCAGCTTGGCCACGATCATCGCCAGGCTACTCCTTGCATCCGCCTGCATGTCTGCGGCGAGCTGCTGCCGCTTGCCGATTCGGCTGCTCTGCAGCAGCATGCCGCCAACGGCGGTCATGGCGGTCAGCATGATGCCGGTGGCGATCAGGACTTCCAACAGACTGAAACCCTTCTCGCCACCCGGGGTCGTCATCTCGACCTCAACGTCGAGAGCTCGACGATTTTCCGCGGCCCGTAGAGCTGAGTTTCCGCGAACGCGATTAGCTGGATGGTCTTGGTGTCGGTCGGCCCGCCACCGTCGATGATCTCCCAGCGCACGATGGCGTCGGGGTCGGTGGTGTCGGAGTAGGAGGCCAGACTGCTCGTAAGGCTCCCGCCGGGGACCAGGTCGGAGAACGCCGTGGCCCGGAGAGACTCCATGCGGGCCGCCGCAATCCATGTCAACACGCTGATGTCCGCTCCGGCGGCGTTGGCACTCGCAGAGGAGACAAACATCGGCGCGACGGAAAGGGCCCCCATCGCGATCAGCAGCAGGGCCACAAGCACCTCGAGCAGTGACGTGCCGTTTTCTCGACGGACCGCGCTCACGATCCTGCCACCCATGCCGAGCCGTCCCATTTTTGATATCGAACGCCCCCGGCCGAGTACACGATGACCTTGCCGTACTGCTCACCCGAGCAGAGCACCATCTCGCCCGCCCCCGTGGACACGCTCCCGTCGGGATCGAACTCCACGTGATACACGCCGGATGCCAGCGTGAATGTGATCGGCGAGCCCGTGTCGGGCCGGGCCACGCTGACGATGGAGGGCAGTGGCAGCGAGCGCAGAGTGGTGTCGTCGGTCACGCTCGCGGTCCCGTTGGTATCGACGATCGACAGCGTGCGGGCCGTGAGGTTTACGACAAATCTGCAGGAGCGGTTGCGCTTGACGGCTTCCAGCCGGGCGGCCCGCACGAGGGTTCCGGCGTTGTGCAGCGCGCCACGCATCGTCTCGCGAGCGATCCGCGGCACCGTGGCCACGGCACCGAGCGCCATGACCATCGTGGCCAACGTGAACACGATCAGCAGTTCGGACACAGTCACCCCTGCCTGCCGATTCACGAGCATTTCGCGATTCCTCAGACGTTATTAGCCGACGACCGATCAAATATGGTGTCGGGCCCACCCGGACTCAATTACGACTTCGTAATCTCCCCCGGGGGGGGCAGATTGACCGATTTCGTCCGTTCGCCGTTCAGGGTGACGGGTCGCGCGCGTCTCCCAGCCCGTCGCGAGACGGCGCCCTGCGGGGACAGATCTATTTCTCCGAGCAGAAATAGATCTGTCCCCGAGTCTTGTCCCCGAGTCTTTCCCCTAGTCGAGACTGTCGCCGGACGGCGGAGGGATACGCTGCCGGGCCCAGTCCCGGGCTCCGTCCAGCGTCTGGAACACCCCGTCGAGCTGGGACTCGTAGGCCGCCCGCAGGATGCGGCCCATCTGCGGGCCGGCCTCGAGCCCCATTTCCAGCAGGTGCCGGCCCTGCAGCAGGGGAGTCGGCGCGGCCAGGGCCAGCGCCTGTGCCTGCGCTTCGGCGAGCATGCCGCGCATCGCGTCCGGCATTCCGCCGCGCAGCGGCGGCCTCCCGCTGTGGTCGGCCTCGACCAGTCGGGCCAGCATCTCGATCGTCTCTCCCCCCTCGCCAAGCGAACGGGCAAGTCGGCGCACCTGGCGGCCGGACCCGGCAAAGCCGAGGTGCGTCATGTGGAACCGGCACAGCACCGTGATCCGTTGGGCGATCTTGTGCGGGCACCCGATGCGCCCCAGGAAGCGTTCGTAAGTCTCGACGCACTCGGTGTGTCCCGGCGATCGGACGCGCGCTTCGACGACGACCGTGGTCGCCGGCTTTCCGAGGTCGTGGCACAGCGCCGCAAGTACCAGGACCAGCCGCTGGTCCTCGGGCAGCCCGTCGCGCGCGGCGATGCCGGCCGCCTGGTCGATGACCAGCAGCGTGTGGACCCACACGTCGCCTTC
>Ga0114949_10002880_pt1 | contig 10829 bp, 8 predicted proteins | sample N074metaG_FD_83505 | JGI IMG/M metagenome (GOLD analysis project Ga0114949, IMG submission 83505) | Deep subsurface microbial communities from Kermadec Trench to uncover new lineages of life (NeLLi) - N074 metaG | ecosystem: Environmental > Aquatic > Marine > Ocean trench > Sediment | place... | reverse complement strand
GAGCGTGTACTCCTTGGATTGTACGACAAAATTGGCCCCATGAATGGAGATTCGGATTCCCCGCCACTCGCGACCACTAACGTCAAGCGAGAGTTGTCTTGAAATCTTTTTGGACTCGGGTTCACGAGCGACTGCAAACTGGTGAGCAGGTGTTTGTCGCGCTCGTGGTCGAACACACCATACACTCGCCAGGAACTACCGGAGCGAGAATGGCCGTATTTCTGTCGGGTGATACCTTCGGCACAATCGGGGGTGGCGTGATGGAGAGAAAGGTGATCGATAAAGGGAAGGCAGCGCTTCACATAGGTTCATTTGATTCGGAACTCCATATTCTTATTCATCGAAAAGATGGAGAAGGAGAGAAATCGGGTATGATGTGCGCTGGGCAGCAGACCAATCTGTACTATTTGATTCGGACAGATACCCACAAGGATGTCGTTCAAGCCGTTTCCGGTACGGAAACGAGAGGTGAAGCGGGTGTGCTGAGGGTATCTCCATCGGGAATTGAATTCGAATCGGGGGTGCTGGACCCTGCTTCAGGCCAATCACAGTTTCGTTCTTCATCGGGTGCCTGGGTGTATTCTGAGCAAGTTCTCAATCTTCGGCGAATCGGAATACTCGGAGGAGGGCACTGCGGCTTCGCTCTTTCCAGGACGATGAAGCAACTTGGGTACCATGTGACCATTGTCGATGACCGGGCCGGACTCGCAACGATGGAAAACAATTCCTTTGCGGATGTGCGGATCTTTGTTTCTGACCTGGAGGAATCGGCATCTCGGATCAATTATCCGGAAATCTCTGAAATCGTGGTAATGACTACCGACGTTTCTTCTGATATACGCGCCCTCAAGGGAGTTTTAGGCCTCCCATTCCCTTTTGTAGGGGTCATGGGGAGTATGGCCAAGATCGGAACGATTAAAAAGGCGCTAAAGGAAGAGGGAGTGTCAGAGGAAGATATATCGAGGATTTCCGGACCCGTCGGCCTCTCGATCCGGAGCCGCACTCCAGACGAAATCGCTGTGAGTGTAGCTGCACAATTTCTTGAGAGACGATCGCGAATCCGATGAGTTCAGCATCCAATAAGGGCGTGCTCCGAAGTCGGCGAATCGTTACACCCTTCGGAGTAGTAAACGGATGCCTGGTGTTCGAAGACGGGAAAATCGTCGAGATTATTGACTCCGCGGAAGGGGTGCCTGATCACGTGACTCAAGACGTTGGGGACTGGGTCGTGATGCCCGGGCTTGTCGATTCGCATGTACATATCAACGACCCCGGGCGAACGGATTGGGAGGGATTCAGCGCCGCAACGAAGGCTGCTGCTGCTGGCGGTGTGACTACGCTGGTAGATATGCCCCTGAATTCATCTCCGGTAACAACAACCGTTGACGCGTTCGATCAAAAGCTGCAGGCGACGACCGATCAACTATACGTGGATTGCGGGTTTTATGGGGGACTGGTCCCGGACAATCAGGACCATCTCGAAGCGCTCATTGAACGAGGAGTTCTGGGTATCAAGGCTTTTCTTATCGATTCAGGTATCGACGAATTTCCACCGGTAGGTGAACTCGAACTCACTCGCGCGATGCCGATCTTGGCTAGGCATGGAATACCGCTTTTGGCTCATGCTGAGCTGTCAACGTGTTCCCCAGCGCCCGTGATTACAGATATAAGAAGTCCAACTGAATTTGCCCGATCACGCCCCGAAGAGTGGGAAACCCATGCGATTGAGCTTCTCGTGAAACTTTGCAAGGACCACTCGTGTCCGGTTCATATTGTGCACCTCGCCGCGTCTTCTTGTCTCGAAATGCTTGACGACGCCAAAGCATCGGGATTACCCATTTCGCTAGAAACGTGCCCTCACTACCTATATTTTGATCAGGACTTGATTCCAGATGGAAGCACCATACACAAATGTGCTCCCCCCATTCGGGACCGATCCAACGCCGATGCCTTGTGGGAAGGTCTGATCACCGGGAAGATTGACTTCGTCGTAAGTGATCACTCGCCGTCACCACCGGAATTGAAATTCATGGATGTAGGGGATTTCTCCAAAGCCTGGGGTGGAATTTCTTCGTTGCAGCTGGGACTCTCCGTTGTCTGGACTCTGGCGCAACAACGTGATTGCTCAATTTGGGACGTTTCGAAATGGATGAGCACCAATCCGGCGCATTTTGTAGGCTTGGGCGACACGAAGGGCCTACTTGCTCCAGGATATGATGCCGATCTGGTGGTTTTCGACACGGATGCCACGAGAACGATCACGTCGAACGAACTTTTCTCCCGACACAAAACGACCCCCTATGAAGGTCATACGCTTTCAGGAGAGGTTAAAATTACGTTTCTTGGTGGTCAGCGGATCTATGAAGATCAAAACTTCTGTGGTGCTCCATCTGGTCGCATCATTCTAAGAAACGAAGCTCGAATCAATCCGGTTCATGGATAATCAAAACACCCAACCTGCTTTTACGAAGCTGATTGACCTGGCCTCTGATCGGCTCGGCGGGCGGGTCACGGAGGCAAGCGACGAGTTCTTTGCAGAAAAGGAGGGGTTGATTAAGGTGAGTGCCCCGGTTTACAAGCAGGACGAGTTTACCGAACGAGGCAAGTGGATGGACGGGTGGGAAACCAGGCGTCGACGATCACCGGGACATGATTGGTGCGTCATCCAGCTAGCCGTGCCAGGCGTGATTGAGGGGGTGGATGTTGACACCAGTCATTTTGTAGGTAATCACCCTCCGGAAATTTCTATTGACGCAGCGCAACGTGCAGAGAACGGAGATGTCGAATGGCAAGAGATCATCGCAAGGACGCCGATCGAAGAAAACGCGCATAACTATTTGTCTGTGGCGAGCGGTGAGAGTTGGACAAGCGTCCGACTGAATATTTACCCGGATGGCGGAGTGGCACGGTTCAGGGTATATGGAGTGGTCGTTCCTGACTGGTCCAGCTCTGCCGATGTCGAGCGTGATGTGGAATTAAGTGCAATTCGAAACGGGGGGCGTATTGTAGCCTGCTCCGATCAACATTTTGGAAATGTTGGGAATCTCCTTCTTCCGATGGCCCCGGAGAATATGGGTGACGGTTGGGAAACAAAGCGTCGACGTGGACCCGGGTACGATTGGGTTGTGTTGCAGCTCGGATCTGTCGGAATTCTTAGTCGAGTGGAGCTGGATACCACACACTTCAAAGGAAATTTTCCGGATCGATGTTCGATGGATGGATGCCGCGACTACAACGAATCGAATCCGGACGCAAACCATTGGGACGAAGTGCTGCCTGAGAAAAGGCTAAAGCCTGACTTCAAGCATTCTTTTGACGAATTTTCAACGGCCGGCCCGTTTTCTCACGTACGATTGAATATTTTTCCGGACGGGGGAGTGGCAAGACTTCGCGTATTCGGAAGGAGACACGGGAAATGAAAGCATGAGCGAATCGGGAATTCAGGCAATCAACGAGATGCCGTCAGAGGAGGCGCAGGACGCGTTCGAGGAGTGTTGCGGATCGGTCCGATGGGCATCCTCCCTGACAAGAGAAAGACCGTTTCTGGAAGTGGAGGATCTACATCATTCTGCGGATCGTTTGTGGGGGCGGGCCAGAGACGAGGATCGACTTGAGGCGTTCTCTGCGCACCCGAAGATCGGTGACACCGACTCCCTACGTAAAAAGCAGGATCACAGTGATTGGGCTCTGGATGAGCAGGATGGCACCGCTTTGGCTTCTGAGGCAACATTGACCACTTTGGCCAAGGGCAATGCCGCGTATGAGCAGCGTTTCGGTTACATCTTTATCACCTGTGCTACCGGTAAGAGCGCAGATGAAATGCGCCAGGAACTCGAACGGCGGTTGGAGAATGATCCTATCGTAGAGATGCGCGAGGCCAGCGAGCAACAGCGACAAATAACACATCTGCGCCTCACCAAATTGCTTTCGGAACTGGGGAGAGAATGATCAAACTCCTGGATAGCGAATCCATAGCGGACATCTTGCGCCCGTTGAAGGCGGCGAATCAAGTCTTTGATACGGATCACCCTGGCCCCCGACTGGATCGGCAACCGGTACATACGATTTACGGTGGAGCACAGCTTTTCAGCTCCGATTCTGCCGGCAAGATGGGTCGCGTCGCCCTCCGATACATGGATGCCTATGCCGCTGATTATATTGAATTTGCACACGCATTCGAGTTAGCTGGACACGAGACCCTTCCGACGGACAGTCAAGCCAAGACCGAACTTCTAGACTCTACTCCGGATCGAAACAAGAATCGAGCTGCGTGGCTTGCCTCAAGTGTTTATGATCGAGTCGTTTCGAAGCTGAGGGAAGAACCCGTCGAGGACTTCAGGATTGACTTCGAAGATGGTTTCGGCATTCGCCCGAAAGAAGAGGAGTCCAGGACCGCCATCAAAGTGGCAAAAGAAGTGGCAGACGGTATCCGAAATAATACGCTTCCTCCTTTCCTGGGCATCCGAATAAAGGCGCTCGACGAGATAAACGGAGAACGCTCACTCGATACACTCAATGAGTTTATGAGCGAGCTCTTGACGCAAAGTCAGGGGATACTCCCGGATCATTTCGTGGTAACATTGCCTAAGGTGACTGTCCCCGAGCAGGTTGAAGCATTGTGCCATGCTCTGGAAAAAATCGAAGAATCGGCGGGTCTGGAACGGGGGATCATTGGTCTGGAATTAATGATCGAGACACCCAGCTCAATTTTCGGTAGAACAGGAAGCACAGCTCTACGTGGGCTGGTCGAAGCAGCGCGCGGTCGATGTACGGGAATGCACTTTGGCGTCTACGATTACACGGCATCCCTTGAAATCACAGCCGAACACCAACGGATGCAGCATCCATCTTGTGATTTTGCGCGCCACGTGATGCAGGTTTCGATGGCGGGAACCGGAATATGGTTGTCCGACGGCGCCACGAATATTTTACCCGTACCGGTTCACAGGGTGAAACCAGGCGGTGCGCCCCTAACCGACGAGCAGGAAGCCGAAAACCAAGATTCCGTTCATCGGGCGTGGAGAATCGGTTTCGACGACAATATGCATTCCTTGAAACAAGGCTTTTACCAGGGATGGGACCTTCATCCTGGGCAGTTACCAACCCGATATGCGGCGATCTATTCATTTTTTCTGGACGCGTTTGATGTCGCGGCCGTTCGACTACGGACATTCGTTGAAAAAGCGGCTCAAGCGACACTTGTTGGGGATGTATTTGACGATGCCGCCACCGGACAGGGTCTCTTGAATTTCTTTCTGCGTGGCATAAATTGTGGGGCGATCGGTAAGGACGAAGTGGCAGCGACAGGCCTCAGCATCGAGGAGATCAGCAGTCGTTCGTTCGGCCATATTCTTGAACAACGCGCTAACGGAGGATCGTCCAATTGAGAAGTCCGATAACCACACACATATTGGATACAGCCCAAGGACATCCTGCAGCGGGCGTGTATGTGACGCTGGAATTTCAGTCTCCCGATGACGGCTGGCAGTCCATCGGTGTGGGGACTACGGATTCGGATGGCCGCATTGACGATCTATTGTCGGTGGACAAGGCTCTTGCACGAGGGACGTATCGACTCGTATTCGATACCGGGACATATCATGCGTCGACCGGCCGAAAGACTCTCCATCCCAGAGTTACCATCCTTTTCTCGGTCGACGACGAAGACCAGCACTATCACATTCCTCTACTGCTCAGTCCCTTCGGATACTCGACATACCGCGGAAGTTGAACGAGCCCAAACGGCACGGCGTTCGGTATCCAGGGCTCGAAATAGAAGTCCTATTCGTATTTGAGGCTCTGTACGGGATTAGCGACAGCCGAGCGAATAGACTGTAGACTCACCGTCAACAGCGAGACCACAAGCACGATGAGACCCGCTACAGCGAAAGAGACCAGATTGATCTCGGTGGCATATGTAAAACTCTGAAGCCACTTCTCAATACCTATGTAGGCGATCGGTGAGAAGATGATGAACGAGATGAACACGAGTAGTGCCGATTCCTTCGAGAGCAAAGAGACAATTTTTGGAACCGATGCCCCCATTACTTTCCTAATTCCAATCTCCTTGGTCCTTCTTTCAGCACTAAATGAGGCCATACCGAATAGCCCAAGGCAAGCGACAAAGATCGCGAGGATTGAAAATGACGTGGCTACTTTTCCGAGTGTAGCCTCAGATTCGTAGAGGGCATCGAGTTCGTCGTCAAGAAAGAGGTATCGAAATTGCCGATCGGGCACAAACCGTTCCCACAATGCTTCAATAGAAGCTAGCGTTCCAGAGACGTCGTCAGACGCCATACGTATAGCGAAATATCTACCGAAAAAATTTAGATTGAAAAATCGTTCGATCACAAACGGCCCGATCGAATGGTGAAGCGACGCATAGTGAAAGTCCTTCGTAACACCGATGATTTCTCTTTCCCGTCCGCGCAGAAAGATTTTCGAACCCAACGCTTCTTCCGCGTTCGCGAAGTTCAGCGTTGGAAGCATCGCTTCGTTGATCATGATTGCAGAAGCGGAATCGGAAGGGAATTCCTCTGAATAGCCACGACCTGCAGCCAATTCCATTCCAAGAGTGGCCACAAAGTCATCATGAACGGTGAGGCGGGGGAATTGCTGGGCTTCCGGTTGGCCGGCGAACTGAAAACTGTCCGTTTGATACTTGCTACCCGGAATATCTTCCAACGCCGTCACATGTGAGATACGTGCATCCTGCAACAACTCCCTCTTGAAAGCCGGATACTGCCCTGTCATGGGAGTTCCGAGAATGGAGACCAGTACCACTTTCTCCTTGTCGAATCCAAGATCTTTGTTGCGCAGATAGTCGAGCTGGCTGTATGCTACGAATGTGCCTACGATCAACATGATCGAGATTCCGAACTGGGTAATCACAAGACCCTTTCTCATGTAGGCCGAAAGATCAATCTTTCCGAACCTCAGCTGTCCCTTCAGGACTTGAACGGGCTGAAACGCCGAAAGGAAAATAGCCGGGTATAGACCTGCGACGATACCGACAAGGATTCCTATGCCTGCGAGACCGCCAAAAAGAATGGGATTGGCCCCTGCATTGAACGTCAATTCTTTTCCGGAAAAGGCGTTCAGAACCGGCAGCATGAAATAAATCAGGGGGATTGCCACCATGACCGAAATAAGTGCCATCAACACGGACTCGCTTAGAAACTGCCGGATGAGCTGTGGACGAGCTGCGCCCAGCACCTTCCTCATTCCTACTTCACGCGAACGCTGTCCCGATTGGGCAGTCGCGAGATTCATGAAGTTGATGCACGCAATAATCAGGATGAAGATTCCGATTCCAGAGAAGATGTAGACATACGCGATATCACTGTTCGGTCCAATCTCAAAATCTAGATGCGACGTAAGGTGGATATCAGACAGGCGCTGCAGGTACATTTCCGACTGCTCTTTAACCTGTGGAGGCCAATATTTCTGTACGAAATCAGGGAAAAATCCCTTGAAGGTTTCGACGTCGGCGCCTTCGGCCATCAAGATGTACGTCCAACAAGGATTCCAATACCAGTTGGTGTTCTGGAAAGAACCGTTTCGCGAGAATGCGTCCAACGTGACCATCGAAGCCAGGAAGTCGAATTCAAAGTGGGAATTCTTGGGCGTGTCTGCCATCACACCGACCACCTCGAAGTCCAGATTACCCTGACCTTCGAGGCGCAGTGATTTGCCAATCGGATCCTCGTCCCCAAAATATTTTATCGCCGTCGACTCCGTCACGAGAATCGAGTTGGGTCGAGCAAGGGCAGTGTTCTTGTCTCCAATCAGGAGTTCAAAATCAAATACGTCGAACAACGTGGAGTCAGCAAAAAAGAATCTAGGCTCGTTAAAACGCAATACGTCGCCACCTTCGGGCAGATACGCAATCGCAGTCGTGGCGGCCTGGAAATTGAAAAAACGGACCGAGGCTTCTACGAAGTTCGCGTAGTCTGAAACAAGGGTTTCACCCACCGGGAAGGCCATACTCGAGGAATACTCGGCGCCCTTTACATCCGAGTTTACCCGATAAATGCGTTCGGATTTTGAATGGTACGTGTCGTACGACATTTCATCCTGGACGTATAGAAAAATCAAGATGAAAGACGCCAATCCGATGGCCAGTCCGGTAATGTTGATGAACGAGTGGACCTTATGCTTGGAAAGATTGCGTACAGCGACGCGGAGATAATTTTTGAGCATGGACAGTAAACGATCGGTTTCCTGAAATAGATGGACTACTCCGTGGAAACAAGCAAGAGTGAATGATTCCGGTATGTATTAAGCGCCGTTCCGATCGGTCGGAGGGAATCGCGGCATTTTCCCGATCTCCGAACTACGGGAAAAGATTTCCGGAGTTACGACGTTGAAAGATTAGTCCGGCGATTAGGTGATTCGGCACGGATCGAATTAAGAAAAAACCACACCGGATTTTGATCGGACGTTCTCGATGATAATTGCGCAGAAGATTTGCATGTAGCTGATCCATTTCATATTATAGTTGTATATACAACTATCGTAGATACAACAAATACAATTAAACTCGAACACGAAATAAAGCAGGAGCGGTTCAAAGACGAATCCGGAAAAGCAGTTATAAACGTTTTAGTAACTGCAGACAGAGTTTCGAGTGGTATCAGCTCACTTTTAAAACCTTTCGGGGTATCGAGCGAGCAATACAACGTGCTTCGGATTTTGCGGGGTCAATACCCCGAACCTTCCACTCTTTCTTTGATCACTGAGCGCATGATCAGCAAAACATCAAATTCTACCCGACTTGTTGAGAAATTGCGTCAGAAAAAGTTGGTGGAGAGAAATCAGTGCGATGAGAACCGGAGGCGGGTGGACATTCTGATTACAAGGCAAGGACTCACTCTATTAGAAGAGCTGGATCCGATTATGGACGAATCCAACCGTCGAATGAGAAACCTAACAGTCAAGGAAACGAAAGAACTGAATCGCCTCCTCGACAAAATGCGCGGATAAAAGGGTCGTCCTACCAACGGTATATAAAATAAAACAACTCACCAGAGAGGAAAAATCATGACTATTGAAGAAACAACAAAAAGAAAGGTGCTCGTTACGGGCGCATCCGGCCAACAGGGTGGAGCGGTGTTGAACACGTTGTTGAAAAGGGGCCACCAGGTACGGGCACTGACTCGTAAGCCAGACTCTGAGTGGGCGGCATCGGTTGTATCAAGAGGGGTTGAGGTGGTCACCGGCGATTTAACCGACCAGGATTCTCTGGTTCGCGCAGCCACCGGCGTTGATACAATATTTCTTATGACCACACCTTTCGAAGCCGGAGTCGATGTGGAGACGCAGCAGGGTCTGGCCATGCTCGAAGCCGCCAAGCAGGCGAACATCGGGCATCTGGTTTTCAGCTCGGTCGCCAGCGCGGACCAGGCGACCGGAATTCCCCACTTTGAGAGTAAATTTAAAGTGGAAGAAGCGATTATCGCTTCTGGAATTTCTCACACCATTGTTGCTCCCGTCTTCTTCATGGACAACATTACGAGCCCGTGGTATCTACCCGGAATTCTAGAGGGCACGTTGGTCATGCCCATGCCCGCCGACGTACGTCTTCAACATATCGCCGTCGAAGACATCGGTCAATTTGTCGTGTCGATCATCGAGCGGAGGGAATCAGTTTTCGGTTTGCGTTTTGATATTGCCTCCGACGAGAAGACAGGAGAAGAAGTCGCACAGATCTTGTCGGAGAAAATCGGCCGAACGATTGGCTACGCAGGATTTTCGCCGGATGCCCTCCGAGAAGAAAATGAAGATTTCGCCATCATGTTCGACTGGTTTATTGAAACCGGGTATTCAGTAGATACGAGTGCGTTGAAAGCTGAATTCCCAGATGTATCCTGGGTGGATCTGAAAGCATGGCTACATTCGCAGACCTTAGAGCAGAACGTCTCTGTCTAGCGACTAGAACCGTTGAACCAAATAGGTAGAGCGCTGGATTCCAAGCGAATTCGCCCATCGCGGGGCCTGCGATGGGCGAATTGCTATTGGCTGCCGTTGTTCGTTGATTGGCGCCGGAAGACCTGTAACAAACAGCCAAGCGTTATGAAACTCCTGACGAACAGATATGCAATGGTTCTCGGTTTGATGGTCACCTTCCTGTCCTGTGAGGATGCGGAATACGTAGTTCTTAAGGACTCATCTGATCACCAGATCGCTTTTCAAACGTTGCGAGATGGTAATTCGGAAATCTACATCGTGAACCCGGACGGGTCTGGCCTCACTAATCTGACAAGCCATGACTCTCTCGACTATCACCCGACGGGGTCCATGGATGGTTCGATGATCGCGTATGTCAGCCGAAGATCCGAATTCCGAGAAATCTGGGTGATGGACAGAGATGGATCGAATCAGCGACAGGTGACCGATGGCGCGGGCCATAATATTGACCCTTCATTCTCGCCAGATGGTACGAGGATCGTTTATGACGGAACGGAAGAAGAGGCGAACGCGGAGATTTTCGTGATTCCTCTTGAGGGCGGAGAGCCGATCAATATTTCCAATCACGAAGCCACCGACAGCCATCCTTTCTGGTCACCGGTGGATGATCGAATCGTTTTCTACTCCAATCGGGGCAACATGGAAAGTGATTCCATGGATGTCTACGTGATGAACGCAGACGGAACAGACGTCGTCCGGCTAACTGAGCATGAGGCGGATGACCGATATCCGTCGTGGTCTCCGGACGGTTCGCAGATCGCTTTCAGTTCTACCCGATCAGGAGACGCTGAAATCTATATCATGAATGCTAGTGACGGATCAGATGTACAGCGCATCACTGAATCGGCCGAAGACGATCT
>Ga0114949_10002878_pt1 | contig 10834 bp, 11 predicted proteins | sample N074metaG_FD_83505 | JGI IMG/M metagenome (GOLD analysis project Ga0114949, IMG submission 83505) | Deep subsurface microbial communities from Kermadec Trench to uncover new lineages of life (NeLLi) - N074 metaG | ecosystem: Environmental > Aquatic > Marine > Ocean trench > Sediment | place... | reverse complement strand
TACTGTGGCGTCGGCCGTTCGAGCGATATTGTTGAAGCGTCGTTACGGGCGATCTTGAGCGCGGTGAATCAGCCGCTGGGCGTGGGCGCCACAATCGCGGCCTGAAGGTCATCGCCGAACACGACAAATGCCGCGTCGACGATGGGGTCAATGGGCCTACGCCGATTAATTCTCCAAATCCCGCCGCGCCTTGCGAATGTCCGCCAGAGTTGCCTTAACAATGGGACTCATCTCCGTTGGCTGCCAGGCGCGGTAGGCAATCTTGGTGTCAATGGGCCACTCGATATCGAGGTCAACTCGGATCTCGGGACCATGGGCTTGTTCAAGCAAGCGTAGCGCCGCAACGGCGACTTCGCGTTGCATGGCGAGATCGTCGACCATGCCGAATGGCTGACCGAAGGGGAACTCAACGCCGAGTACTCGAGAAACGCGCGTCTTGGATGCCAGATCCGGCATCATCGTGACGGTGACCGTCGGGATCCCGGCCTGTTCAATCGTACGTGCCAGCACGGGCACGTTCCTACAACAGTCGGGTCAGGCCGGCGCGAGTATAAGTGCGTCGACCGCCTCGTGGCGCAAACGATTGACGATCTCAGGTCCGGTTGTTGACTGCCATACAATACATCCGCTCTCCTGGAAACCCATTACTGAGTAGTGCTCTTTGGCGAGGGCGCCAATTACGCCGTCGGCCTCTAAGGCGGTGAGCGCGGTTAAGCCGAACGCCACGCCGAGGTCCTGTTTGAGATGCGCGGTGTTAATGTGTAAATGGGTCGCATCGATCTGATCGTGTGCTACATCGCGCGGAATTGCCCGCCAGCTCGGATCGCCCCAGGTTGGCTCGCGTTTTTCGCGCTCTACATCAAAGGGCATTTGTGAGTTGCGCACGAAGATCCCGGCGGAGGAGAGCACGGCAATGGTTGATTCAGATAGTGGTTTATCGAACGGCGACCACACCGGCCCATCAACCTCGATGTCAATATTTTCAAACATCGCGTGGAAGCTCTTGGGCAAGAACTTAAAACTATCTACAGCCATTTAGCCGTCGTGGTGTTCGACACCGCTATTACACATGGCTGCATTGACGCATATTTCGTGATACCTATAAACCGTCAGCTCGGCACGACGGTGGGCGCACGCATCGAGGAAGGCTGGGGCGACGAGTGGTCAACCGTGGATAGATAACGCAACTAGCGGGCGATATACTCTTGTCGAAAGTGGACGCTGCGTGGACGAGGGCAAAATTTTAAAAGAAGAAATCGCAACTTGATTTAATCTCGGCATGAATGCCCGAATTCGCATAGGGAACAGCTCGGCCGGACAACTGTGCCACGAAGGGGTCGCTAAATGATTGATCGCCCGGTAATAGAATTTGAAGGCCTAACCAAATTTTACGGCGGTAATCGGGGTATCGTAGACTTAGATCTCGAAATCGAACCGGGAACCATTTTCGGATTTCTCGGACCCAACGGCGCCGGCAAGACCACCACGATCCGTCTTCTTCTCGACTTTATCCGGCCGTCGTCTGGAACTGCCCGTATCTTCGGTCTTGATTGCCGGCAAGACAGCCTCGAAATCAAACATCGGATAGGCTACTTGCCTGCTGAGCCCGTGGTTTACGCTGCACTCACCGCTCGGGATTTTCTTGAGTTTTCGCAAGCGCTCGGTGGTAATCCACCGCTCAGCGAAATCGTCGTACTTGCAAACCGGCTCGGACTGGATCTCGACCGTCCGCTTGGGCAATTGTCTCGGGGCGATCGGCAAAAGGCGGCAATCATCAATGCGTTAATGAATCGGCCGGATTTGTTGATCATGGACGAGCCGACGACGGGCCTGGACCCCCTGGTCCAACAGGAATTCCACAGTCTTCTTCTTGAGGCACGAGACGATGGGCGAACGGTATTCTTTTCGTCCCATGTTTTGTCGGAAGTGGATCGGCTTTGCGACCGAGTCGGTGTGATTCGTGAAGGCCGTCTGGCAGCGGTGCATGCGGTGGCCGACCTGAAAAGAGGCACAGTACGCCGGCTGGAGATTGTATTCGAATACCCCGTCGAGGCGGAAACGTTTGCAAGCCTTCCAGGGGTCCGGTCAGCGGTCTCGATGGGCAACCGTCTCCAAATCACGGTGGCAGGAACTCTCCAGATGGTGATAGAGGCCGCGGCCCAACATACAATTACCGATATTCATACCGAAGAAGCGTCTCTCGAAGAAACTTTTTTTCAACTCTACCGCCACTCGGAGGACCGTGGTGCTTAGACTGGCCATGAAAACGTTAGGTGACCAGAAACGGGCATTAATCTGGTGGTCGGTCGGATTATTCGCGTACGCGATCCTCATCGTCGTGACCTACCCATCCACGAAAGGAATCAATTTCGACACCCTTGAAGACAATCTGCGTTTCTTTCTAGGCGGCGCGGACACATTGTCGACCCTGGAAGGCTACCTCACGTCGCAGATATTTTATTTACCGCTTACCCTCGGCATCTACGCGGTGTTCTTGTCAGCCCGTTTGGTTTCGTCAGAAATTCAGTCAGGGGGCATGGATTTTTTGCTGTCACATCCCCTGTCGCGCCGCCGTGTGATCCTGGGTAAATACCTGGCACTGGTCGCAATCGTGTGCGGCCTTGCGACGGTATTCGGCGTTAGCCTGTACATTGCCGGATGGATGATTGACGACGAGGTAACCCTCGCGGCAAGCCTCCTGGCCGGGGTCAACCTCATTCCCATCGTTTTGTTCTACGGCACGGTGGGTTTCAGCGCCGCCTGTCTTACCCTGCGGCGGCAGACCGTGCTCGGCTTTGCCTCGGCAGTCGCTGTTTCTACTTGGGTGCTTCACGGCCTGTCGCTATCCTCAGATCTATTGGCGCAAATCGAGGACTGGACGGTGTTCCATTGGTACGCGACGGGCAAACCCTTTTCAGACGGTTTGGTGCTGGGAGACATGGCTATTCTGCTGCTGTTGAGCGGCGCGCTGATGATCATCGGTATCAGCTGTTTCGAGCGCCGAGATCTCTGAAATTCAATCCCCGTTTGGCGATAACAAACGTCTGAATTGCCGCATTGCGGCGGGAGCAATTTCGTCGGATCAAATGAGATATTGGTGGACCCGCAGAACCAACGGTTTAAATGTTCTGGCACGGACCGACGGCTGCAGGCAATTACCCGTTTGCGGAATTGAACGTTTTGCTCGTTATGGGTCACCCACGTAAGGACAGAATGTGCGGCGCACTGGCAGGGACAATCGCCGAAGGCGTACTCAGCCAGTGTTTCAGTGCATGAGCTGTGGTTAGGCAATTTGCATTTCTACCTCTATTTTTCGCCAGGCGTTGTCGCGGACCGACCAATTCGATGATGACGTTTCTGGCGCCCAAAGGCTGACGTGAACGTATTAGTCATTGTGGGTCACCCACGCAAGGACAGTTTATGCGGCGCGCTGGCGACTGCATTTGTTGAGGGTGCGCGCGAAGCCGGTATTGCAGTGCGAGAGCTTTGGTTAAGCGATTTGAATTTCGATCCTTATGTCCGCAAAGTATCGCCGGCCGATCAACTCGATGATGACATACCCCTTGCCCAAGGGCTGATTCTGTGGGCCGATCACCTGGTATTCGTGTACCCCAACTGGTGGGGCACCATGCCTGCTCTTTTAAAGGGGTTCCTTGATCGAGTTCTAACCCCGGGTTTCGCCTTTGCGTGCCGAAAGGATGGTGGGTGGGACCGTTTGCTAGTGGGCAAATCTGCCCAACTAATTACCACCATGGACATGTCTCAATGGGTTTACCGGCTGATTTACAGGCAACCGGGCAACAACGCCATGAGACGCTCGGCATTAGGATTCTGTGGGTTACGAACAACGCGCATACTGAATCTAGGTCCAATCAAGGATGCCAACGCCGTGCAACGAGAGCGATGGCTTGGCACGGCGAAAAAAGAGGGGCTGCGCCTCGGATACGGGATCCTCACTCCGTTCCAGAAAGCGTCGGACAAGGCATTCGCTTGGCTAAAGGCGCTACGCCTCCATTTCTACCCGCTCGCATGGGTGGCGTATTCGATAGGTGCCCTGGGCGCTGTTTTCAATGGGCGGCAATTTGCGTCCGACGCTTATTGGGTCGGATATCTGGTGTTGTTTTTGCTCGAAGTTGTAACCGTTCTGAGCAATGAATATTTCGATTTCGATACGGACCGCCTTAACCGCAATCATGGACCGATCACCGGGGGTTCCCGCATCCTGGTCGATAAACGTTTAAGTTTTCGGGAAGTGCGCTGGGGAATTGGTTTCGCGCTAATGCTTGCGACGGGACTGGCAGGATGGCTAATTTGGCAGTGCGATGTCCCCATAAGAGCGTCGGTGACCGTCCTTGTCGTCTTGTTCATAATCGCCCCGGGCTATACGACGCCGCCCCTTAAGTTGGTCTACCGTGGGCTCGGCGAATTGAATGTCGGGATCACCCACAGCATTGGTGTTTTGTTATGCGGCTACGTATTTCAGGGCGGGTTATGGAACGACCCCTTTCCATGGTTGGTTAGTTTACCTTTGTTTTTCAGTATCCTGCCTGCCATTATTCTGTCGGGTATTCCCGACTACGACGCAGATAAGGCGGCGTCGAAGAACACCCTATCCGTTATTTACGGGCCTGGTCGGGCGATTTTTCTTGCCATTGGGTGCGCGGTCCTCGCCATTGGTTCGGCGGCCATATTGCGGCAAGATAGCGCGGTCAACGTGCTTTTTGGCCCGTGGATCTATCCCGCTTTCCTCCACGCCGTTGTCCTTGTCGGAATACTTTATTCCTATTCGCGACAATACCGACAGCCGGGACGCATTGACGGGTTAATGATCATCTCCCTCAGTTACTCTGTGTGGTTCGGCGTTTCACCGCTTATCGCTTTGATCTAATCACCGAGCCAAGCAAGCCCCAACTCTTGTCGCATCAGTACGGCGCTGGCGGTACGCCCCTATATTCAATTGGTTCAAATGTTTATAGTCGAACAGTTTATGGGTGTCCCGTTAATACGCCTAAAATAAGCGACGATTGCCTGGGCGTTCCCATGGGTTGTTTCCGGTTACACTCATCCCTACATCGCACCGATTTGGCGATGTGAAACGGGCGTATACGGAGATCTAAAATGAAAATCGGACTCTTTGGCATCAACATGGGGCCCTTGGCTGAGCCGGATGCATCGATCCGAGTTGCACAGACCGCGGAGTCTGCGGGTTTTGATTCCGTATGGGCGGGCGAGCACGTCGTATTACCCGATCCCCAGGAGCCACCGTCACCGCTGCCGCCCGATTACCCCATGCTGGATCCGAATATTACCTTTGCGTGGTTGGCCGGCCAGACCAAGACCATACGCATGGGCACCGGGATCATAATCTTGCCCCAACGCAATCCGCTGGTGCTGGCCAAAGAAATGGCGAGCCTTGATGTCCTCTCAGGTGGCCGCTTGATTTTCGGAATCGGTATCGGTTACCTGAAACCCGAATTCGCGGCGCTCGGCATCGCTTTCAACGAGAAGGCGCCGCGGACACTTGAGTACCTTGACGCAATGCGTGCGATCTGGTCTGAGGAGTCGCCCAGCTTTGATGGACAGTTTGTTTCTTTCGGCAACGTCCAGGCACGGCCGCGTCCCGTCCAGCACCCCGGGCCGCCGGTGGTTTTTGGTGGTCATGTGCCGGGTGCCTACCAGCGCACCGTGACTCACGGCAACGGTTGGTATGGTTTCGGGCTCGACCTAGAGGCGACGGCTAAGTGTATCGAGGGCTTGCACGAGGCGCGGAAAACGAATGCCCGTCCGACGGAACTCGGTGAGGTGGAGGTTAGTGTCACACCATTTGGCAACATCGATCTCGACACTGCTAAACGTTATGCGGATCTGGGCGTGGATCGATTGATCGTGCTGTTTCCGACGACATCGGACCAGGAGTTGTTCTCCATGACCGCAACGGAGCAGCAAATCTTAGACTACGTCTCCGCGCTCGGCGACAATGTCGTCGGCCGCATTTAGCGCTTTCGCGGCGAATTGTGGCGGGCAGGCGGTATGCACGCCCCTAGGCGGTAAATAAAATACCAACGTCACTGCCGGTTTTCAGCATGAGAACGATCCCGACGATCAGGGTCACCAGCGCGGCGACACCGCGAACGGATCGGTTCAATCTAGCTGAGATGGTCCGTGATCGTCGGATTGGAACGGCGATTGTCAAAGACAAACCGATCATCCCGATCATCGATCCCAAGCCGAATAACACGATAGCGATAAAACTCAATTCTGTAGAGAGCGAGGAATGCAACACCAGCAGCATTAGAACGGCGGTGCCGGCCATCCCATGCATGAAGCCGACCAATAGCGCCCGTGCTAACAGCCCGTCCGGATGGGCGTGGTTGTGGATCCTGCCCCCGTCGGCAGAATTTCGCACGTGGGCGTGAAAATGCATGTGCTGAGCACTATCGACGTGATGGTGTGGGTGTTTATGGATAATGATCCGCCCCAGTCGGCGAAATACGTCTAGCGCCAGTACCACCAATATCACGCCAATGAGAAACTCGATCATCGATACCAGGTGCGCTGAGGGCTGCAGATCGAATAACAGCAGACCCATTCCCATTAGCAACAGCATCGTCGCGTGTCCGATCCCCCAGACGCCGCCGAGCACCATTGAGCGGCGTGGGGAAGAATTGTCGCTGGCAACCAAGGTCAATATTGCGGCGACATGATCGACGTCCAGTGCGTGGCGCAAGCCGATAAGAAAGCCGAAAAAAAGACTGGCAGCCATATAGCGCCTGCTTGAGGATGACTAGTTTAAGCGGCGAGGCAGCGTCTTACCGCTGATGGGATTTCGTTCAATTCACGCACCGGAACGACAACGCCGTTGCCGATCGTTGCCATCTCGCGACAAAGATCATGATCCCCGCCGGGGAGTTCAATCACGTGGAGCCGTGAAAACTGGCGCACCAGCGGCAGCGGATCCTTGCCGGTATTGAGCCAGCCATCGGAGACCAATATGCCGATGTTATGCAGCGCATTCGCGCGCCGCGATTCGGATAATCCGACTTTGAGTCCGGCCGCCACGTCCGTACAGCCGCCGGGTTTCATCTCCAAGATATCTTGAATGATCTGCTCGTGCACCCGACGCAGGCCGATCGAACGGATAACCCTTGCTTCATTGGCAAAGGCCGTCACCGCGTATTCATCTTCGGGCCGCAGATTGAGCAGCAGCACTGCCGCCGCCAAGGCTGCGGCAATGGCCTTTGAGCCCCGCATCGACCGGCTTTCATCAAGGATGATGACATAACTGCAAGGGCGGCGAGTCCGTTCGGCCACCTTGAAATCGGTGTAATTCGTCACCACGCGACGGCCATTGACGATCGTAGAATCGGCGATCAGTGTTTCGCATAGCGCGTCTACATCCAGTTCATCACCATGGAATCGAAATGGCACCGTTCGTTCAGGACCGTCACGTCGCGAATTATGGGACGTGACTTGGCGCGCCATTTTCAGGACCATCTTCAACATTCGTTTGAAATTTCGGCGACGCGTTTCTGCGTCAAGCGAATCCCAGGTCAGCGCTAAGAGCTTGTCGTGCGCGTGATGGTGATGCAGCCGCTCTAATACGAGCCGATGTCGCCCCATCGCTTCGGCCACCCTCGTCGGCGCCAGTTCTGCTAAGGAAATGACGTCATCCAAGGCGCCTGCGCGCAGCAAGCGATCGGTCTTGCGATCGAGCGGCGCGTTCAGATTGTGTTGATGGTCGTCAGGTGTACCCGGGTGATGGGCTAGGAGTCGTTGCTCCTGCTCGCTTAAGATCCGTCTCGGCGAGTGGTTGGCTTGGACGGGGGAGTCCGAATTTTCGTGAAAATGCAGATGGTCTCCGGTTAAGACGTTAGCCTTGCCGTAGCCTTTTTTTTTAATCGTTCCGGCGAGCCAACTTCCCAAAACGCGCCGTCGTTGGTGCGCCATTCGCCTGCGAGTCCTTCCCAGATCTCATCGAGTACGTCATCCGGGGTGCGCTGGCTCACTTCGTTTAGATGGATCTTATCCCTTAGGGCGGTCCGCACAGCCATATGGACGAGCTTGGTCCGCTCCTGATTTTGCCCGACGTCGGCGTCGCCATTGAGCAGGCGGCATGCGATCAAGGTCATATCAATCGCGCCTCTGACCGACGCTCCGAGACGAATGTCCTCATGGCTTCGCGTCCGGCGACACATCTCCACTCCCACATCAATCAATGCGTCGACATCGACCCCATTGGGCGCGTCGTCGTGCGGAACCTGACGGTTAACGATTTCGATTTCTTCGTCGCGATCCTGATAATCCATCCAAATCGAACAAAATCGATCTCTAAGCGCGCGGCTAATACGCAGTGTCCCAACGTCATCTTGCGGATTCAACGATGCCACGACGCAAAATTCAGGTTTCGCCTGGATAGTCCCCAAGCGCGGTACTGGCACAGCCCGTTCCGACATCGCGGTGATAAAGACATTGGCCGTATCGTCGGGCAACCGATTGAATTCCTCAATATATAAGATACCGCCGTCTTTCATGGCACGGGTAAGCGCACCGTATTCAAAATGCTCGGGCTTATATCCCTCGGACATGACCATCGCCGGATCAAAATAACCGAGGAGTTTGGTCGCGGTGAGGTCGCTGTTACCGGTCACCCAGTAAAACGGCAGCCCCATTTCCTCGACGACGGCCTTCAAGATGGTGGATTTCGAGGAGCCCGGCGGACCTTCCAGGAACACATTGCGGCCGCTTTGTAGCGCGGCAAGCATAACCAGCGCTTCGTCGCGGCGTCCAACGAAGTGGCGCACCACGGCGTCATATATTTTGCGCATAACAGGCTAGTTCGAATCCTTTACCTGACCCATAAATTAGGCGTGCGCCACTTTTTGTGCGGTTCCGCGCACCGGCAGTCCGATGAGTTCGCGATACTCATCACCGGTTGCCACTTCCCGTCCCATCATTTCGGCGATGGCTTTGAACTTGCTGAAGTGGGCGGCATTGGATTCGATCAGATCATTCTTATGTGGATATTGCCAAATCGTGTCTTCCATGCCGACGCGCACGTGCAGCCCAAGCAGCATCGCCGTCATGGCCAGATAACTCGAGGCCCGGCCGGCCGCGCACACGACGATGACCGAATCGCGGTCGATTTGATAGATGGAATCCGTTAGGTGCATCAGGGTAGTGACCATTTGTCGCGGATTGTGCATGGGGCTGCCACCAGGCAAGGCGCACAGAATGATCCAGAAATAGGGCTTTTCCAACAGCCCGGTCTTGATCAGATAACGATCTGCGTTATCGATGTCACCGTCGGAATAGACCGCGACTTGGGGTTTGACCCCCAGTTCCTGACACAATCGGGTTTTCTCGATCAAGACATGGGGTGGCTTGGCAAACAAGGTATCACCGCAAAAACAGGCGGTTGAATTAACCGGCGTGACCTCAAGCAGGCGATCGCTCAAGACCGACACCATGGAGTCCCACTCCCCGTCCATAAACGGCACCATACAGCCGTCGTATACGGGGTCCGGAAATTCCTCGCGGACCGGGTCGATGACGCGATGGAAGAGCTCTGGATCGAGTACGTTGAAGCCCTGCTCGTCGCGGACGTGGACATGGACCGTGGTCGGACCGAGCGCCGCGCACTCACGCGCGGACTTGATGATATCGTCCGGTGCAATCGGAATATTGGGATTCGATTTCTGGCTGTAAAATGCACCGTTGATGGTTTGCGAAATGACTACCTTCTCCGGTATGTCCCATTTGGGTTGGACCTCAATATCACCGTACTTGGAGGTAAACGGGTCGACAACTTCCGGCAGGCCGTAGGGGATCCAATGGGCTTTGAACTCTTCAGTTTTCTTGAGTTCTTCTATGTAGTCCCAATTAATCGTATTTTTTGCCATTTCACGACTCCCCGCGCGTATTTTGGAATTCACTCCGTCCCGGCATCATAGTTCTTTCTCGTGAAAGTTGGCAACCACGTGGGTGGAAGCGTCGAGTATCTTGGCGTGTCGCCAACCGCTGGTACCGACAAAATGTCCTGCTCTCAGGTTAAACGGTCAATCGATATTCGGGTCGCGAGACCGGCTGACCGGAAATTTCGTGGGTTTTACGCTGCCCGGTCAGTTAAAGTACCGTTTGATCTAGCGTCGGGCGAACCTGGCAAGGCCCCTTGCGCCACACCGATGCAAGCCACGGTTGTTGGTCGCGCGGTTTCCCAATCGGTCGATAGTAGTATTCGAGCTCGACGAAATGTGCATCGGTCATGAATCGGCGGTAGGTGTCCAGATCCAGGTAACAGCAGTATCGATCGCCGGACCAGCCTTCGCGATTGGATCCATGCGGATTGGAGGAAAACAGCACACCATCGTCGGTGAGCGAGCCCCACAGCGCGCCCAATACCTGTGGCAGTTCTTGACTCGGGATATGAAACAGCGCGGCGTTGGCGAAGATACCGCTAAAGCGCTCTGGTGGGAGTTCGAGCTGCAGGAAGTCCTGGTGGAGCACTTCGCAGCCCGAGTACTGCCGCGCCATTTGCACGAACTCCTCGGCACCATCCAAGCCGACGGCGATATGGCCCAGATCTCGAAATGTGGTCAGGTCACGACCGGGACCACAGCCGAAATCCAAAATTGTGTGCGAGCCGGATTCTGGCAGATGGCGCAGCAGGGCGGCGACGTTTTGACTCACGTCGTGGTTGCGGGTGCCTTGCCAAAAGGCTACAGCGCTATCATTGTAATGGCTTAATGTTGTCGCGCTGGTCTGCTGCAGCTCGGCGGCGGTAAGCGTTGTCAAACGAATTGGTGGATGGCTCAAGAACTAGGTCTCCATAAATGCC
>Ga0114949_10002876_pt1 | contig 10835 bp, 9 predicted proteins | sample N074metaG_FD_83505 | JGI IMG/M metagenome (GOLD analysis project Ga0114949, IMG submission 83505) | Deep subsurface microbial communities from Kermadec Trench to uncover new lineages of life (NeLLi) - N074 metaG | ecosystem: Environmental > Aquatic > Marine > Ocean trench > Sediment | place... | reverse complement strand
GGACGCGGCCTCCATCCAGTCTCAGACCGAAGCCGAGTTCTCGGTGTCGCCGGACCTGACGGAGATCACGCTGGTCGGAGCCGCCTAATTGGCCTGTTAACTCGCTAGCCCGCAACCCGTCGCTTTGCCACGTGATGAAGTTAGGTCGTGAGTCAGGCATTTCAACGCTCAGTGTCGATGTGCGGGATGGAGCTATTCGATGTAGGCGCTTCACACCATTCGGTATGTCCGTCTCTCTTCACCGGGCTCCGCGTATTCATCTGCCCAGCGCTTTTCGATCCCTTCGCGCCAGTCTTCCGCCAGACGCTTCAACTCGGAAGTGACCTCTGGTTCGGCGTCTGCGAGATTGACCGCCTCACCGGGATCGGTCTCAAGATCCGAGAGGTGGACCTCGGCGATCGGATCCTCGTGTTCCACTAGCTGGCCGTTGAGCACCAGTTTCCACTTGCCGCGTCTGACCGCTGTCTGATCGGCGATCTCCCAGAAGATCGGCCTCTCTGGGATGCTCTTGTTGTCGGTCACATGATCGAGCAGGCTGGTGCCGTCGATCTCGTACTGGGTTGAGTCGATCCCGACGGCCTCCAGAACAGTCGGCACAACGTCCATCGATGCAACCGGCGTGTCAGACACGACCCCGGGAGTGATGTGACCCGGCCAGTGCATGATCCCCGGGAGCCGGATGCCGCCCTCGAACAGGCTGTACTTGTGACCCTTGAACTGGCCGGACGTGCCGCCGTAATACGGGTCAAGCGTGCCATCGAGCCAGTTGCGTGACTCCCGTGAAGGGCCGTTGTCAGACGTGAAAATAGATAGCGTGTCGCCGGCCAATCCCAGTCGGTCGACCTCGTTCAGGATCTTCCCGATCGAGTCATCCACGACGCTGATCATCGCCGCCATCACCTGCCGGTCCCACGGCAGATGGGCAAATTGGTCCATGTACTCCTTCGGCGCGTGCATCGGATAGTGCGGGGCGTTGAACGGCACATACAGGAAGAACGGCTCGTCTTTTGAAGCCATCTCTCTGATGTATTCGACCGCCTTGTTGGCGATCATCTCCGTGAAATACTCGCCATTCCTCCACACCTCTTCGTCGTCCTCCCACAGGTCGTGCGTGGGATTCTGCCCCGGCCCGCCCTGGTTGGCGCCGTAATAGAAGATGTGCGAGTAGTAGTCGATGCATCCAGCGAAGAACCCAAAAGAGTGGTCGAACCCGTGGCTGGCCGGTCGGGACTCCTCGGTCAACCCGAGGTGCCACTTCCCGGACAGCGCCGTCTGATACCCGGCGTCGCCAAGCATCGTGGCCAGGGTCGTAGTGGACTGCGGCAGCCCCGGGGTCGAGCGGTGCCCCCGCAGAATCACTCGGATTCCTGCGTTCCCCGGGTATCGGCCAGATAACAGGGCGGCGCGGGATGGGCTGCACACAGGGCTGTTGGAGTACCAGTCAGTGAACCTGACGCCATCGTTCGCCATGCGGTCAAGATTAGGCGTACGGAAGTCGGTGGCCCCCATGCACGACAGGTCGCCGTATCCCTGATCGTCCGTGAGAAAAACGATGACATTTGGTCGGGAATCTGGCATTTGGCGAGCTTTCTTGGCTGAGGACGGGGGCGCTTTTAATAAGAAAAACAGAGCCTACATGATGGGCATGACCGCTGGGTCGCCGGAGCCGTGGCGATAGGTGGGTAATTATCGCCGGGCAAAACCCCGTTTCGTCCGGCGCGGTTAACATGTGCCATCAACGAGTGATGAATCGGCCACAACGGGAGGTGCATAGTGCCTGAGTTCGTCGTCGAACGAGATATTCCCGGTTTCACGGCAGATGACCTTCGTGAAGCGGCGCGCCGAGCCCGGACGGTCGCGACCGAGATGACCGGAGAGGGAACACCCGTCCGCTATCACCGGTCGATATTCATGCCTGACGAGGCGAAGTGTTTTTGTATTTTTGATGGGCCAACCTCGGAAGACATCAGGGAACTGAACGAACGTGCGAAACTTCCGGTCACGCGAATTCACGATGCAGTCGAGATAGAGCTGCCCGACTAACTTACCCCCGCAGTTGGTCGGTGGGAGCTTGCTCGGCCAAACTCCCGGTCAGACCTCAGCCGGTCAGGAATCCTGATGTACAGAGCGATTGTCGCTGCGAGGATCGACAGGCGAGCACTTCAAGAGGCGCGGGTTCCGCGCGATCGAATCCTCCTGCTTTCAGGTCGGCTCCAGGACATGACCGCTTCGATCGCGGACCGTTACGGCAGCGCAAGCCAGCAGCCGATAGCGGACGGCTCGATCGCCATATTCGAAAACGCTGATGCGGCGGTCCAGTTCGGGCTGCGTCTTGTCACGTCGTGGAGGGAGCTGGACTCGGACGGTAGTGGAGTGCGACTGCGCGTGGCCTGTCATTTTGGCGATTGCGCCCAACTGGCCGACGGTGGCGCATGGCATGGGCAGGCTATAGATCTCACTTCTCGCATCTCAGATCTAGCAGAGCCGGACACCGTTTTTGTATCAGAAACCGTGCTGGACCTGGTGGACACGCCTCTCTACGACTATGAACCGGCCGGAGAATTTTCGATCGAAGACGATCGAGACAGGGGCCGCAAATTGTTCCGGGTACTTTCTCATCGGGCTGACATCTACAGCGCCCGCCCGCCAGAGGATATGAGCGCGGATGACTGGCTTTTGAAAGCGGCGGCGTTGGCTGGAACACCGGAGGAAGACAGCGATACGGAGATTGCCTGTTACAGGGAGGCGCTGAGCCTGAATCCGGACCTGCCGACGGCGCACAACAATCTCGCCGTGATTTTGAGCGCCCGGAACGAAACGTCGGCGGCAACGGGTCATTATCAGTCGGCAATAGCACTACGCCCGGATTATCCCGAGGCGCACTACAACTACGCCGTGTTACTGGACAGAAGAGGATCGCAGGCGGGCGCTTCGGAGCACTTTCGGATGGCGTTGAAATACAGACCCGGATACGTGGATGCCCACTACGCGTTCGCGAGTCTGTTGCACCGATCCGATCGATTGCAGGAGGCGGAGGTTCATTACGTGCGAGCGTTAGAGCTTCGACCAGAACATCGGGAAGCTCAAAACAACCTCGCCGTACTGCTGGAGAACATGGGAAAGATGGATGAAGCGTCCGAACGCTACCGCGCCGCACTTCAGATTGAACCAGGGCACCCGGAAACGCACTACAACTACGCGCTGTTGCTGGAGAGGACTGGCGACGTTGCGGCCGCCGAGGCGAACTATCGGGCCGCACTGGCGCTCCGCCCTGACTATGCGGAGGCGCACAACAACCTGGCGGTGCTACTTCAAATATCAGGCAACAACGAGGCCGCCGTGTCGCATTACGCCGAGTCGTTGCGTCTGAAACCGGACGACCCAGAGGCGCACTACAACTACGGATTGCTGCTTAAATCGGTAGGGAACCCCGACGCCGAAGCGCACCTGACTCTGGCGCGGGAACTTGCGCCTGACATGTGGGCAGGGACGGAGTCTGGCGGTGAGATCGGTGTTGCCGTTGATGAGTTTGATTTAACTCGTCGTGAGTTGGATGTCCTCCGACTAATTGCTGTTGGTAATAGCAACCGGGACATCGCGACGGAACTCTCGATCAGCCCGAGCACTGTCGCGCATCATGTGACCAACATACTGGGCAAGACCGGAACCGAGAACCGCACTCAGGCCGCAGCACTCGCCGCCCGCGCCGGCATCGTGACGCGATAGATAGCTCTACGGTGGGTGGATGTGGCCGATCACACCGTAGGGGCGGGGCTTGCTCCGCCCGACAACTGTCCTGAGAGAACGTCAGAATCACGGTACGGCCCCACTGATATGTCATCCTGAACTCGATTCAGGATCCGCTTCTGATGCCATCATGGCAGATTCAAGCTCCACGCTCACGTATGTAAATCGTGCAGGTCTCGTGAAGAAGTCGCAGCCGGAATACCCGATCCTGAATCAAGTTCAGGATGACAGGAATGATGGTGAGTATGTCTGCACAATTGTTGGTTGTGTCAAAACGCGACGGCGTTGAACCCAGCAACACTCCAAACGTCCAAAACCGGCAACTTATTGCCGGGTATCGGCGACTCACTCAGCCCATCCACCGTCAAATGCCGACATATCTGCCGATGTGCGCCACCTGGACCGAGGTGAAACTCCTCACATCTACAAGAAACCAGTGTTCAGGGGAGTCGGACATGACCGTTTACATGGTGGAACGAAGCCTGCCGGGCATCACGATGGAACAGCTTGGCGCCGCGCAGAAGGCGGCGATAGACACTTCGGCGAAGTTCACCGAAGAAGGAACTCCGGTTCGATACATCCGGACCACATTCGTACCGGGCAGCTCTGCGTGCATGTGCCTGTTCGAGGGCAACAGCGCTGACGACGTACGGGCGGTCAACGATGAGGCCAACATTCCATACGACAACGTCGTCGAGGCGCTGGACCTCACGCCCTAACTACGATCGCCAGGAGAACCAGGGTCCGATCTACCGTTCCACCGAACGGATGGATCGGACCCTTTTAGCAACTACGCCTGCGTGCGTGGCCGATACTGCAGCGCTTCCGCCAGGTGCTCCGTCATGATTGCCTCGGACCCGGCAAGATCGGCCACCGTACGTGAAACCTTGAGGACGCGGTGGAAACTTCGGGCCGACAGCGATAGCTGCGTCATCGCCATCTGAAGCAGCGATTGCGCCTCGTCTTCAACCTGGCAGTCGTTCCATACCTCGACCGGACCCATCTCGGCGTTGGCGACGATCCCTGAGTCTCGGAACCGAGCCCTCTGGACCTCACGGGCCGTTTCCACCCGCACCCGTACATCCTCGGACCCGACGCCCGACGGCGGCTCGGTCAGCTTCTCGTAGGCCACGCGAGGCACGTCAACAAACAGATCGATACGGTCCAACATCGGACCTGAAATTCGCCGCTGATACCTGGAGACAGCACTTGCCGAACAACTGCACTCGCGATCCGTGTCTCCGAAATACCCGCAAGGGCAGGGATTCATCGCCGCGACCATCATGAAGTTCGCCGGAAACGTAACAGTCCCCTGTGCGCGGCTGATAGTGACGACCTTGTCCTCGATCGGCTGGCGTAACACCTCAAGCACCGAATGTCCGAACTCTGGTAATTCGTCCAGGAACAGCACACCGCGATGGCTCAGAGCGATCTCGCCCGGCCGTGGAATGGCGCCGCCGCCGACCAACCCGGCATTGGAAATCGTGTAGTGCGGCGCACGATACGGCCGTTCGTCGATAAGCGGACTGCCGGCGGGCAGCAACCCGGCCACGCTGTAGATCTTCGTGACCTCTAGCGACTCTTCGCCGTTCATCGGCGGCAGAATCCCCGGAAGACATCGAGCAAGCAAAGTCTTCCCGCTTCCGGGCGGGCCAGACATCAGGATATTGTGCCCACCGGCAGCAGCCACCTCTAAAGCACGTTTCGCGTGCTCCTGACCACGCACGTCTGCAAAATCCGGAACGCGACCTCTTCGGCTCGGTCGAGCTTCTCGAACGACCCTGGTCTTCGGGTCGTATATCGGAAGCTGCCGCATCCCGCGCATGTGCGAAATCAGCGACTCAAGTGAATCCACTGGAATGACGTTCATTCCGCTAACCAGCGACGCTTCTGCGGCGTTCTCCTCCGGCACGAACACCGTGTCGTAACCCCGCTCCCGCCCAACGGCCACCATCGGGAGAACGCCCTGTGTAGCCCGTAACTTGCCGTCCAGGGCAAGCTCACCAAGCAACAGGGAGCCCGGGTCGATATGCGGTAACTGGCCGGAGCTCGCCAGTAGGGCGGCGGCGATCGGCAGGTCGTAAGACGGCCCCGTTTTCTGCAGATCAGACGGCGCAAGACTGGCCGTGATCCGCTTCATCGGGAACTCGGTTCCGGAATTACGTATAGCGGCGCGCACGCGCTCCGTGGACTCGCGGACAGCCGCGTCCGGCAAACCCACCACCGTGAATTTTGGCAATCCCGGAGATATATCGACCTCCACGTCCACCATGTGGCCGTCAAGCCCAACAACAGCGCAAGTCTTAGTTTTAGCTAGCATCACAACCCTCGGGACACGAACAAATGTTCGGAAGCAGTCGCTGTCGGCCATGTTAAGTATCCCGGCCGTGACCTCAAAGCCCCCGTGTCACAGTCGGATTCCGCCTATAATCCGGACCAACCTCAGAGTCCCACCATTAGCTAGATACGCCGACCGCACAGGAGTCACCAATGCCCGAAGAGCCACGTTCGTTCACCGACGCCGATATCGACTCCATGCCCGTCCTTGTGAGGCGGCGTATTGAGGCGATGGTGCTCGGCCCGATGATTCGCGCATTCCAGGACAAGTTCGGGGAGCAGGAGGCCAATGAGGTCGCCCAGGGGGTGATCGAAGAGATAGCGCAGGATCAAGGCGCCGCCATGGCCAAAAAGGCAGGCGCGACGGACCTCTCGACCTACATCGCAAGCAAAAGCGCGTGGACGGCAAACAACGCGCTTGAGACCGAGACCCTCGTGATGGAAGAGAAGCGGTACGACTACAACGTCACCCGCTGTCGCTACGCAGAGATGTATCGGGAACTGGACATGCAGGACCTCGGCTTCATCGTCTCATGCGGGCGCGACTTCAACTTCCCGGCCGGCTTCAACAAGAACATGAAGCTAACCCGCTCCCAGACCATCATGCAGGGCGCGTCACACTGTGACTTCCGCTACGAGATGGTGGACGAGGATTAGAAGGACGCAGGGTTGAACGGCGGGAGGTTAGCGCTCTTCAAATCGTTACCGGGAATCATTGGCCATAGCAACGATCACCCGGCCACGTTCCGGCGTTATGCTTCTCGCGCCAACTCGATATCTCGAAACAACACGATATCCAACCGCGCTACGTGGAGATGCTGACTTGATCGATCGAACTCAGGAGACGCAATGCAGGATGTAGCAGAACGCGCTGCGATCCTTGTGATCGCTGATATCAGCGGTTATACCAAGTTCATGCTGTCCCATCGCAAATCACTGGTGCACAGCCAGATGATTATTAGTGAGCTGCTGAACACCATCGTGCAGAGTGCTGACACGGTCCTTGAGGTGGCCAAACTTGAGGGCGACGCTGTGTTCCTGTTTGCATTTAAGAAAGAGGGCGAGGTGTCCTGGGACGCGACCCGGCCCGGCATTAGCGCGTGGACAAAGCGGGTGTTCGATGAGTTCAACCGAAAGGCTGCGGAACTAAGGGCCTACAGCATCTGTAAGTGCACCGCATGCGACAGCATCGATCACCTGAGACTAAAAGTGATCGTGCATACCGGCGATATATTGCCGCACAAGATCGGTCCGTTTTATGAGTTAGCCGGTCTGGATGTGATCGTTGTGCATCGGCTAATGAAAAACTCCGTAACCGCCGACCAGTACCTATTAATGACCGACGATGCGATCGAACTCTTGCCTCCGCCCATCGACTTGGACGCAACGGAAATCGAAGAGGTTTACGACGTGGGGACGATCAATTCACACGTCTTCTACCCGCCAATCGAGTCGGACTATAACCCGGACCCAGCCGAGCCGTTCTCACAATCGACCGTCGCGGTGGAAATACTGCGCCATGAGATCAGGCAGGAATATTGCGAGGTCGCAATCAACCCGCAGAAGGGATTCCACTTCCATCTGGGACGTGCGCTTACGAACATCGTTGAATACCCGGATGATTGGCTTGAGTCGATACCAGAACGGTCCATCGAATCGTTCGCCGGAACCGGCAACCCACTTAGTCTCGGGGAGATCCACAGCGGCGAGAACGTGTTAGATATCGGATGTGGCGCCGGACTCGACAGTCTGATCGCCGCCAAATCTGTGGGTCCATCGGGACACGTAATCGGCCTGGATATGACGCCGGAGATGCTGGAGAAAGCAAGACTTTCCGCATCCGATATGGGGTTCGATAACGTGGACTTCCAGGACGGCTATGCCGAGTCGTTACCGATTCCTGACGGCTGGGCGGATGTCGTTATATCGAACGGAGCGATCAACCTTTCACCGCACAAACCGACGGTTTTTGATGAGATATTCCGGGTGCTCAAACCCGGAGGCCGACTCCAAATTGGAGACATCATTGTCCAGATCAAAATTCCAGAAGAAGCGATACGGGATATTGATCTATGGAGCGGCTGAATTGCCGGCGCTCTGCTGGAAGTAGAGCTTGCAGACGTGGTTGCTGAGGCTGGGTTCAGTGACTTCGAGATCACCTGGAAAGCGGACATCTACAAAGACGCGCCCCAGCAGACGCGCGCCCGTGAGTTTGGAACGCTGGGCGTGAATTACCGGGCACGCAAACCCGGCTAATCGTCTGCGGCGTTCAAACGCCCAACTCCCTAGACGACCGGCGATCGGCCGCCGTCTATGTTGATAGCGGCGCCTGTCACGTAGCTCGCACGCTCGGAAGCCAGGAACGCGATCACGTCGCCGACCTCTTCCGACTCGCCGATGCGGCCGAGCGGCACCATCCCACCGATGCGATCGTTGAAGTCGTCTTCCGTCAGCAAAGGATCAGCCTCACGCTGTGTCTCGAATATGCGGTTGGTCTGTCCGCTCTTGATGACGCCGACACACACGGTGTTCACCAGGATGCCGTCGGCCGCGTAGTCTTTGGACATCGCCTTGGTTAGCGAGATCCCGGCGGCCCGTGAGAGCGATGTCGGCATCGTCCCGCCCGGGGTTGCTTTGCCGCCCCAAGTCGTCAGGTTGATGATGCGTCCGGCGCTGCTCTTCTTGAGATGCGGAAGCGCCGCCCGGCAGCAGTAGATCGCCCCGTACACCTTCAGCTGGATGTCGTACTTCCAGGTGTCGATCGCGATGTCCTCAAACTTCCCGGCAGCCGATGTCCCGGCGTTGTTCACAAGGATGTCGACGCCGCCCCATGTGGCAACGACGGTATCGACCATACTCACCACCTGCGATTCCTCCGTGACATCGGTCGATATGCCGATCACGTCGTCGCTGCCGGACGCTGCCTTGATCTCGGCGATAGCGGAGTCGAGCCGCGCCCGGTCCCGCGCTGCCAGTGCCACCTTTGCGCCCTCCATCGCCATCCGCGTAGCAGCAGCCTTTCCCAGGCCGTCGCTACCGCCGGTGATGATGGCGATCTTGCCGGTGAGTCCGAGATCCATTAGTGCAGTTCCTCTCGTGAAATGAACGGGCCTCCGCGCATGTCGATCTCGCGGAGGCCCGTCCGGGGTCTTCTGTACTGTCTTTACTGAGGCTATCCAAACGCCGTTAAACGCCCCTAAACGACGGGTGACGAACCGCCATCGACATTGATGGATGCGCCGGTGATGTAGCTGGCCCGCTCGGAGGCGAGGAAGCAGATCACGTCGCCCGCCTCTCGTGCCTCGCCGATACGTCCGACAGGCACGTTTCCGCCCATCTTGTCGTAGAACGTCTCCAGCGTGAGGCTCGGGTCCTTCTCGTGAGCTGCCTCCCAGCGCCGTCGGTGCTGACGACTCTTGAGGATGCCGACACAGATCGTGTTGATCAGAATGTTGTCGGCGGCGTAGTCCTTGGACATTGCCTTCGTCAGAGAGATGCCCGCTGCACGTGACAGGGATGTCGGCAGGGATCCAGCTCCGGAAGCCTTACCGCCCGGTGTGGTGGTGTTGATGATTCGGCCACCGCCACGCTGCTTCATGTGCGGTAGGGCGGCACGGGAGCAGTGAATCGCGCCGTAGACCTTGATGCCGAGGTCTGTGTCCCAGGTCTCGTTGGTGACGTCCTCAAACTTCCCGGCTGCCGACGTGCCGGCGTTGTTGACGAGGATGTCCAGCCCGCCCCATGTGCCGACGACGGTGTCGACCATCTTCTGGACCTGCGCCTCGTCAGTGACGTCTGCGGCGATGGCAAGGATGTCGTTGTTGCCGGTCTCTTTTTTGATGTCCTCGGCCGCCGCATCAAGATCCGCTTGCGTCCGTGCCACGATGGCGACTTTTGCGCCCTCGTTGGCCATCGATATCGCCGCCGCCTTGCCGATTCCGTCGCTGCCGCCTGTCACGATGGCGATTTTTCCGGTGAGTCCTAGATCCATATTCGTGGGCCTCCGTAGCCGTGTGTTGCCTTTAATAAAAGGAGCGATTGCGGGCCAATCGCCGGTGTTATGCCGGTATGTATGTCAAAGCTGATCCCCGATTGCGGGGCAGCGGCATTATACGTCCGTCAGACGGGGGTGTTAGCCGGCGGTGTCGCCGAGTCGGTACGACTCGTCCAGAAGATCTATGACATACCGGACCTGCGCGCCCTCGCCCGCACGTGCCAGGGCCTGCTCCATCTGGATAACGCACCCCGGGTTTGCGGTGGCGACGACATCAGCGCCCGAAGCGGCGATGTGGACCGCCTTGCGATCGCCTAACCGCGTCGACATCTCCTGCTCGATCAGCGAGTAGGTGCCGGCAGAACCGCAGCAGACCAGCGACTCTTCCATCTCGACGAACTCCAGGCCGGGAATGGCGTTCAGTAGTTCCCGCGGAGGCGCTGTGATCTGCTGTGCGTGTCCGAGATGGCACGAGTCCTGGTAGGTCACCTTCAGGTCATTGCCGTTGGTAGCCAGGGAGCCTGTCGGCGTCTCGAATCCGAGGTCGCTGAGGAACTCGTGGATGTCTTTCGTCCGCTCGGCAACGTCAGCAGCCTTATCGACGTACTCCGGGTCGTTGGCGAGCAGCTTGTCGTACTCCTTCATGGTCGAACCACAACCGGCGGCGGCGACGATGATGGCATCAGTCTCGACCTCGAGGAAGGCGTCGATGTTTATACGGGCCATGTCACGAGCAGAGTCGCGTTCGCCGGAGTGC
>Ga0114949_10002870_pt1 | contig 10841 bp, 10 predicted proteins | sample N074metaG_FD_83505 | JGI IMG/M metagenome (GOLD analysis project Ga0114949, IMG submission 83505) | Deep subsurface microbial communities from Kermadec Trench to uncover new lineages of life (NeLLi) - N074 metaG | ecosystem: Environmental > Aquatic > Marine > Ocean trench > Sediment | place... | reverse complement strand
TAATTTTCCGTTCAAAAGTAAGTATGGAGGTGCGAAAATATTTAACAGAACAGGGTTTTATTGATGTTGAAACGCCATATTTGATCAAATCTACACCCGAAGGAGCTCGTGACTTTGTGGTACCTAGCCGTATGAATAAAGGTCAGTTTTATGCCTTGCCTCAATCGCCACAAACCTTTAAGCAATTGTTGATGATAGGTGGATTGGACAAATATTTTCAGATTGTAAAATGTTTCCGTGATGAGGATTTACGAGCAGACAGACAGCCTGAATTTACACAAATTGACTGTGAAATGGCCTTTGTAGAACAGGAAGATATTTTGCATGTTTTTGAAGGATTGATGCGTCATTTATTGAAAGAAATAAAAGGAGTAACGGTGGATAAATTTCCTAGAATGACCTTTGATGATGCGATGCAAAAATATGGAAATGACAAACCGGATATCCGTTTTGGAATGGAGTTTGGCGAATTGAATGAAGTGACACAACATAAAGAATTTGGTGTATTTAATAATGCAGAATTGGTTGTTGGAATTGCTGTACCCGGAGGAAATTCATATAGCAGAAAAGAAATCGACAAATTAATTGATTGGATCAAACGCCCTCAAGTGGGTGCTCTTGGAATGGTTTATTGCCGTTGTAATGAAGATGGATCCTTCAAATCATCCGTAGATAAATTTTACGATCAGGAGGATTTGGCAAAATGGGCTGAGGTTACCGGGGCGAAGGCAGGAGATTTGATTTGTATTTTATCAGGTGAAATCAATAAAGTAAGAATACAATTAAGCGCATTGCGCATGGAATTGGCAGAACGTTTAGGCTTGCGAAACCCCAACGAATTTGCACCGCTTTGGATTGTAGATTTTCCCCTTTTAGAATGGGATGAAGATACGAAGCGTTATCATGCCATGCATCATCCGTTTACTTCTCCAAAACCGGGACAAATGGCATTGCTGGCTACCAACCCGGGAGACGTCAAAGCAAATGCCTATGATTTGGTATTGAATGGAAATGAAATCGGTGGAGGTTCCATCAGGATTCACGATAAAGAAACACAAGCCTTGATGTTTGATTATTTAGGATTTACACCTGAAGAAGCAAAAGCACAGTTCGGCTTTTTAATGGATGCTTTTGAATATGGCGCACCTCCTCATGGAGGATTAGCCTTTGGATTGGACAGATTGGTCGCGATTTTGGGAGGTCAGGAAACCATTCGTGATTTTATTGCTTTTCCAAAAAACAATTCAGGCAGAGATGTAATGATTGATGCTCCTGCTCCAATTGATGAAGAACAATTGAACGAATTGAGTTTGAAATTAAATCTGAAGTCATAAAAAAACCCCTGCTTCAAATAGCTATTCGGAGCAGAATATTTTGTTAATTTTGAGTATGCCTACAAGACCGGAACAAATTTTACGAAAATTTTTAAAATGGAGATACAAACATATCTCCAATAAACAATTTATAAATATAGCAAGTGCGATTATTGGTTTGTTGACTGGTTTAGCTGCAGTAACAATAAAAAATCTTACACATTTTATTCAAGAATTACTCGAAGGGGAGTTTATCAAGGAGATTCATCAATTATTTTATTTCATCTTTCCAATTATAGGTTTATTTTTAGTACTCCTTTGTATTAAATATATTATTAAAAAACCTGTTGAACATGGTATACCTTCTACATTATATGCAATTTCTAAATTGAAAGGATTGATACCCCGTCGTCAAATGTGGTCATCATTAATTACGGCTCCTTTAACCGTTGGTTTTGGAGGATCTGTTGGGTTAGAAGGCCCAACAGTTGCTACAGGTGCGGCATTAGGATCTAATTTTTCCCGTTTATTTCATTTAAATCAAACGACAAGAACTTTACTTATAGGCGCCGCCGCCGCAGGTACAATGTCGTCTATTTTTAAAGCACCCATTGCCGCTATTATTTTTGCTGTTGAAATATTTAGTTTAGAATTGACTTTGGCATCTATGATTCCCTTATTATTGGCATCTATTATGGGAATATTAACATCTTATTTCTTTTTTGGAGATGATGTTTTATTGCATTTTCAAGTGCAAGATAAGTTTCAGTTAATCGATGTGTCATTTTACATTTTATTAGGCGTTGCCACGGCAATGGTTTCTATTTATTTTAGTAAGGTATATTTTGGGGTTGGTAAATTTTTTAAACGATTTAAAAGCCCGTATAAACGTTTATTAATTGGAGGTGTTTTATTAGGTACGATCGTGTATTTTATTCCCCCACTTTTTGGAGAGGGATTTGCCGTTATAAATAATATATTAAAAGGAAATATTAATGAGGTAATTACAAATAATATTTTTCATACGGTAACAGATAATATTTGGATTGTTATCGCCTTGCTTTTAGGATTGGTATTGTTTAAAGTTGTAGCCATGTCATTCACTTTTGGTGCGGGAGGTGTAGGTGGTGTTTTTGCTCCAACTCTTTTTACGGGAAGTGTTTCGGGATACTTAATGGCAATGATTATTAATCACAGTAATTTATTCGCTCATCAATTATCTTTGACAAATTTTGCCATGGTGGGTATGGCTGGATTGATGGCAGGTGTTTTACATGCTCCTTTAACGGCAATATTTTTAATTGCAGAAATTACAGGAGGTTATGAGCTTTTTATTCCTTTAATGATTGTTGCTTCCATTTCATTTATAATTACCAAAATATACATACCACATAATATTTATGCTGCGGAATTGGCTAAACGCGGTGAACTTATTACGCATGACAAGGACAAAAATGTGCTGATGATGTTGGATATTGATAAAATTATTGAAACGAATTTTATTATACTCACACCTGAAATGAAACTTGGAGAAATACTTAAAAATGCTGTAACAAAATCTTCACGAAACCATTTTCCTGTGGTCAATGAAGAACATGAATTTATAGGTGTAATTAGATTGGATGACATAAGACAGATTATGTTTGACACAACATTATATGATAAAGTTACTGTATCAAGTTTAATGCATGCCGATGCCGGATTAATAATCTATGAAAAAGACAATGCTCAAACCATAATGGATAAATTTAAAACCAGTGTAGCTTGGAATTTACCAGTAATAAAAAACGGCAAGTATTTCGGTTATATTTCTAAATCGAGATTGCTCACAGCTTATCGACGAAAATTAATACATGTTACTAGTTCTTAGCACTTTTTAGAAAAGACACCGCTTTATCCGGAAAATCAGTAAAAACACCATCTAAATTTAAGTTGTTAAATCCAAAATCCAGTAAATTTTCAAAGGATTTAAAATCACCCAAGTCCTCCACTCTAAAAGTAAAAGCATGAACTTTCATTCCTAATCGATGTGCCTCAATGATTAAATTTTTATTTTTAGCTACCTGCTTATACCACGGGCCGATTCCATCGGCATATGTAGCAAATTTTTTCAAATGATTTTCATTTATTTCAAATCCAATAAGTTGGACTAAAAACAATTTACTTTTTAAATCCATTCTAATTCTTTGAAGTTCTTTGGGGTCAAAACATTGTAAAATACAATTATCACTTTTTGTATTATATCCATTTTCCGATAATATTTCTAAAACTATTTTCGAAATATCTTTTCCGTTTTTAAGATGAAATTCAGGGTTTTTAATTTCAGGATATATTCCAATATTTCCTCCAGTACTCTTATTGAGCCCTTGTATGAGTTCAATTTCCTCCTGAAACGAATGCAATCCAAACCTTGACATACCTAAAGGAAACCTATCCGGGAATTCTGCTTTGTTCGTTTTTGGATCAAATCTTTCAAAAACATTCAGTTCCAACAACTCCTTATAAGTAAAATCAATAACATAAAACCGACCATCCTTTCTAATTTTATTTGGAAATATTTTAGCTACATCAGTGATGTCTTCCAAATAAATATCATGGATAACCATGGGTATATTATCCTTACTTAATACCAAATCTTGTTCCAGGAAATTTGGTTGCATAGCATATGCCATCAACTTAGATGCCAAGGTGTGCTCCGGTAAATACCCGGAAGCTCCACGATGTGCAATTACTATTTTAGTGTTGTTTTGTATCACTATATTTTGAGAAAATAGGTTATGATATCCAGCTAGAATTTGAACTAAAATAAAGAAAAAAATCTTTTGCATTGTAAAAAGGGATTTAATGAACTTTAAAAGTAGGACTTTTTGTAATTTTGTGGTTTATTTAAAGATTAAATTATTATCCATATTCTCAGAAAAATGAAAATTGTTTTAAAAATGATAGTAGCTACAGTAATTGGTATTGTTGGCTATGGATATTATGTCAATTATAGTGATCAAGGCCAAGGAGAAATATTTATTGGTTTGGGTGTTTTAATTTTTGCCTTTATTTTAATGCCGATATTTATATATCATCGCTATAAAAACAAGGATTTATCACAATACACTTTTCGAAATCAAAATAAAAAGGAAGATAAAAATTAATAAATTGTTTTATGAATAATTTTTTTTAACTTTGGTAATTATAAAACATATTTAACAATGACAGGTAAAGTAAAATTTTTTAATGAATCAGCAGGATACGGATTCATTACTAATGACGAAACAGGTAACGACATATTCGTTCATGCAACTAGCTTAAATGATGGTATGAGAGGGTTAGACAAAGAAGCTCATGTAAGTTATGAAGAAGGTGAAGGAAAAAAAGGAATTATGGCAGTAAATGTTTCTGTTATAGATTAATTTAGATTTCTCTTCTCTGCAAAGAATTTATTGATAATTCCACTACATTCTTTTTCAAGAATTCCACCGATGACTTTTGTTTTTGGGTGTAATTTTGTTTGATAGTGTTGAAATCCCCTTTGAGGGTCGTAGGCACCGAAAACAATTTTGCCTATTTGTGTCCAGTAGCTTGCTCCTGCACACATTTGGCAAGGTTCTAAAGTCACGTATAAAGTACAATTTTTTAAGTATTTTCCTCCTAAAAAATCGGATGCTGCTGTAAAAGATTGCATTTCTGCATGTGCCGTAACATCGGTTAAGGTTTCGGTAAGATTATGTGCTCGGGCAATAATTTTATCACTTATTACAATTATGGCACCAATGGGAACTTCGCCTTTTTCAAAAGCGAATTCTGCCTCATGCAAGGCTTTTTTCATGAAATATTTATCGTTAAATGCATTTTCCATATCTAAAAATTTATTTTTTCCGCAATAAAATTTTTATTGAACCTATTTAATAATTGTTGAAACACATTTGAATTTTTATTGATATAAAAAGATTGAGTGCTTTTGTATGTATTATCTGTGATTAAGTTTTCCATTTTTAGAATATTCATTGTTTGACGCGCAATGGCTTCGCCAGAATCAATAATGTTTACTTTTTCACCGGCAACCTTTTCAATTTCAGATCTTAAAAGGGGATAATGGGTACATCCCAATACTAAATTGTCAATATTTTTTTCAAGCATTGGATGAATATAATCTTTTAATAGCTGATCCATTTCAAAAGAATACATTTTTCCGGACTCAATTAAGGACACGATCCCATTTCCTTTTTGCTCAATAACCTGGACTCCTTGTGCAAATTTTTGAGAAGTTTCATAATATAAATCACTTGACAAAGTACTTTCTGTTGCTAAAATCCCAACAACCTTAGTCTTAGATTGTAAAGCGGCGGGTTTTATGGCCGGTTGAATTCTTATAAATGGAATGTCAAAATTATTACGTAGTTCTTTAACCGCATTTGTTGATGCCGTATTACAGGCAACAACAATAAGTTTGCACCCTTTGTCTAAAAGTAATCTTGTGTTTTTAAAACTAAGTGATATAATTTCCTCCTTTGACTTAATACCATACGGCGAATTTTTGCTATCGGCTAAATAAATGATGCTTTCTTTTGGCATTAGAGAATGGATTTCCTTATAAATTGTAATTCCGCCGATTCCGGAATCAAATATACCAATTGGGTTGTTATTCATATTTTAGCGCATGTATTAGATATTGGCTAACATCAAAGATAATTGTAGTTTTGTTTTTGTGAAAATAAAACAATTACAACATATTAACAGTCCCTTAGATTTAAGAAAATTATCGGAAGATAAATTGACAGATTTGGCCAAAGAACTTAGGGAATTTATTATTGATATAGTATCGGTAAAAAAAGGCCATTTAGGAGCAAGTTTAGGTGTAGTTGAACTAACCATTGCACTTCACTATGTTTTTGATACGCCTAATGACTTATTGATTTGGGATGTAGGGCATCAGGCGTATCCCCATAAAATATTGACAGGGAGAAGAGAAATTTTTGATACCAACAGGCAATTTGGTGGTATATCAGGTTTTCCAAAAAGGAGCGAAAGTGTTTATGATACATTTGGGACAGGACATTCTTCGACTTCAATTTCTGCCGCACTGGGAATGGCCATTGCTTCTCGATTAAAAGGAGAAATTGAAAAGCATCATATCGCTATAATAGGAGATGCAAGTATCGCCAGTGGAATGGCCTTTGAAGGGTTGAATCATTCGGGAGTAGCAAAATCTAATTTATTGATTATTCTCAATGATAATGAAATGGGGATTGATCCAAATGTTGGCGCTCTAAAAAAATACTTGACTTCGGTAAAAAAAGGAGAAGATGCACATAAAAAAAACATTTTTGAAGCCTTAAATTTTTCGTATTTCGGTCCCATTGACGGACATGATTTGGGAGCTGTTATTTTTGAGTTGGAAAAATTAAAAAAAATAAAGGGACCTAAGTTTCTACATGTGATCACTAAAAAAGGAAAAGGCCTTTCAAAGGCAGAAGAAGATCAGGTAACTTATCATGCCCCAGGAAAATTTGACGCTAAAACCGGAGAATTAGTTAATCAATCTAAAGAGAATCAATCGCCTAAATTTCAGGATGTATTTGGCCTTACTTTGGTTGAACTGGCTGATACTAACAAAAATATTATTGGAATAACCCCAGCCATGCCTACTGGAAGTTCCTTAAAATTTATGATCGAGAAGTATCCCGAAAGGGCATTTGATGTGGGTATTGCAGAGCAGCATGCGGTTACTTTATCGGCAGGTTTGGCTACCCAGGGAATGATTCCATATTGTGTTGTATATTCTACTTTTTTGCAAAGAGCTTATGATCAGGTTATTCATGATGTGGCCTTGCAGAATTTACCGGTTATATTTTGTATTGATAGGGCAGGATTGGTGGGAGAGGATGGCGCTACTCATCATGGCGTATTTGACCTGGCATTTTTAAGGTTGATACCCAATATGATCATTTTTGCGCCTAGAAATGAAATTGAGTTGAGAAATATGATGTACACAGCCCAGCTGGGGCTAGACAATCCTATTGCAATTCGCTATCCCAGAGGTAGAGGTTCTTTATTGAATTGGAAGCAAAAGTTTGAAAAAATAGAAATTGGCAAAGCTGAAATGCTTATACCGGGAGAACAAGTTGCAATTTTAAGTGTTGGGCCTTGGGAGAAGAAAATTAAAAATGCAATTAGACAATTTCCTGTGGGAACTATAGCCCATATTGATATGCGTTTTGTAAAGCCCTTAGATGAAATATTATTACACCAAATTTTTAACAAGTTTAATAAAATTATAACAATTGAAGATGGCACAATAATTGGAGGGATTGGAAGTGCAATTAATAATTTTTGTGTACAGCATAATTACCAAAATAAGACCATCAAAAACATAGGTATTCCTGATAAATTTGTCCCTCATGGATCTGTTGAAGAATTACATGAACTGGTGGGTATTGATGAAAAATCTATTCAAAAATGTATTGAATTATTGTTAATTGAATAATTTAAAATGTATAAATTTAAAGCGATAATTTATCAATAATGAAAAAAACTTTTGCCCTGGCAATTGCCATTTTTTGTATTACCTTTTCTAGTGCACAAATAACGGATTCAAAGAAAGATTCAGTACTAGCTGATATGGTTTCGTTGACCAAAACTATTGATACTATAATTGTTGCGAAAAATATTGACTTTTTAAATATTGATAAATTAAAACTTTCCAAGAAAATAGACACCACTGTTGTTGTTATGGACAGTTTAAAAACAGATTCCATTATAAAACCTAACTATGTACAAATAAAGAAATCTTTACTGGATTCCTTATTAAAACCCTATTATAAAATAAATATTGATACTGTTTATAATATTCAAATGATGAATGATACGGTAACTAAAGATACTGTATTTTATCGTATAGATTATATTCCAAAATATAGATTATCCATCAATTCATTTTCACAAGACTCATCCTACATTCCTTTTCCAAAATTAAAGAAACAATTGTTTGCAAAAAACGACTATAGTATTGATATAATTAATATTAAAACGCCTGTTGAACAAGTTAAAATGAATCAATTGATTTATGTTAAGGATACTGCCTGGTGGATCAATAAAAATAGTATAGGCCTGGATATACACCAGGTTGCCTTTTTAAATTGGAATGCGGGAGGTGTTAATTCTATTGCAGGAATATTAAAAGTTTATTTTGGCAAAACCTATAAAAAACAATTTACACTTTGGGAGAATGAAATTTTGGCTCGTTATGGATTGAACAAACAAGCGGATAGGGAATTGCGGAAAACAGATGATCAGATTCGAATAAATTCAACGTATGGTTATAGAAGCAACGCATATTCTCATTGGTACTATACTGTAAAATTTAATTTTTACACCCAGTTTACGGATGGATATAAATATCCGAATGTTGACAACCCAATATCAAGATTTTTCGCTCCGGCATATATGTTTTTAGGAGCAGGGGCAAGGTATAATCTTGAAAAAAAGCATTTTTCAATTTATTTATCTCCGATAACGCTTAAATCAACCTACGTATTTGATGAAGAACTTTCAAATAATGGAGATTTTGGGGTGGTACCCGGCGAAAGGTCAAGACATGAATTTGGAGCGTTAATTCAGACGAGTTGGGATACAGAACTATTTAAAAATGTGGCCATGCTGAATAGGTTAGGTATATATTCTGATTATTTGAATAATTTTGGAAATATAGATTTCAATTGGGATGTGAAATTTAAATTCAAAGTCAATAAGTATTTAGAAGCGAATATTGCCGTTCAAGTTCTTTATGACGATGATATTAAGTATAAAGAAGATACAAATGGAGATGGTGAATTAGAAACATTACCGGCTAGAGTACAGATGAAACAACAATTAGGTATAGGATTATTGTATAAGTTTTAATTTTTTGAAGATTGAGAAATAATATCAAAAGAGAAAGAATAGCTGCTATTGTCTGATTCTTTTTTTAGTAGAGTTTTTCTTTTTCTTCTGGTTTTTTAATTTGAAATGCTCTAGAAATATTAAACCCAAAATGGATATCCCCTTTAAAAAATTCACCGGTAGTTTCGGCAATAAATCCTTTTTCAATCATTGATCTTGAATTTGTAAAAATAAGTTGGAATATATGCCCTCCGGTTTCAATATCCATACCTAAAGCCAATGAGTTTTTAGTATCAATTGATTCAAATGGATTGAATGTATAGTAATATTCTGCATTAAGTGATATTCGTTTGCTAATTTTTATTCTTGTACCAAATCCCAAAGCAATTATATCATTAGGATCTGCCGTTGTTGGAACGGTATTAAAATGAATATAGGTTGGCATAATTTGAAAAGAAAAATTTGAATTAAATTTTCTCGCCAACAATATTTGACTGGTGAATGCTAAACGATCACTAAAGGTAGGTTTGTTTTCAGGATCGTAATCTTTTATTGTTTTTTCTGTAGCACTACCAAACAAAGTAAGGCTTATTGGAAAATCATTCTCACCGGTTTTTTGTTTCAAAACACGGTATTTAATATAACCATCGTAAGTTTTTTCAAAAGAACTCCTGCCTAAGGCTATCGTCAAATTATCGGTAAAAGCATATTCAAAACCAAAACGAATATTTGAATCATCAAGTCCAAATAAATCATCAATACCCGAGTTTATTCTACCAAACCTGTGGGATATTAAAAACTCTAGAATTCCTTTTTTTCGAGTTTCAACCGAATGTCCATTCATGATTCGGGTGCCATTAAAAGTTCCTGTTGTCAGGGTGGTATAATCAGGAGCTTCTTGCTCTAAAATATCTTCTAATTCCTGGGAAAAGGAATTAAAATTCAATCCAAATATAAATATAAACAATACTAATTTTTTCATTTTTTATACGGTTTATGGTGAAATTCAAAGGTCAATTTAATAGTCTTGGCAATATTGTTAATTACAACAGAAGGAATTTTTATGTTGAAATCAGCAACTTCCACTGTAAATTCTCCTGTTATAATTATCTCATCCATTTGAATATCAACAATGACTATCGTACTAATTTCTTTTTCCTCACCATGAATGGATAAAATACCTTTAATTTCTGTTTCATTAATCTGTTCATTTAATTGTTCATAATTTAAAATGATTCCTTTGAACTTCGCTTTTGGATATTTATGCGATTCAATATAATTTTCATTGAAATGTTCTTGCATCAAGGACTTTTTAAACAAAAACGACTTCATTAATAATTGGATAGCAATCTCTCCCGTTTTGGTATCAATAATACTTAAAACCTGATTGTTGTCTGCTTTTATATCTTCAACAAGTGAATGTGAAAAAAAGGAGACAAAACCTTCTTTGGTTAAATATTTGTCTTGAGAAAATAATTGACTAACAAAAAGTATTGTAATTAAAAGAAAATAATATTTTTTCATATATTTTATTTAACAATAACGCACCTTACCATGATAACATCCAATAAAAAACCTGTACAGACTCCCTTAATGGTTACATTTTGGCCCTTTCGCAAATTTAATGATTTCTCGTTGTCTTCCGGCAACAAATGG
>Ga0114949_10002868_pt1 | contig 10843 bp, 10 predicted proteins | sample N074metaG_FD_83505 | JGI IMG/M metagenome (GOLD analysis project Ga0114949, IMG submission 83505) | Deep subsurface microbial communities from Kermadec Trench to uncover new lineages of life (NeLLi) - N074 metaG | ecosystem: Environmental > Aquatic > Marine > Ocean trench > Sediment | place... | reverse complement strand
TGAGAGCCTGCAAAACCGACACAAGCTTTGAGGCCATGATTTATGTATGCTCCGCAATGATCAATTCCCGATGAATCTCAACAGGCCCTAGAGCAGATCGTGGTTGATGGGAATCCCCAGAGGCGATCCCATCGACCGCGTGAATCTGCTCACCTCTATAAGCTGGACCGGATCAGGATTGATCGAACCCCAAAAGTGGGTTCGATCAATCCTGATCCGGTCTAGGGGCCGCGGCGCGGCGCGGGCTTACGCTTCGGTTTCGGGCTATTGCGCGCCGGTTTCGGGCCACTCGCTTGTCTCGGGTTGCTCGCTCGTCTCCGGCGATTCGACCTGTTCGACGGCCTCCGGCGCGAATGCCTCTTGGGCCGCCATGGCCGCTTCCTCGGCCGCCATGTCGCGGTCGGCGGCCGTGACATCGACGCCGGCGGCCTGCAGCCTGGCCTCTTCCTCGGTGCGGGCGACGTTGACCGACACCTCGACGCCGACCTCCGGGTGCAGCACGACACGGACCGGATAAAGGCCCAGCGACTTGATCACCCGGCTCATGGCGACCTGCCCGCGCTCGACGCGGACCCCGGCCTCGGTGACCGCGGCGGCGATGTCGCGCGCGTTGACCGAGCCGTAAAGCTGGCCGGAATCGCCGGCCTGACGGACCATCACCACCGACAGGCCTTCCATCTTGGCGGCGACCGATTCGGCTTCCGAGCGGCGCTCCAGGTTGTCCGCCTCCAGGTGAACGCGCCGCTCCGCGAAGCGGGCGCGGCTTTCGGCGTTGGCGCGCAAGGCCTTCTTTTTGGGCAGCAGATAGTTGCGCGCGTAGCCATCCTTGACCACGACCACGTCGCCCATCTGGCCGAGCCGTTCGATCCGTTCCAGCAGGATCACTTCCATCGTCTCTTCTCCTCCAAACCGAGGGCCGTTCGCCGCGCGCCGTTCACGTGGCGCCCAGGCGGCGACGCAACCGCAGCCATTGCTCGACCAATCCCAGCACGGCCACCACGATCATCGGCCACAGCAGGAACAGCATGAACATATAGAAAAAAATCAGAACGATCAGCCGCGCCGGGATGCGCCGCGCCGCCACATGCACCACCGTCAGCCCCTGAATGAAGAACGGCGCCAGCATCACGATCAGCACCGCCGCCGCCGCGAAGCCGATATTGCCGGGGCCGGCGATCAGCCACAAGACCGCCGCGCCGCCGACCGCGTAGGCCGGCCAGTACGGCAATCGCAGCGCGGCGAAAGCCGGGGTGGGGCGCAGCGCGCGGCCGAAGTTTACCAGCAGGCTTTGCGCCAGCACGCCATTGACCGCGACCATGATCAGCCACGACACGCCGATCATGGCGGGCAGAACGAAGGCGTAGGCCGCCACGGTTTCCCTGGAGATTGGATCCAAGGTCTCGCCGTTGAGAACTTCCAGGGTCTGTTCGAACAGCTCGACCACCGCGCCGGACATGCCGCCGTCGTGGCCCGACAGCAGCAGCGACGCCAGCACCACCGCGCCCGCCGCGTAGGCGCTCAGGAACACCACCATCGGACCGGGTGGATACCACTCCGCCACGCCGCTGGCCCCCGGTCGGTTGAGCAGCGCTTGGCGCACCAGGACCACCACCGGTATGGCGTGGGCGAACACGAAAATCAGTCCGCGCGGGCCGTCGACCGCGAGCGGGATCGCCGATGCGACCACGCCGGCGATAATCGCCGGCCCCAGTCCCAGTCCCAGTCCGACCGCGAACAACGGAAGTTGGGACAGGTATTGCAGCATGATCAGCGTCGGCCCGCCCAGCGTCGACAAAAACAGCAGGCCACTCAAGACGCCGCCGCCAATGGCGAGGCCGGTTTTCATGATCGTCTCGGCGTCTCGGCGAGGGCACGGCGGCGCGCCGCGCCTATTTCACGAGGTATGGCAACAGGGCCAGGAAACGGGCCCGTTTGATGGCCTGCGCGAGGCGGCGTTGTTTCTTGGACGACACCGCGGTGATCCGGCTGGGCACGATCTTGCCGCGCTCGGAAATGAACCGTTGCAGCGTCTTGACGTCCTTGTAGTCGATCTTGGGCGCGTTGGTGCCGGTGAACGGGCAGGTCTTGCGACGCCGGAAGAACGGCCGCCGCGGCAGCGGGACGGAACTTCTGGACGGTCTCGAATAAGCCATCGTCTATTCCTTCGCGGTCTCGGCGGTCGTTTCGACGGCGGTCTCGGCGACCGTCTCTCCGCCTTCGTCCGCCGCCGCGGCCTTGGGTTCTTCGGCCTTCGGCGCGTCGGCCTTGGCTTCTTCGGCCTTGGGTCCGTCGGCCTTGGGCGCGTCAGGCTTGGGCGCGTCAGGCTTGGGTCCGTCGGCCTTGGGCGCGTCAGTCTTGGGCGCGTCGGCCGCGGGCTTGTCGGTCTTGGCCGCTTGATCGTCGCGCGCGGGACCATGTCGGTCGCGTCGCGGGCCGTCGCGCCGCGGGCGATCGTCGCGCGCCGAGCGGGCCTGCATGATAACCGAGGGGCCTTCCTCGAACGCGTCGACGCGGATCGTCAGATAGCGCAGGACGTCCTCGCTGATCCGCATGTTGCGTTCCATTTCCTGCACCGCCGCCGCCGGGGCGTCGATATGGAACATGGTGTAATGGCCCTTGCGGTTCTTCTTGATGCGATAGGCCAGGTTACGCAGGCCCCAATATTCGCGCTTCTCGACCGCGCCGCCATTGTCGCCGACGATCCCGGCGAAGGTCTCGGCCAGGGACTCGACTTCGCCCGACGGGACGTCCTGGCGGGTGATGAATACACTCTCATAGAGCGGCATGAGCGGCTCCTTGGGCCCGGTCTCGTTAATTTCGATTGCGCACAAGTCCGAAGCCACGCCAAAGCCCCCGCAACCCGCCGATTCAACCGGTTGCGGACGCCGTTTTCGCGGCCCGGAAACACAAGGCGCCGCACTATAGCGAAATCTCCGCCCCACGCAAGCGGGGCAAACGGCGGCGCGCGGGCGCGCTTGACAGGGCACCGGAGGGCGGTGTTTTTTAGCCGGCGCCGTCGATTTTAAGCGCGGCAATCCCAACGGACAAGACGCATGGCGCGGGCTTTCGTTTTTCCCGGACAGGGTTCGCAGGCGGTCGGCATGGGCCGGGCGCTTTACGACGCCTTCGGCGCGGCGCGCGCGGTCTACGGGGAAGTCGACGACGCGCTGGGCCAGCGTCTGTCGCGGATCATCTTCGACGGGCCCGACGACGATCTCACCTTGACCGAAAACGCGCAGCCGGCGCTGATGGCGACCTCGCTGGCCGCCGCGCGGGTGATCGAAAGCGAGGGCGGCGCGCGGCTGGCCGATCTGGCGGCCTTCGTCGCCGGCCATTCGCTGGGCGAATATTCAGCGTTGGCGGCGGCCGGCGCCATGACCCTGGCCGACACGGCGCGCCTGCTCAAGCGCCGCGGCCTGGCCATGCAGCGCGCCGTGCCGGTGGGCGAGGGCGCCATGACGGTGCTGCTCGGTCTCGACCTGGAGACGGCGCGGGCCATCGCCGAGGAAGCGGGCGCCGGCGCGGTGTGCGACGTGGCCAACGACAACGCGGACGGCCAGGTGGTGCTCAGCGGCGCCGCGGCCGCGATCGAGCGGGCCATGGACCTGGCCAAGGAGAGGGGCGCCAAGCGGGCGTTGCCGCTGTCGGTCAGCGCGCCGTTCCACTGCGCGCTGCTGGCGCCGGCGGCCGAGGAGATGGCCGAGGCGCTGGCCGAGATCGACATCGCGCCGCCGCGCCCGCCCCTGGTGACCAATGTCGGCGCCGCGGCGACCGACCGGCCAAGCGCGATCCGCGATCACCTGGTCGCGCAGGTCACCGCGACCGTGCGCTGGCGCGAAAGCGTGCTTTACATGAAGCGCAACGGCGTCGATACCCTGGTCGAGCTCGGCGCCGGCAAGGTGCTGGGCAATCTGGCGCGGCGCATCGACGGCGATCTTGTCGGCGTGTCGCTACAGACGCCGGACGATATCGAAGCCTTCCTGAAGACGGTATAAGGGCGGTGTGACGTGATGTTCGAGATGAGTGGAAAATCCGCGTTGGTGACCGGAGCCTCCGGCGGGCTTGGCGGCGCCATCGCGCGCGCGCTGCACGGCCAGGGGGCCGCGGTTGCCCTGTCGGGAACCCGGCGCGACGCGCTCGACGCCCTGGCTGGCGAACTCGGCGACCGCGCCCACGTGCTGCCCTGCGATCTGAGCGACGCCGAGGCCGTGGCCGCCCTGGTGGGACAGGCCGCGGACGCCATGGGCGCGCTGGATATCCTGGTCAACAATGCCGGGCTGACCCGCGACGGGCTGGCCCTGCGCATGAAGGATGACGATTGGGCGGCGGTGATCGAGGTCAACCTGTCGGCCGCCTTCCGGCTCAGCCGCGCGGCGTTGCGCGGCATGATGAAGCGGCGCTGGGGCCGCATCGTCAACGTTTCCTCGGTGGTCGGCGTCACCGGCAATCCGGGCCAGGCCAATTACGCCGCCTCGAAGGCCGGCCTGATCGGCATGACCAAGGCGATCGCGGCCGAGGTGGCGGGGCGCGGGATTACGGTCAACTGCCTGGCGCCGGGCATGATCGACACCGCCATGACCCAGGCGCTGTCCGACGACCAGCGCGAGGCGCTGCGCGCGCGGATCCCGGCCGGCCGCCTGGGCGAGGCCGCCGACATCGCCGCCGGCGCGGTTTATCTGGCCAGCGCGGAAGCGGCCTACGTGACCGGCCAGACCCTGCATATCAACGGCGGCATGGCGATGATCTGAGGCCTCGGGCGGGTCGTGTGAATCGCCGCCGGCCGTCGCTGGTCAAGCGCAGGGAAGTGTGTTAGGTACGGCGCTTCCGAGGGCCGCCGGAGTCCCCCGTTTCGGTTGGCGAAGCGCCCCCTCATGGAAGTACTTCAGACGAATAAATCGAGGGTGTTAAAGTAATGAGTGACGTCGCCGATCGGGTGAAGAAGATCGTTGTCGAACATCTTGGCGTCGATGACAGCAAGGTCACCGAGAGCGCCAGCTTTATCGATGACCTGGGCGCCGACAGCCTGGATACGGTCGAACTGGTGATGGCGTTCGAGGAGGAGTTCGGCTGCGAGATTCCAGATGACGCCGCCGAAAAGATCGCCACCGTCAAGGACGCCATCGACTTTATCGACGCGCAGTCCTGACCCCTTCCATGCGCGCCGCAACCGGCCCGCGGCCCGGCCGCGCGCCGTGACGCCACGAGGCGATCGATGAGAAGAGTCGTCGTTACCGGAATGGGAATCGTGTCGCCGCTCGGGTGCGGGGTCAAGGGATGCTGGGACCGGCTGATCGATAGCCAGTCCGGCATCGTTCCCATCGACAAGTTCGATGCCTCCGACCTGCCTTCGCGCATCGCCGGCCAGGTGCCGCGCAACGGCGCCGACGGCGCGTTCGATCCCGACCGCTGGATGACGCCCAAGGAACAACGCCGGACGGACGCGTTCATCCATTACGCCATCGCCGCCGCGTCGGAAGCGGTGGAGGACGCGGAATGGACGCCGGACGACGAAGAATCCCAGGAACGGACCGGCGTTATTCTGGGCTCGGGCATCGGCGGTCTGCCGTTCATCGAGGCCGCCGCGCTGACCTTGGCGGAAAAAGGCCCCCGGCGCATCAGCCCGTTCTTCATTCCCGCCTGTCTGATCAATCTGGCCTCGGGCCAGGTGTCGATCAAATACGGCTTCAAGGGACCCAACCACGCGGTGGTCACGGCGTGTTCGACCGGCGCGCACGCCCTCGGCGACGCCGCGCGGATGATCCGGCTCGACGACGCCGACGTGATGGTCGCGGGCGGCTCCGAAGGCGCCATTTCGCGCCTCGGCATCGCCGGCTTCGCGGCGGCGCGCGCGTTGTCGACCAATTTCAACGACGAGCCCGAACGCGCCTCGCGGCCGTGGGACCGCGACCGCGACGGCTTCGTCATGGGCGAGGGCGCCGGCGCCATGGTTCTCGAGGAACTGGAGCACGCCAAGAAGCGCGGCGCGCGCATCCATGCCGAGATCGTCGGCTACGGCATGTCGGGCGACGCCTACCACATCACCGCGCCGTCCCCCAACGGCGACGGCGCGTTCCGCTCGATGAAGGCGGCGCTGGCCAGCGCCAAGCTGAACCCCGAGGACATCGACTATATCAACGCGCACGGTACCTCGACGCCGCTCGGCGACGAGATCGAACTGCGCACGGTCAAGCGCCTGTTCGGCGCGGCGGCCTACGACTTGTCCATGTCGTCGACCAAGTCGTCGATCGGCCATCTGTTGGGCGCCGCCGGCGCGGTGGAGTCGATTTTCACCGTCAAGGCGCTGATCGAGGACGTGGTGCCGCCCACCCTGAACCTGGAGAACCCGTCCGAGGATTGCGACCTCGACCTGGTGCCCCACGAGGCCAAGGAACGCCCGGTCCGCGCGGCGCTGACCAATTCCTTCGGCTTTGGCGGCACCAATGCTTCCCTGGTTTTCATAAAGGCGCCCTGACGCGCCGGGACCGGCCACCGCCATGGGGCGCTTTCTAGCCGGCCTGTTTGCCTTGCTTTTGCCGCTTGGCGCCGCGGCCCTCGCCACGTTGTGGTGGTTCGACGACCGCTTCCACGCGCCGGGCCCTCTAACCGAAGAGACGGACATCTTCGTGCCACCGGGCACCGGTGTCGGCGGCATCGCGCGGCGCCTGGGCGCGGCCGGCGCGATCGGCGATCCGCGCTTGTTCAAGATCGGCGTTGTGATTTACGGTGGCGCCCGCGCGCTGAAGGCCGGCGAATACCGCTTTGGCGCCCATGCCAGCGCGCGCGCGGTGATGGAACTCTTGATCGAGGGCCGCGTGCTGGTGCGCCGGGTGACCGTGCCGGAAGGCCTGTTGTCGGCCGAGGTGGTGGTCTTGATCGAGGCTGCGGACGGCCTCGACGGCGCGGTCGATGAAATTCCCGGCGACGGCGCGCTGTTGCCCGAGACCTATCATTTCACGCGCGGCGACACGCGCGCCGACATCGTCGCGCGCATGGCCCAGGCGATGGACGGGGCGCTGGCTGAGTTGTGGTCGGGGCGCGCCGATAACCTGCCCTTCGACACGCCGGACGCGGCCTTGGTGCTGGCCTCGATCGTGGAGAAGGAAACCGGGCTCGCCACGGAGCGCCCCCATATCGCCGGCGTGTTCGTCAACCGCCTGCGCAAGGGCATGAAGCTGCAATCGGACCCCACCGTGATCTACGGCCTGGCGGTCGAGAACGGCCCCTTGGGCCGCGCCCTGAGGCGCGCCGATCTGGACCACGACAGCCTGTACAACACCTATCGCATCGCCGGCCTGCCGCCGGCGCCGATCGCCAATCCGGGCCGCGAGGCGATCGCCGCCGTGCTCAATCCGCTGGCCACCAAGGACCTTTATTTCGTCGCCGACGGCGGCGGCGGCCACGCCTTCGCCGAAACCCTGGCGGCCCATAACCGCAACGTCGCCAAATGGCGCAAGCACCAACGCGCCGCCCGCGAAAAGGAAGTGGCCAAGTAGCGTCGGCCACGCGAGGTCACGAGAAATAGCTTCGTGTTCGCGGGCTTGACCCGCGAACCCATGAACACGGACCGTGGCCCGGCAAAGGGAGCCATCGACCGCGCCCGCTCCCCGCCCGTTCGTGTGCATGGATGGCCGGGTCGAGCCCGGCCAAAGCGGGGTGGGGGATGCGATCGCCCAGTTAACGCTACCAACCGGGGTGTCGGATCGGCCCTCATGTCTTGCATGCGCGGCCGGCAACGCCAAAATGGGGGACATGGCAAATCCCGCGATCAAGATGAAGCCGGCGCGCGCCGGCGGCGCGTTCGAGTTGGTGTCGGATTTCGAGCCGGCCGGCGACCAGCCCGAGGCGATCGCCGAATTGATCGCCGGCTTCGAGGCCGGCGAGCGCGAGCAGGTGCTGCTCGGCGTCACCGGTTCGGGCAAGACCTACACCATGGCCCAGGTGATCCAGCGGCTGCGCCGCCCGACCCTGATCATGGCGCCCAACAAGACCCTGGCCGCCCAGCTATACAGCGAGATGAAGGGGTTCTTCCCCAACAACGCGGTCGAATATTTCGTGTCCTATTACGACTACTACCAGCCCGAGGCCTATGTGCCGCGCACCGACACCTATATCGAGAAGGACTCGGCGATCAACGAGCAGATCGACCGGCTCAGGCATTCGGCCACGCGTTCGCTGCTGGAACGCGACGACGTGGTGATCGTCGCCTCGGTGTCGTGCATCTACGGCATCGGCTCGGTCGAGACCTATGCCGAAATGATCATCGATCTCGCGACCGGCGGGCGCATCGAGCGCAATGAGCTGCTGCGCAGGCTGGTCGAACTGCAATACCGGCGCAACGACACCAGTTTCACGCGCGGCACGTTTCGCGCGCGCGGCGACGCCGTGGAAATATTCCCGGCCCATTACGAGGACCGCGCGTGGCGTTTGTCACTATTTGGTGACGAAATCGAATCGATCGTTGAGTTCGACCCGCTGACCGGCGAGAAAACCGACACCCTGGAGGCGGTACGCATTTACGCCAACAGCCATTACGTCACGCCGCGCCCGACCCTGCGCCAAGCGGTCAAGGGTATCAAGATCGAGCTCAAGGAACGGCTCGTGGAACTCAACGCGCAGAACAAGCTGCTGGAGGCGCAACGGCTCGAGCAGCGCACCCTGTTCGATCTCGAAATGATGGAAACCACCGGCGCCTGCCCCGGAATCGAGAACTATTCCCGTTATCTCACCGGGCGGCGCCCCGGCGAGCCGCCGCCGACCCTGATCGAATATCTGCCCGAGAACGCGCTGATCATCGTCGACGAAAGCCACGTCACGGTGCCGCAGATCGGCGGCATGTACCGCGGCGACTTCAACCGCAAATCGACCCTGGCCGAGTTCGGCTTCCGGCTGCCGTCCTGCGTCGACAACCGCCCGCTCAAGTTCGAGGAATGGGACGGCATGCGCCCGGCCTGCTTCTTTGTCTCGGCGACGCCGGGACCATGGGAGCTGGAACGAACGGGCGGCGTGTTCGTCGAGCAGGTGATCCGCCCCACCGGGCTGATCGATCCGGTCTGTATCGTGCGGCCCGCCTCGACCCAGGTCGACGACCTGCTGGCCGAGGCGCGCGACTGCGCCGCCAAGAGCCAGCGCGTCCTCGTCACCACGCTGACCAAGCGCATGGCCGAGGACCTGACGGAATATATGACCGAGGCGGGCCTGCGCGTGCGCTACCTGCATTCGGACATCGACACGCTGGAGCGCATCGAGATCATCCGCGATCTCAGGCTGGGCGTGTTCGACATCTTGATCGGCATCAATCTGCTGCGCGAGGGCCTGGATATCCCCGAATGCGCCCTGGTGGCGATTCTCGACGCCGACAAGGAAGGCTTCCTGCGTTCGCGGACCTCGTTGATCCAGACCATCGGGCGGGCGGCGCGCCACGTGGAAGGGCGCTGCATTCTCTATGCCGACCGGATGACCAAATCCCTGGAAACCGCCATCGGTGAGACCAACCGGCGGCGCGAAAAGCAGCAGGCCTACAACGCGGCCAACGGCATCACGCCGGAAAGCATCAAAAAGGCCATCGGCGACATCATCGGCGGCGTCTGCGAGTCCGACTACGTCACGGTGGATACCGGCGACCCCGAGACCCCACACCTGGTCGGCCATAACCTGAAGGCGCATCTGGTCGATCTGGGCAAGCGCATGCGCGACGCGGCGGGCGATTTGGAATTCGAGGAAGCGGCGCGGCTGCGCGATGAGATCCGCCGCCTGGAAGCAAGCGATCTGGGCCTCGCGCCAAGCGCGCCGCGCCCGCGCGCCACCGCAGGCCGTCCCGGCGCCCCCAAACGCCGCCACAAGCGCCGGCGCGGGGCCTGAGCGGCGGGTTTTTAGCGCCCCCAAACGCTCTATCTTAACCCCCTGGTAACCACGCGACCTCAAGATCGGTCCGTTGGGATTAAGGGGAGCCACCGCATGGGCGGATTGGCGCGAACGGCGATGGGCCGCGCGGACATCGCGAACGGGTCGCGCGCCGGCGTGGCGGCGATGCTCGATGCGCTGCCCGACGGCGCCGCGCTCTATGACGCCGATTATCGGCTCGTTGCCTGCAACGCGCTTTACCGTGACGCGATCCCCGAGCTCGCGTCCATCGTGGCGCCGGGCGCCGCGTGGGAAGACGTGCTCCGCGCCATCCTGAAATCAGGTGCCGTCGGTGACGGCTTCGACACCGCCGAGGACCTGGCGCGGGCCTTGCTGGCGGCCGACGATACGGGTGGCGTCGAGATGGCTTGCGCGGGAGACCGCTGGTTGTTGGCGCGCGCGCGCCGCGCCGCGGACGGCGGCGTCATGGTCACGCGGACCGATATCACGGCGCTGAAGCGCGGCGAAGCGGAGCAGCGCGAAAGCGCGGCGCGGCTGCGCGAAATCTACGCCGCCAGCCCGGTGCCCCTGTTCGTGTCCAGCGCCGCCACGGGCGACATCGTCTACGCCACCCCCAAGTTGGAGATGTTGCTGGGCCTGCCGGAAGGCGGGGCCACCAACATGAATGTCGCGGATTTCTATGCCGAACCGAGCATTCGCCCGAGCGTGCGCGCGGCCCTGGACAAATACGGCTGGATCGACGACTGGGAAATCAAGGCGCGCCGCACGGACGGCACGGAAATTTGGGTCAGCCTGTCGACGGAAACCCTCGATCTCGGTGGCGAGACGCTGTACGTGTCGGCGATCTTCGACTTGGCGGAGCGCAAGCGTTCGCAACAGGCCATCGAATCCAGCGAGGCGCGGTTCCGCGATTTCGCCGAAACCGCGTCGGACTGGTTCTGGGAGACCGACGCGAACCTGTGCTTCACCGGACATTGGGGCC
>Ga0114949_10002867_pt1 | contig 10843 bp, 7 predicted proteins | sample N074metaG_FD_83505 | JGI IMG/M metagenome (GOLD analysis project Ga0114949, IMG submission 83505) | Deep subsurface microbial communities from Kermadec Trench to uncover new lineages of life (NeLLi) - N074 metaG | ecosystem: Environmental > Aquatic > Marine > Ocean trench > Sediment | place... | reverse complement strand
GTCGCGACGCATTGCGAAGATACGCCGACGATTCGAGCGAATGAGCAGATTTTTCGGGATCGTTACGGTGAGGATGTCCCGATGTCGGCACATCCCGAAATTCGTTCGGCCGAGGCCTGTTATAAGTCGTCTTCCCTGGCCGTCGACCTGGCGAAGCGGCACGGCACCCGATTGCACGTTCTGCACCTGACGACGGTCCGCGAACTCGAACTGTTTGGCAATGGGCCGTTAGAAACTAAATCGATCACGGCCGAGGTTTGTGCCCACCACCTTTTTTTCGATGACGCAGCGTATGAAGATCTCGGTTCTCTCATCAAATGCAATCCCGCGATCAAGACCCGAGCTGATCGCGAAGGGCTGCTGGCAGGCCTGGTAGCGGGTCGGATCGACGTGATTGCCACCGACCATGCGCCCCACACCCTGGAAGAAAAGAAGCAATCGTATTTCGATGTGCCCGCGGGGCTGCCGTACGCGCAGCAGGCCCTGCTGACTTTACTGGAGCACTTTCATGACGGCATTTTACCGCTGGAACTGATCGTCGAGAAAACCAGTCATGCGGTGGCCGAGTTGTTCGGTATCAGGGACCGCGGCTATATCAGGGAGGGTTACTGGGCCGACCTCGTCCTGGTCGATCCGGAGCAGGAGACGATCGTGGCCTCGGACGAGGTTATTTCGAAGTGCGGATGGACGCCGTTTGAAGGGTATCGATTCCGCTCTTCGATCAGCGCGACGCTCGTGAATGGCACCATCGTATTCCAGGGTGGCGCGCTGACGGATGCGATCCCGGGCCAGCCCCTTGAGTGCTATTCGAGAATCGGGGGCTGACCCCCTGCCTTCCGGACAGTAAACATAATCTAGGTTAAATGGGGTCCAAAATCGGCCCGCCGGAGGCTGGTTCGTGGCTCCTTTGCCTTCCGGTGAAATCTGGGCCGACGGCGATATATTTTGGCCGGGAGGAATGTATAATCCCGCCCTCTCTGGAGCTTTTAGAGCCTTTTAGACACCCGATTAACCCTGCGCGGAAACGCACAAAAACATAAGCCTTCCCCCCTCCGCGGTACGCACTCACAATACAATCATGAAGCCCACGGATACTTCCAATCCGGACTACTTTCATAAGGTCGTTGACTGCCAGTGGGGCTGTCCGGCCCATACCGACGTACCCGGTTATATTCGCCTGATCGCCCAAGGCCGGTTCACCGATGCGTACATGTTGAATCGCGAGTCAAATTTGTTTCCGGCCATCCTGGGGCGGGTCTGCGACCGACCCTGCGAACCGGTATGCCGACGCGGCCGGGTCGAAGAAAAGCCCGTTGCGATCTGCCGTCTGAAACGCGTCGCCGCCGATTTGCGGGACGATATAACGGACCGGCTGCCGCAAGCGCCCAAACAGAAAAATGGCAAGCGCGTCGCCTGTATCGGCGCCGGATGTGCGTCGTTGGCGGTCGCCAATGATCTGATACCGCTGGGGTATGACGTGGTGATGTTCGAGGCACTCGATGTTCCCGGCGGACTCATGCGCTCGAATATTCCCGCGTTCCGTCTTCCGGTCCAGGTGCTGGATGAAGAAATTGCGATGATTGTCGATATGGGCGTCGATCTGCGGCTGAATTCGCCGGTTGAGAGCATGAAGGCTTTCCTCGACGAAGGTTACGACGCCGTTTTCGTCGGCACTGGAGCGCCCAAGGGCAAGAATCTGGTAATCCCCGGCCGGTACGACAGCGACCGTATTTACATCGGCATCGACTGGCTTGAATCCGTCGCTTTCGAACACATAGATAAAATCGGTCAGAATGTTCTGATTATCGGTGTCGGTAACACGGCCATGGATTGTTGCCGAACCTCACTGCGCATCGGCGCGAAAAACGTCAAAGTCATGGCGCGCAAGCCCCGCGCTTTTTTCAAGGCCTCCGACTGGGAACTCGAGGACGCCGAGGAAGAGAAAGTTAATATCGTTGTTAACCACTCTCCGAAGGCTTTCGTCATTAAGGATGGCAAATTGACCGGGATGACGTTCGAGTTGATGGAGTATGACCTCGACAAAAACGGCCGGATTACCGATACGCGGGTTACGGGCGAGACGACGATTCCCTGCGACGACGTGATCCTGGCGATTGGGCAGGAAAATGCCTTCCCGTGGATCGAGCGCGATGCCGGTATCGAGTTTGATCAGTGGGATGTGCCGGTCGTCGATAAAACGACTTACCAATCGACGCGTGACGGCGTATTTTTCGGCGGCGACGCGGCGTTTGGCCCGGAGAACATCATCTGGGCTGTTGAGCACGGACACCAGGCGGCGATTTCGATCCATCAGTACTGCAACGGCGAGGACATCAACGATCGGCTGGCGACAGGTATGAACTTGAGCAGCGCAAAAATGGGTATCCACGAATGGTCGTATAGCAACGACTACGACACTGCCGAGCGGCGCCTGATGCCGCATATCGACCTGAAGGAGCGCTTCAAGAAACTGAACCTCGAGGTCGAACTGGGCTTCACGCCCGATCAGGCTGTGAGGGAAGTCGAACGGTGCATGAATTGCGATATTCAGACCGTGTTCACAGCGAAGCTCTGCATCGAATGCGACGCGTGCGTCGATGTCTGCCCCGTCGATTGTCTGACTATGACCCACAACGGGGACGAAGCGGACCTGCGAACCCACCTGACCGCGCCGGCGGAGAATGTTACACAGGACCTATACGTATCCGATAGTCTGCCTCAGACCGCGAGGGTCATGGTAAAGGATGAGGACCTTTGCGTGCATTGCGGACTCTGTGCGGAGCGTTGCCCGACGGCGGCATGGGATATGCAGAAATTTACGCTCGCCATACCGTATGCGGGCGATAAAGTAACACCGGATCCCGCAGAGCTTGCCAGGAAGTACGGCACATGAGCCAGGGACCGAAAACCAACGATTTTACGATTCGGATAGCAAACGTAAACGGCACCGGGTCCGCCAGTGCGAACGCGCTGCTGATGAAGTCCCTGTTCCGCATGGGCATTCCGGTTGTCGGAAAAAATTATTTCCCGTCCAATATCCAGGGGTTGCCAACCTGGTATGAGATACGGGCCTCCGGCGAGGGTTATCTCGCCCGATCAGGCCGCGTGGATATTCTGATCGCGATGAATGCCGAGACCTATAAAAATGATCTCGCGCGCGTGGCGCCCGGGGGCTATCTTATATATGACTCCACCTGGCCTCGCTCCAAGATGCTGCAACGGAACGATATCACTGTTGTCGGTATTCCGTTGGCGAAGATGTGCAATGAGAATTTCTCAAATGCCCGTTCGCGCGTATTGATGAAAAACGTGGCCTACGTCGGCGCCCTGGCGGCGTTGATCGAGATCGATCTGGAAGTCATCCGTCAGTCATTGAAAAAAACATTCGCCTCCAAGGCGCACATGCTCGACGCGAACTACCTGGCAATCGAGCTCGGTTATAACTACGCCAAAGAGCACTTCGATTGTCCGCTGTCCTTCGTCGCGAAGCCGCTCGACAAGACGCGTGGCAACATCATGATCGACGGCAATACCGCGACTGCTCTCGGCTGCATTTATGCGGGCGCGACGGTCGGGGCCTGGTACCCGATTACGCCATCGACCTCGGTCATGGACGCGTTCTCGGCATTTTGTGAGAAGTTCAGGATCGACCCCGAAACGGGCAAGCGAAATTTCTGCATTATCCAGGCTGAAGACGAATTGTCTGCCATCGGCATGGTGCTGGGCGCAAGCTGGAACGGCGCCCGCGCATTTACCCCAACGAGCGGTCCGGGGATCTCTTTGATGAGCGAGTTTCTGGGTTATGGTTATTTCGCCGAAATTCCGGCCGTTTTGATTGATGTTCAGCGGTGTGGCCCCTCGACTGGCATGCCGACTCGCACTCAGCAGGCCGATATCCTGCCGTGCGCGTATGCCTCTCACGGCGATACGCGGCATGTATTGCTGTTTCCGGCGAATCCGGAAGAATGCTTCTATCTCGCGGTAGCCGCATTTGATCTCGCCGAGAGGTTGCAGACTCCGGTTATCATGTTGACGGATCTTGATATCGGCATGAACGACTGGATGTGTCCTGATCTGGAATGGGACGACGATTACGTCCCCGATCGCGGCAAGGTCATGGATGCCGATGCGCTCGAGAAAGTCGAGTCGTTTCACCGCTACCTCGATGTCGATGCCGACGGCATTCCGTATCGGACCTATCCTGGCGTTCATCCAAAGGGCGCTTATTTCACCCGCGGCTCTGGCCACAACATGTACGGCGCCTACACCGAAAAGTCGAAAGAGTACCAGGAGGTCGTGGATCGTCTTCGGCGTAAGTGGGAGACGGCCAAGGAATACGTGCCGGGACCGGTCGTCGATTACACGGAGAAGCACCGTGTCGGGATAATTTCAGTCGGTAGCTGTGACAGTGCAGTCAGGGAGGCTCGCGACCGACTGTTGGAATCCGGCATTGGAACGAATTATCTACGTGTAAAGGCCTTCCCGTTTAATGGCGACGTCCAGAAATTTTTGGACGCTCATGAGCGGATATATGTAGTCGAACAGAATCGCGATGCGCAGTTGCGCAGCCTGTTGATGCTCGAAACCGATGTAGACGCCAACAAGCTGGTGCCGACCCTGTTTTACGACGGCCTGCCAATCGAGGCGAAGGGTATTATCGCCGCGATCAACGAAGATATGGCGAGAGGTAAAGCAGCGTGAGTTATATCAAGAAGCCGAAGGTCATCCATCCGAAAAGCCCGAGAAACGATCTCGGCCTGACCGTTCGGGATTACGAAGGTGGCATGTCGACATTGTGCGCTGGCTGTGGGCATGACTCAGTGACGGGTGCAATCGTCCAGGCTGCCTTCGATTTGAGCATTCCTCCGCACCGGTTCGTGAAGTTGAGCGGTATCGGATGCTCGTCGAAAACACCGGCCTACTTTATGCGTGAGTCGCACGGTTTTAATTCCGTGCATGGGCGCATGCCGTCCGTTGCCACCGGCGCGAACGCGGCGAACGGCGAGCTGACGTTTATCGGCGTTTCCGGAGACGGGGACACCCTGTCGATTGGCCTTGGGCAGTTCTGTCATGCGGCTCGCAGAAACCTGAACATGCTGTATATTATTGAAAACAACGGCGTTTATGGCTTGACCAAGGGGCAATTTTCAGCATCGGCCGATATCGGCAGCACGGCAAAGAAAGGCGAGGAAAACCTGCAAACGCCGATAGACCCTTGCCGGACGGCAATCACGATGGGCGCGGCATTCGTGGCACGCGGCTTCTCGGGCGATAAGGACCAGCTCGTTCCTTTGCTGAAAGCCGGGTTTATGCACCGGGGATTTGCTGTCATCGACGTTATATCACCCTGTGTGACATTCAATGACCATGAAGGGTCGACGAAGAGTTACGAATATACGCGCGAGCATTATCACCCGGCTATTCACGCTGACTTCGTGCCGCCTGCTCAGGAAATCAAGGCAAAATACGACGAAGGGGAAGCGATGTCGATTACGCTGCACGATGGTGGCCAAATCGTTTTGCGCAAGGTGGATCGTGAGTACGACCCGACGGATCGTGCCGCGGTCTATAGCTATCTGGAGCATCGCCAGGCCGCCGGAGAGATCGTAACGGGCTTGCTCTACATCGACGAGACCAGGCCGGAGATGCACGATCTGAGTAACACGTCAGATACGGCGCTCGCCCATCTGGACTTCAGCGAACTCTGTCCGGGTCAATCGGCGCTGCAAAAACTTCACGACATTTATCGCTAGTGAAAATTGGTGTCAGACACCAGTTTTGCTGGCGACAAACCGAAAATAGGAATCTCTGGAAAAACTGGTGTCTGACACCAATTTTCACAAAAAATCCCACCTCAGCCTGGATTCAGGCTGAGGTGGGAGGAGATTAGAGGGCTGACAAAGCAGCCCTCTTTTTGCATGCCGGGTCCAAGGGGGGAGAACCCTTTCATGCGATGGCTTGCGCCATCAACTTCGGTCGCGCCGCCCCAGGGGAGGAACATTAGCGGTGCGTCCCGAATTCCGATGCTCAGCCGCGCTTGTCGGTATATCTACCTGCAAGACGGGTCGAACGTGGCTGGGTCGTTAGTTTTGCACCGAGACTCGTGGCGACGCTGAGCCGTGTTTTCCAGACGGCAGCGTGGGCTGTCGCGGTCATCTCATCGCGTAACATCAGGGCCGATTCATCATGTGCCGGCCTTTTTGCCGTAATGACCATCGAGGAAATATCCTGAGCGTACCCAACCGTCCCGAGGCCGGCGTAAAATGCCAGCCCGAGCAAAACGGTGGGCAGCTGAATCCGCGCCAAGCGGGTTTTCAGTAACGTTTTCATGTTCTGCCTCACCAAATATTTTTCCAATGTGTATTCAATCAACGAACCGGACCCTCCGATTCGCCCTATATACTCTGCAGGAAGCGTGCCAATATCATGTTTGCTTAAAAATCAAAGAGATAGGAAACAAACAGTATTACGGATTTCCGTGAAACACGGAATACCATGATTTTAAATTACGGAAATCCGTGTATACTGCGCGAATGTCTACGGAAAATCGTTATGCATGGCTGTTCCGGCGTTTGCCGGTCATCGCGACGTTGTTGGACGCCGAGGGCCGCCTGACCGACGTCAGCGACGAATGGGTGAACCGCCTGGGTTACAGTCGCGACGAAATTCTGGGTCTGTCACCGCAGGATATTGCAACCCCCGAAAGCGCCAAACGAATTCGTGAAGAGCATCTGCCGCTGATCAGGCATACCGGGCGCCTTGATCACGTTCCGGTCGATTTCATCGCGAAGGACGGTGAGAAAATTGAAATGCTTGCGACGACGATTTTCGAGTATGAAGAAAACGGACGTTTCATGCACGCGCTCTCCGTGTTCACGGAACTTTCAGATCGCGGCAGCCTTGAACGGCGTTATCGTGACCTGTATCAATCGACGCCGGCGATGTTGCACACGATTGATACGGAAGGCCGGATTACGGCAGTCAGTGACCACTGGCTCAACAACCTCGGTTATACGCGAGAGGATGTGATCGGGCGCAGTATTCTGGATTTTATGAGTAAAGCCTCCCGCGAGCCGCTGTTGGATGGCAGGGTCAAGGATATTATCGCGGCTGGCCCGCGTAAAAATGTTCCGCGGGAAATGGTAACGAAGAATGGAGAGGTTCTGGACGTCGTGATGTCGGCTCGCGCCGAAAAAGACCCGCTGACCGGTATGTCTTCACTTCTGGTCGCCAGCAAGGATGTTACGGACCGAAACCGGGCCGAGAGCAAGCTCAGGGAGGCCTATGGCGAGATCGCCCATTTGAAGGATGAACTGGAGCGCGAACGCGATTACCTCAGGGAAGAAGTCAGTGTCGCAATGAATTTTGGACGTATCGTCGGTAAGAGTCCGGCACTGGTCAGCATGATTGCGCGAATTGAAGCAGTCGCAGATACGCCGGCGAGTGTATTGATCATCGGCGAGACCGGTACCGGTAAGGAATTGGTGGCTCACGCGATCCATACCCGAAGCGGGCGGGCAGACGGGCCGCTTGTTAAGGTCAATTGTGCGTCGATTCCGAATGAGTTATTCGAGAGCGAATTTTTTGGTCATGTCCGTGGTGCGTATACCGGCGCCCACCAGGACCGGATTGGACGTTTTCAGCTTGCCGACGGCGGGACTATTTTTTTGGATGAGGTGGGTGATATTCCGTTGCCTTTGCAGGGAAAGCTATTGCGGGTGCTACAGGAAAAGGAATTCGAAAGAGTCGGGGAAGACCGGTCGCGCAAGGTCGACGTCCGGGTAATCGCAGCAACAAATAAGGATCTGGAAAAGGCGGTCGATGCGGGTGAATTTCGTGAGGACCTTTACTACCGGCTCAGCGTGTTTCCCGTGCAGGTCCCACCACTGAGAAAACGAGGGGACGATGTGGTCATGCTCGCGGTACATTTTCTCAAGCAGGTTTGCCGGGAGTTCGGTCGATCTGACTTGAGTCTGAGTCAAAACCAGGCAGAGGCGCTGTGCCGTTATGACTGGCCAGGCAACGTGCGCGAGTTGAAGAATGTGATCGAGCGAGCCGTCATTTTATCACCGGGAAAAGTACTGCGACTGGATCTCTCATTGCGGGAAACGGGACTCGGACCACCTGAAACGGATGAGGTTCCAATCATCGTATCCGTCGACAGGCCTTATCTGACCGACCGGGAAATGAAGGCAAAATTTCGGGAAAATCTGTTATCAGCACTTAACGCATCGGAGTGGAGAATATCCGGTAACGAAGGCGCCGCTGAGTTGTTGGGCATGAAACCGAGTACCCTCACGGATCGCATGCGTTCGATGGGAATAAAAAGGCCCGCGCACTAGTTCTTTCCGAGTGGCTCTTTCCAATCAGTGCTCTCCATAGGCCTTGAATATCAGAGTCATTTCAAGGCCCACGTCGGGCGCGGTTTTGGCTCTGATGTCCTCGGTCACGCCGAACCGCAGACCGTAATTCTTAAAGATGTGCCACAAACCGCCGAGTGCGATCTGGGCCGCCGGGCGCCCGAGCATCTCGATGTTGCTTTGGTAGCGGCCAGAATCGCCCGCCACCTGGGCCAGGATATCGAACCTTTTGTGAATCCGCCATGTCAGGGCGGCATCGTAATAGAAAATCTGCGCCGCGGTATTCAGGCCCACAATGTCAATGTCTCCGGGCCAGGCGATTCCTAAGTCTAACCACCAATTGAGCCGTGCGACGCGGGTCCGTGGTGAACGCACCCCGAAGCCGCCGGCCAGGTCCGTGCTGCCGTTCCCGGTCAGTTTTGCGACATCACCGGTCGGCAATTCAGTGTTCAATTTCAGGGCCCATCCGAGACGCTTCAGATATGATGCATCGACCGGATTGTTCAGTTTCCCCAGTGCGATCGCGAGGTTAACCTGGAGGTCGCCCAGGCCGGATGCGGGCTCTTCGAGAATATACACATCTGAGCCATTCACGCGGTAGATGTAATGCAATTCATTGTTTCGCAGCTGTGGCCTGACGCCTTCCGGGAGTCCGGTAAGGTCATGCCATTCATTAATCGTGTCGTCCAGAAAGCCACCGCTATGCGCCAACCAGGGGATATCAGCCCCAACCTGAATTCGCGGCGAGAATCGATGTTGCAGACGCATCGAAACGGATTGTGTTTCTCCGTCCAGCAACAGAGATTCTGCGCCATTGTTTTCATAGAATGAATGATTCGATACGTTCCACGATAATTCCGCAACGGTATTCGTGCCATCCGGCCAGCGGCCCGGTATACCGACAATCGCGGAAAACGGTGAATGATTGCGCAGGACGAAGCCGCTGGCTTCGAATTCTCGTCCACGCGCGCCAGACGAAAGCAGTTCGAGTAAAATGCCCAGCAGGAAAAAAACTGTTAATGATTTTGATCGCCTTAAATGTTTTTGATCAAGACAAATCGATTTGGGGGAAGTCGGGATCAAATGTACGCTATACCTGAAATCGAGTTTTACTGATGATGTATTTCCATAAACTACTCTGGGCTGCCCTGATCTGTTTCCCGTTTTTGCCGGGGTTTGCAGCACCGAGGGAGTCGCTCCCCGAATCTGTAGAAAAAGTACTTTCGGCGTACAAGATGCCCACCGAGAGTCTCAGTCTTTTCGTTCAGGATATAAATGAGGATACGCCATTGCTCGCGGTAAATATGGGTGTACCTCGCAATCCAGCGTCGACGATAAAACTTCTGACGACCTTCATCGCACTGGAGGGCCTGGGCCCCACTTATCAGTGGAAAACAGATGCATTTCTCGGCGGCGAGGTTACGGACGGCCTTCTGGATGGAGACCTTTATCTTAAAGGTTACGGTGATCCTTACATGGTCATTGAGCGCTTTTGGCTTTTGCTGAAAAAAATGCAGCGGCGTGGGGTGCGAAATATCGCCGGAGACCTGGTAATCGACAATAGTTATTTCGAAGTTGAGAAAATTGATCCGGGAGATTTTGATGGTCAGGCTTATCGCACCTACAATGTGGTTCCGGATGCATTTCTGGTAAATTTTCAGGCTATCGATTTCATGTTTCGACCGGATTCGACGGGTGATGGCGTCGAGATCATCGCAGATCCGATGCCAGCAAATCTGGAGATCCGAAACGAGTTGCGTCTGACCGGGGGGTATTGCGGCGGATTCCAGAACGGCATCAGTGTTTCAATATCTGATGCGGTTCAGCTGGATCGGGTCACTTTCGCCGGCACCTACCGACGCGATTGTCCGGAGTATCATTTATCCCGCACCGTACTCCAGGCGCCGACTTTCGCGTACGGCGTATTCAAGAGCACCTGGGAGAAAATGGGCGGTGTTCTGCAGGGAGCACTGCGGGTCGGGCGAGTGCCCGAGACTCTCGACTCCTTTGTCTCAGTGGAGTCTCCGCCTCTTTCGGAAGTCATCCGCAGCATCAACAAGTGGAGCAACAATGTTATGGCGCGGCATTTGCTTCTGACCCTTGGAGCCGAGCGGTTCGGCCCGCCAGCTACTGTCGAAAAGGGGCGTCGGGCCGCCATGATGTTCCTGGCTGAGCAGGGGCTGGATTTCCCGGAGTTAAGGATCGACAATGGCGCCGGATTATCCAGAAAAACACGAATATCAGCCGGAAATCTGGGCCGGGTCTTGCTGGCCGCTGATAGCAGCATTTATAGCGCGGAGTTTATCTCTTCCCTGCCGCTGGCCGGATTGGATGGAACACTCCGTCGACGATTTCAGGATGAGGGGTTGACGGGGCGTATGCACCTGAAGACGGGTCGACTAACCGGCGTATTTGCAATGGCGGGATATTTGCGGGCCCAGTCGGGGCGCGAGTACGTTGTTGTGGCGATACAAAATCATTCG
>Ga0114949_10002866_pt1 | contig 10844 bp, 10 predicted proteins | sample N074metaG_FD_83505 | JGI IMG/M metagenome (GOLD analysis project Ga0114949, IMG submission 83505) | Deep subsurface microbial communities from Kermadec Trench to uncover new lineages of life (NeLLi) - N074 metaG | ecosystem: Environmental > Aquatic > Marine > Ocean trench > Sediment | place... | reverse complement strand
TTCTCGTCGCGCACCGCATCGGCGGTCAGACGGGTCGGCGATTCCATGGCCACCAGGCACAGCAGTTGGACCATGTGATTCTGCACCATGTCCCGGAGCGCGCCGGCCTTGTCATAGTAGGGCCCGCGGCCCTCCACGCCGATGGTCTCGGCGACGGTGATCTGCACGTGATCCACGTGGGCGCGGTTCCACAAAGGTTCGATCATGGAGTTGGCGAAGCGCAGCGCCATCAGGTTCTGCACCGTCTCCTTGCCCAGATAGTGATCGATCCGGAAGATCTGGTTTTCGGCGAACACGGTGCCGACCTCTTGGTTGACCGTCCGGGCCGAGGCCAGGTCGCGCCCGATCGGTTTCTCCAGGACGACCCGGGTCTCGGCCGTCACCAGGCCACTGGAGGCCAAGCGCCGGCAGATCGGGCCGAAGAGATCCGGCGCGGTCGCCAGATAGAACACGCGGATACGCTCGGGATCCTGCAGCGCGCCCGCGAGCGAGTCCCAGCCCCGCTCGCCCAGCGCGTCCAGGGCCAGGTAGTCGAGCCGGTCGAGGAACCGCTTGAGGCAGGCCTCGTCCAGATCCTCCGCCGCCACGTGCCGGCGGACGGCGGCGTCGATCCGGGCCAGGTAGCCGTCCCGGTCGAGTTCGCTTCGGGCAACGCCGATGATCCGGCTGTCGTCCGGCATCTGGCGATCGCGATCCCGGTAATAGAGCGCCGGCAACAGCTTGCGGCACGCCAGATCGCCGGTGCCTCCGAAGACGACCAGATCGAAGCTGTCGACCGGAATGATTCTTGCGGTCACGGTGTCTCTCTTTTCTGTCCTAAGTGGCCGGCGCCTGTTGCTCGAGAAAACGCCGGATGGCCTCATGGCCGGGCAGGGCCGGGATCCCGCCGCGCTCGGTGGTGGTCAAGGCGCCGACCGCGCAGGCGAAGCCGCAGAGCGCCCTGAGTGCCGTCCGGTCGCCCAGGACCGCGCGGTCCTGCACCAGTCCCTGCAACAGGCCCGCGACGAAGCCGTCGCCGGCACCGGTGGTGTCGACCGCCTTCACGTCAAAGCCAGGCACTTCGCCATCGAAGTCCGGGGTCAAGTAAACACAGCCCGCGGGACCCCGAGTGATCACCATGAGCTCGATCTCGTCGTGCCACAGGTGCTGGCGCGCCGCCGCCGGGTCGTCGCTGCCGGTGAGGAACACCAGCTCCTCGTCGCTCAACTTGACGAACTGCGCCCGGGACATGGCGAGCCGCAGGCCCTCCAAAGCGGCCTCCCGATTGGGCCAAAGCGCCAAACGCAGGTTTGGATCGCAGGAGATCAGGCAGCCGGCAGCCTTGGCGGTCTCGATGGCGTGCAGGGTGGCGCCGCGCACCGGCTCGTCGATCAGGGTGATCGAGCCGTAATGCAGGATCTTGGCCGCGCGGATCGCTTGCTCGTCCACCTCCTCGGCCGTGAACAGCATGTCGGCGCTGGGGTGTCGGTAGAACATGAACTCGCGCTCGCCGTCGGCGCGCAAGGAGACGAAGGCCAGCGCCGTGCGCGCCCGGTCGGTGAACCGCAAGGGACCCAGGTCGACCCCCACATCGGCCAAAGTCTTGGCCAGGAAGTGGCCGAAAGGATCGTCGCCCACCTTGCCCATGAAGGCGCTGGCCGCGCCGAGGCGCGCCAGACCCGCCGCCACATTGGCCGGCGCGCCGCCCGGGGCCTTCTTGAAGGCCGGCGCATCGATCAAGGTGGTGCCGGTCACCGTCGGCACGAAGTCGATCAAGGCCTCGCCCAGGCAAATGACGTCGGTCATGGCGCGGAAAGCTCCCCAGGCCCCTTAGCCAGGGCCCTGAGCGGTGTATTGGCATGCTTTCCCAAGCGCTTCAACTTCGTCGACGATCGCGCACCGGCTCCCAGCGAATAATTTGTCGATATTATGAATCGTATGAATGTTTAATCGATATTACGTTGACAGTCGGGGTGGTTCGGAATGTCATGACCCCGCCACATCAGGGAGGTCCGGACCGTGGTCACCATCAAGCCCAAGACCGTCGTCAAAATGAAGCTCCAGGGCGCCTGCCCGAGCCACGCGCGCACGGACGTCTCGGTCCGCGACCTCTCGCTCACCATCGATGAACCCAAGGAGCGCGGCGGCACCAATAGCGGTCCCTCGCCCACCGAGACTTTGATGTCCGCCCTGATCGCCTGCACCAACGTGATCACCCACAAGATCGCGGCCAAGCACGGCATCGCCATCGCCGCCATGTCGGTGGACTTGGAGGCCACCTTCGACCGCCGCGGGGTGACCCTGGCCGAGGAGATCGCCGTCCCCTTCCCCGAGATCACGCTCACCATCAACTTGACCAGCGCGGCCAGCGCGGCCGAGATCGAGACCCTCAAGAGCGAGCTGGCCATGTTCTGCCCGGTCTCCAAGGTGATCCGTCAATCGGGCACCAAGATCACCGAGATCTGGAACGTGGACCGGCCCTAGATTTCGCGTCCAACGCAAAGCGCCAGGTCACGCCGCCCTATCCGACCGGTTTGTAGGCGATCGCATCGATTTCAGCCTTGCCGTCGGTCACGGCTCGCCTTCCTCCCCGTCGGTGCCACTCGCCTCCAGGGACCGGCCCAGGCGCTCGGCAGCGGCGCGCAGGGCCGGGACATGGACCCTGGCCTGAGCTTCGCTTACCCGGGCCTCGGGGGCATGGAACGCCAGCGCCGCCACCACCCGACGGCGGCTGTCGCGGATCGGCACGGCGATCCCCAGCAGGCCCAAGGTGTATTCCTGGTCGTTGACCGCGACGTCTTCCTCGCGGATCGACCGCAAGGCCGCTTCCAGCCGTGTGGGATCGGTGATCGTGTGGGGCGTATAGGCGCTCAAGGGCGCGCCGGCGATCAGCCGGTTGCGGATCTTGGCCGGAAGATAGGCCAGCAAGAGCTTGCCGATCGCCGAAGCGTGGGCCGGCAGGCGGCTGCCGCTCTGGAGCTGGAGCCGCAAGGGCCAGTCGCACTCCACCCGGTCCAAGTAGACCACCTCGCGGCCGTCGAGCACCCCGATGTTGCAGGTCTCGCCGATCTGGTCGACCAGGTTTTCCAGGATCTGATGAGACGCCCCGGTCCTCTGGGAGGCGGCGAGGGCGTTCAGGGACAGCTGCTTCAAGCGTTGCCCCACCAGATAGCGCTCACCCAAGGGCTCGTGCAGCAGCAGACCGTTTTCCTCCAACTGGCGCACCACCCGATGGGCCGACTGGCGCGACAAGCCGGTCCGGTCGGCCAGGTCGGAAAGGCTCAGGGTGCGCGGACTGTCGACCACGGCCTCCAGCACGGCCACCGCCTTATGCAGGGCCGATCCGGTCTCGCGCCGTTTAGGCTGTTGGGTCCCCATGGAAGTCGAGTTACCCTGTGAATGGCCCGTGATCTTGACAAGGGATCTAAACATACAACAAAAATTGACAACGTGTCTCGTTTTTTGCATTCTGAGCGATGACAGGCGGCCCTAGGGTCGCCCACCATTGTCCAACAACAAGCTACGGGGAGGAAACTCATGACCACCAGACGAGAGCTGGGACGACTCTTTGCCGGGATCATTCTCGGCGCGAGCTTGGCGGTTCCCGCCTTTGCCGCCGAGGATACCCTGCCGGACTCCATGGAACGGCCGGACGGCTATCCCAAACGGCCGCTGACCATGATCGTGCCCTACGGACCGGGCGGCGGGTCGGGCCAGGTGGCCTCGGCCATGGCCCAGGCAATCACGGAACTGACCGGCGTCGGCATCAACCGCGACCACAAGCCGGGCGGCAGCGGCATCGTGGGCCTGAGCAACTACATGGCCGCGCCGGCCGACGGCTACACCGTGCTCGAGCATATCGACGACGCCACCAGCGGCTTTGCCTCTGGCACGAGCAGCGTCGACCCGGCCGTGGACCTGATCCCCCTGGTGATCTCCCAGATCACCTTCAGCCAGATCTACATCCGCGCCGACGAGGACCGCTTCACCGACTGGGACTCCTTCGTGGCTTACGCCAAGGCCCAGGACGGCAGGATGACCATCGCCAATGTCTCGCGCGAGGGCTCCATGGAACGCTTGAACCTCAATTTCACCATGGATCACTTCGGGTTCAAGATGCAGCAGATCAGCTTCGACAAGGGCGGCCCGCGCTACGGCGCGCTCAAGGGCGGTCAGGTCGACGCGCTCTTCGAGCAGCCGGGCGACGTGCGCGGTTTCCTGGATAGCGGTGACTTCAAGCCGATCCTGACCCTCTTGAAGGATCGCCCGAGCGCCTTTCCCGACGTGCCGTCCATGAGCGACGTGGGGCTCACCTTCGAGCCGCTGTTTCGTTTTCGCGGCTTCTACGTGAAGAAGGGCGTGCCCGAGGATCGCTTGAAATGGCTCCAGTGGGCCTTCCAAAAGGCCTTCTTCCAGCCGAGCTATCAGGCCTTCAACGAGAAGAAGTACATGAACCTGATCGACAGCTTCCGCGACACGGAAGGCGCGATCGAGCTGATCAACGCCACCGCCCAGATTTACCGGGAAACCTACAAGAGGATGGGGCTGATCAAATAGATCGATCTCGGGTGCCGGGCTCCGGACGGTCGAGGCCGCTCCGGAGCCCGATCGAGCAGGGACGTTAGTCATGACCAGCCTGACCCGCGGCCAGATCTTCGAAGTGGTGTTCTGGATTGGCTTCGCCGCGCTCGCCTACTACTTCAGCTTCGAATTCGACCAGGACATCGAGATCTATATTTTCGGCGCCTCCGGCTGGCCCCGAGTGGTGATCGCCTTGATCGTGCTGGCCGCTCTCTGCCAGTTGATCCAGGATCTGGTGCGCCAGAAACAGACCAAGGCCGAGCCGGCCGCGCAGGCGCCGAGCGCCGAACCCGACTTACCCCGCGACGAGCAACGCGCTTATGTCATTCGCATGGCGGCGGTCATGACGCTGCCCGTGGCCTATGCCCTGGTCCTGGACTACAGCGGGTTCTACGTCACCACGCCGTTCTTCATCGCGCTCTATCTCTACGTCACCGGCGAGCGCCGCCCGAGAATGCTGATCGCCGTGCCGATCATCATCTACCTGCTGCTGCTGTTCTTTTTCACCAAGCTGCTCTACGTGGGGCTGCCGGTCGGCTACACCAGCCCGTTTTACGAGATCAGCAACTGGCTCCTGGTCTTGCTCCAGTGAGACCGCACAAGTAGGAGCCACCCATGGAAAACTTCATCGCCGGGACCCTCACGCTCTTCGGCAACCCGACCAGCGTCATGATCTTCTGCGGCGGGCTCCTGGGCGGCATGATCTTCGGGGCGATTCCCGGGATCAGCATGTTGACCCTGGCCGCGATCCTGCTGCCCTTCACCGGCAACCTGACCGCGACCGACGCGATCATGCTGTTCTCGGTGATCTATTGCACCGGGGTCTAAAGAGGCGCCATCACCGCGATCCTGTTCAACATTCCGGGGGCGCCAGAGAATGCGCCCACCTGTTTCGACGGCTATCCCATGACCCAGAAGGGCCAGGCCGGGAAGGCCGTCGGCGCGGCGGTGCTCTGTTCCTCCTTCGGCGGCACCTGCTCGGCAATCCTGATGATGACCTCGACGGAGTTCATCGCCAACTGGGCGATCGCCGCATTCGGGCCGCCGGAGATCTTCGCCCTGGTGTTCTTCGGCCTGGCGGTGGCGTCTTCGGTCGGGGCCTCGTCGCTCTGGAAGGGCTGGCTGTCGGTCTTGCTGGGCCTCATGATCGCCACCGTCGGGATCGATCAGGTGGGCGGCATCCAGCGCTATACCTTCGGCGTCACCTACCTCCTGGCGGGCATCCACTTCATCCCGACGATTCTCGGGTTCTTCGCCGTCTCGGAGATCTTCATCCAGGCCGAGAAGCTCGCCCGGGGCGAATACAAAGCCCCCAAGGTCAACCTCGACTTCCCCACCTTCGCCGAGTTCTGGGCGCTCAAGGTCGCGGTGGCCCGCTCGGTCGTGATCGGTTTCTTCGCCGGCATCCTGCCCGGCATCGGCGCCACCCTGGCCGCCTTTATGGGGTACAACGAGGCGGTGCGCTGGTCGAAGACGCCCGAGCGTTTCGGCACCGGCGAACTGGAAGGTGTCGTCGCCTCGGAGACCGCCAACAACGCGGCCACCGGCGCCGCCATGATCCCGCTCCTGGCCCTCGGCCTGCCGGGCGGCGCGCTGACCGCCATGATGATCGGCGTGTTCCAGATCCACGGCATCGAGGCCGGCCCGCTGGTGTTCATCAACAGCAACGACTTGGTCTGGGTGGTCTTCTCGGCCATGTTCTTCGCCAACATCGCGATCTTCTTCCTGGGCTGGCTGCAGACCAAGACCGTGGTGCACCTGCTGCGCATTCCCTTCCACCTGCTGGCGCCGGCGATCCTCTTGCTGGCGTCGATCGGCGCCTATGCGGTGCGCGGCCTCACCATTGACATCGTGGTCATGTTCGCCGCCGGCATCCTGGCGTTCTTCCTGCGCCGCTCCGGTTATTCGGTGCCCGGCATCGTGCTCGGCCTGATCCTCGGCAAGATCGGCGAGCAGACCTTCGCCCAGGCCATGCAAATGCTGCACTACGACGTGTTTGCGTTCTTCCTGCGGCCCTACTCGGCGATCCTGCTGGTCGCCGGCCTCCTGACCATCGCGTTCAATTTCTACAAGGCCTTCGCCGGCCGCGGGGTCGTCAAAACCATCGCGGACTAGTGGATTGAAGACATGACCCAAAGCACCGTTCGAGTCCTAGACCCGCGCGACGAGATGGCCATCGTCGCGGACCTGGTTCGCCGTGGGCGGGCGGCCATGGCAAGCCTGGCCGGCGCCAGCCAGGCGCGGGTCGACGAGGCGGTGACCGCGCTCGCCTGGTCGCTCTACAAGCCGGAGCACGCCCGCGACCTGGCCGAGCAGGCGGTCGCCGACACCGGTCTGGGCAAGGCCGCCGACAAGATCACCAAGAACACCCGCAAGACCTTCGGCACCCTGCGCGACCTCTTGCGGGCCAAGACCGTGGGCGTGATCGAGGAGGACCCCGCAAAGGGCTTGGTGATCTATGGCAAGCCGGTGGGCGTGGTGGCGGCGATCTGCCCCTCCACCAACCCCTCGGCCACCCCCATCAACAAGGCCATGATGGCGCTCAAGGGCGCCAATTCGGTGGTGATCGCACCCTCGCCGGCTGGTTGGAGTACCTCGGCCCGGGCGGTCGAGTTGGCCCGGGAGGAGCTGGAGAAGATCGGGCTGCCCGCCGACCTGGTGCAGGTCCTGCCGGCGCCGGTCACCAAGGGGCTCACCCAGGCGCTCATGGAGGCTTCGGACCTGGTGGTCTGCACCGGCTCCCAGAACAACGTGCGCCGGGCCTATTCCAGCGGCACGCCGGCGATCGGCGTGGGTGCCGGGAACGTGCCGGTGATCGTCGACGCCTCGGCCGACCTGGCCGATGCCGCGGAGAAGATCACCGCCTCCAAGATCTTCGACAACGCGACCTCCTGTTCGTCCGAGAACGCCCTGGTCATTCTGGACCCGGTCTACGACCAGGCCATCGCCGCGCTCGAACAAACGGGCGGCTATCTGGCCACCGCCGAGGAGACCCGGCGGATCGTCGAGACCCTCTGGGTCGACGGCAAGCTCAACCGCAAGCTCATCGCCAAGGATGCGGAGATCCTGGTCGAGGCCTTCGCGTTGCCCGAAGCGGCCCACGGCTGCAAATTCATCATGGCCGAGGAGACCGGCGTCGGGCCGGACAACCCGCTCTCGGGCGAAAAGCTCTCCCTGGTGCTCACGGTGTACCGAGCCGCCGATTTCTCGGCCGCGCTGGCCAAGGTGCGCGAGATCCTGAACCACCAGGGCGCCGGCCATTCCTGCGGCATCCACACCGACCAGCCCGAGCACGCCAGGCGCCTGGCCGAGGAGCTCGACGTGGTGCGGGTGCTGGTCAATCAGGCCCACACCTTCGGCAACGGCGGCGGCTTCAACAACGGTCTGGGCTTCACCCTGTCCATGGGCTGCGGCACCTGGGCCGGCAACTCGATCAGCGAGAACCTGGGCTACCACCATTTCATCAACCGGACCCATCTGGTCACCACGATCCCCGATGACATTCCCCAAGAAGCCGAGCTGTTCGGCGCTTACTGGAGCAAGTACGGCCGGTGAGGTGCCGGCCATGAACTTCGAGGAGCACGCCGCCAAGCCGCTGCTCGCGGACAAGGGCATCCCGGTCCCCGAGGGCGCCATCGCCTCGACGGCGGCGGCCGCCGGCGAGATCGCCCATGGTCTGGGCGCGGTGGTGGTCAAGGCCCAGGTGCCGGCCGGCAAGCGCGGCAAGGCCGGCGGCATCAAAGCGGCCGACGGCGCCGAGGCGGCACGCCGCGCGGCGACCGAGATCCTGGCCATGGAGATTGGCGGCCACCCGGTCGAACGGGTCCTGGTGGAGGCGCGCGCGGATATCGCCCGGGAGCTCTATGGCGCCGTGCTGACCGACACCGCGGCGGGATGCCCCCTGGTCATGTTCTCCACCAAGGGCGGCATGGACATCGAGGAGGTGGCGGCCAGCGATCCGGACGCGATCCGACGCCAACTGGTGGACATTGCGCTGGGCTTCGATGAGACCGCGGCCGAAGCCTTGGTGCGGGGCCTGGACCTGGGCGACGCCGAGGGACAGGTGGCCGCAACCCTGGCGGCGCTCTACCGGCTCTACCGGGAACGGGATGCCGAGATGGTCGAGATCAACCCGCTGGTGATCACCGGCGAGGGCCAGGTGGTCGCCTTGGACTGCAAGTTCGTGTTGGACGATTCGGCCGTGGCGCGGCAAGCGGACCTGGCCGACCTCGGCACGGCCGAACCGGCCACCGTGCTGGAGGCCCGCGGCGGCGAGGCGGGGCTGAAGTACATCGAACTCGACGGCGATGTTGGGGTCCTGGCCAACGGCGCGGGGCTCACCATGACCACCATGGACGCCATCGTTCACTACGGCGGACGCCCGGCCAATTTTCTGGAGATCGGCGGCGAGGCCTATACCAAGGCGGTGCCAGCCCTCGAGCTGGTGCTGGCCAATCCCCGGGTCAAGAGCCTGGTGGTCAACTTCTGCGGCGCCTTCGCACGCTGCGACGTGATGACCGAGGGGGTGGTCCGGGCCTGGGAGACCTTGACGCCGGCGCTGCCGGTCTTCTTCTCGATCCACGGCACCGGCGAGGTCGAAGCCCAGGCGATGGTGCGCGAGCGCCTGGGCTTGGAACCCTTCGACCTGATGGACGACGCCATCAAGGCGGCGATCGGGGCGGCGCGATGATTCTGCGCGGATCCGACCGGGTGCTGGTCCAGGGCATCACCGGCAAGCAGGGCACCTTCTGGACCGAGCGCATGCAGGCCTATGGCACCAAGATCATGGGCGGCGTCAACCCGAAGAAGGCGGGCAGTCAACACTGCGGCGTCCCGGTCTACGCCAGCGCCCGAGAGGCCATGGCCGACGGCGGGTTCGAGGCCTCGGTCATGTTCATTCCGCCGCTGGGCGCCAAGGCCGCGGCCCTGGACGCCATCGAGGCAGGCGCCAAGACCTTGGTGATCCTGACCGAATTCATCCCGGTCCAGGACGTCATGATCGTGCTGGCGGCCGCCAAGGCGAACGGCTGCCGGGTGGTGGGGCCCAATACCGCGGGCCTGGTGACGCCCGGCGACTGTTTCGTGGGCATCATGCCGGGCTTCAACGCCAACATCTTTCAGCCCGGGCCCGTGGGCGTGATCTCGCGGAGCGGCAGCCTGGGCACCCTGCTCTGCCTCAACATTGTACGCGCGGGCTTCGGCCAGTCGGCTTTCGTGGGACTCGGCGGCGATCCGGTCTCGGGCACCTCGACCCGCGAGGCCCTGGAACACTTCGACCGGGATGAGCGCACCCAGGCCGTGGTGATCGTCGGCGAGATCGGCGGCACCAAGGAAGAGGAGGCCGCCGAATATGCCGCCGGCATGTCCAAGCCGGTGGTCGCCTTCATCGCCGGCCGGGCCGCCCCCGCGGGCAAGAAGATGGGCCACGCCGGCGCCATCGTCCTGGGCGACCGCGGCACCCACGCGTCCAAGCGCCAGGCCCTGGAGCGGGCCGGCGTCGCAGTCCTCGACCTGCCGTCCCAGGTGGGCGAGGCACTGGCCGCGGCCCTACCACGGCAGGGTGCCACCGAGTGACCTTGGAACGGCGCCGCGCCGGCCGTCGGTCCCGATCAGCCCTTTAATAAATGGACGGTTTCGGACCACTGCAGCTCGTCCTGGCCAGCGTCGCGCTGGCGGCCGGGGGCGTGGTCAAGGGGACCATCGGGATCGGCTTGCCGATCGTGACCATCGCGATCCTGTCGAATCTTCTGCCGATCCCCCAGGTGCTGGGCATCGTGACCCTGCCGATCCTCGCCACCAACCTCTGGCAGGCGGTCCATTCCGGCAACCTGCTGGTGCCCTTGAAGCGCTTTTGGCCGATGATCGCGGGCCTCATGATCTGCCTGTGGATCGGCACCAGGCTGGTGGTCGCGCTCGACCCCGCGGTGCTCTACGGCCTGTTGGGACTGGTGGTGGTGCTCTTCACCCTGACCAGCTTCGCGACGCCGAACTTCACGCTTTCGCCCCGGGCCCAGATCTGGTGCGCGCCTATCGCCGGGAGCTTGGGCGGGCTCCTGGGTGGCATCTCCACCATCTGGGGACCGCCCATGATGATGTACTTCGTGATGATCCGCCTGACCAAGGAGGAGTTCATCCGCGCCGTCGGCCTGGTGTGGTTCGCTGCCTCGGTGCCGTTGGTCGCGGGCTACATCGACAACGGGATCTTGAACGCCCATAACGCCCCGACCTCCGCCCTCGCCTGCATCCCCGCCTTCGCCGGCCTATGGACCGGCCAATGGCTGCGC
>Ga0114949_10002863_pt1 | contig 10848 bp, 5 predicted proteins | sample N074metaG_FD_83505 | JGI IMG/M metagenome (GOLD analysis project Ga0114949, IMG submission 83505) | Deep subsurface microbial communities from Kermadec Trench to uncover new lineages of life (NeLLi) - N074 metaG | ecosystem: Environmental > Aquatic > Marine > Ocean trench > Sediment | place... | reverse complement strand
CTCTGCGGAGACTTCAACAATTTCAGGGAGAGGAACATTCGGGTCTGCGAATTTTTCAGCGTAGATGTCGCGCATCGTCTCTGCCAATTGGCGGATGGAGACCTCATTATCAGGAGAACCGATATTAAATATTTGTTTATTACAGACGCCGTTCGGATTCTCAACCACCCGATAAATGCATTCAATCGAATCATCGATATAGGTGTAGCACCGGCGCTGCTGGCCGCCATCCACTAATTTCATCTGCGTCCCATTAATTAGACCGTCCATAAAAAATGAAAAGACCCGAGGGATACCGTCTGTTTCATCCAACAAGTAATCAATCTTAGGTCCGATAAAATTAAACGGTCGAATAATTGTATAGTTAAATTCCTTTTCTAGTCCCTGGGCATGAAGAACGCGTTCGAGAAGCTGTTTAGCACAGGCATAAATCCAACGATGTTTCTCCACGGGTCCAAGTATAAATTCGCTGGTGTCCTCTGAAAAAGTAGCGTAACTGGGATTCTCCGGGTCCTTGAGTCCGCCATTGGCACAAGTAACCAGCGTTCTTCCATAAACTTCACATGTTGAAAACTGAATCAGACGCCTTTTATATTTAACACAGGCATCTGCAATTTTCAAATTCTCAGTAAAGTTGAGACGAAACACCTCCATCGGTAGCTTAACATAAAGCCCCGGATTTGCATAAGCAATCAAATCGATCACCAAATCTGAGTCCTGAACCAGCCGTTCCAGATCCCAGTCTGGCCGTCGAATATCTTGTTGAATAAAAGTCAAACGTTCATGATCTTTGAATTCCGTAATCTTATCGTCATAGATGTCGACACCGACGATCGTATGCCCCTCATCTAACATTCTTTTGGTAAGGTGTGAACCGATAAAGCCGGCAGCTCCTAAACAGAGTATTTTCATTTCTTCCTCCACAGGTTGTCGTTTTCTAAAGTTGTTCATTTTTATTATTTGTATTTTAGTTAAGAGTTAAAGTACTATTCCATCATTTAGATTTTGCTACAAAAGTCCGTCATTTCAGTTATCGACATCTATTTAAGTTATGTGCTTTTATGTATTTATCCAAAAGCCCTGAAATTATATCGTGATTATACCTGATGCAACTTTCTACATTGCACCGTCGCCCTCCATAACGGCTGGAACAGTTTTAAGCATGATATTCATATCTAGCCAGGGCGACCAATTATCTATGTATTCTAAGTCATACTTGATAAGCTTGTCGAACTCGGCTTTATTGCGGCCATTTATCTGCCATAACCCTGTCATTCCGGGCCGAACGCTAAAGCGTCTTTTGTGCCAATGTGCCTCGAAGAGATTGACGTCTCTAATGGGCAGCGGTCTGGGACCAACCAAACTCATATCGCCCATCAAAACATTGAAAAACTGGGGCAGCTCATCCAAGCTGGTCTTTCTCAAAAACTTACCGACTTTGGTAGTTCTCGGGTCGTCTTTTATTTTAAAGATTGGGCCATCCACTTCATTCAAATGCTCATATTCAGCCTGAAGCACTTCGGCGTCTTTAACCATAGTCCTGAATTTCAATAACCTGAACACCCGCTTGTTGTACCCGACTCTTTTCTGAAAAAATAAAACCGGACCGCTGGAAGTTAATTTGATTATCAATGCAATCACTGAAAATACAGGAAGAAACAAAACGATTAAGATACTTGAAAAAATAATATCTATTGTTCTTTTTAAAAACATGGCTTTTAAGTCAAGATCCCGACCCGTATAGCGAACAACAAATGGCATACCTTCCAGCAATACCGGTTTGGTTTTGGAAATCCCTGTGCTGAAAAAATTCAGTGGCATGTGTACCGGAATCCCCTGCTGCTCACAAGCCTCCATCACTTCTGAAATCTTATTATAATACGACTTCATTGGTAACGTAATGAAAACTTCATCCACAACCGTTTTCCCCAGGAACTCTGGCAACTCATCGAGTTTACACAAAAGAGCGTGCGCTTGAGTTACGCCATTTGCTTCAACCTTGTCGTCGACAAAACCAAGTAATTTATAGCCCAATTCTTCTCGCTTGGTCAAAAAGACAGCAAGAGCCTGGCCTCGTTTGCCGCTGCCGATGACGATTATATGTCGTAAATTTCTGCCGTGTTTTCGGACTTGAAAAAGAAATTTCCGTATCAGAAAACGAGAAAGAAAAATAGCCGATGAACAAATTAGCCAAAAAGAGACCAAAATACTTATTGTTATGTTCTGCCGGTCAAAAAAGAAACTCAGGGTTGCTATCAACATCGTCCCTATTCCGACAGCCTTCCAAATATTTAAAAAATCATCGCCAACCTTAAATGTGAACCGAGATCGATAAAGCCCGAAAGTCGAAAAAATTCCTCGCCACACGGCGACAATCATCCCCAATAAAATGACATTGACTAATTTTATTTTGACTGAGAAAAATGCAAACAGGCTTTGTATTTCCTCCTTCGGCAGCTCGGAAAAGAAAATCATGCAAAAAGCCAGCACACAAACCATAATCACTAAATCGGCGAGCTTGTAGAGCTCAAGGAGAATTTTTCGTCTTAGATGCTGCATCATTCGTTGTCGGGTAGTTTCTAATTGAGAGAGCTGATGCTCCGCTTCAACTTAACCGTAATAATAATAATCCTTATCTTTATACATTAATTGGATATCAACCTTATTTAAAACTGCTCCAATCACATTAGCGCCCGTTTTGGTGAGAAACTTATGTGCATCAAGCAACCTTTGCTGTTCACATTTGTTATACTCAAGCACAACCATAACCCCATCTACTAGCGATGACATAATCATGGAATCCGGAACCACCAACAATGGCGGGCTATCAATTAAAACCAAATCAAATTTCTTACCAACTTCTTCAAGCAATAGTCTAAATGAAACGGTCGAAAGTATCTCACTGGGATTCTCGATCAATTTGCCGCAGGTCAGAACTTTTAAGCCTTTGACTCGTGTGGCTTGAACACATTCGACCAGGGAGGTATTTAATAAATTCCTATATTGAAGCTTGGGAAGTTTATCGTTTTTGTTTCCATCCGCCGCCTGGGAGAACTCAATAAAATTCTCTTCAAGAAGCTCAACATCTTTCTTATGACCCTTCAAACTCTGAATGTTTGACCACACCGGAGACTCGCTGGCATTGTCATAAAACTCCCTCTCCTGATCCTCTGCAATCAAGTCGCTAACGATTGTATGATGATTAAGCAATACATCTGCGAGACCGGGTTCTTTTGAAACGCTCAGCAACTTATGGAGGGTCGATCGTCTCAAATCGGCGTCTATCAAAAGTACTTTCATGCCTAACTTAGTTAAGCTTATGCCTAAATTGGTTGCTGTGGTTGATTTGCCATCTCCGGCCATTAAACTGGTTACCAGGACCGTCTTCATTTTGTGCTTACTATTTAAGAACTGCATATTTGTGCGAAGGACCCTAAAAGCTTCAGCTGCGACTCCTGTAGGTTCATAATTGGTTAACATTCCGCGCTTGGCATCTGCCTCCATCGGACTATGATCTCGGGAATTATTCAAATTTTCAGCATCACCATTGCTGGAAATTTCAATCTTCGGGACAACTGCGAGAACTTGCCAAGATGTAAGCGCTTCAATTTCTTCAGATTTTTTTATCGTTTTATTTAGGAATTCCCTCGTAAAGACCAGAGCAAACCCGAGTAAAAGGCCGATCACCGCTCCAACAGTCAAATTCACTGTTTTTTGTGGCCTGACCGGTTGCTTTGGTAATTTTGCCAAATCAATAACTCTTAAATTTCCAATTTTTTCCGCCTCAGAAATCCTGGCCTCTTCGCGCTTCTCTGCCAGCATCAGAAACAACTTTTCATTAACATCCTTGGAACGCACTAAGCTCGCCAGCTCCAGCTCTTTTTCGGGCAAAGTCCTTAAGGTAGCTTCATAACCGTTCAAGATCTGTTTTAATGCAAGTTCCTGAGCTTTATAGGTTTCCAAATCCACTTCCAGCGCAACAGATTGGTTTAGGTAAATGCTGATTTGTGATAGTGGGTCGAGGACGCTTTCATCATTAACTAGCTTTAAGGCTTCACGGGTCAAGCTCTCTTTAATTTGCTCAATATCCCGCTTCAATTCGACTAATTTAGGATGACTCTCATTATAATTTTGAACTAATAATCCCGTATATTGGAACTGTAATTCGACAAGTACTTGTTTTAGTTTCGCATAAGCGGGGCTGCTGACATCTGTTGCCAAAGGGACTAATTTTTTTCTATTAATAGACAGTTTTTCTTTGACTGTTTTCAATCTTTCCGCGGTAGCACGCCGCTGGGTCTTAGTTTGATTATAGCGGACTTCCGCATCTGTGATACGACGTAAGATTTCTTCAGATTCTCTTTGAAGAGAAGTTATCTTGTTCTTTTTCTTAAATTCTTTTAACCGTTGCTCAGATTCGCTAAGCTTGGCTTGAAAAACATCCTTTTGTCCTTCAATGAATTCAAGCAAGCCGCTAGCTTCCATTTTTTTTAGTTTTAGATTTCTTGTCTGCAACACCTCGGCGATCTTGTTGGCTAAACTCATACTTAGAAATGGATCCTCGGTTGAAAACCTTATCCTGACAACATCTGTCCTCCGAATCACCGAGGTAGAAAGACCACCCTTAATTTCATCCGTTAAGAACTCAATTTCATCAAAGTCCGGCGGGAGTTCTTCCGGAAAGGGAAAACGCTTAATCAAATCCGGTGAGAGCCCAACGGCAATTTCTTCTGCTACTGCACGACTCTCTATTTCCTGGATCTTATTGAGAATATAAGTTTCACGTTGATAGGTCCGCAATTGGCTGTAATTATCATTGTTTAATGGATTTGAAATATCCTCAAAAATAATCGATACGTTTGCTTCGTAAATCTCAGGCGCGACTTCATTGTAAAGAATTACGGGCACCAAGACCAATAGAGTGGTAAGCAGTATTTGCAGCTTTCTTTGCTTAACAATAAAAATGATTTGAGTAACTATTTGGCCAGAAAAAAGAGAGTTCATAATATATTCTTCTTGATTTTGATTTTAGTTTTAACTGACTAATCTTGTGTAGCTCGTAGATATATGAAATATACGCTTACAATCACAGACAAATCTCTGGCAACACCCACAATATTGCGCCAGCGATACCAGTTATTTCTTGGCACGAAAACAACGTCACCTGGCATGAGAATTGGCATACGGTCTCTGTAATTATCGTCATTCAAATAATCGTCTATATTAATCTTAATGATTCGTTTTCCAAACTTGTAATTTGACCCCGCCGACCGAGCAGACTTGCCATCGTTCCCTTTGGAAGCGGAATCGATTAAGCCGAATCGGGTTATTCTTATGCCTGCAAGGTTTGAAAATTGAGTGGGACCACCTGCTTTCGAAATTAATTCCAGTACGTTTGTGTTATCATCAACCCTAAATTCTCCGGGTTGTCTGACCTCTCCAAAAACATGGACAATCATTTCCAGCTTTTGCTCAGTACCAAAAATATATTTTTCTTTTTCCTGTCCATAAATGGTCCCGGCAAAAAAGATTAATAGGAAAAGAAAGCCAAGTATTTTTTGTTTCATTGCACGACCTTAACCCAAACTAACTTATATTTATAAACTCAATGAATTAATCGCTACCCAACCATTACAATTTAAATTATCGACAGAATATTACAGTCGATTATAACAAATGCGTAATTTTTGTAAAAACTATTAATCCTACCACATCCGGTGCATTATAGCGATACTTGTAACGTTATTTATATTGAAAATAACATATACTTTTTACCTACAATTGTTAACATTTGAGTAAACAATCAATTAATAAAAATCAACTAAATTGAGAATGCTTCTTCGTAAAACTTTCCTCATGTAATTTAAAATGTAGCCAAATTTTGGCTTGGGTCGATTTAATTGAAAATGTCAGATGTAGTGCCGGAGGCAGATAAAAACGCCGTAGAACATTTGGCAAACAAATCGGTGTAGCCCTTGCTCATAGACTATAAAAAAATATACTACTACTGTTGACAAATGTCAAGAATCAATGGAAGGAGGGCTCGGAGGTTAACGACATCCCTTTGACCCAAAATAAACTTCTCTGAAATAATTTTAAAAAAACTACGCCAAAAAACCATCCATTGTTTAAGGCTAGTAAAAACAAGAACGAGGAGCGTAAGCGAGGGGTTTAAAACTGTTACTCTTTCTTTTCTAGATGTATACATTTCGGCACACTCGACCGCCCTTCTTATTTGAGATAAAAGGGCACGTTTTTTAGAATGGAATTCGTTTTTTTTGCAAAATATGCTTTCTTGAAGAGAGATTTAGGGAGATGACTTTTAGTATTCATTCCAACTGGTAATTCGCAACTCGGAAAACTGTTTTCTTGAGATTGCTTCGACAAATCTCTTTGCGAGTTGAAGATTGGTAATTAATGGAATACCCAAATCGACCGCTTTTCTGCGAATTATGTAGTCATTAGTCAATTCCTCTTCCTGAAAATTCTTGGGGATATTAATTACCAGATCGACCGCACCGTTGCTCAGAAATTCCAGAACGTTTGGGCTTTTCTTCTCCAGTGGCCAATTCAGAACTTTAGTCTCAATATCGTATTGTTTCATAAACCGGGATGTGCCTCGTGTTGCGAAAATTTGCACCCCCGCTTCTTTTAGAAGTTTAGCGCTCGAAATAAATTCAGCTTTGTTTTCCAGGGGGCCGGTTGAGATCAAGATATTCTTCAAAGGAAATTTAAAGCCAACCGAAATGAGCGCCTTCAGAAACGCCTCCTCGAAATCATCGCCGAGACATCCGACTTCACCGGTCGAGGCCATTTCGACGCCCAAAGTCGGATCGGCGCCAAGCAGGCGTGTAAAAGAAAATTGCGGCGCTTTGACGCCAACGTAATTGAGGTCCATAAAAGAATTAGGGGGCACCTCAGCGGTTTTTCCCATCAATGCCTTTGTGGCAATTTCGATAAAATTAATTTTGCACACTTTGGAGACAAAAGGAAAACTTCTGGAGGCGCGTAAATTACACTCGATAACTTTAACATAATTGGCTTTGGCAATGAATTGAATATTGAACGGTCCGGTGATTTGCAAAGCCTGCGCTATTTCACTTGAAATATTTCGTATTTTGCGAATCGTTTCAAGATAAGTTCTCTGTGGCGGCAAAACCAGCGTGGCGTCTCCGGAATGGACGCCGGCGTTTTCAACGTGCTCCGAAATCGCACTTACGATGACTTCGCCATTCATGGCAACAGCATCGAACTCTATCTCCTTGGCATTTTCCAGAAACTTGCTGATCACCACCGGGCTGTCGATCGATATTTCCACTGCTTTCTCTAAAAACGTTGTCAATTCCTCATCTGTAGAAGCGACGCCCATTGCGGCACCACTTAACACATAAGAAGGACGCACAAGAATCGGGTATTGGACTTCGTTGGCAAATTTCTTTGCTTCCTTGAGCGTAAGCAGTTCTTTCCACTCCGGTTGATCAATCTCGAGAACATCGAGGAGAGATGAGAATTTATGTCGATCTTCCGCTCGGTCAATATTCTCAGCCGATGTTCCTAAAATCTTCAAGCCGTGCCGCTGAAACTTGACCGCCAAATTGTTGGGAACCTGACCGCCCATTGCAATCACGATTCCCAGCGGCTGTTCTTTTTCATAAATATCAAGAATGATTTCAAAGCTCAGTTCATCGAAATAGAGGCGATCACATTCATCAAAATCGGTGCTAACGGTCTCGGGGTTGCAATTAATCACAATTGTGTGGTACTTCATTTTTCTAAGTGTCGAAACCGCATTCACACAGCACCAGTCAAACTCCACAGAACTGCCTATCCTGTAAACGCCGGAACCCAGGACGATAACTGTATTTTGATTCCTGAATTCAACATCATTCGAAGTGCCATTGTAAGTAAGATATAAGTAATTTGTTTTCGCAGGATATTCAGCGGCCAGCGTATCGATTTGTTTTACGCAAGGCTCAAGCCCGTAATTTTTACGCATTCCGCGAACTTCATCTTCTTCACAATTTAAGATCGAAGCAATTTGTTGATCGGAGAACCCTGTTTGCTTCGCTTCAAGCAAAGTTCCTTTTGGACAAACACCGTTTTCATAAACCCTAATGGAATTTTCAATGTCAATAATATGCTGAATTTTGTAAAGAAACCACTTATCGATGTGGGTTAATTTATGTACATCTTCAATGGAATAACCGGATTGCAGCGCCTGAACCACTGCAAAAACACGCTCTTCGGTGGGGTTTTTTAACGCCTCTTTGAAATCATCAAATTTCAAATGAGCGTTGCCGGTCAGCCCATGCACGCCAATCTCCAACATGCGCAAAGCTTTCTGTAAAGCCTCTTCAAATGAACGGCCGATTGCCATCACTTCGCCAACCGATTTCATTGAGGAGCCAATTTGGAGAGAGACATGACGAAATTTTTTAAGATCCCACCGGGGAATTTTAACGACGATATAGTCAAGTGCCGGCTCGAAGCAGGCCATTGTGGTCTGCGTGATGGCATTTTTCAATTCGACCAAACTATGCCCAAGTGCTAATTTAGCCGCAATAAATGCCAGAGGATATCCGGTTGCTTTGGAAGCCAGGGCCGAACTCCGTGACAACCTTGCATTGACTTCGATAACTCGGTAGTCTCCCGATTTAGGATCCAAAGCATACTGAATATTACACTCACCAATTATGCCGATATGACGAATGACCTTAATTGAAATCTCGCGCAGCCAATGGTATTCATGGTTATTTAACGTCTGACTTGGCGCCACCACGATGCTCTCGCCAGTATGAATTCCCAGAGGATCGAAATTCTCCATGTTGCAAATCGTGATGCAATTGTCGTGGAGATCGCGCACGACTTCGTATTCGATTTCTTTCCACCCTTCAAGATACTCTTCAACCAGAATTTGATTGGTATAAGAAAACGCTTTGTCCGCTAGTTCCCGCACTTCATCCTCCGAAGTGCAAACACCGGAACCCAGGCCGCCCAGAGCAAATGCAATCCGAATCATCACTGGATAGCCGATTTCTTTGGCGCTTTCCAAAGCCTCTTCTTTGGAATTAACAGCGATGCTACGGGGAGTTTTTATGTTGATCTCGTTAAGCCGATCGATAAATAGTCCCCGGTCTTCGGTGTTTTTAATGGCTTCAAGAGGCGTCCCCAGTACTTTGACTTTATACTTTTCAAATACTCCATTTGTAGCTAATTCAAGGCCGCAATTGAGTGCGGTTTGCCCGCCGAAAGAAAGGAGGACGCCGCCAGGTCTTTCTTTTTCAATAATTTTTTCTACAAAATCTGCATTGACCGGAAGGAGGTAAATGTTGTCCGCGAGATGTTCGGAGGTCTGAATCGTGGCAATGTTTGGGTTTACCAAAACAGTTTGAATGCCTTCTTCTTTCAGAGCTTTAATGGCCTGGCTGCCGGAATAATCAAACTCACCGGCTTCGCCGATTTTCAGCGCCGAACTGCCAAGAATGATGATTTTTTTAATGTCAGTAATCATACTCATAGAGTCGAAATGAATTCATCGAAAAGAAAGCCGGTATCGACTGGACCCGGGTTTGCCTCCGGGTGAAACTGCACGCTGATAAAGGGCTTGGTACGATGGCGAATGCCCTCATTCGTGCCGTCGTTGCCGTTGAAAAACCAGGGCTCCCAGTTTTCAGGCAAAGTCTTTTCATCCACCGCGTAGCCGTGATTTTGTGAAGTGATAAAACAACGTTTGCTGCCAACCAGCAGGCACGGTTGGTTTTGACTGCGATGGCCGTATTTCATCTTATAGGTGTCAGCGCCAGCTGCAAGAGCCAGTATTTGATTGCCAAGACAAATCCCAAATATGGGAACATCCTGTTTTAAGAGTTTGCGAACATTCTCAATTGTGGTAGAAACCATTTTGGGAGAGCCTGGGCCATTCGAGATCACCAGACCATCGAACTGTTCCTTGGAAATATCCCAGTCCCAGGGTACAGTTTTAACCGAAAACCCCCTTTGGACTAGTGAGCGGATGATATTAAATTTACAACCACAATCGATGAGTAGAAGCCGCTTCTTCCCCTCACCGTAGCACACCGGTTGGCTGGCAGAAACCTGGGCAACGAGATTCCTGGCATTTGGATCGACCATCTCAACATCGTTCTGCTGAACGACCAACTTACCCAACATTGAACCTTGTTCTCTGAGTTTCTGAGTCAGGAGTCGGGTATCGATTCCGGAAACCGCCGGAATATCGGCTTTTTTCAGCCAATCATCAAGACTTAACTCGCCTTTCCAGTGGCTGAAATTTACAGAATATTCTGAAATAACCAGTCCGGAAATTTGAATACGGTCAGACTCAAAATTCATACCCAGTGGTCCATCCTTGGACGCGAGAGAAGGAACACCATAGTTACCAATTAACGGGTAGGTTAAAATGAGAATTTGGCCTTTGTAAGAGGGGTCGGTAAAACTTTCCGGGTAGCCTACCATTCCGGTATTAAAGACAACCTCCCCAGAAGTGGACTTTGAACCACCAAAGGTCTTTCCGGTGAATACCGATCCGTCCTCGAGAATTAATTTTGTGGTCATACTCTGTAATCTTGGGGAATAATTACGTGGAATATAGCATTTAAATTCTTAAGTTTCCATAAAAATATCAATCAAATTATTGAAAATCATCGGATGTTTGTGGGCATCCGATGAATGGGGTACAAATCTTGGTTTGGAAAAGAGAATACTTAGTGATTGAACGAAAACTCATAAGTGTATTAAAAATAATTTATTAGCTGATAATAATAATGTTGAATCTTTTGTTAAAAATGCTTAACTTTGCTGTAAGTTCAATATTTTCAGACTATATTCATT
>Ga0114949_10002862_pt1 | contig 10857 bp, 9 predicted proteins | sample N074metaG_FD_83505 | JGI IMG/M metagenome (GOLD analysis project Ga0114949, IMG submission 83505) | Deep subsurface microbial communities from Kermadec Trench to uncover new lineages of life (NeLLi) - N074 metaG | ecosystem: Environmental > Aquatic > Marine > Ocean trench > Sediment | place... | reverse complement strand
TCATAGGCCAACTCGATATTGGATTGGTTCACCTCTACCAGCTCTCCCGCCCAAAACTGTTGAAGGATCACGACCTCTTTTTCAACCATTTTTTCGGATTTTATCCTGTTTGCATGGTTAAGCGCTTGTTGTGCGGCTTCGCGAATCGACTCTTCCTTTTCGGCTGAACTACCTGTCAAGATTTCCGAGAGCGTCGGCATATCTCTCCAATCGTGAGAGAAGTGACCCATCCAGGAATCTTCCTTCATCCGACGACGGATACTGTACGCGATCCAATACGCATCGGCCTCCTGTTGTCCGGCCTCGTGATGAGCCCATTCAATTCGTTTCTCGAGCGATGCAGTTGGATCCGGGTGCCGATAAACTGTCTGTGCGATCGCAACCGGAGCTGTGAATACGACTGTACCGAGAATCAAAAGCGCGTGGATAAATCCTCGCATGATTACCTCGCATCCGAGATGAGGCGCAAGAGGATCTGACGCGCTCCGTCTGATTCCATATTCCCAAGCGAATGGACAGCAGCTTTCCGGACTTCGGAATTTTCGTCATTCTCCAGGACATACTTCAGCGCTTCCAGAGCGGATTGGCTGTCGTGATTTCCGATCGAATAAACAGCGGCCTTTCGAACCTCCATCAACTCAGATTCCCTCAGCACATCCATGAGCGGGCTTACATCGTCGTCTTCGACCGCGTTTGAAAGGGCGTATACAGCTGCTTTGGCCAATTCACTTGATCGCGACGACGTTGCAGTTCTCTTTAAGAGTGTTACTGCCTCAGTGTTATCGTTGTTACCTATAGCATACAGAGCTGCTTTTTGAACCTCTACTTTAGGTGCATTCTGAAGAATTTCGGCGAGTGCGTCAATCGCTCCCTCCAGATCAATATTGCCAATTGCGTACGTTGCAGCTTTTTGTAACTCGGCTTCGTGATCACCCAACGCGACACGCTTCAGCGTCGCTAGCGCAGCGCGCTCATCCCGATTTCCGAGCGCGTATAGTGCAGCTTTTCGGGTCTCTAATTCCAACTTGTCGCCGCCCGTCACAACGTCCTCCAGGACAACCGTTGCGTCATCCAGATTCATATTTCCCAAAGCGTATACCGCGGCCTTGGATACTTCAGCCGATTGATCATCGAAAACGGCCGAGCGAAGCAATCGAAGCGAGCGATCGGTTTCTTGATTGCCCAATCCATACGCAGCCGACTTTCTGAACTCATCCGATGCGCGGCCCGTGAGTACTTCGCTCAAAAAAGGAATTGCCAGGTTCGGAGCATTGTGCATACCCACGCCCCAGACGGCGCCCTTCCTTGCGTCCGCCGTAGCACCTGATTCGTAGATCGAAGTCATCAGCGAGATACTTTCTTCGTCACTCGCCGAGCCCAGCCACAGGATAGACCGGTTCTCGAAATCAAACGATGACGTCATATTGATCAGATCGATATCGGCGGGTAGACGACCATTTCTATTAAATTCAATGAGTACCGCGATGTCTTTCTTGACAATCTTATCCTCTCCCTCGTGTTTTTCGAGGGCGCGTTTTGCAGCCTCGTGGATCGTGCGAGCAGACTTATCCTTTCGGGTACCCGTGACGACTTCGTTCACGCTGGGAAGTCGATCCCAGTCGCTATCGTAGCGAGTTCCGGAATAGCAGTGTTCGCACATCATTCGAGAGAAACTGTATCCAACGTAGAATCCGCTTGTGCCCTGGACTGATTCGGACTGGCTCAGGGCCCAGTCATAGGCCTCACTGAGCGGTTCGTCGATTCCATAATGAATGACCCGCTGAGCCTCAGAACTCTGAACAAAAACCGTAATCCCGACAAGTATTAGTGCGATCCTAGTGATTTTCATGGCGTTATTGATTCTCAAGAATATCGATCAAAGCGTTACGTGCTTTGTCCGTATCCATGTTTCCGAGAGAATGCACAGCTGCTTTGCGAACTTCCGTCGGCGCGTCCGACTTCAGGACCCTGATGAGCGCATCGGTTGCGCTCTCCATATCAGTGTTGCCTAGCGCGTAGATAGCCGCTTTCTGGAGCTCAGCTTCGACCTCATTCTCAATTACGGAAACCAAGGCCTCGACGGCCTCATCGCTTGCCGCATTGCCAATCTGATAGAGGGCGGCCTTGCGAACTTCGGCATCTGAAGCATCGCGAAGAATTTTGAGAAGCGGTTCGACTTCATCATTCTCGAGAGAATTGGACAGTGCATACGTGGCTGCCTTAGCCAACTCTACGTTTTCATGCGTAAGTGCAATGTGGGTCAGGAATTTCTTGACCTCATCGGTGCCATGATTTCCAATCGCGTAGAGAGCTGCTTTTTGTATTTCCTCATGAAGGTCTTTCTCAACGAGTGGGAAAAGCATGCTGATTTCATTGTCGTCCAACGAATTGGCTAACGCGTAGACAGCGGCCTTCGCGATTTCTGGATCTTCATTCTCGAGGGCTCCAAAATCGTAGTCCACAGATTCATACTCAGCGACTTGTTCGTGCTCTAATGACGATCCCCTGAAGGAGGCAATCGCATCGCGCGCCATGTCTCCAGGGTGAATACCGATGAACGGGATGGCTGCAAGCAGACCAAAGGCACCCAGAATGCAGACGGCGAGAATTCTTCTTGTTCGTTCCATTTTAATAGTGCGTTGAATGTTGATTAGTTGTCCTGACCACCCTCGAGAATGTCGAGAAGGGCCTGTTTGGCAGCGGGCGTTCCGATGTTTCCGAGCGCTTGCACAGCTGCCGTCCGCACGCGCATATTCGAATCGTTTTGAATGACATTGATCAGAAAACCCACGGCTGTATCATCGCCAGTATTCCCGATGGCGAAAATGACGGCCCGCTTCACTTCTGCATCTTCTGAGCTCTCGAGAATCTCGCCAAGGACGGCAACGCCCTCGTCGTCGAGCGAATTGCCAAGCGCGTAGACCGCTGCTTTGGCGACCTCGGAATCCGAGTGACCGACGGCAGTTTTGAGAAGAAACTCTCTCGAGAATTCGTCATCTTGACTGCCAAACGCATAGATCACCGCCTTCCGAACTTCCGAGTGCTCGGAACGGTCGAAAATTGTCATGAGTGCCGTTGAAGCTTCGCGGCCGTCAATATTTCCGATCGCGTGAACCGCTGCCCTCTGGAGCTCGGCATCGCTATTTTCGAGCGCCGCTTCCAGGAGACGAGGCAGTCCTGCGGCCTCGTCGCGATTTCCAAGTGCATATAGAGCGGCTTTTTTGACTTCGGTGAGACGCGCTGTGGAAAGAATCATCGAGAGAGCTTCATTCGCGTCGTCGGAAGCGAAATTTCCGAGGGCAAATGCGGCCGCCCTTCCGATTTCTTCGTCGGTAGCATTGATTGCTGCATCCCGAACAAATGGAACGAGGTCGGTCATTTCCGTATTTCCGATCGCGTATAGCGCCGCCTTTCTGGCTTCAGTCAGGCGGGCATTCATCATGATGTTCTTCAAAGCCTCTCCTGCCTCGCGCGTATTGAGATTTCCCAATGCATATGCCGCTGACTTCGCCAGCTCTTCATTCGCCTCGTTGGTAGCGATTTCTTCCAGCATCGGCACTACGTCGGAAACATCGGTATTACTCATCGCGTGTAGCGCTACTTTCCGAATTTCGGTATCGCTATCTGAATCCAGCACAATCTTAAGGGCAGCCACTACATATAGGTCGTCGCTATGATTGGACAAGGCGAAGACCGCACTCTTCCTAACCTCTGTTGAAGACCCACCCGTCGCGATTTCGATCAGCTTGTCAACGACGTCGGTGGTTTCAAAATTCGCCATCGCGTAGACGATTTTTTTCCGTATTTCTTCGCTACTCGTACGGTTGAAAAGACTTATCATGGTCGCGAGTGCTTCGTCATCGCCGATGTTTTGTAGCGCGTACAAAGCGGCGATCGCCACCTCTTCATCTTCCGCCTGGCGAAAAGAGCGAATCCGTTCGCCGTATTCCGGATTCCCCTCCCGGGCCAGACGTTGGCCGATTCGAATCAAACTTCTCTGGGCGTCGTCGGCGTACGTGGATCGACTATGGTCATCCACAAATTCGTCGAAACACTCAAATGCCGTTTTAGAACCCGGGCTTTGCTTGTCGATCGCGTAGCAGATGAAAAATCGAGCGTCGTCCAGTCGACGACCACTTTTGTTGTCGCTCAGAAAACGTTGGAACGCCGTAACCGCTTGCGACCAATTCTCATCCAGAATGAGGTCATTGGCCTCTTGATATGCCTCTTCATACGCATCCTGTGCATATGCACTCGTTCCAAGGACGAGTGAGAGAAACGCAACTGAAAAGAGACCAGTATAATTCTTCCGTTTCATATCGTTGTAATTCGTTTGTGATCAGACCGATGAAGTCGCAGGTGCGCTTCTCCTGTTAGAAAATTCGGTTGAAATTGCGGCATCGTCTCGCCGCATTTCTTCCACATCTATTTTAAATAAAATGGCTTTGCGGGCGACTCCGCTTTGTACGATTTCGATTTCAGGCACGTCGTAGGCAGATTCGATGTTTGCAATCTGGATCAGAATGACTTCGAGGTCGGCAACGAGCCTCCGAAGCCGCTGATGCTCCGCGAACGAAAGTCGATCCTGCAGAAAGCTGGCTTCCCGAACCAGATCGCCCGCAATCACCCGACGCTTTTCGAAATTCAATGTGCTAGGATCATCTTCTTCCAGGTCGAAATTGACGAGGCCGAGCAGCAGGGTTTTCGATTTTCCCAGATAGGCATGCGCTCTCATTTCCAGCGCATTTTGTTGAATTTGAGTACTAGAGAGGTCATTTTCGGCCAATTGGGGATCGATTTCAACCGGGCTCAGGAACGTGCGACCCAGGAGGACACCAGCGACGACGAGCAGAGCCGCCACGGCCAATTGCAGTGCCCAGCGTTGACGCGGGACGAGCCAATCAGCCAGACGGACTAATCGTTGACGCAATACGTCGCCGGCACTCCCCGTGGTCTGCATCTCCGAGCTGTAGGCAATTGACGGAATCCCGTCGATTCGCTCCATGATTTGCTTGTAATAGCCCTGCCAATAGGCATCCCCGGGATCTTCCTGTTCGATTCGAACGGCTGCCAATAGAGAGGATAGCCGAACGTACTCGGCGGCACATCCCTCACAATTCGACGTGTGTTCTTCCAATCGGAGCCGGTCTCCCTCTCCAGCCGCTCCGGAAGCCACCGTCGTGATAAGTGATGTGTAGTTATTACAAGCTTTCATGATTCGAACCCTTCTGGGCCTCCATCAGCTTCTGTCAAAATCGTTCTGCAGATAGGCTAATTGCTTCTGCAATTTTTGTGTGGCACGAAAGAGCAGGCTCTTTACAGTACCGTCGGCGACTTCCATCGAAGTCGCTACTTCCCTCACCGAGAGATCGCGGTGGTGCCGAAGCACAAATGCACTCTTCTCGCGAGGAGAAAGTGTGTCGAGCGCGCGCTCAACGTGATGCCGCAAAATCCCACTTTCCGCCGATTTATCAGGTGCCAACTCATCGGACGGCGTATGCTCGGGCTCCTCTTCATCTCCGAAAAACCTCATGAACGAAACCGCCTTTTTTCGGCGCTTGTTCAAGTAAGTGTTCACGGTGATACGTCGAAGCCAGGTGTACATCTGCGCCTCCCCGCGAAAGCTTTTCAGCCCTCTGTGCGCTTTGATGAACACATCCTGCGACAAATCTTCAGCATCGTGATGATTACCCGTCAGATCGAGAGCGAGATAGTAGATTGAACGCTTGTGCGTCTCTACGACTTCGCGAAACGAAATCTGAGCGTGGCCACTGGCCACATCAGCAAGTACAGGTTCGGTCATCGAGAACATCAGGTACCTGATTTGCCGCGATAGACACGGGCAGTACCGGATTGGTTTACAGTGATTCCCGGAATGTTTTCCGGATCGCGTCCGTACGAGAAACCAGGATGGTATCCAGGTCAGTCTCCGGAGCGGTGGTCAGTGAATTGTACGAAATTCCGGAGGTGGGTTTCGATTTGGCGAAACGGACATGAAATGAATCAGCCGGCTGAGACTGGAGAATGTGATCTCTCGAGCGTTTCGAGATCAGCCAGGTATTCGACTTCATTTGAGCTTAGAAATGCGAAAAACTCTTCGGTGTCTCCATCTCGGGCATTATTGTTTCCTAGCCTGTGAGCGGATGATCGCAATTTTCCATACACAGCCAATTTGTACAAGGGAGACTTAGCGCTCCAATAGGCCGTTTGAATATTCCGCGCAATGGCCGCTGTGACTCAGCTTGCCTCTTTTACCATCCCGTCGTAGACGATGCCCACCCACATATCGGGTTGGAGAAAGCCTCCTCCACGTGGCGTCCAGATTCTCGGTAGGCTTGGCCGCGATGATTTCGTTGCGGTTTTTTCCATCTTCTACGAGCGCTTTTATCATTTCGCTCACGGAAACCATCATCTCGTAGTACGTCTCCAAATCAGACCGATTTGCTAAAGGTCCGTGCCCCGGAATAATTTTCGTTTGGTCATCCGTGTGTTCAAGAATTCGGGCTGTCGCGGCAATCATACCCCTGAGCGATCCGCCTGTGGAGGTATCGAAAAACGGATACATTCCGTTGAAAAAGACATCACCGGCATGAATTACGTTTGATCTCTTGAAATGAATGACTGAATCGCCGTCCGTATGAGCCGGATCAACATGAAAAACGCGGATTTCGTCCCCGTTCCAATGAAACGTCATGGCTTCCGTGAAGGTGACGACAGGTAATGCGCTTTCAGGTGACGCGGGTGTCGTGGAGTTGAATGTTGCCAGGAAATGATCGACCCTCATCTGCTTTCGCACGTTTTCGTGAGCGACGATGATGGCGCCTGCCGCGCCCATGCTCTCATTCCCTCCGGTATGATCGCCATGCCAATGGGTATTGATCACGAACTGAACGGGATGGTCCGTCTGTTCTTTAATCGCCGTCAATATTTTATCAGTTAGCGGCGCAAATTGATCGTCTATCAGGAAGGCACCATCGTCCCCTACCGAAAGGCCGAGGTTTCCCCCAGATCCGGTGAGCATGAAAATGCCTTCTGCGACGTGAGTTGCCTTAATCTCGACCTCGTCAAAGTTTTGTTGTGCGAAGGCATTCACCGATAAACCAGCGAACAACGGAATGAAAAATGATAGGAATTGGATTCGAATCGTAGGTCTCATGGGTCCTTTCTCTTGCGAGTGATGGGATAATCGCGCATAGTCGGCGAACGAAAGGGCCGAATTCGGATCGACCTCTTGCCCGTTGCGACGGAATGCTCGAAAACAAGAGTAAGCACATTTTTGGGCTTGAGCAAGCAAGACGATCCTCGAAAACACCGGGGACGCCTTGCCCAATCACGTTAGATCGTTTTCAATCCGAAGTGCTCTACAAAAGGAATAAAATCCTTATCGGAAAACAGAAGCGTGTGCCCCTCGTCGATACAGTAGCTGGCGATGATGACGTCTACGGTTCTTCTGATCGTTATCCCTTTCTTCCTAAGAGTTCGGTAACGATCGGCGCAGCGAATGGCTCTCAAAACCCCGAACATTTCAAAAACTACAAATGACAACAATACCTGTTTAACCCGCGAAAATTGTGCGTCTGGTCTCAAACCCTGCAAAATTTCTGTTAGGATTAAATCGCCGATAGCCAATACGTCCCGTCCTAAAAGCAAATCCAGCGTTTCGGTTTGTGGAGTCGATACGCTGTTGAGATAATCAATCCAGACACTCGTGTCTACAACGATCATTATCTACCTCGCATCTCGTCAAGGTTTCCTTCCCACGTAACCTTACCACGCAACTCACGGATCTTGGATTGCTCCTCGAGTTGCAGAAGCATTTTTAGTCCCGCCTCGACGACTTCACGCTTGGTTTTACAACCCGTGATCTTCAGCGCCCTCTTCATCAGTTGATCGTTGATCACAATATTGGTTCTCATTGTACTGATAGGAATGTGTATAGATACGACTAATCATACACATCGCAGGAATCCGTGTTTCATACACCAGATTAAACCGTACAAGAACATCGGGAATGATATAGAGACACGGGCCGCCGAAATGTATAACCGTGTTCAAGGATATTTATGGATATACCACTCGTGAAGGGTATAGAGACGCTTATATCCCCCATTACCCATAGCGTAATCCGATGCGGGAGACTGAAATCCACGTTGCGATCCGGGTTGCAGATCAGGATATTGAGTTCATATCCCGTCCCCTACTGATTCAATCATGAATACGATTTTCCTCCCGCCTGTCGCATCACCGCGTTGCCAGGTGATGCACGTACTCGGGCAACTCTTAATTCTGACGCTTACAACCTCTAATACGGCGGCCCAGTCTTCGCCTGAAGTCATTTTCGACGTCTACCGCCAGGGTGTTGTATTGGCCGAGCTTACCATGCGTGAACTAGAGAGCGGGACCGAAGTCAGCCTGAAAAGCAGAGACATCTTCTCGAACACCTGGAGCGAGTCAGCCTCCTCCCTGGCGTCGGAAGCCCGCAACAATCCAGACTTCAAATTGTGGGGCGCGATCTCGAATTTCCCTGGTCAGGTAGGAGAGCTCTCCAACATTGACTGGAGGAGTGTACACGCGATTGGATGGCCCGACGAGCAGTCCATTTACGTTCGGCATCGCGCGCTTCACGAGCTGGTCGACGGCTCAGAAGTATACGCGTTCTACTGGGCCGCCAGGGACGCCTCCCTCCCTATGGATCTCGTAATTGGAGAAGACAATCGGGTCATTGCCGCCATTGACGTGCGAGGCGACGCCGTTGCGGTCCGACGTGGATTCGAGGCATTTACAACGGTCGCTGAATGGAGAGAAGAACAGATGTCGCAGCCTGTTTACGGCATCATCACCTTGGACAAGGTGATGATGCCTTCAACCGCGGGCTTCGCGCTCGCGACGCGCATCTATCTACCCGACGGCGATACAGACGGATCCTTCCCGACAATTTTTGTACGCACACCCTACGGAATTTCGTCGCTGATCAATGCGTATTGGCCGTACGTCGTTCGCGGATATGCTGTTGTACTCCAGGCAGTAAGAGGAACCGCGTATTGGGATCCCGAGTCGAGGTCGGAGGGCGAGTGGGATGAATTGATCCAAGAACCGGCGGATGGATCCGACGGGCTCGAATGGATCGTCGATCAGCCCTGGTCGAACGGGGAAGTCTGCATGCAGGGTGGATCTTACGTAGGGTATACACAGTGGTCGGTTTCGATGGCGAACAATCCGGCGCTTAAATGTCTGATCCCCGAATCGTCCATGGGCACAGCCTTCAGCGATCAGCCGTATATGGGCGGGACATTTGTGGAAGGCATGGCCTACTACGACTTCTGGATGCTCGACAAGGAGATACTTCCAGAGCGGACGTGGACCGACATTCTTCACCACCGGCCCCTCGCCGATATCGACGTCTACGCTACAGGCGAAGATATTCCTATCTGGAACATGTTCTTCGACCACTGGAAAAATGATGGGTTTTGGGGCGTGCAGAACTGGTATGCAGGGGATCACGAACGGAATTTTGGGACATTTCAGATCAGCGGGTGGTTTGACGACGACTTTCCTGGCACGAGGAGCAATTGGGCACATATGACCGAGCGTGGCAAGAGGCCGAACCGCCTTATTCTCGGTCCTTGGAAACACGGTTATAACGCCGACCGACGACTGAACGGATACAGTTTCGGGATCGATGCGGTCCGGGGCGACATCTGGTTAATCAAGCAGAAGTGGTACGATTACTTTCTGAAAGGCGTAGAGAACGGTGTGACTGATCCAACGGTCGAATATTTTGTGATGGGCGAGAACAACTGGAGATCCGCAAGTGCGTGGCCTCCTGAAGAGGTCGTTCCCACACACTACTATTTCCATTCAACGGGCCGGGCCAACAGGCATCCGTCAGACGGACTATTGACGCTCACGGCCCCGCTCACTGAAGAGCCGTCGGAGTCGTTTGTTTATGATCCGGAGGATCCCGTCACGAATTGGTACAGTTTCGATCAGATGCAGAGCTGGTCAGATGTGCAGTCGTTCCCCTACGATTTCAAGGATATCGAGATGCGTCACGACCTTGTGACGTATACAACTGCGCCTCTCGAGGATGACCTGACGTTGGCTGGCAATATCAATATTGTCCTCTATACCTCGACCGATGTCAAGGACACCGACTGGTGGGTGCATCTTTCAGATGTGACGCCTGCGAATGAATCCAATCGACTCACGGTGGGGGTTCTTAGGGCTCGTTTTCGGAATCTGGACGATACGGAATACCACATTTTCGGTTCGAATTTCGAGAAAGAGGATTTCCTGTCGGGAAATATTGAGGAGGTGGTCAGATATGAAATCGCGATTCCATCGGTCGCCAATACCTTCAAGAAAGGACATCGTATCCGGATCGCAGTCATGAATGCGCTTGACAACTACTCCTTTCCGAATTCCAACACGGGTGAAGACGAGGGGTATGTGACCGAGACGATTCCTGGCAACATGCGAATCCACCATACTCCCGCGTACCCCAGTCACGTCATCCTGCCGGTGCTTCCCGACTGATTTTATGGAACGAGGAAGAGCTTCTCAGAGTGGACGACCGACGCTTGCCCGGCGTGTTTCCTTCCGGGATTACGTGGGAATCGGTCTCGGGAGTATCGTAGGAGTAGGCTGGATTCTTGTCGCAGGCGACTGGCTCATGCGCGGCGGTCCCATGGGCACAATCCTGGCCTTTCTGATAGGCGGCTTTCTGTTTATCTCCGTTGGGAAGTGTTATGCGGAACTGACTCCGGCTCTCCCATTGGCCGGCGGGGAGATCGCGTTTGCCTATAAAGCGTTCGGAACCGGATATTCGTTTCTGACCGGGTGGATGCTGGCATTCGG
>Ga0114949_10002860_pt1 | contig 10859 bp, 6 predicted proteins | sample N074metaG_FD_83505 | JGI IMG/M metagenome (GOLD analysis project Ga0114949, IMG submission 83505) | Deep subsurface microbial communities from Kermadec Trench to uncover new lineages of life (NeLLi) - N074 metaG | ecosystem: Environmental > Aquatic > Marine > Ocean trench > Sediment | place... | reverse complement strand
GATCTCACCACCCTGGCCAAGAAACGGCCGACTGACCTGGTGCTGCTGGAGTGGAGCGAGTTCCAGGGCAAGCGCCGCACGATCCGCGTGCTTGAAACCCAGAACAACAGTGACGTCGCTTCCTACGGGGCGAAGGCCACGGTGACCGGCCCTGACGGTCAGAAGTGGTCCTACGAGTACCAGGCCAGCGGCGCGGATTACAACACCGTGCCAGTCAACGGTCTCGACGCCATGGTGACCAACATCCTGACCCAGACGAATCGGTTCCGCGTCCTCGAACGCGAGAGCCTCGACAAGATCTTCGAGGAACAGGACCTGGGCGAGAGCGGTCGCATGCTCAAGCCCAGCGCTCCGAAGGTCGGCAAGGCACTGGGTGCGAAGTACGGGATCAAGCTCGTCGTGCACTCCTATCAGCCGAACGTGAAGGGCAAGAAAGGCGGGCTCGGTGGGGCCAAGAGATTCATGAGAAAACTCGGAGGCGTCGGCGCCGCGGCCGCCGCCGTCACCTGGGAAAACGTCGAGTCGAGTGTGAGCATCACACTGCAGCTGATCGACCTCGAGAGCACCGAGATCCTCGGCAGCGCACCGGTCGAGGTTCGGCTGAAGAAGCGCAAGATCGGCGGCGGCGGCATCGGCTTCGCGGCAAACGCCGCCTTCGGGGCGTTCATGAGCGGCTACGGCGAGACGCCCATCGGCCAGGCCATGATCGCCGCGGTCAATGTCGGCACCTTCCAGTTGATGCAGGAGTACGCGACGGGGCCCACCGAGGGCCAGGTCCAGCTCGTCAACGATCAGGGCATCATGCTCAATCTCGGTTCCGGGCAGGTCAAGGTGGGTGACATCGTGACGTTGTTCTCGGCGGGCGAGCCGATCTACGACACCGAGACCGGAGAGCTGCTCGACGCGGGCGAGTCCCGGCTGGGACGGGCCGAGGTCACGTCGACGAAGGACAAGATCAGCTACGCTGCACCGATCGATGGGTTGGACAAGTCGCAGGTAAAACGTGGGGATCTCGTGCGGGCCTCGGTGTCGGTGACGTATGAGTACGGGGCGGGGTGGTAGCCTCGGCCCCACCTGAGCTCCCCGGCCAGGCGAGGTTGCTAGTGATAATAGCTACATCAAGTTCATTAGTGCATTTTGCTCAAATTCTTTAGATCTCAGAGTAGCTGCACATTCTTGCAGTACGAGACCCTCGCGATTCGTAAGATTCAGGAACAGTGAAACGTCCAATTGCTCTAGATGTTCTTTGCTTGTTTCTCGCTACGGCACTGCTGTCGGCATGCGACAATTTTCACACGGTTCAAGAGGGTCAGCTCTACCGATCAGCGCAGATGAACGGCAACGGATTCAAGAAATATATCGATAAGCATGACATCAAGACCGTGATCAACCTCCGAGGAGAGAGCCGCGGCGCTGATTGGTGGGAAGAAGAACATGCAGCTGTCCTGAGTCGAGGAGCTCAACACCTCAATATCAGAATGGGAGCTCGAAGCATTCCTCGTCGTGCCAATCTCATGGCATTGCTGGATGCTTTTCGGGACGCGCCCAGACCTATACTCGTCCATTGCCAGGGAGGCGCTGATCGTTCGGGAGAAGCCGCGGCCATCTGGGGTATTGATCAGATGGGAGACAGTCCTGGTGACGCTGAAAAAAAACACCTCAGTCTTCAATATCGGCACATCGGGTGGGGTGATTATTTCGCGAAGGACTATTTTATTGAGAATGTTTATCGTGGAGAGGCCTGGGCTCGAAGTAGTTATTTTCCGTGCGAGGCCAATTATGACTATTTCGGCAAGTCGCTCTGTGGCCGATCCGCAGCTTTGGATGAAGAGCCGGAAAACCGAGACAGTTTTCTCGAGTACAATGACGTCGACGTCCCCGAATGGATGATGAATTAGGGCTCGTACCGCGATATGTCGCCCTCCCGATCGGGGTGCTCAGCTGTGCCTTCCATGACCTCGACTGACCCGGCTCGCAGCGGCGGCTGCCCGCGGGTCGCACTCGTGGTCCCGGGCCTGGAGCAGGGCGGCGGCGTGCCGGTCGTCGCGATGTTCCTGCACCGCGTCCTGGCGGAGTCGGGCCGTTACCTGCCGGAGCTGGTCTCCATCGCGATGTCGTCCAGAGACGACTCCAGCGTGCGCCTGCTCGCGCCGAACACCTGGCACCGCGGCGTCCGGGTGCGCGACGGAGAGTGGAGCGGCAAGCCGTTGCGTCACGTGGGAGCGTCGCTGGTCGAGCTCGAGTTTCAGCGCTACCGGCCTCGTCGTGCTTTGACCGACCTACTCCGATCATTCGACCTGGTACAGGTCGTGGCCGGGGTGCCCGCCTGGGCCCTGGTGACGAGAGACGTCGGGCGGCCCGTCGGACTGCAGGTCGCGACTCTAGTCGCGGTCGAACGAGTCGCGATCGCCTCGCGCCGGAGCGGCGTTCTCGCTGTCTGGCAGCGCCTCATGACACGCCTACTCACGCGCTGGGAGGTCACCGCGCTGCGCCGCGTCGACGCGGTGTTTGTCGAGAACCAGTGGATGTACGACCGGCTGCGCGGCCTGATGGACGCGTCGAAGGTGATCTTCGCGCCTCCGGGAATCGACACCGACGTGTTTCGGCCCACCGACAGCGGGCCCCGGCGGGACGAGTCAATCCTTTCCGTGGGCCGCCTCTCCGATCCGCGAAAGAACGTCGCGCTGCTGTTCCGCGCCTATCGCCAGCTGCTGGAATCGACACCCGCGGCCCCCGAGCTGGTGCTCGCCGGGAACGCCGGTCCCACGCCGGACGACTGGGAGCTGGCGCGATCCCTCGGCATCGCCGACCGCGTGCGGTTCCTCGAGAACGTGACGCGGGCGGAATTGGTCGAGCTCTACCAGCACGCGGCGCTCTACGTGTTGTCCTCCGACGAGGAGGGGCTGGGGCTCGTCATCCTCGAAGCGATGGCCTGCGGGTGCCCCGTGGTGAGCACGGATTGCGGAGGACCCTCGACGTCCGTGGTGCAGGGCGAGACGGGGTTCCTGGTGCCTCTCGGTGACGCCGAGGCGTTGGCGGAAAAGATGCGCACGCTCGTGACCGACGCGGAGCTGCGTCGCCGCATGGGAACCCGCGCCCGCGAGCGGGCGGTCAGCGTCTTCTCGCTCGAGGCCACCGGCCGACTGTTTCTCGACTGGTTCGATCGCGCGCTGCAGGCAAGAGCCGACCGGAACGAAGGGCCGCCGTAGGCGCTTTCCATGGGCCTCAGTGCGCGCGATGCCAGGTGGCGAGTCGCTCGAGACCATCATCGAGCGATACCGTCGGCGAGTAACCGAAGTCGCTCTTCGCCGCCGAGATGTCGAACCAGTGCGCTGTCGTCATCACACGCGCGACCCAACGGGTCATGCGTGGCTCGCCCTCACGGCGAAGGATGGCGTGGAGTTTCTCGAGCACCCAGCCGGCGACGAAGGCCGCACGCGGGGAAACGCTGCGCGTGATCTTGGGCTCACCGGCAGCCACGAGCAGGTGGTCGATCATCTCCCACAGCGGGACGGGCTGACCGGAGGAGATGAAGTACGCCTTTCCGGCCACGCGTTTTGCCGATGTCCCGCCCGCGCGGAGGCTGTCCATCGCCAGCAGGTGGGCCGCGGCGGCGTCATCGATGTAGGTCACGTCGACGAGTTTCTGGGGTCCGCGGATCCTCCGCAGCTGGCCGCTGCGGCTGCGCTGGATCAACCGCGGCATGATGCTCGTGTCGCGTGGTCCCCAGATGAAGTGCGGGCGCAGGGCGGCGGTGTAAAGCTCGTCGGAGCTTGCCGCGAGCACCATACGTTCGGCCTGGCTCTTCGTTTCGGGATAGTGCGCTTCGAACTGCTCGGGGTAGGGTGCGCTCTCGTCGACGCCTTCCATGTCACCGGTGTGGATGACGACACTCGGCGAAGAGGTGTAGATCAGGTCGTGGATGCCGTGCCGGCGGCAGGCCGCAAGCACGTTCTCCGTGCCACGCACGTTGGTCCGATGGTAATCCTCGTAGGCGCCCCAGGAACCGGCCTTCGCGGCCACGTGATACACGGCGTCGCAGCCCTCGGCGGCTCGGGCGACGGCCTCGGCGGACCCCAGGTCGCCGCGGAACTGGACCACGCCGAGCTCCGCGAGCTCGGCGTAGTCGCCGCGCGAGAAGCTGTGTACGGCGTCGCCACGCGCCACGAGCTCACGGGCGATGGCACCGCCGAGGAACCCGCCGGCACCGGTGACCAGAACTTTCATGTGCGTTTCTGCGCCCAGACCGAGAGTTTCTCTCGGAAAATCTTGGCGTTGTGGCGCACGTCGACGGGAAAGGACGGGTGATAGAGCAGCTGCTGGATCGTGCGGGTGTGAGCGTGGGTTTGTCCGAGCTCGAGCAATTCCCGCGTCAGCTGAGCAGACGGTTGACGACCCTCTTCGAGCTCGACGCACAGCCGGGGCTGCGTCTTGCCGTTGCGCACGACACCGACCAGCGCGGTGCGAAGCACGGCTTGGTGTGTGTTGAAGATCGCCTCGCACGGGATCGTGAAGAGTGTCTCCGACTCGAGCTCGACTCGCTGGGACTTGCGACCGCACATCCACACGCGACCCTTGGCGTCCAGATAGCCGACGTCGCCCATCCGGTGACGAATCGAACCGTCGGCACAACTGATCTTCGCGAGCCTGGTCGACTCTTCGCGCTTGAAGTAGGCTCGGCTCACGACCGGACCGTGCACCACGATCTCGCCGATCGTTCCCACCGGAACCCGGAGATCCTCGCTCCAGCTGTCGATTACCTCGTCGGTGATCTCGATGATGGCGACGTCCATGCCTGGCACCGGCGGCCCGACGCACACGCCGGCGCCCCTGTCCGTCTGTTGGCGAGTCTCGTCCAGGATCTCACGGCTGCTGATGCTGGTCGTGGGCAGCGACTCGGTGGCCCCGTACGGAGTGAGGATCTCGGCTTCCTCGTGGAGGTGGCGAGCGAGTCGCTCGAGCGATGCGACGGTGGCCGGCGCCCCCGCGGAGATGACGCGCCGCAGGCTGGGCATCTGCACGGAATGCTGCTCGGCATAGCGTCCGATCAAGTTCACCAGCGCTGGCGAGGCGAACATGTTGGTGCACTTGAAGTCGTGGATCGCCTGCACCAGTTTTCGCGGGTCGGCTTCTGCGGGACGGCTGGCGTCCATCTCGGGCACGATCGAGGCCATGCCGAGTGCGGGTCCGAACAACGCGAACAGCGGGAAGGTCGCAAGGTCCACCTCGCCGGGTTCGATGCCGAAGGCAGTGCGCAGGGAGTCGACCTGGGCCGAGAACATGGCGTGGGTGTAGAGCACGCCCTTGGGAACACCGGTGCTGCCGCTGGTGAAGAGGATGGCGGCGAGCTGCTGGGGCTCGCTCGGATCGACGTCGAAAGGCCTGGAGGGGGCCGCGGAAAGGATGCGATCGTAGCGATGACCGCCCCACAACGGCTTCGGGCCGACCGTCACCTGGATGCGCAGCGTGGCGCTGGCCCAGCGCAGCAGCAGCCGCGCGGCGTGTGCCCGGGGGACCCCGACGAAGGCCTCGGGCTCGGCCTCGCGGAGACACTGGCCGAGGTTCTTGATGCCCATGCCCGGATCGACCATGATCGGAATCGCGCCAATTTTGAACAGCGCGAATGTGATCGCAAAAAATTCCGTGCTCGGGGTCACCATCAGAACCGTGCGCATGCCCTTCGTGATCCCGACCGCGGTGAGGGCGTGTGCTGCGCGATCGCACATCGCATCGAGCTCCCGCGTCGTCAGGCGAGTGTAGTCGCCACCCTTGTTGGCGACGGCGACAGACAGCGCGTCGGGTTGCTGCGCGGCCATGAGCGGGAGCCACGCGGAGACGTTCAGAGGCGCAGCGCTCGTCGTGCTCATGCCGTCGGATGTTCGGCCAGGAAGGATGAAATGAGCGGGATGACGTCATCCCGCGCGTCTTCGAGGATGTAGTGCCCGGCGTCATGGAAGCGGTGGACCTCGGCGTCGGGGAAACGCCGCACAAACTCGTCGAGGAAGTGCACGTCGAAGACGAAGTCCTTCATGCCCCAGCAGATCAGCATCGGCACCGAGCACAGCTCCTCGAGCTTGCCGGCAGTCTCGTTGACCAGGCGCCAGGCGCGGTCCGAGCGGCGCAGTGGAATGTCTTCGAGGAAGCGTTGCAAAGCGATGCGGTTCCGCCAGGAGTCATAGGGCTCGAGGTACCCGGCAGCGATCTCGGGCGACATCCTGGTGCGCGTGACGCAGAATCTGACCGCGCCCCTGGCGAACGCGTTGAAGCCGCGGACCAGCATCGGACCGAGGCCGGGGATGCGGGCCACAGCGATCGGGTAGGGGAACGGCTTGCTCGCGGGGAGCGGGAAGGCGGTCGTGTTGAGCACGACCAGTCGTTCGATGCGCTCGGGGTTCTGCGTGGCCCAGGTCATGCCGATCATCCCGCCCCAGTCGTGGACGACGAGTGTGACCTTGTCGGAGCCCAGGTGGTCGATCAACCTGCCGAGATCCTGCACGCGGCGTTCGAGGGTGTACTCGTAGTGTGAGTCGTCTGGCTTGCCCGAGCGGCCGCAACCGATGTGGTCGGGAGCGACCGCGCGGTACCGGCCTCGCAGTGCGAGCACCAGGTCGCGGTAGTAGAACGACCAGGACGGGTTGCCGTGGAGCATCACGACGGGCGGGCCGCGGCCTTCGTCGAGGTAGTGGTAGCTCAGGCCGTCGAGGTCAAGAATTTTCCCTTCGAAGGGGTACAGCGTGCTCACCACCCGACTCCGAGCATCGTGCAGTTGAGGCCCGAGCCGATGCCGAGGAAGCCGACGCGCTGACCGGCTTCGAGGAACTCGCGCTCGGCGGCGAGGGCGGCTGCGAGTGGCAGGGCCACCGTGCCCGTGTTGCCTAGGTGCTCGTAGGCGACGAAGTCGTGCTCTTCCGGGAGGTCGATCATGCGCAGGATCGCCTCGCGGTGACTCGATCCGACCTGGTGGCAGATCGTGCGGTCGACGCCCGCACTCCAGCCAAGCTCTTCGATGAAGGCCTTCCAGGTCTGCCGGCCGAGCTCGACGCCCTGCTTGAGGACCTCGACCGAGTCCGTGGTCATGAACTGCCGGTAGCTCAGGGCGCTCTCGGATGCGAGTCGTGGACCGGGTATGGGCTCGAGGCCCCAGCGACAGAGGTTGTGCCATTCCGGTGCGCTGAGAGACACTCCACCGGCCAGGCGGTGGCTGCCCGGATTGCCGAAGCTGCCGTCGGTCAGGATCATTGCCCCGGCCGCCGAGCCGCCGGTCATCGTCGCGAACCCGCTCTTGAAGAGCTGCATGTCGCGCTCCCTGAGTAGGCGGTCGATCATCGTGTCGACGATCTCACGCGCGCTCTCACAGCTGACCACCATGCCCGCCCGGATCTGTCCGAGCTCGATGCGGTTGGCGATGTCGATCATGCCGTTGAGCATCCCGAGGCAGGCGTTGCTCAGGTCGTAGATCTGTGCGCTGCGGCTCAGGTGGTGACCCTTTTCGCGCAGGTGCCCGGCGACATGGCAGGCGGTGGCCGGTTCGAAGTTCTCGCGGCAAACTCCGGCGTAGACCAGCACGCCGATCTCCGTGGCCTTCACGTTGCTGGACTTCAGCGCCTGCTCGGCGGCCAGGGTAGCTCCGCGGGAAACCGGGAAGCCCGGCTCCCAGAATCGGCGCTCGGCGATGCCCGTCATCAGCTCCAGCTGGCCAGGTTGAATGTGCAGGGTCGTGTAGAGCGGGCCGAGGCGTTCCTCGATCTCGCTCGACGTCACCACGTCCGGTGCGAGCTCGTAGGCGATGGTGTCGATGAATACCCGCTGGTACTTCAAGGCCTGGTCTCCAGCGCGAAGTCGATCATCTGATAGATCGTACGGCCGTCGACGCACAGGAAACCGTCGGCGACAATTCGGTGGTTGGCGTCGTCGATCGATTGGATCACGACCTTGACGGTGACGCGGTCGCAGGCCGGGAGGACCTGGCCGCGGTACAGCCACTTGTGCCGCGCGCCCGTGGGCATCGTCGCGAACCGCGCCGTGGGCCCGAGCCGCCAGCGTTCGTGCGCGACGACTTTCACGAGCTGTAAGAACGCCTCGAGTCCGAGGGAACCGGGCCACACCGGATCCTCGAAGAAGTGGGCATCGAAGAACCAGAAGTCCGGGCGGACCGCGATCGATCCCTCGATATAGCCCAGTTCATGCGGACCGCCGTCCGACACGTAAAGATCGACGTCCGAGACCATGCGCATGACGTCGTCGGGGAACGGCGCAGCGGTCGGCACCGGGAATTGTGTTGCGCGTAATCGCTCAGCTGGTCCGGGTTGGTAGAGTTCGGCATCGCGAATACCCAGCTGGTTGGCCAACGCTTCGTTGGAGAAGAAGCCGAAGTATGTCGTGCCGCTGTAGACCGAGCCGAATCGCTCGCTGCGCAGGTCGAAGGAGTAGTGCTGGATCAGCATCCCGGCCGAGCTCGAGACGCCGGTCATCTCGACGTGGTTGGTGAGCACGTCCTGCTCGGGGAGCACGGAGCGCCGCTGCACTGCATCGCCACCGAGGTTGCGAAATTTGGTGTCTGCCGACGACTGCAGCGCGGAACCGACGTAGGCGGCGAGCCAGCCGCAGGGCTGGAGCGCCATCTCGAGCAGCACGGCGAAAGGGATCTCGGCCTGACGGTTACTCGCGAAGTACCACTGGTCGGGCGTGATCTCGACCTGTGCCACGCACTTCGCACCTGCCTGCATGACGAAGGGCTGGCCCTGGACCTCGACGATGCGGTCGAGAAACTGGAACGGCGGACGCGGCAGGCGTGCGATCTTGCGCTGCTGGTCGAACACTCGGTAGGGCTCGCCGAAGGCTTCCGACGGTTTGCCGTTACTGAACGCGAGGATCCGGTCGTAATCGTAGAGCGCGGGACGGAAGGGCACGGGAGTGTGCGGCGCGAGCGCGGTCCGCGCGGCCCACATCGCCTCGATCGGCCCACGCGAGGCGCCGCTCAGGCGCAGCGACAGGTCGCTGATCTCGACGATCGGCTTGCCGTCGGCGTACATCAGCGCATCGACGATGGCGAACGGTTCGGGGCCGTAGCCCAGCTGCTTGATCGAGACTTCGTAGGTCACGAGCTTGGTCGTGTCGAGCACCTGGCCGCGGCACTTCAGGCGGCTGCCGATCCCCGTGATCGGTTGCGCGACCACCTGGTCGCTCTCTGTGACCCAGCCCATGCGCAGCAGGTAGATCCGCAGTGTGTGCAGACAGCACTCGTACATCAGGGTTCCGGGCATCACCTTGTCGTCGACGAAGTGACAGGTCAGAAACCAGTCGTCCGGGTGGATGTCGGCCTGTGCACGGATCAAGCCGATGCCGTAGCGGCCCCCATCCGGATCGATCTCGTCGACGCGGTGGACCAGCTGCATCCTGCCGCCAGGAATCGTCAAGGGCCTGCGCAGGGGCAGGTCAGCGAACAGCCGGCCGAAGGCCGTGGCCAGATCGCCCTGGCGCAGGGCTTCGACCTGCTGTGCGTCCAACGAGCACTTCGACATCGGGACGAGCGGGCGCCAGTCGGCGGGGAGCTCTTGCCGTTGCGATTGCTCCTGGTCTTGCAGCCGGCTGCGGACGATGCCTTTACCCGCGTCGAGCTCCTGCTGCGAGAAGAAGCCTGCGCAGCCGTCGCGCATGGTCATCAGCTTCACGCCGTTGACGGTGGCGTCGAATTGGAAGCGGAACAGCCAGGTGTCTCCCTGACGGAAGAATTCCAGGATGTCGATGTCGTAGTGGATCACGTCGCCTACACCCGGCAGCTCATCGTGGAAAGTCACGACCGCGTCGAGCAGGCGGTAGCAGGCGAGACCCTTTGTCATGAAGTCGATGCCCAGGTAGCCCGACAGAAAGAGGTCGGCCTGGCCAGCTTCGACGGCGATGCAGGTCGGGATGCGGCCGTTGTCGAGATACCACGCGCCCTCCAGCACGTCGTGCTCGGTGACGACCTTGCCCGTCGTCAACGAGAGCGGCTCGCCTTCTATGCGCAGGATACGGTCCACGAGCATCAGCGGCTCGTCGGGGAGACGGACGCGGGTCGGGTGTCCGTCGATCGCCGCGAACTCCGGCCCCAGCACCTTGGCGATCGAACCCATCGCGAACTCGAGACACATGCCGCGGTCGAGCTCGACGTGCTCCGGTGGTGTGCTTGGCACGGGGACATGCAGCAGATCCGGGCCGGCGCGGAGCTGATCGGTGACGAGGGTGGCCACCCGCGTCGAAAGTCGGAGGTAGGCGTCGTGCGCGCGCGCCGAGGCCTCGGACGTGGCGACCAGACGCGCTGCAGTGCTCTGGGACAGAGCCTGGGCGGGGGAGGCGGAAACGGCCGACGCGAGGGCCGGCGCGACGGGCGCCGGCTGAGGTGTGGCGCGGGCCATGTGGTCGCGGCCTACGGGGACGGTGATGCAGGCGCCGCTGTTGTTGCTCGGCTCGCTCGAGAAGTAGAGCGATCCGAGGTCCACGGGGATGCGCTCGGCTACCAGCGCTCCGAGAGTGCGCAGAATTGAAGACACACCGTCCTGCCCTTGTGCGCAGACGGCGCGTGCAACGAAGCGTCGGCCCTCGAGGATCTTCTCGATCATGCGTGTGCACGAGGCACCGGGCCCCATCTCGAGAAAGATGCGTGCGCCGTCGGAGTAGGCCTGCTGAATCGTCTTGGGCCAGTCGACGCCGTCGATCGCATTGTCGAGGATGGACTGCGCGGCGCGCTGCTGGCTGACAAGAAACGACTCTCCCCTGGCGCCGCTGTAGAAGCGAATGCCTTCCGCTGCGACCGTCTCCAGGATGTGCAGCTCGTAGTAGCGCGTCTCGACCGCCTTCGCGACCTCGCAGTGCACCGTGGT
>Ga0114949_10002856_pt1 | contig 10869 bp, 8 predicted proteins | sample N074metaG_FD_83505 | JGI IMG/M metagenome (GOLD analysis project Ga0114949, IMG submission 83505) | Deep subsurface microbial communities from Kermadec Trench to uncover new lineages of life (NeLLi) - N074 metaG | ecosystem: Environmental > Aquatic > Marine > Ocean trench > Sediment | place... | reverse complement strand
TGAGTAGCAACTCCGATACGTCGAATACCAGAGTTGACACAGTTGGAAAGAGTAAAATCAATGATGCGAAACTTGCCTCCAAATGGTACCGCAGGTTTCGCTCGCCAGTCAGTAAGCTGTTGCAAGCGGCTGCCGCGCCCACCTGCCAGTATCAGGGCTATAGCACTGCGTGTAAGGCGAGCATCAAAAGTGGGGCTTGTTTCATCTTTTATCGGGAAAGAACTTGTATGGATGCATTCTATTTCCTCCATGGTCATACCTTTTTTGTCTGCCAATGTTTACCTATTATGCCACTTTTTAATAGTACACTTGATCTAAATTAACAGTCTTAAGCAAGTTATAATTCGTTATATGCGATCTAAGCCAGCAATACTTTGTATGTCAGACAAAGTTAGTTGTCCCCAAGAGGCAATACTAACGGAACGGTTGTCTAGCCTCTCTAATTGTCTTGGACCTCACCTGGGGCAAGAGTTTAGTTTCGTTCAGGCGTTTTATTCACGTGTTAAAACAATTCTATAAAGTGGGCAGGGAGATTTGATTCAATGACATGTACTCTTTTTGGCGGTATTTCTGAGTGGCACAAAATGCAGCAGGGTATACTTTTTCTACTGCAGGCTAGGCGAGCTAAGGAAGGATTTTGAGTGTATGTGAAATGAGGAGATTTCGCAGAGAGTAATATGCTGGAGACAATGTGTATAGAAAGCAGATTTGGTATCACTGCATCATTTGGGTACTTTTGGTGAAGCAACTTTTTATGGTTAAGTACGAAGAGATATGTCTACATTAACTTTATCCAATGCTTGGCTTGCCTTACAAGACCATCAGTCGGTTATGGCGCAGCAGCATTTACACGAATTATTTACTAGGGATCCTAAGCGCTTTAATAAGTTTTCGCTGAAATTTAACGATATTTTGATGGACTATTCTAAGCATCCTATTTGTCCTGAGACAATTATTTTGTTGTTGGCGCTTGCCCGCCAACAAGAGTTGGAGGACTGGATTGCGCGGATGTTTCGTGGCGAGAAGATAAATAATACAGAGAACCATGCCGCTCTTCATAGTGCATTGCGAGCAGAGCATCCGGTGGTGTTAGATGGCGTGGATATCATGCCCGATGTCAGGCGGGTTTTAACACAGATGGAGCAATTTTCGACTTGCGTACGGAACGGTACGCTTAAAGGTTACTCAGGTCATCCCTTCACTGACGTTGTCAATATCGGCATTGGTGGCTCTGACTTGGGGCCAGTGATGGTAACCGAAGCACTTAAGCCTTATGGCTCGAATCATATTATTCCACACTTCGTTTCGAATATTGATGGTACTCATTTGTCTACAACCTTACGAAGATTGAATCCAGAAACGACACTATTTATTATTGCTTCAAAGACATTTAGCACACAGGAAACCATGGCAAATGCGCGTGCTGCACGTGAATGGTTTCTTGCTCATGGCGGCAGTAAAAAAGATATTTCTGGTCATTTTGTTGCGGTTTCTACTAACCGTGAGGAAGTGGAGAAATTCGGTATCAATTCTGACAATATGTTTGAGTTCTGGGACTGGGTGGGTGGGCGTTATTCATTATGGTCGGCTATTGGTTTACCGATTGCGCTTGCGATTGGCATGGAGAATTTCTATTCCTTGCTCATAGGAGCTAGAGAAATGGATCAGCATTTTATTACTACTCCTCTGGAAAAGAATCTGCCAGTCATGCTTGGTCTCATTGGTATCTGGCAAATCAACTTCTTTGGCACCAGATCTCATGCAGTTCTACCTTACGACCAATCTCTACACCGCTTTCCAGCCTACCTGCAACAACTGGAGATGGAGAGTAATGGTAAAAGTATAGATCGTAATGGTAACGAAGTTGATTATAGTACCGGAACTGTAGTGTGGGGTGAATCGGGAACTAACGGCCAGCATGCTTTTTACCAATTACTGCATCAAGGAACACAAATCATTCCGGCAGATTTTTTGGTGCCCTGCATAAGTCATAATCCTATCGGCGACCATCATCGCTTGTTACTAGCTAATTTCTTCGCTCAAACTGAGGCTATGATGCGTGGCAAAAGCAAGAATGAAGTCCGCGCTGAGGTTGAAGTAGAATTGTCTACGAGCAGCATAATGGAAGAACCGTTTAAGAAACTTCTGCCGTACAAGGTCTTTCCTGGAGATCGTCCTACTACTTCCATTTTGTTTAAGCAACTGGATCCAAAAACATTGGGTTCGCTTATCGCGCTTTATGAACATAAGGTATTTGTACAAAGTGTAATTTGGAACGTGAATCCATTCGATCAATGGGGAGTAGAGCTTAGCAAACAGCTGGCTGGGAAGATTTCAGATGAACTAGAGCAAGAAACACAGATAACGTCTCATGATTCTTCCACAAACGGACTGATGAATTATTTTAAGGCGAACCGGTAATATTAGAACCGTATGGAGACAGATCTTGGTACGTTAGTACGTTGTATAGTTTTATATGAAAAGTTCTTAGAGGTTAGTAACATGAGCCTTTCAGCTTTTATGACGTAAAGAAAATTTAAACGATAAATATACATATGATTGTTCGCCCATGCTGCCCACTCCATTAAGTCAAGATCTAAGCGTTCTGTTCATTACATCCGAGGTACATCCTCTAATCAAGACTGGTGGTTTAGGTGATGTAAGCGCAGCGTTACCAGCAGAACTCCGAGAGTTGGGTGTGGATGTGCGTCTGCTGATTCCTGGCTATCCGAAGGTACTTGCAGGTTTACGATACAAACGTAAGGTTGCAGGGTTTTCTAGGCTTTCGAATTTTCCACCGTTTGTCCTATGGTCGGCAAGATTGCCAGCAGGTAAGGGCGTATCTGAGGGTGTTCCCATATTTGTTATCGACTGTCCCAGTCTTTATCAGCGTAATGGTGGACCATATACAGATACAGCTGGACAGGACTGGCCAGATAACGCGCTGCGTTTTGGTCTTCTTTCAAAAATCGGTGCAATTCTAGCAAGCGATGCTAGCTCTCTCACCTGGCGGCCTGATGTTGTTCATTGTAACGATTGGCAAAGTGGCCTTACCCCAGCATATCTGCATTTTTATCAAGGAAGAAAAGTAGTGTCATTGATGGCAATACACAATCTCGCTTTTCAGGGTGTGTTCCCGCCTAGCACACTAGCTAGATTAGGTTTACCCGCTACAGGCTTCCACATCAATGGCATTGAATATTATGGCCGCATGTCGTTTCTTAAGGCTGGAATCTATTATTCCGATCACATTATTACTGTAAGTCCTACCTATGCTAAGGAAATTCAGACGATGCCATTAGGTTTTGGTTTACAGGGCTTACTGGCGGGACGTAGTGATCGTATTAGTGGCATTGTTAATGGTATAGATTGTATAGAGTGGAATCCAGCAACCGATCCCTGTCTTGCACAGAATTATTCCGTTAAGAAGATAGCAGCCAAAAGTGTTAATAAACGTGCTCTACAACAGGTGATGAGATTAGTTGTTGATCCCGATATTCCATTGTTTGGTATGGTAAGTCGTCACACCCATCAAAAGGGTTATGATTTACTGTTACAAATAGCACCATTTCTAGCCAGAATACCTGCACAACTCGTTGTTCTGGGTAGTGGCGAAGTGGGTTTGGATCGTGATTTGGCGTTGTTAGAAAAAAATCACCCTGGGAAAATTGCCGTACGCATAGGTTTTGACGAAACGCTATCACATTTGATCGAAGGTGGTGCAGATAGCTTTCTGATGCCGTCACGTTTTGAACCATGTGGTTTGAACCAAATGTACAGTCAACGCTACGGTACGCCACCGCTAGTACATGCCACTGGTGGTCTACTTGACACGGTGGTGGATTGCGCACCCGCAACGCTTGCAAATGGAAGTGCAAGTGGGTTCTTATTTCATGAAATGGATCCTGGAAACTTTCTTGCTGGTATTCAGCGAGTTGTTGATACTTACTGTAATAAAACAATATGGCGTCGTCTGCAAAGAAACGGTATGACAAAGGACTTCAGTTGGCGTTCAAGTGCAATCGCCTACCGGGATATTTATTTATCGTTGTTATCCTGATTGTAGAAGGGATACCCCAGACGCGATGAGAAAAGACAGGAGATGGTCTTGCTCGTTTCTTACTTCTAAATATTGTTTTATAACCACAACATCATGCCCATTTCTAACGGATGGGTTAGTAACGAGTGATACGGATATATTCGAATATGGCATTTAAGCTTACCACATAAATCTGGTGCGAGATTCAACTCAAATAAGTGCTCCTTGGATGCTTCAGTTCCAGTGGTTTGGAAACTGTAGTGATGGAAGTCGCATGGTTTTGGATGTTTGACGACTCGACGACAAATCAGCAACTCTACCACCACGTCTTCTGGGCTTAAGCCATTTAATTCTGCGGCAACTTTAAAATGCAGCGTATCACCGAATTTGATGCGATTGCATGGTGTATCTAGACGCTTTAGTGTTATTCCACTCCAAGCTTTTTTCACCTTCGCTTTCCAGGCAGCGACCTTTCTAGCATTATCAAAATTGTTTTCTACATAGAGTGCGCCCTGCCTACTAGCAGGCAGATAGAAATTTTTTACGTATTCATCCACCATGCGTGAGGCGTTATAGCGTGGTAATAAGGATGCCATGGAGTGCTTTACCATTTTGACCCATTCAGGTGAGTAGCCTAGTTTATCGCGACTATAATAGAGCGGCACCACTTGATCTTGCAGAATTTCATAGAGTGTCTGACTTTCCTGCTTGTCGCGTAACGCTGGATCCATGCCCTCTGGTCCTGGTTTGATCGCCCAGCCATTCTTTCCGTCGTAGCCTTCTCCCCACCAGCCATCAAGCACGCTCAGGTTAATTGCCCCATTGATTCCTGCTTTCATCCCAGAGGTTCCGCTTGCTTCTAATGGGTAAACGGGATTATTGAGCCATACATCTACTCCTGCTACAAGCCGCCTGGCAAGACGCAGGTCGTAGCCCTCAACCAGCAGAAGTCTTCCTTCAAATTCAGGCAAACTTGCAAACTCGCTAACTCGCCGGATCAGATCTTGTCCGGGAACATCTACTGGGTGCGCTTTCCCGGCAAAGATTATCAATACAGGGTGTTCTTGGTCGAGTATGATCTCTCGCAATCTATCCAGATTCTCGAATAGTAGCGTGGCGCGTTTGTAAGTGGCAAAACGACGCGCAAAACCAATTGTCAAAATATTTGGATTGATTGGATCAGTAAACTTGAGCATTCGGTCAAGATGTGTTTCAGACCTTCTATTTCTAAAATTTTGTATAGCTAATCGGTCACGTACACCGTAAAGCATGCTCGATTTTAGCGTCTGGCGGACACTCCAAAATAAATGATCAGGTATTTTATCAATGCGCGACCAGTATTCGGTGTCACATAGCTTGTTACGCCATTCGTAGCCGAGATGGCGATCGAACATAGTGGACCATTCTTGCGCCAGGAAAGTTGGCACGTGTACACCATTAGTGATGTATGCAAGTGGGTTCTCTTCCGGTTCAATCTGTGGCCACAGGCCACGACAAATATTTGCCGACACGCCGCCGTGTATTTTACTTACACCATTGTGTGAGCGTGTGCCACGAATGGCTAAGGCCGTCATATTGAAATCTGAGTCTTTCTGAGTGTGGCCTAGCGCCATAAATTCTTCGCGGGTGATTTTTAGATCATGGTAGAACTCCTCAAAATATGTTTCCATCATGGCCTCGCTGAAGTGGTCATGCCCCGCTGGTACCGCAGTATGGGTTGTGAACACTGTATTTACTGCCACCGCTTCATGTGCACTGGCAAAGTCTAGTCCCTGACGCACCAGATTGCGTGCACGTTCTAGCATCATGAACGCTGCATGTCCTTCATTGATATGCCAAACAGTTGGTTTCACACCTACTTCCTGCAAGGCACGCACGCCTCCAATGCCTAGAATGATCTCCTGTTCAATTCGCATAGTCGTATCACCACCGTAAAGTTGATGGGTGATGTTTCGGTCTTGTAGGGAATTCTCATGTAAATCGGTATCGAGCAGATAAAGTCGCACATGACCCAGGATTGCCATCCATACTTTCACCATCACCTTACGTTTGGGTAATTCCACCTCGACATGTATTTCTGAGCCGTCCTCACGTAATACAGGTGCTATCGGAAAATCATCAAAGTTTGAATCAGTGTAGGTAACCTGTTGGTTGCCTTCGCCGTCAATGGTCTGGAAGAAATAGCCCTTGCGGTAAAGTAGTCCAACTCCAACAAACGGCAGGTGCATATCACTTGCCGCTTTGCAGTGGTCGCCAGCTAGAATACCAAGACCGCCAGAGTAAATAGGAAAACTTTCATGGAGACCAAACTCGAAGCAGAAGTATGCTATTTGATCATGTGGGCGAAATTCTGAGCCACTATTATTGCTTACTAGCTCTAAATGATACGAGTCATAAGCTGACAGAATACTGTTGTAGTTTGACAGAAACACTTGGTCTTCCGCTGCTTTTAGCAGGATCGATTCATCTACTCGTTCGAGAAATTCCTTTGGATTGTAGCCAACCGTTTTCCATAGTGCGGGGTGCAGTCTAGAGAATAGGGTGCGGGTTGAGCGATCCCAACTGTACCAAAGATTGTTAGCTAATTCCTCCAAACGCGCTAGGCGAGGGGGGATTTTTGGATTGACTTCGATAGTAAACGGGGTGCCAGGGGACATGCGTAACTCTCCTTGGTAGGGGCTATGAATAAAAACTATTCTTTATAGGGATCCTACGTCTTGATAAAATGCTCACGGTAGTATTTCATTTCTGCAATTGAATCATAAATATCTGCTAGCGCCTCATGTTTACCTTGCTTAGCCAGGCCTGCCAAAATATCTGGTTTCCAGCGTTTGACTAATTCTTTAAGTGTACTTACATCTAGATTGCGGTAATGAAAATATGCTTCTAGTTGTGGCATTAAGCGTGCCAAGAAACGTCGATCCTGACAGATAGAGTTGCCACACATAGGCGAAATTTTTGGTGGAACATGTTTTTGTAGAAACGCGATCATATCTGCTTCCACTTCATTTTCTGTCTGTTTTGATGCTTTAACTTTATCTATCAGGCCAGATTTTGTGTGGGTGGATTTATTCCAATTGTCCATGTTGTCGAGCACTGTATCTGACTGAGACACTACCAGAACAGGTGCTTCTGCCACCATGTTCAATTGAGAATCGGTAATTACCAAAGCGACTTCTAAAATGTAGTCACTATCGGGAATAAGTCCGCTCATTTCCATGTCTATCCAGATGAGGTTATTGTTAACTTGTGCCATAATCAAAATGTAACGCTAAATATTTAACGCGTAATTGTGTCATATCAGTAGCAGTCCGTCACTTTTTGACCTTAATTATTATTTTGTGCCATTTCTTAAATTATGCAAACATTTACTGTTGTTTTTCTTGTCGTTCTAGTACTCACTATTTTTATCAAGACCTGGTTAGCTTCAAGGCACATTCATTATGTACGTACACATCGTAACAGTGTACCTGATAATTTTTCCTCCCAAATTAATCTTGAGGCACATCAGAAAGCAGCAGACTATACTTGTGCCAAGACTCGTCTGAGTTATGTAAGCATATTGTTGGAAGCAGTTTTGCTATTGCTACTCACTCTTGGAGGCGGGTTAAATATACTGGCTACTTTTTGGTCTAACTGGTTTAGCGATTCACTAGCTCACGGTATGGCGCTCATCCTAAGTACAATACTATTAATGGGGGCGGCAGAAATACCGATTAACTATTATCGTACTTTTGTGATAGAGAAGGAATTCGGCTTCAACAAGATGACGCTCACCATGTTTTTTGCCGACCTTGTTAAACAAACTTTCCTGGGTGTGTTGTTTGGTGTGCCGCTCCTATTTGGCGTTCTATGGTTGATGGGGGAGATGGGCGCAAATTGGTGGCTTTATGTTTGGTTTATGTGGATAGCCTTTAATTTAATTATCTTGTCCATTTATCCAACCTGGATTGCTCCATTGTTCAACAAATTCACCCCGCTAGATGATGCTTCACTCAAAAAACGTATCGAGCAACTGATGCAAAAATGTGGATTTAAGTCTAGCGGGTTATTCGTAATGGATGGTTCTCGCCGCAGTAGCCATGGAAATGCCTATTTCACCGGTTTTGGGAAAACAAAGCGTATTGTTTTTTTTGATACCTTGCTTTCGCATCTTAGCGCACCTGAAATTGAAGCAGTGTTGGCACACGAGTTAGGGCATTTTAAGCATCGTCACGTTATCAAACGTATTGCATGGACTTTTTCTATGAGTTTGTTGCTCTTGTGGTTGTTGGGTTACCTAATGCAGCAGGACTGGTTCTATCAAGGATTAGGAGTATCTACATCGAGTGAGATTTGGGCCGCCGTGCCTTCACCTTCCGCCGCAATTGCATTGTTACTATTTTTCTTGGTGATGCCTACATTTACTTTTTTACTCCAGCCACTATCTAGTTTATATTCGCGTAAACATGAATTTGAAGCTGATGAATACGCTGCTGAGAAAGCTTCTGCTAGTGATCTTACTCAGGCGCTAGTAAAGCTTTACCAGGATAATGCTGCTACACTTACTCCTGACCCGCTGCATTCTGCATTTTACGATTCACACCCACCTGCTGCGGTAAGAATAGCGAGATTACAAAACTTAGCGCATAATTAACATTAAAGAAGATCAATCGATAATAATTTATTTTCTCCATAGCTAACCTACAGGAATAACAATGAGTACCGAATTCACTAGTCTAGAAACCAAACATTGCAAGCCTTGTGAAGGGGGTGCGCCACCTCTTTCATCTGAAAAAATTACAGAATTGTTGAAGCAGCTTGAAGGGTGGGATCTTTTTGATAGGTTGATAGGTAAAGTTTATAATTTCAAAAATTATTATGAAACAATGGCTTTTGTTAACGCGGTAGCATGGATTTCTCACCGAGAAGATCATCATCCTGACATGATAGTCAGCTACAATAAATGCCGTGTAGAATACTCAACACATGCCATAGGTGGTCTATCCGAGAACGACTTTATTTGCGCGGCAAAGACTGATGCCCAATTTAAGACTTGAGTTTAGAATCTAGTTCCCCATCTGAATTATCCCCACGTATTCTTGGACAAATAGTTGCTGCATTTGGCAGACAGTATCTGGTTGAAATTAAAAGTGGGGAGATTCTTTCCTGTGTGACGCGTGGTAAGAAAAGTGGTGCGGTCTGTGGTGATCAAGTTAAGGTTCAATACACCACGGCGGGTCAGGGTGTCATTGAAACTATTCTTCCGAGAAGTGCGTTGATGTATCGTAGCAATGCTTTCCGCGAGAAACTGATCGCTGCTAATATTACCCAAATTGTTATCGTACTAGCTGCAGTTCCTAGCTTCAGCGAGGAACTGGTAAACTGTTGTTTAGTTGCTGCCGAGAACCAGAGTATTAAGGCTTTAATAGTACTTAACAAGTCTGATCTTATTGAGCCCACACGTGCCGCTGCAACTTCTCTTTCGCTTTACCGAGAGCTGGGCTATAAATTAATACAGCTCAGTGCCAAAAAAGATGTCGCGCCGCTTCTGCCATATCTACAAGGTCACTTAAGTGTTCTGGTAGGTCAATCAGGGATGGGAAAATCTACCATTATCAATAACCTCATTCCAGCTGCTGACCGCGCCACTGCTGAAATTTCGATTGCACTTGGCGCTGGGCGTCACACCACCACACACACACGACTCTACCATCTCGATAAAAACAGTCATGTTATTGATTCTCCTGGAATGCAGGAATTCGGTCTACATCATATTAGCAATACAAGTTTGGCATGGGGATTCATCGAATTTCATCCCTACATCGGGAAATGTAAATTTAGCGATTGTCTTCACATTAGTGAACCGGGTTGTGCGCTTGTACGGGCAGTGCAAGAACGAAAAATCGATATACGACGTCTTGGTTTCTATCGCAAACTGATTAATCCGCGTATAAATGCCGTGTAAGTTTTTTGTTTTGATATTAATCAATACCACGGGTAAATATGCCTTGGATGTGTCTGGCATTATTTCCTTCAATAGTACTAATAATTTTAACCTGTTCTGGGGAAGCTTCTACAATAGGTTTAAATACAAACCACTGTACCGTTTCAGTATACGGTGGTGTTGTTAACGATCCTTGGTAATGATAGAAGTTTCCCACATCATGTAGTTCAGTGCTAGAAAATAAGTCGTCCAATTTCACCATACCTGCTTTTAATGGGGTTATAGAATTCTCAGTCTTTGGTATCAGGTTTAAAAATTCATCGATAAACTTATTGGCCTGACCCTCTTTGAATAAAATACCGATTACTAGATAGCGGGGAGGGTGATTCTTATCTTTAGCTGGAATGCTGGTAACAATATGCATTTCCATTGGGAAGGTCATGCCGTCGATAAGGTGCTCGGAAGGAGTATGGAAATGCATTTGCTTAAAATCATACTTCAGTCCTTCATAAGAGATGGTACTGCCTGCAGCAAAATCTAGTTGTACAGTATGACCTAAATTTTCAACCGCTTTTATCTTATCCTGAAAATGGAAAGTTATTTCATGTGTGTTTGTCTTTTCTTGTTTGAAAGAACGAATATTAATTGGAGATTGTATTAAACCGTGATCTAGGTCAGGTAGTATATAAAACCCATTACTCTCTTTTATTGTATCTGTCTTGTGAGAAGTATTATCTGCTGTTTGTTTAAAATTAGCACAAGCAGTGAGTGATAAAGACAAACTTAATAGCAGGTATACCTGAATTTTCTTCGACACAATAAATCTCCTCTGGTTTGTCTATTTGGGAAACAATGCTGGTAATTAGTATTAGTGATATTTCCGGCTAAGAGAATGGACGGCTTC
>Ga0114949_10002855_pt1 | contig 10869 bp, 15 predicted proteins | sample N074metaG_FD_83505 | JGI IMG/M metagenome (GOLD analysis project Ga0114949, IMG submission 83505) | Deep subsurface microbial communities from Kermadec Trench to uncover new lineages of life (NeLLi) - N074 metaG | ecosystem: Environmental > Aquatic > Marine > Ocean trench > Sediment | place... | reverse complement strand
TGGGTCCAGAAAGTGGGATTGGGCAGTTTCCAGTAGTACCAGGCATCACCCTGATCCGGGAGAAGCTCGATGGCATCCAGGCGGCTTCCGGCCCAAGCGATCAATGCCGTGAAGGCAAGGCTGCACAAGATGCCACCTAAAAGCGTTAGTACATCACGGCGAACCGTGAGGCGTTGATAAAAGGTGGTTGCAGTCATTTTCTGACCTCTTGCCGCAACCTCCGGGCAGCTCTAAATCGAGCGCGCAGCCAGATGGATGGCCGCTGCATCAACCTCTTGCTTGCGCTCAGGTGTGGGCGATTCGTAAAGACATCGAAGTCATTCATTCTCTTTGTAGTAGTCGCCTCCCTTGTAGTGAAAGATTGTCTAGAATCAAAGGTGGTGAGTCAACTGTCAAAATTACCGGGATGGTCGTATTTGAGAAAAATGTTCTCCTCCTTTGGGCCATTTTGTGTAGGTAAGCCTTAATAAGGGCCCCTCCGACGGTCGAACTACCACATTTCTACCACAGAACTACCCGAACAACAGGAAAAACCAGGCAACAAGAAGGACGTCAGTGATTGAGCAGAAAAGACGAGCCAATGCGCGTGTTGGCTCATAACCCAACGGCCTGAAAACCTTCAAGAGGAATCCGATCTTATGATCCAAAAACGGGTGGCAAATCCGCACAATATTCCTAGGTTAACTTAAAATCCTGTGAGGGTTTCCCTCGTGAGGGTTCGAGTCCCTCCCCGGGAACAATAGAATCAATAAGTTACGAGAGCCCCGTCTCCCCCGAGAATCCCAAAATGGGCGTTTTGTAACCAAAATTGTAACCGCGCCAAACCCATTCCACCCAACTCCACCCAACTCCACCTAAGATAGGGGTCTGACTCCAGACCACATGCGAGTGACTCTGGGATTGGAGTCACCATGATCCTTTTCCGCGGAAGCGTCTAACCCGCGCAGACCCCCTGTTGGTTTTATTTCCAAGAACTGTCAATCTGAACAGTTCCACAGTGACTAGTCGCTGACTTACAGTCCTACCTATGGAGGTGTCCGGCTCCTTTTCGCAGGCTGGTCCATGATTCCCCTATGGCCCGACCGAGGGATACTGGGACGGCACCTGGAAACTCAATGACATTGAGTTGGTTGTGTAAACATGACGATTTACAAAGTCCAATGAGCTCCTGGATATTCTTTGGGACGTTTATTCTAATAAAGGATAGCTACTTCAACTCATTTTAAGCGAGGAGGTGGATCATGTATCGTTTCTCAAGCACCGTTTTAATCTTCGGGTTGATGGGCCTGATTGGTTCTCCTCTCATGGCAGCTCCCCCTGCGGAGGTCGAGCTCCGGGTCATCAACTTTAGAGAGGGCCAGAAGGTGGAATTCCAGATGGTTCCCAGCCAGAGGGTTCCGGGTTCGCTCCTAACCGCCAAGGTGGAATTCCAGGAAGGCCAGCACCGCATTGAAATTTCCTACAATCACATGCAGCCCGCTGTGGTCTTTGGCGGAGACATCAGTTGCTATGTGTTGTGGGCCGTCAATCGAGAAGGAACATACGAAAATCTAGGCGAACTCTGGGTGCGACCGGAAAAAAGAAAACACACGATGGGATACTCGACGGGACTGCGTAACTTCGCCCTGCTGGTGACGGCGGAACCGTATTACCTGGTGAGACGGCCCTCTGAAATGGTCATCACTTACAACGGCGATAGTCAGGATCCCAGGGCACGGTCCACGCCTCTGACCTTTAGCGATTTTGGCCCCATGCCCAGGCACGAGCACGAGACGCTGGCCACGGCCAGATACGACAGCGAAGCCCCGCTGGACATCTTGCAAGCGGAAAGGGTCTATGAGCTCGCCGGACGGCTGGGAGCAGGGCAATATGCCCGGGACATTTATCAGCAGGCCGACATTCGCTTGCAGCAGGCCAGGCAGATGTCCAAGAGTTCGGGCGCCAAGAAGGGAACCCAGGAGTTTGCCCGTAGGTCGGTGGCGAACAGCACTGACGCTATCCAGATCTCCGTACGCCGCCAGCAGGCCGCAGAACTGGAAGAAGCCATCAACCAACAACTGGCCGAGATGGACCAGATGAAAAAGCGTGCTGTAGCGGCCGAAGCTGATGCGAGCCGGACTCGAGAAGAGGCCAACAGGGCTGAGGCAGCGGTACGCGCTTCCAGGACAGAACTTGAACGCATGCAGCGCGACAAGGCTGTCATCGCAACCGAAAGAGCCGTCCTGGAATCGGTTATGGCCGCTCTGCGCCGGGAGAAGGGCGTCCTTGAGGGGCGTCTTCAATACGCCCTCTCACGGGTAGCCGACACCCGTGAATCGGCGCGGGGATACATTCTGAATCTGCCGGACATCCTTTTTGATATCGGCAAGGCCAGTCTCAAGCCCGAGGCCCGGGAGCGAATCGCCAAACTTGCCGGAATCCTGCTCATCATGCAGGAGCAGAACCTGCAGGTGGAAGGACACACCGATTCCACCGGAAACTACGAGTACAATCTCTCACTTTCGGAGGACCGTGCTCAATCCGTGGTCAACTTCATGGCCCAACACGGAGTTCAGCACAACAGAATGAGGGCGACAGGTTACGGTGTCAACCGCCCGCTCTCGGACAATGCGACAGCCGAAGGCCGCAGAAAAAACCGGCGGGTGGAAATCATTCTTTCCGAAAACGAGCTGGCAGCAACAGCACTGCGTTAAACGAAAGAACAGCAGGATTGCGGCTCCTGTGCATGAAGTGGGTCATCTGGCTCCCCAGGGCCACTTAGGTGGGAGCATGGAGGATGTAGCGGCCATGCTTATCAAATCCATTCGCATGTTCCCTTACTATCCAGTACGGGAAGAGATCTCTCCGAGAGAGCAGAACTACGAGAGAGGTTTGAGTGCGAGGCAAGGGCTGTCTCCCAGCCGCAGCCATCCCCATCAGAACTCAGCAACAGGGGGGCAAAACATGAGCAACGAGCACTTCACCCGTCAAGTCCTGCCCAGGGACGAAACAATTGACCATGTCAGCATGCAAGCACTTGCTTCCTTCGTCATCCTGCTGGCAATGTCTCCGGTGCTGCTGGTCCTTGTCGTAGTCTCTATGACCTACCTACTCAGCGCTCTGATTGCCGTAAGTGGGATCCTTGGATAGACAGCGCTGCAAAGCCGGGACGCAAGCGAGTTAACCAGCAATCCGCTCCCACTTCATCCGCTCATCGACCACTTCACCCAGGATAGGGGGCCTGACTCCAGACCACGCGCGCATACGGTCAAGTAGGGTGCGCACCTATGCGGGAGCCACAATCATAGTCCCCAACGCAGACTTGATTTCCGCCCAGGTCGTCAACTGGAGCCTCCATGACGACCAGCGTCGCGCTGCGATTCCGGTGGGAGTCGCCTATGGTACCCAACCTCAGAAGGTGACTGATCTTCTTCTAGAGGTGGCGGCTCACCATCCGGAAGTTTACGATGAGCCAGCGCCGATCGCTATTTTCCATGACTTTGGCGTAGATGCTCTCGAATTCCAACTCCTTGTGTGGATGGGAAACGATCGTTGGTTTCGTGTGAGTGGCGAGCTGAGGACTGCTATCACCCTTGCCCTGACTGAGGCAGGTATCGAGATTCCTTTTCCGCAACGCGATCTACACATACGCTCGATCGATGACTCCGTTTCGCTTCCTGAGAAGGGACCTTCAGAAGGCTAATGAGCACGACTAAGCTCCTCTATTGTTGAGGTTTCGCTTTCCAGCGCACGATGTTGTACTCCGCACCGAAAATCAAAATCAGGGCTGAAAGATAGAGCCATAGCAGTAGGATAATGATCGAAGACAGGGAGCCGTAAATCGCTTCAAAATGGGCTATACGGTCCAAGTAGAGTACAAACACAGACTTGACGAGCTCGAATAGTAAAGCACCGAGCAGAGCACCAGGCAGAACCTGGCGCCACTGGACCTTCACGTAAGGGGCAAGTTTGTAGATCAGAGCGAAGATCAAAAAGACCAGTAACGAGCTCAGAATCCAACCCTGGAGACGCGGAACTTCGACCGAGCCGAGTCCCAGACTCGAGAGCAACCACGGCTTGAGGACAATCTCAATAGCCACCGTGATGCCAATGGATGTGATCATCAGTATTGATACTGCAAAGGCCATCAAGACATAACGCGCTTCCAAGACCAGGTAGAAGTGAGTCTGTTTGGCGCCGAGAGCCCGGTTGACGGCGCGGGTGATGGCTCCAAAGACCTTACCGGCGGTCCAGAGTAGGCCGCCGACGCCGACCCAGGTCATGGTACCGCGGTAGCGCACGACGGCTTCGAGATTGTCCCTTACCAGGATTGCGCTGCCCGGAAATAAGTCGTTCACTACTTCGTAGATGCGAGACTGTAGCTGAGCCGACTCGAGCAAATAGCCAGCCACGGAAAGGACCACGATCAGCAGTGGAAAGATGGAAAAGAAGGACCAGAAGGCTATAGTCGCAGCGAGATCTTCCCCGTGGTTATGCAGTGTTTCGCGGAAGGTCTGAATGAGTAAACTGAACTCCCGTTTCAATACATCTGTCCTTCATTCTTCTCAGACCAGGCCCGCGAAGAAACCACTGACTCCGGTCGTCACCGCATAGACGTCAATGCCGACCGCCAGGTCAGCTGCTTCATCCAGATCGTTTGGTCGATGAGTGCTGCGATGCCGGAAAAAAAGAGAAGGCTCTTTGCAGGGGTCGAGCGATCGTATACATCCAGTGGGGACATACTACACATTTCAGATGACCTGACTGCGATCAGATAAAGAATCGGTGAGGCTCTGGCTAAACATCTTCCAATCGGTTCAGGTTACCGTTCACAAATCACCATTCACCACGACCATCCCACCGAGGTGTTGACCCCAAAGTCGTTTGTCTCGGTTCCTTGGGGAGGAGAGCTGTCATAGTTGTCAAAGGCGCTGACACTCCAGAAGAAGTCTTTGAAGAGCTCGAATCGCATGCGAGTGTCCAGATCTGCACGAATTCGTCCCCAGTCGGTGAAGCTGGGTAGTACGGTCAAGGTGGTGGTGATATCCATCTCCGGATCTTGAAAGGTGAACAGTTCATACTCAATCGTTCCCGTACCCTCTATGTTGCTTTGGGCCGGATCAGAGCCGGTAAACTGTTCTCGGGTAAAAACCGCTCCTCCCCGAACGGTCAATAAACTTCTGTTGTTCTGGATCACATGTCGTCCCAGGTCCCCGCCAAAAACGCCGCGAATATCCAAGTCCAGTTCCTGATTTTGAGTAAAGGTAGCCAGTCCCGTCACCAACCATCGATCAGAAAAAAACGGGTCCAGTCGAAAGTGAGTACATTTCTGGTGTTACTCTCAACATCCTTCCGATCGCTAAAAAGAGAGCTGAACGTGGTTTTCAACTGGCGAATTTCGGTACGAGTCGTCGCTTCACCCCCCAGAGTCCACTCAGTGGCCCGATTGGCCCGGGCAAAACTGAAGCCCAAATCCACATAACCCTCCAACCGGGCCCAAAAGCCCGCTTCCAGTTGAGTCAGCCGCACCACCGAGGTTTGGTTCAGGGTGTTTCTGGAACTCTCCCCGATAATCTCCATCGTCTGGGGCTCAGCTGCCGGGGCAAGTGAGCCGAAGGTTTTCAGCCCTGTCTCGGTTTCCACCTCAAAATCCCACTGGCTGGTCACCCGTGCAACGTCTTCCCATTCAATCGCGACTGTGCCCATCGAATCGGTGCTCAAACTCAGTTTTCCCCGTTGGAGTGACTTGATCTCTCCTGTGACATGATCCCCGTTTTTAAGGATCACCACATCCGTTTTGTCATGCGCCAACAGAGGGCTGTTCATCCATTCGGAAGTCACGGTAAAGAAAAGAAGTACCGCAGGCAGTAACGAAGTTCCTGGCTTGATCATCTCATGGACCTCCAACATCGGAATCGGTTGGCGTGACGGTCGGCTGTGCGTGTTCCATCGCCGACCCCCAAAGCTCCCAAACGGTCATAAACAGGGCGCCCACGATAGGGCCTATGACGAGACCGGCGACACCGAATAAAAGGAGTCCTCCAAGGGTCGTCAAGAGCACCATCAGGTCCGGCATCTCGGTGTCCTTCCCGATCAGCAGTGGCCGCAGGACATTATCCGCGGTCCCAACCACCAGGGCACACCAGACCGCCAGACCAGTAGCGGCTTCGTACCTGCCGATCATCGCCAGGTAAAACACTGCGGGCACCCAGACGAGGGCCGTACCGATCCCAGGCAAGATGGACAACAACGCCATGACGGCAGCCCAGAATACTGCACCGCCGATCCCCGCCACTGCAAACGCGGCGCCGGCAAGCCCACCCTGCACGATCCCGATCACGAGCGTGCTCTTCAATGTTGCCCGGGCCACGGAGGTGAAGGTCGCCACGAGGAGTTGCCGGTCGTCGGAAGACAGCGGTGTAAAGGCGAACATCCAATCGAGGATCTTCCGTCCATCCTTGAGAAAATAGAACATGGCGTACAGTGCAACGAACAGCATCAGGAAGAACTTCGCCGTGCCCTGGGTGGCGACCACCACCTGCTGAGCCACGAAGGACGCGGCTTGAGCAGCCAGTTGGCCGGTCTTTTCAACGATCTGGTCCTGATAGGGAAGCAGTTTTCGAAGCACCGGGGTTTCCTCGATGCTCTGCTGCAGGCCATCTACCTTGCTTAAATATTTCTCATATTCCGCAAGCCAGGACTCCAGACTCACGCTGACCTGGGCGGCTTCGTAGACCAGAACACCCAAAAAGAGGAGTGTCGGCACGATGATGATGATCACGGTCAACAGCACGGTCACTATCGCGGCAGTGCTCTTGCGTCCCCGCAAAAGACCGACGACTCGACGGTAGGCCGGGTGCAGGACACCTGCTAGAACCGCTGCCATGACCACGGCCAGAACGAACTTTTCTACGACCAGGAAAAACAGTAGTGAGATGCCGATCGCCAGCAGCAGCAAAAAGACGACACGCGGTCGCGCTGAATCGGAATTCCTATTGTTCACTTAAAGGATCTCTTCCACTGTGCCTCCCAGAGATCGCCCGGCTATTCCCAGGCTGATCAATGCGCCGCCATCCAAAATCAGTTTTATGCCTATCAGGATGCCCACGGCAGAATCCCCGGAAAACGGCCACTGAAACCAGATCATCGCTGCCAGTGCAATGCCCATGATGCCGTTCAACAATACCCCGCTCCCTCCCCCGATCGGTCTTAACTGAAAGGAATAAATGACCCCTAAAATACCGTCTACAAAGAAGTAAACAGCAAGCCAGATACTCAGTGCCTGAACACCGGCATCGGGATTGATTGCCAGCCAGAATCCCACAAAGACCATCAGCGCGCCAAACAGAAAACGGAGAATGGCCGATCCCCAGGTTAGACCAATAAATGCGAACATTGCCCTGATCACACCGCCCGCAATAAAGAACAGCCCGAGGATCACGGAAATCGCCATTCCTGTCTGAAACGGCACGATCAAACAGATGACCCCGAGAACGGCCAGTACAATGCCGAGTATCAAGACGCGTTGACTGAGTTGTTTCACGCTTTTGCCTACTGTTGATGTTAATGACATAGCGAAGCCCCCCGTTTTGGTTGTGAAAGCTCCTAAGTCCTCACGTTCGGCTCAACCTTGTCGACTGTCAATATTGACAGCTGCCTTTACCTCAAGAGCGGGTGTAACATCGAAGTGGGCATATTGGAAGCGAAAGGGAATCAGGTGATCGCTGAGTTTAAGGCCACCTAGGATAGAGATCCTCATGAAGCTGCTGCTACAGGTCGCAGGCTACGAATTGACTGGTGTCGCCGCTGTCACAGCGGCGAGTATCCTCTTTCTTCTGATTCTCTGGCTCCTCAAGATACTGTTTGGCAGACTTTGCAACCGTTTAGATAGATGGCGCGACTCGGGCAGGGCTGCTCTCAAGGTTAAGCGCTTTGAGCTTCTTTCCGTTTTCTCAGCGCATCAACTGCTGACGATTTCTCTAAAAGTGCCGCGGGCACTCGTGACTCTGGCTTTACTCGATGTTTACGTCCGGTTTGTGCTGAGCCAATTCGAAGCCACCCGGAATATACTCAGTGAGTATGGAGAGCTGATCTGGGGACCCTTGGGCCAGCTTGGCCAAGCCTTTCTTGGTTACTTGCCCCGCCTTTTTCAACTCCTAGTCTTGGTGGTTGTAGCCTACTTTGTTCTCAAGCTGCTGTATGCCCTCTTTCGGTCTGTGCAAGAGGGTGATGTGGAGATCCGGGGCTTTTATCCCGATTGGGCGGTGCCGACCTACAAGCTGGTTCGCTTTTTCGTCCTGATGCTGGTGGTGATCTCCGCTCTACCGCTACTGCCCGGTTCTAGCAGCGATACCTTTCGGGGGGTTTCAATTTTCGTGGGTGTCTTGGTGGCCTTGGCTTCTACGTCGGCACTGGGCAATGTGATCTCAGGTTTGGCCCTGATCTACACACGGGCCTTTCAGATCGGCGACTGGGTACAAATCGAGAACTCGACGGGGGAGGTCATCCGGACCTCGCTGATCGCCACCCGGATCCTAACTCGTCAAAACGTAGTGGTCACCGTTCCCAACGGCAAGATACTTGGCGGTCACGTCTCAAACTTCAGTGCGATGACCCGTAAAGGGCAACCACTAGTCGTTCAGGTCAACGTGAGCGTTGGGTATGAAGTAGCCTGGCGCCGGGTCCACGAGCTGTTGGGTGCCGCGGCCGGAGATACCCAAGGAGTGTTGACTCAACCTGCTCCTTTTGTGAGAGAAGAGAGCCTTGATGCTTTCTCAGTCATTTACGAACTCAACGCCTTCATAGATCGTCCTGATAGTATGCAGGAAATCCGCGCCCAGCTGCTCCGAAACGTCTTGGACAGGTTCGAACAGAGTGGGGTGGAGCTTCTGACTCCAGATCACATGCGAGTGACTCAGGCATTGGAGTCACCATGATCCCTGTCCGCGGAAGTGTCTGACCCGCGCAGATCTCCTGGTAGTTCTTCCAGATGTCAGTTTTTTTTCCAAGAACTGTCGGTCTGAACAGTTTCCCCATGACTAGTCGCTGACTTACGCTTCTACCTATATGACCAACCAAACCTAAGAAGGGGGGAAACGAAATGACTGAACAAGCGCCCATCTTAAGAGCGGCTTCCCAGGCAGGAACACTCTGGGGATTTGCGACCGTGATTCTGGGAGTACTGGCCATTATGGCGCCAATGCTCTCGGGAATTGCAGTGTCAATGATAGTAGCCATACTCTTGATGGCTGCCGGAATCGCCCGAACGACCTTTGCCTTCAAAGCCGAGTCCTTTGGCAAGGGAGTCCTGGTCTTTTTCTTCGGTGGGTTCACGATACTTTGCGGCCTGGTCATGCTGGCGAGACCGTTGCTGGGGCTCGCCTCGATCACCCTGGTGCTGGTTTCCTATTTTCTGGTGGACGGCGTGATGGAAATCGTCGCGTCTTTCCAGTTGAAGCCGCAGAAAGGATGGGGCTGGATGCTGGTGGGGGGCATCGCGACACTCGCCTTAGCCTTCATGATCGGATCGGAGTGGCCCTTTTCGGGTGCCTGGGCCATTGGCGTCTTGGTGGGTGTCCGGCTCCTTTTCGCAGGCTGGTCCATGATCGCCCTGGGCTCGGTAGGGGACGCAATAGCGGACGAAGTGAACGCCGCTCCGGTCGGCTCTTAGTCACTTACTTCATTCTCAAGGTTCTTTTAGAAGGAGGAAACAATGGGACTTTTTGGAGATGATGAATTACAGGATGAGCGCTTAAACGCGCTGGAAAATCATTTACGCCGTCTGACCGAGGCGGTGCAACAAAACCAACTGGACCTGGCCGCCAGTCAGATCAAGGTACTCGGTCTCGAGGCCCAGATTGGCGAGAAGGTCTCGGCTACGGACTTCGATCCGATAGTGATCGATCTCAATGAAAAGCTGGGTAAGGCTAGAGTGGTGATCGAGGAGGCATCCAAAGTCGCGGAGGGCAGTTGGGTGGCGTTACAGAAAGGTGTGAGCGAGTCCGTCGGTATCCTTCGATCGAGTATCGAAGCGGCCTCCAGGCAGGCGGACCACCCTGACAGGTGAAAAGGCGGGAAAAATGTTGACTATGAAACGACTATGGGGACTATTCACCTTGGTTGCGATGTCTGTGGCTGCGAATGCCCAGGACAAGCCCAATATCAGCGCCTACACGTTAGAAAAGAATCTGTGACACGCTCGCAATTGCCAAAAAGACGCCAGTAAATCTACAAGTTGAGAGGAGTCTGGTGCCGATAGCCCTGACCCCGGCAGGTCTCGGTCCCGTAAAGTCCCAAGTCGTGCATCCTCGGCTTGCCCTTCCTAACTTAATTTGGTGCCAGACCTCCTTTAACTCATTGATTTATGGGGTCAATTTCGGGAACTACGTGCGTGTCACCGGGCACCGATGGGCACTGTAACAAATGACAGTTGCGGGAAACGGACATTAAGATTATTGTCCTTAGTTAGGACCAACAGGTGTTCTACTGACGAGACTTATTGAACATGAGAAGGAGGATTTCCATGACCAAGCGAACTCAACGATTGTGGCTCCTGGCGACGGTGGCTATTTTGGCCCTATCCGCCACTGCCGCAGCGCAGGACAAACCCAACATTCTGGTCGTCTGGGGCGATGACGTCGGCAACACGAACATCAGCGCCAACACGCACGGCGTGATGGGCTACCGCACTCCCAACATCGACCGCATCGCAAACGAAGGCATGCGCTTCACCGACTACTATGCCGAGCAATCCTGCACGGCCGGCCGAGCGTCCTTCATTCTCGGCCAGAGCGTCTTCAGAAGCGGCCTTAGCAAGGTCGGTCTCCCCGGCGCCGAGCTGGGATCCCACCCGGATGATCCCACCATCGCGCGCGTGCTCAAAGAGCTGGG
>Ga0114949_10002852_pt1 | contig 10872 bp, 10 predicted proteins | sample N074metaG_FD_83505 | JGI IMG/M metagenome (GOLD analysis project Ga0114949, IMG submission 83505) | Deep subsurface microbial communities from Kermadec Trench to uncover new lineages of life (NeLLi) - N074 metaG | ecosystem: Environmental > Aquatic > Marine > Ocean trench > Sediment | place... | reverse complement strand
TGCAATTACTGGTAATATCATCTCTTATGCTGGCCCTGAGAAGCAATTTAGTTCAGGACAGGTAATCTCTTTAAAAGGAAAAACCGTTATGCCAGGAATGATTGAAGGCCATGGACACATGTTTCTTTACCCCTATAATGAAACCAGTTGGAATGATCAGGTTCTCAAGGAATCAATTGCATACAGGACTGCCAGGGCAACTGTTCATGCAAAAGAAACATTGATGGCAGGATTTACGACAGTGAGGGATCTGGGTTCCGAAGGCGCAGGATACGCTGATGTAGGATTAAAAAAGGCAATAAATGATGGCGTTATTCCAGGTCCTCGTTTGATCATATCTACCAAAGCAATAGTGGCAACTGGTAGCTATGGGCCAAAAGGCTTTGCTGATCATGTGAATGTACCATTAGGTGCTGAAGAAGCTGACGGTATTGATGACTTAACAAAAGTGGTAAGAAATCAAATTGGTATGGGAGCAGATTTTATTAAGGTGTACGCTGATTACCGATACGGACCTTCAGGTGAAGCACGCCCTACCTTTTCACAGCAAGAATTGGAACTCATAGTTGATATTGCTGAAAGCAGTGGACGCTATGTTGTCGCACATGCCTCCACAGCTGAGGGTATGAAAAGAGCAATATTGGCAGGAGTTGAAACCATTGAACACGGAGACGAAGGAACTGATGAAATATGGAAACTGATGAAAGATCAGGGAGTTGCATTTTGTCCAACATTAGCTGCCGGAGAAGCCATCTTACAATACAATGGATGGAAAAAAGGTATTGATGAGGATCCTCAGAGGATAATCAATAAAAAAGAATCATTCAAACGAGCACTTGAAAATGGGGTCAAGATAGTCGCCGGTGGAGATGTAGGCGTCTTCAGACACGGGGACAACAGCCGCGAACTGATATTGATGGTAGAATATGGAATGAGTCAGTTACAAACGCTTCGGTCTGTAACCAGTACCAATGCAGATATATTTCACCTTCCAGACCTGGGAAGAATATCATTGGGGAAATTGGCAGATATTATAGCCGTGGATGGAAATCCGGTAGAAGATATATCCGTATTGAAACACGTATCGCTGGTGATGAAAGATGGTGTTGTAGTCAAGAAAGACTAGTCCTCTACGATTTTCTTGCTTCGGTGTGCATTTACAAACATTACGCCCCCAATACCATCAAACCCCGTAAAGAACTCTTCTCCACGTTGTTTAATTGCATCTGAATGTACTCCAATAATCGTAAGATCGGCATCCTTTGATTTACTGTTGATCATAGATTTAAAGCTTACGTCTTCTTTCTGTATAATGACCTCAACATTCCTAGGTGAAATCGGTAATCTTCCATCACGAATGGTTTCTTTCACATCATTCTGGTATTCATCAAGTTTGTCTTCTGGCAGCAATGCGAATATGCTTATTTTCGATTTTTTCCAGGCTGGATGTCCGATTATTACATAACTGAGAAGAATCATAAGCGAACCATTATCAATATCACTGCGTGTTATCCAAATGTGAATATTGGCTTTCACTCCAAAATTTCGATTGCTTGATCCAAGAATCATAATATCAAAATCTGCAGACCGAACCAAATTGAAATTTTCAAGAATTTGCAGTATTGTATCTGGTTCATCTTTTGAATACTCAAAAAGAATCATATTTATATCTCTACCTGATACACTTGGCAATTGAATTGCCTGGGCAATGGCACTTGTCAATGACGGAGAAATGATTGTATCCACATAAACATTGCTTTCCAGACCTTCTGAAAGCTTGATTAACCTTCGAAGTTCAATTGCTGATTGCCTGTGAGTATCCTTTGAAAAATACCCGTTGATATAATGTATATATGTTCCAAATCCGTATCTGTGAGATACCCAACTCATTAGTGAAAATGCTGAATTTCGTTTGAAAGTATCAGCAGAAATACAAATCATTGATGGTCTCCAGTTGTCGCTGTCTTTTTCAGAAGTTTGTAAAAAAACCTGGAGTCTCCTGCTAATTTGAAAAATTACCCCTTGAAATATCTTTGTGAGCCCTTCTTTATCCTCTTTCGTTTTTGTGATGACCAGGTAAATGATAACCATAAAAAATATAGCAAGAAATGCAAAGAGGCTATCCATTTTAAACATCAGGTAAATGGTCATAATGGTCCCAATTAATGAGAACACCCAATAACTCTTGAAGCTGGGTCGGTAGCTAGGGTCTGCAGCAAAATATTGCATGAATGAAATCAAACAAATAGATCCGTAGGTGACCATAAAAAACATGGATATTATTTTTGCAACAATATTTACATCGCCCATGGCAACGAATAGAAATGCAATGATGCTTGTAACCAAACCTGCATTAAAAGGTTCATTGTTTTTAACTTTTTCCTTTGCCAACCATCTGGAGATATTATTTGGGAATATTCTATCTGCGGAAATTGCCTGCAGGGTCCTGGGAGCGACCAGTACACTTCCGAGTGCAGAAGAAATAGTCGCAGCTGCTAACCCAATTGGAATAATCGGAGCCCAAATAGCAATTCTTTGCATGACAAGCTGATCGGAATCAAGGTCGTTTGGATCAACACTAATCGTGAATTTATAAGCCAGGAAAATATAGACAATCATTCCGGCAATTGTTGCTCCTAAAGTACCAATTGGAATCGCTCTTTTGGGGTTCTTAAGATCACCCGACAGACCAACACCCGCGGTCATTCCTGTAAAAGCAGGAAAAACTATTGCAAATACCAGAAAGAAAGGCCAGGTCTTGAAATCTTTCTAACAAAATCAAACGTGTGTGTCTCCTGATAATCTGTGACTCCCACAAAAAACATGATAAGTGATAAAAATAATATACCCACAACCACATACAATGCAGTGATTCCCTGATTTGCCCCCTTGGTTAGCACCAACAGAGAAATCAGAAATAAAAGCAGGAATCGAAATCAACCTTTTATCGTGCAAATCAAGGTTATAGCTTGAATTCAACCACTCAAATACTGGATCAAATGCTTCTGCAAATGCAATGACATAGAAAGCCATACTTATTGCCTGAGATAAGTAAAGTGCAATACCAATGGCGCCTCCAATATTCAGTCCAAAAGATCGGCTAATAATAAAGTATTCACCTCCCCCTTCGACTCGTTGGTTGGTGGCAATCTCCGAAATAGCCATTGCTGGAGGAATTGTAACTCCGTGTACCAGGAGAATTATTCCAAGTGTTCCTAAAAATCCCAGATTGCCAACGGCCCATCCAAACCTCAGGAATAATACGGCTCCAAGGATTGTGGAAATAGCTGTAAAAAACACAGCTGCACCTCCAAGTTTGCCTTTGTTTGATCCTAATGTTGTTGCCATCACCTGTCTTTGGAGCAAATTACCCTCTTCCTTTAATAATCAAAACAATCCATAAGAATTTGAAAAGATAAATTAAATTTGGCTTAACGATGGGCAAGCTTAAGGAGTCTTATAACAAATACAAAAAGTATATCAAAGTTGATATCATCATGTATATATCAATGATTGTTATGATTCTAATTTTTTTAATTTACACTGCCTTATCCAGCTAGTTTTTCAACTATTTATTTTTGAATTATTCGAATTGCAAGGACCTGCCAAAACCTTTCCTTGCAATTCAACGTATATACTATTATATTGATATCATTTTAGTATCACTTTTAAAACTTATATACTATGAAAGAATTTGAAATAAAACCCAACTCAGTATATGTAATGCTTATAATTGAAATATTCCTTTTATTTGGGTCGGTTTTCGGACTTATTGCTTTTAAAAACCCCCTTATAGCGATACTCTTACTTTTTGCACTAATACTCCTCCCGGGTTTTTTCTTTATCTATCCAAACGGTTCGAGAGTCCTTACTCTTTTTGGAGCCTATAAAGGAACCGTGAAAACAAATGGTTTTTTCTGGGTAAACCCATTTTATATAAAGAAAAACATTTCACTGAGGGCACGAAATTTTGATAGCGAGAGAGTAAAAGTGAATGACAAAGTGGGCAATCCAATATTAATAGGCGTGATATTGGTATGGAAGGTGGAGGAAACATTCAAAGCGGCATTTGAGGTTGATGATTATGTTTCATTTGTAAGGGTTCAAAGTGATGCAGCTGTTAGAAAACTAGCAGGATTGTACCCTTACGATAATTTTGATGAAGCACAAGCAGACATAACCCTTCGTTCTGGTGCGGAAGAAGTAAATCACAAACTTGAAGAAGAGCTCGCAAACCGATTAAATATTGCCGGAATTACAGTGATAGAAGCAAGAATTGGATACCTGGCTTATGCTTCAGAAATAGCTAGCGCCATGCTCAAACGTCAACAGGCAACTGCTGTAGTAGCTGCCAGAAAGAAAATTGTGGAAGGAGCGGTTGGAATGGTTGAAATGGCCCTGGAAGAACTATCCAAAAAAGAAATCATTGACATGGACGATGAACGAAAAGCAGCAATGGTCAGCAATTTAATGGTCGTCTTATGTGGTGACCGGGATCCCCAACCGATAATCAATACTGGTACTTTGAACCACTAGCCACATGAAAGGGTTTTATAAAGAAGAACAGAAGTTTACACAATGGTGGTTGTGGGGATTAATAGGAATCTCTACAGCCACTGTTTTTTACATTGTATTGCAAGGAATGTATGTTCAATTCATCCTTGGTGAGCCGTGGGGTGATCGTCCCATGTCTGATACCGGATTAGCATTGGTTAATGTTTTCACCTTCATAACAATGGGAGGAATCCTCTTTCTGTTTATATCAATGAAACTTACTATAGAGGTCCATAACAGAACAATTTACTACAGGTTTGCACCATTCATAATTCAAAACAGGCGAATAGGATTGGAAGAAATTGAATCCTGGGAAGTTAAAAAATTTTCTTTGTTTAAGGACTTTGGGGGCTATGGAATGCGAAAGGGGTTTTCGGGAAAGACGGCCTATAACATCAGAGGCAATATGGGGCGGGGGCTTCGAACGAAACTTAAAAATGGAAAGGACCTTTTGTTGGGGACACAAAGACCTGACGAATTAAGAGCAGCAATTCAGCATGAATTTGACAGAATGGATGACCCCGATTTTGACTGATGGCAAAGAAAAAACCATTCGTTTTGAGGGTTGATCGTCTCTTATTGGAATCGGTAGAGAAATGGGCTGCTGATGAGTTCCGCAGCACTAATGGGCAATTGGAGTGGATAATCCGTGAGACACTGAAAAAGGCCGGACGTCTGAGAAAACAGTGATAATTTGCCATATCTTGCTGCAAAAACTACATGCCACGCAAGAAAGATATTGAAGGTCATCCATATATCAGCTATTCCAAATCGTCTTATGCATCAGCTGAAATGATTCAGCGAACAAAAAACTACTATAACTGGATGGATGAGCGGCGAACAGTAAGGGAGTTTTCAGACAAACCAATCCCGAAAGAAGTTGTAGATAATATCATTTTAACCGCATCCTCTGCCCCATCCGGCGCACATAAACAACCATGGACTTTTTGTGCAGTTTCTAATCCGGAACTGAAAAAGAAAATCAGAAGTGCGGCGGAAGAAGAGGAGAAAGAGAGTTATTCAAACAGAATGAGTGATCAGTGGATTGAAGCACTCAAGCCATTAGGTACAGATTGGAGTAAGCCATTCCTTGAAATTGCACCGTATTTGATTATCGTTTTTAAGAAAGCGTATGATAAAGAAGGAGACAAAAAGAAGAACAATTATTATGTCAGTGAATCTGTAGGATTGGCAAGTGGATTCTTACTGGTAGCCATTCATAACGCAGGTTTAGTTGCTCTTACACATACTCCAAGTCCGATGAACTTTTTAACAAAATTGTTGAAGAGACCAGAAAATGAAAGGCCATTCTTGTTAATACCCATTGGATATCCAATTCAAGAGACGTGGGTACCTGATTTGAAAAGAAAAAGTTTGGATGAAGTAGCTGTTTATTACGATTAAGCCTCCACATATTCACCATTCACACACGTTTTGCAAGTAATTTCATGGGAGTAAACCTGAGGTTTAAACATCGACTTTCCGAGTAAAAGTCGGACACATTCCTGAATGCCTTCAGTGATGGATGGATGTGGGTGAACACACTCGGCTAATTCCTCGATGCCCTTATCCATGAAAATAAGTAATGCAACTGCTTGTATTGCCGCAGAAGCACCTTGTCCAACAACACGCATCCCAAGGAGCTTCATTTTATCGTCATTTGAAACCAAAAGTTTTATAAATCCCCTGGTATCCCGGTTTGCAATTGCACGAGGAATAAACTTGTATGTAACACATGCAATTTTGAAGTCAATTTTTTTCTGTTTGGCTTGAATTTCATTCAGCCCAACACCGGCTACTTCCGGATCCAGAAACATAATTGTAGAAATATTTTCATAAACCAATTTCCTCTCTGGTATTCCAAACATTCTTTCTACTGCATACCTGCCTTCCAGCTCACCTACATTAACCAATGCGATATCAGCAGTAATATCTCCCACTGCATAAATATTTGAAATTGAAGTTTGGGTTTCATTGTCGATTATCCCCCTGCCATCCATTTCAATACCAATCTCTTCCAGTCCCATATTTTCATAGTTTGGTACTCTACCGACTGAAACAAGTGCTTTTTCTACGTTAAATATTTTATTGGTGCCATCAGTAAATTCGAGTTCATACTCTACTCTCCCATCAACTATATCCATGCGGGTCAATTTCGAATTTCTGTGTATGTGAACACCATTTTTCTCCATGGTCTTCTCTATTACACGAACAACATCATCGTCTTCAAAAGGCAATATTCGATCACCCTTGTCTATCAAATTCATTTTGGTTTTACCAAATCCTGAAAAAATAGTTGCGAATTCGCATCCGATCACCCCAGCTCCAAGGATCACCATACTTTCCGGAAATGCTTCAAGTGCATCAATGCCATCTGATGTTAGAATAACCTTTTCATCAATTGGAATGTGTGAAAGCTTCCTTGGACGACTTCCCGTAGCAAGTATTAAGTTATCAGCCTCAATAATTTCAGAATTATCATCCAAAGTAATCTGAACTGTTGTATTACTTACGACTTTGGCGGTACCAAATTTTAATGTAACAAGATGATTCTCCTTATTTATTCTATCCACATGATCAGTAAGGATTGATTTTCGGTCTTCAACTGCTTTTTTAACGTCAGATTGAATCTCCCCAAAATTAATTTCAGGTAATTCCATATGAAGATCCTCTGATCTCTTTCTTAACGTTGAGAATTGCCGACTAATTTCCCACAAGGCTTTTGAAGACAATGCACCATTGGTTATTCCAGCACCCCCGATTACATCTTTCTCAATAAGCAGAACCTTTTTCTGAAAATCAACTGCTCTCATTGCAGCAGCATAACCGGACGGTCCTGCCCCGATCACACAAAGATCAAAATGCTCCATATCTTAAAAAAAAATCGGTTTAAGATAGTTAATTTCACATTAAGACCTTTAGATAAATCCCCAGTATTAATTATCGAAATCGAAATGATGTGTTGATGACAGCTGACCGATTAAGGCTGCGTTAAAAGGTTTTTCTTAAGTCATAAACTTTCCTAGCCTTATCAATAAAACGACGGGATTCTGTATGATCCAGTGTCTGCTGACCATCAGAAAATGCCTTTTCGGGTATTGTGTGAGTCTCATAAATTACCCCATCTGCACCAGCCATTATACAAGCAAGAGCAACTGGTTCAACGAATTGCCGGATTCCGATACCGTGTGAGGGATCAGCAATTACCGGAAGATGGGACTTTTCCTTCAAAATTGGTATGGCATTTACATCCATCGTATTTCTGCTCGCCCTTTCAAATGTTCTGATCCCTCGTTCGCAAAGCATCAATGATTCGTTTCCTCCTGAAAAGACATATTCCGCTGAAGAAAGTAACTCATCAATGGTACCCGATATTCCTCGTTTAATCAGTACGGGCTTATCAACTTCGCCTAATGCATCTAAAAGGTTAAAATTTTGTGTATTTCGTGCTCCAACCTGGTAAATGTCCACGTAATCATACATTTCCTCTACCTGGGAGACCTGCATCACTTCAGTTATTATTTTTATACCAGCTTCTTTCGCCAGCTGGTACCACATTTTTAATCCTTCCAACCCCATTCCACGGAAGGCATAAGGGCTGCTTCTCGGCTTAAAAACGCCCCCACGCATTATTTGAATTTTTTGTTCTTTCAAATGACTCAATGTGTCCTTGATCTGATCTTCGCCTTCGATTGAACACGTACCAGCCATTAGTGTCATTGATCCTTCCCCTATTTTAACTCCATCTCCCAGATCAATAACTGTTGGATTTACTTTCCACTTTTTAGAAACCAGTTTGTAATCATCAGAAACTATATGGATGTCATCCACGCCTTCCATATTTCCAATTTCCCTTATATCGAACGGGGCTTTCCCAACGCCGATGAGATAGCTGCCAAATTGAGTGTCCACTGCTTTTGATTTGTAACCCATACGTTCTATATGAGAAACGATCTTACTCCTCTGAGTTTCTTGTATCTTTCTATTTACCTGAATAATCATTTCCTGATTGTTTTAACAAATTTTTTAATATTCGACTCAATTGATCCTTCCCTTGCCAATGATTGAATAAATGCACTTCCAATAATTGCCCCATCACTATATCTGCACACTTCCTCAAAACTTTGCTTATCACTAATCCCAAAACCAATGATATTTGGATTTTTCAAATCCATTTGTTTTATGCGACTTAAATACGACATCTGTTCTTCAGAAATTGCTTTTGATTTACCCGTAGTAGAAGCCGATGAAACGATGTAATTGAATCCTGTTGAACATTTATCTAAATAAATAATTCGCTCTTCAGGGGTTTGCGGCGTAATGAGAAGTATGTTTTTCAGGCCATACTTTTCAAAAATAGTTGCATATTTTTCATTCAAATCATGAAGGGGTAAATCTGGTATGATCAGTCCATCAATTCCCATTTTATAGCATTTATTGCAAAATTCCTCCATCCCATACTGATAGATAGGATTCAAATAACTCATAAGAATCAATGGGGTGTCAATAAGACCTTTAATCTGGTCCAACTGTTCAAAGAGCAGTTCGACTGTCATCCCATTCTTCAATGCTGCCTGGCTACTATTTTGAATCGTTGGGCCATCAGCAATCGGATCTGAAAAAGGAATCCCGATTTCAATCATATCAACTCCACATTTCTGGAGATTAGTAATAATTGATTGAGTATCATTTATTCCAGGGTATCCCGCTGTAAAATAGATGGACAATACTTCCCTATCCCTGTTTTCAAAAAGTTTATCTATTCTATTTGAAGCTGCCATGCTTATTTGGAAATAAAATCAGAATATGCCTGAAGGTCTTTATCTCCACGACCAGATAAATTAAGGACTACAATATCATCGGTATTGAAGTTTAATTTGCTCAGTGCTGCCAATGCATGTGCTGACTCCAATGCCGGAAGAATCCCTTCTATTCGTGTGAGGTTTAACCCTGCGGTTAGCGCTTCATCATCGGTAACATTTATAAACGAGGCACGCTCGGATTTTCCCAACCAGGCATGTAATGGTCCAATACCAGGATAATCCAACCCTGCTGAAATGGAGTAAGGTTCAGTTACCTGCCCATCAGACGTTTGCATTAAAATTGATTTGCTACCATGCAAAATCCCTTCACTACCAAGAGCCATCGTTGCTGCAGATTCACCGGTATTCACCCCAAGTCCGGCGGCTTCAACGGCCACCAGCTTTACAGACTCATCCTCAAGGTAATGGTAGAATGCGCCAGCGGCATTGCTTCCACCACCAACACAGGCAATTACATAATCCGGATTTGATCTTCCTTCCTGCTCTTTTAATTGAGCCATTATTTCCTCGCTGATTACTGACTGGAATTTTGCCACCATATCAGGATATGGGTGTGGCCCTACAACAGACCCAATGATATAATGGGTGTCTTCCGGATTATTTATCCAGTGACGCATTGCTTCGTTCGTGGCATCTTTTAGAGTTTTATTTCCAGATAAAGCAGGTATTACCTCAGCACCTAACATTTTCATTCTTTCAACATTAGGCTTTTGTCGTTCAATGTCCAGCTCTCCCATATACACCGTACATTCCATGCCTGCAAAAGCACAAACGGTTGCTGTAGCAACACCGTGTTGGCCGGCACCTGTTTCAGCTACAATTCTTTTCTTTCCCAATTCACGGGCAACCAATATCTGCCCAATCGTATTATTAATTTTATGTGCACCAGTATGTGTCAGATCTTCTCGTTTCAAATAAACCTTTGCTCCAACTTGTTTAGAAATATTCCCGGCCAAATAAAGTGGTGTTGGCCGGCCAACATAATTCTTTAAAAGTCCCCGAAATTCCTTTTGAAATTTCTCTGATTCAATCAGTTTCAAATAAACTTTGCGTAGTTCTTCTACATTTGGAAAAAGCATCTCCGGTATGTAGGCACCACCATAATGACCATAATATCCACTTTCAGAAACTGTATATTTTCCCATAACTATCCTCGAACTAATTTAAATCCTTGTTCCAATGCATCCACGTCCTTTAACCCTGGTTCAATCTCAAACTTTGAATTAAGATCTACGCCAATCAATTGTTCATATTCAGGAAGAGCTTTCATTTCCTCTAAACCAATCCCCCCACTTATAAAAAATGGAATATCAAGCTGATACGATTTTAATAACCCCCAATCAAATGTAACCCCGTGTCCTCCGTAATTCTTCCCTTTTGTATCAAACAAAAAATAATCAACCACCTGCACGAATGCATCACATTCTTGGATATCGGATTCCATACTTACTGCGATGGCTTTTATAACTTTTAAGCCTTTTGACTTAAGCACTGC
>Ga0114949_10002851_pt1 | contig 10874 bp, 9 predicted proteins | sample N074metaG_FD_83505 | JGI IMG/M metagenome (GOLD analysis project Ga0114949, IMG submission 83505) | Deep subsurface microbial communities from Kermadec Trench to uncover new lineages of life (NeLLi) - N074 metaG | ecosystem: Environmental > Aquatic > Marine > Ocean trench > Sediment | place... | reverse complement strand
TACGGGCAGACGATCCGCCCACCCTTGGGTTTGCAGGGTTTGTCGGTGAGTTCTGCGCCGCGATGGCGACAGAGATTGTAGAAGACCCGAACTTCCCCATCTTTGTCGCGGACGACGATCAGCGACTGGCCCGCAATCTTCACCGGAAAGACATCGCCCGGTTCGGGGACGCTCTGCGCGCAGGTCACACTGACCCACTCGCGCCGAAACAGGCGCTCGGCTTCGAGGTCGAACACGTCTTCGTCCCGGTAGGCAAATCCGGGCAACACCGCGTTTCGCTTGTGTCGATCTGCAATCGTCGACAGTTTCTGGTCCAGCGTTTTCTGATTCTCGAAGCCGCGCTCCATTTCCAAACCTCCTCGCCAGGAGCGCGTTTGATCGCAGCACTCCACCACTAACTTCTAGCGATTTCCACCCTCGTGTACCAGCAGGTGGCCGCTGCAGGAGTGGATACGGCGTGGGCCTTCGGCCTTGGATACGGCAGGATCCCACAGAATCGCCCAGGCCGATTCATCGCAGTTTCGATTCGATGTGGGGCGTCTCTGCTAGAAAATGCCGCGAAGCCGTTTTATTCGATTCGGCGTGGGGCGTCTCGGCGAATCAATGTGGTGAAGCCGCTTTACGCAATGGCTCCCTTGGGAAGGGTGAGTTCCATTCCTGCGGTGTATTTCGAAAACCTTGCCGGTCGGTATGGAAATCCGCGCGCTGCCTCTCGGACGGATTGGATCGAAGCGGCCGGCGCCTTGAGCTCGAGTACGCGTATGCGAGCCCAGGGAATCGATCCGCGCATCTGGGGTGCGAGCGAGCTTCGCTGCGGGATGAAACTCAATTGGTCGTCGACCGTTAGGCGTACGGATCCATCCCGTGTTATCCAGTACTCACGACGGTAACGATTCAGTAAGGTTGGCAGCGCGAGAGCGTCGAAACTGGCGCGCTGTTTGACGGCGAGGTCGTCGCGAAACCGGTATCGCAGCGCCGACCAGCGGTGCTTCTCGAGATTGCCCTCCCATTCCACAGGCGCCACCCACTTGCGGCCCAGTGCGTTGCGACGCCACTTCCATTCGAGTGCGCCGCCATCCGCACCGATGGAATCCCCGTACCAGCGAAGTCTCAGCTTGAGGCGTTGCGCTGCGCCCGACATGCTCGTGTAGAAACACGTGAGATTCGGTGTGTCGAAATAGATGTTGTTGATCCATCGTGTCGGGAAGAGCCGCTCGAATCCCATGGAATGCGTGCGAATCGCCGCAGTGACGCCTGCCGAGGTGCGATTGACGAGCGGAAATTTGATCTCCAGGCGAGCGTCGGTTTCGGGAATCGAAGCCTCGATCTCATCGGCGTGCATAGAGATCCTCGCTGTCGAAAGAACGTGTGGGGAGTCGCCGACCGTCGAGTGTGGCTCGCGACCCGGTTTGAACGAGGAACGAAAAGCTTTGCCCCTGGACTGACAGGTCTTCGACCTCGATTCGAGCGGGGCCGAATTCGGGTTTCTTCGTGTACGCGGCGAGAGCGATCCATACGTCATCGGTCTTGATGTGCGCGGCGGTTACGTCGCTATCGTCTTTGGCGACCAGCGCAAATGCACCGTTGATCGCGGTCAGGCCTTCGACGGTCACGTGGCTGCGCTCGCCGACGCTCACCGCTTTGTCGCGGACTCCGCGGGCGTTCACGTCGCTGAGCGCGATCGCGCTTCCCGAGAGGTCGATACCATCTCCGCCGATGTCTTCGAGATCGATTCCAACGATGGATCCATCCACGAAGTCGCCGTCGAAAGCATCCGATGTGGTGTTTGCGAAGCGCACTTCACTCATCCACACACTGCCGCGCACCACGTTCAGGGCGTCTTCGGTATCGAAATCTTCAAAATGGACGTCATGGGCTCGGAGCGCGGAATCGATGAAGGTCACGCCGCCTGTCTGGATCCACCCAGCGCGTCGCGTGCCGCGGGCCCCAGCCGATGGTGAGACGCCGCGAAAGCGCACGTGGTCGAGTTCGGACCTGCGGCTACTACCGATCACCACGAGCCCTTCCCAGCGGTCTGCGAGCGGGGCGAATTCGATCGGTTGCTCGACACTCCCGATCAACGACACGGGCCCTTCGACCACGATCGCCACCCCTTCATCCATCAGCAGGCGCGCGCCTGGGCGCGCCGCAAACGCGTAGCCGCGAGGAATCCACAGATCACTGCGCAACGAATGCTCGCCGGAAGGTGCCACCACCCAGCGCAGCCCATCCTTCACTTCGATTTCGAAACCGCGCGGCAGCACCGGGGTGGTGAGTGCGTTTTCGCGTTCGATTCTTCCCTCGCGCAGTTCGAGAGAGACCGCCGCCACAGCGAACTCGGAGGCCTCCCGCGGTGTGCTCGCTGCGATCTCGAATCTCGCAGTCTTCCGATCCGATTGCCCTGCGACGCGCATGATGATCGCTGTGGGTGCACGAATTTCGTTGGGCAATGAAAACGCCGCGCTCGGCGGCTTCTGGCCGGGGCGCTGCCCTGGAATCAGGTAGAAGGGGAGCGGTTCGGAGTCGGGCCCGATCGAAATGACGCGACCATCTGCGAGTTCGACTGCCAACCACTGCAATGCGAATCCCGAGCGCGGGCGTATCTCGAGTATCGTGCGGCCTCGCGCATCGCTTCGAGCCCAGACTTTCGCGTCGGCGGGCTCGCTGACCCGTTCGCGTAGCCAACGCGCATTCTTGTGGAGCCAGCCGAAGTGCGCCCAGCGGTCGCTCATCTGTTGAAACGCGGGGTCTTGCATCAGAAACGCGGCGCGCTTTGCGAGATCCGGTGTCAGTTCGTCGAGCAGCGCCTGCACGGAGCTTGCCTCCGAGAGTCGAAGCGCCTCTTCGACGAATCGCTGACTCAGGAGCGGATCCGTCAGAAAGTGGCTCTCGATGTAGGAGGAGAGGCGTTCTTCGAAGTCTGCGTACTCGGCCTCTACGAGCGGGCCGGCAAGGCCATCGAATGCAATGGGCTCGAAACGCCCGCGCAGTGGATCGTAATAGACGCGCGTATTGTTCGAGTGAAGGCCGTGATGCGCGCCCCAGAGCAGCGTGATGGCCAGCCAGCGCGCCGTCCGATCGACATCGAAGACTTCGTGCGCCGCGAGTTCGCCGCTCCTGAAGGCTTCGAAACGCTCCAGGGCGAGATCGCGTTGGAGCGAGAGTTCGGCGTCTTCTGCAATTCGGCCTTCCCCGATGATTTCGATTGGCGCATCTTGCCAACCCGTGCGAAGAACAGCGTCCTCGCCGAGCGCTGCGCGTTTCTGTATGCCGCCCGCGAAGTAGTCGGCCTCTGAGAATTTGATGATTACGCCTTCGCGCCTGCGTTGGCGTTCGAGCAGCTCTTTCGAAAAGTGTTCGAGCAGGAGATACGGCCTCTGAGACGCACCGGGCAACGAGGCGCTGACGAACTCATGGCGCGGTGTGAGAATATCTTCGCGCTCGGCGTGGCGCATGTACGCCCATTCCCAGAGGTAGCGGCGAGTCTTCGGATTTTGGAGGTTGAAGGTGCGCATGCCCAACGCACGGCCCTTGCCGCGCAGTGAAACGCGCAGCGAAATGCCATCGTCGACATGGTCGAGTAGATCACCCTTCAGGCGCGCCTTGGCGTCGAAGGCATCTGGGCCGACGCTGACCGTTGCTTTTACCCAGTCGTCTTCAGAATGCGGAATGGCTCCCAACGCGAGTGATCGCTCGACGTGTCGATCGATCTTGGCGCGCTGTTTTCTCCCCATCGCTACATCGATCCGAACGGGGTGAAAACCGTCGGGATCGAGCGCCCTCGTCCAGGCTTCGCCCAACTCCAGCCATCCCCTTCGCAGCCGTTCGAGTTCGGGAGAGCCGATCCAGATGATCTGACCCGCCAATAGCGCGATGGTGAGAAGCGCAAGTCCGGCAGCCAGCTGAGCGGTTCGATCTCGCGGAGCGACGAGACGCATCGCCTAGACGCCCGGTACGTGGTCCTGATCGAGGAACGTTACGCGTGCCGTTGGCCAGTTGGATCGGATCTCATCGCTTACGGCTTCGATGGAAGCGCCGCTACCCGCCGCGCAGCTCACCGAGAACGAGGCCATGACCGCATCTCCCTGGGTGTCGAAGCGGCGAAGATTCACACCCACAAAATTGGCCCGCAGCAGCTCCGAAAGGCGTGCAAGGATTGACTCGGGTGGCGCCCCTCCAGCGAGTTCAATTTCGAGATAGAGGGCCTGTCGCGCGCCTTCGCCACGCTTCCACGACACTGCCGTGAGGATCGCGAGAATCAAGCAAATCGATGCCACCGTAGCAACGCTCTGTTCCGCGCCGAGCCCCAGGCCGATCGCGATTGCGATGAAGAGGTACACGAGCTCCTCAGGGTCCTTGATCGGCGTTCGGAAACGCACGATCGAGAGTGCGCCAACGAGTCCGAGAGACAGCGCGAGAGAAGACTTGACGATTGTAATGATGAGCGTCACTGCGAGGATGATCGGAATGAAGTTGCGCGCAAAGAGTTCACGATTCGCAAGCGATCCCGAGAAGCGCACGTATTGTGCGCGCAGCATGCCGCCGAGCGCGGCACCCAACAACAGATTCAAGAGCAAGCTGGGGATCGCGAGGTTGTTCGCTTCCGCAGGGAGGCTGAGCAACTGAGCGAGCTGATCCATTGATTCCCTCCAAGCGTGAAGGCCCGCATCGGGCTCCAGGACCCCACTCATCGGCCTCAGCACGCGGAAACTAAAGTGCAGCTTCCATTGAAAGAACCCAGAGTTCGGCACGTTTCCGGTGGGAGCTGGGCTCCGGGCCTCAAGCTGTATCCGCTACGGCCCGATTCAATCGAGGTGATGCGAATCGGCCGTCAGCGATGCTTCTCGGGAGGCCTGGTTCTCGTCTCATCCCTCGTCATGGTGCTGGGCTCCCTCGCGACGGCCCGGGCTGGTGAGGTCTGTGAAGTCCCCCATGGCGGCCCCGTCTCGCTCATCATTTTGGCGTCGGGCTCCAAGGTTCAGCAGTACGCGCGCGCCACGAAGGGGACGGTGGTTCGGCGGGATGCGAAGACGGTTGTCTTCCTCGACGGCCGGGTCATCACGTCCGACGTCGAGGCCGCCGGTCGTCACCTGAACGCCCTGGGTTGGGGTGGCCGACAAATAAAGGTCATGGCCTCGTTTCCGGCCCAGCGCGCTCGCCCGCGCCGTGGCTGAGGCTAGGCGGCGCGCCCGTGAGGCGCGCAAGAATCGCAGGTCGCCCGTTGCTACCGACTCGTCGGCGGAAGCACCGCCGGTGCTAGAGCGTTGGGGTCAGTAGCCGATCGAGGCCCTGCGGATCGTACCCGATCAGGATTTTGCCGCTGACATCCACCACGGGGACTCCTCGCTGGCCGGTCTTCTCGACGAGTTCTGCGAGGATGGCGGGGTTCTCGACATCGAGCATTTCGTAGGAAACGCCGCGCTGATCGAGATCGGCGCGAGTCTTTCTGCAGTAACCACACCATTGTGCGTAATAAAGAAGTACTGCCGATGTGCGAGAGCCGCGCGGGCTGGCGAAAGCAAGAACTCCTCCAGCGGCGCCCGCACCGCTGAACCCGCGCATGCGCCGCGCATCGTCCGGAGATACAGGCGGCGGCCCGTCCAATTCGACGAAGCCGACGCGGCCCCGCCAAGCGGATGGCACTTGGTCGAGCTTCTCCACGAAACGCACCGCACCGCGTTCATCGGTGAATTGGTAGTAGAGGCGCTTCGCGGAATCTGGTCCGAGCGATGCGATTCCGAGCGAGGCGCGATCCGAATCCCGCTCGGAAGCGCTGCCCGCGGTGGCTTCGAGCGCCGCGGATAGCTCGCCTGGCAGGCCGCTCTTCATGCCGGCCTGCACCGATTCGAATAGCGCCCCGTGTGCGCCGAGCATTGCGCGGGCGTCTGAGAGATCGCTGCGGAAGCCGGCCGCTGCGCAGATTGCGAGCAGGAGTGCGATACCGAGGCCAACCTGGTTCGGGCGAACCAGGCCGTCGTGGAACGCGATGTAGAGATAGAAGGGCAGGCCGAAAAGCGGAATCAGGCACGCCAAACCGACCCAGCCAGAGAGTTCTCGGTTTTCGGCGAGCCGCCACATCATCCGCCCGAAGAAAATGAGGGAGCCCAGAACCAAGAGCACATTCGAAAGTGCTGCAGGCCCCTCGAAGCCCTTCGAAGATGCCACGGCACCGAAGGCGGTCACCGCGATCAGGAGGACGATCCAGGTCAGCAGCGCAGTCCAGGTGCTACCCGCAGCGCGAACGAACGGGTGCATCTGGACAAAGGGCACCCAGGCCATCCAAGCCGGTGCGGCATCCGTCTTGTCCGAGATCGCCTGCAACGTGTAGGCCACGAGTGAGGTCAGAACGAAGTAGATGCGCCCCAACCGAGTACGAGCGCGAGTTCGAACCGATCGAGAAGGCCGCTCACCAACTCCAGCATCGGCACCTCCGGGCCTGTCTATCGGAAGGTCGGTGCGCGAGCCTTGAGGGGAGTTGGATTCGTTGCTCTGCTTTCCGCTTCGATCGCTCGCTCCTCGCGGCCTGGTGTGATCACGCGGCCATCGACGACGATCGCCGACTTTTCGGAGCGGGGTGTTTACGGCGTGGGTGTCGTGCAGGGGCGGATGAGCACGAGCGCGAGTGTTCTTCCGCGCGTCGCGAAGCGGGTCATCGTGCAGTCGGCTGGGATCGAAAGGCCCGAGTGGTCTTGCAGGTAGCTGTCGAAGCGGCGCGATTCCGTCCCCTCGCTCATGGCGTCGAGTTCGGTCCACCACCTCTCGTGATCCGCGGTTGGAACGAAGCCCATCGCTTGAACACCGAGCAGTGCGTCTCGGTCGACGCCGAGCAGTGCGCCCGCGGCGGGGTTGGCATCGACGATCTCGCCGGTGTCGGTGTCGAGTGCGAGAAAGGCGTCAGCGATCCGGTCGATCGCCGCGATGACGACCCTTCGGTTGCTGCGCGGGGCGCCCCGTGACCGGCGATTGCCCTGGGTGTTTCGAAGTGAGCCACGAAAGTGAGCGATCAGTGGCGCGAGCGCGTTTCGAATGGTCTCGGCTTCGTCGCCCGCGACTTCCTCGGCCGCGTTCGACCACGCGGTGAGTAGGGCGTTGACCCGCCGCTCATGGGCGCGGATTCCTTCCAGTGCGGGTTCCGGCGCCGTTCCGCGTTTCAGTGAAGAGGCTGCAAAAGAGCGAAAGCGGCGCAATACCTCTGCCTCGGCCGCCGCGGGGTCTGGCGCGGCGGGTCCCAAACGGGAAGTCATCACGGCTTCGATCTGAACGCGCTTCGAGACCAGCCAGGTCGCAATCTGCGGATTACCGGACACACACGCAGTGTAGCCTGCATGGTTTGCGTGCCCACACCGATTTTGAAATTTCAGCGGCGTGATTGGGCGATGTCGCTGCGAGGGCGCTGTCTACCCGCTAAACTGGGCGCTCGATGGAAGAGAGTGACACGCGTCGGTTCGATCTCTTCGCGCCGACACCACTGCACGAAATGCTCAGTGATACGCTGCGCGAGTTCGTCAGTCGCGAAGTAGAACCGCAGGCGGCAGCACACGATCGCACCGAGAGTTTCAACCTCGCGCTGTTCCGGCGCGCGGGTGAGATGGGATTTCTCGGCATCACGATCGGAGAGACGTACGGTGGCTCCGATCTTGGAGCCACCGCGGCTGTCCAGGTCTACGAGGCAATTTCGACTTCCGATCCGGGCTTTGCGCTGTCGGTACTCACCCACTCGGTTCTATTCGCACAGAATATCCAAATCAACGGAGACGAAGCGCTAAAACGCCGCGTCCTGCCGCTTGCGGTTTCAGGTGAGTGGATTGGTGGCCTGTGCATGACGGAGCCCGAGGTCGGCACCGATGTGCTCGCGATGCGAACCCGTGCTCGCCGCGATGGGGACGCGTACGTGATCGACGGGATCAAGATGTTCATCACCAATGGCGGAGTCGACGACAAAACGCTCGGTGACGCCTTCGTGGTCTACGCGACCACCGGCGAGGGCAGTATCTCCTCTTTCGTCGTCGAGCGCGGGATGGACGGTTTCCGCCTCGGTCAAAAATGCCGGGATAAGCTCGGCATGCGCGCATCCTACACGTCGGAGCTGATTTTCGACTCTGTACGCGTTCCGGTCGCGAATCGCCTCGGAGACGAAGGCGCCGGAAAGCTCGCGATGATGCGCAACCTGGAAATTGAACGGCTCACGCTCGCCGCGATGTCGGTCGGAATTGCGAAGCGCTGCGTCGAGGTGATGGTTCGGTACGCGAACGAACGCAAGACCTTCGGTGTTCCGATCCGACAGCACGGTCAGATCCAACGCTACATCGCGGAAAGCTTTTCGGAATATCGCGCCGCGCGGACGGTCGTTTACGAAACCGCCCGTCACATCGACCTCGAGGCGATGGGCCAACGCGTCGGTGCGGACGCTGCCAAGCTATTCGCGTCTCAGGTCGCCAAGCGGGCCGCAGATGCTGCCATTCAAGTGCTCGGTGGCAATGGTTATATGGGCGAATTCGTCGTCGAACGGCTGTGGCGAGATTCGAAGTTGTTGGAGATTGGCGGCGGCACGCTGGAAGCCCACCACAAGAACCTCGCGAGCGATCTCTGCCGCGATCCGTCGCAGATCTGAGGCCGCACTCTCGCCTGGGGCGAATTTGAAGGTCTGATGTTGTTTCTTTGAGGGTGCTTCGGGCCGGCGCCGGCTACTCGTTGGTTTCGGTTCCGAGGCTTAGCTTCAGCTCCGCCCATTTCGCGTAAGCGGCACTGGCTTCTTCTGAAAAACCCAGGTTTTCCGCAGACAGGGCGAGTCCGGAGATTGCTCGGACGTCAGTCGGCGCGAGCGCCGCAGCGCGGCGGTAGGCGACGTAGGCGTCTGCGGTGTTCTCTCGATCGCGTTCGATTTCCGCGAGATTGATCCAGAGCGCGCCGTCGCGCGGTGCGAGCTGGATGGCAGCTTCGAGGTGTTCGATGGCGCGATCTGAGCGATCCGCCTCGACGTAGATTTGTGCCGCCTGGCGCCGTAGCGCGAGGTCCCGGGGGCGCACGCGAATTGCGAGCTCGATTTCACGAGAGGCTTCCTGGAGGCGGCCCGCTGACTGGTAGGCGGCCGCGATATCGCCGGGTGCGGGCGGACCCGAGGTCCCCGAGCAGGCGAACAAACAGCACAGGCCGATGATTGAAATCGCGAAACGCTGCATTCGGTAGCCCCCTCCGGTATTTATCGGAAGACCCCCCCCGAGCCCTGACCCCTTTCTGCCGCCCGCGGGGCGGGGCGTTCAGGGGTTCGCGTCGAGTCGCTCGATGACGGCTCGGACGATCATCGGCCACGCGATCGTGGCGTCGGCGAAGACCTCCGCGAAGCGGCCGCCCTCGGATTCGGGCACGAACTTACCCCACGAAACACCCTCGCTGTACGCGCAACCCGAAAGTCCTCCCCAGTGCTCGGGCTCGGGGCAGATTCGGACCGCGTAGCGGTAGCGACGCACAGGGTCCGAGTTTCCGAGCCGCGAGCGCAGGATCTCCAGATAGGGCCCGACCTGCTGCGCCCAGTTGCGGGGCACACCGCCGCCGATCGTGAAGATGCCCATCGTGTCGTGCTCGCGGACGCGGTTCGCGAATTCGTCGAGATCGAGAAAGGGATCGAATTGGAAGGTGCTCTCGCCCTTGTCTGCGCGCAGGTGGTTGTGGATGCTCATGTCGAGGCCGAGCTCAGAATCCGTGAACGCAGGAACGAAGATCGGGACATTGTGTTCGACCGCACTCTTGAGAATTCCGCGGCCCGGACTGTGTTTCTGTAGATCGCGGCCAAGGAGTTCGCAGACCATGCGACTCGAAAGTATCGTTCCCTCGGGTACCTCGGCCAGGGCGCGTTGTAGGATCTGCTCGACGTCGTCGAGGTTCTTTTCGAGTTCGATCGTATCGTAGACGCGGTTGTATCCGCGCTGGTAGAGTTCTTCGTCCTGCATGCCGGTGCGATGCTGGAAGTGCAGCAGGCCCGCACCTTCGGTCAGGCCGTGAGTCATCAAGGCGCCGGTCGCGACGATCGCTTGCACCCAACCCCGTTCGATCATTTCGCAGAGCAGGAGCCCCTGTTTTGCGACGGTCATTGCACCGGATACCGTGACGACCCGGAAGCAATCGCGGTCGCGGATCATCTCCTCGAGCACGTCTGCGGCTTCCCCGAGGCGGCGGCCTCCGAACGCGGTCTTGGACATCGCGCGCACGAGGGCGTCGACACTGGTGGTCTGGTTGGCGTCGAGGGGCGCGAGGGGTATCAGCCCGTCATCGTGACCGGTTCCGTATTTGCTTTCGTCGCGAGGGCCAGGCATTGAGCAACTCCACCGGAATCAATTGGAGATTGGGATTTGCACGCTAGCAGAGTGTCGCCAGTTCGTCGGGTGAAACTGCGGGCAGCGAGCACTCGACACCGCGACAAACGTAGGCCGCGGGTCGGCCGTCCATCAGCCGCCGACCCGTGATCCAATGAGGGTCGACACCGATGGGCGATTCGCTGGGTTTGTCGCTGGACTCGGGACCGGCAGTGGACTCGGGTCGAATGACGAGCACGGCATCTTCTGGGCGGAGGGAAGCGCGCGCTTGCGCGGCCAGCGTCCGGGTCGCCGAGCTTTCCGAATCTCCAACGATCACCGCTACAGAGAGGCCGCGTTCGGCGATGAGCGCAGCGCGGGCCATGGTGGGCAGCATTTGGGGCGAGCGTTCCAAGCGCGATGCGTAGGTCTCGAGCACGCGCTCGGCGAGGCTTTGCAGATCGCTACGGCCCGCAATCGAGCCCGCGCGAAGCAGGCCGATTACGGCCAGGCCCGCCGAATGGGGCGTCGCTCCGTCGTGATCCGATCGGGGTCGAACCACCAGCGGCTCGCCGTCGCTCGGGG
>Ga0114949_10002846_pt1 | contig 10881 bp, 5 predicted proteins | sample N074metaG_FD_83505 | JGI IMG/M metagenome (GOLD analysis project Ga0114949, IMG submission 83505) | Deep subsurface microbial communities from Kermadec Trench to uncover new lineages of life (NeLLi) - N074 metaG | ecosystem: Environmental > Aquatic > Marine > Ocean trench > Sediment | place... | reverse complement strand
CGGGGCGTGGTTGATTTAGTATTTGATGACAATGTACTTCTGAATCCAGTACGTCCAGCGATCGACCAAGCAATTGCAAGCATTGACCGTGAAGTTGCCCTACTTGGTCCACTTAGTGGTGGTACGGGCAACCAAGTGATTCCAACTCGGTTTGCTTTGCCCGGCCCCCCGCCTACCGGAGGTATTTCTGATACCCAAATTTCGGCGCTCATCTCCAGGCTGAACAGTTTGCGTACCGAGATTACGCAATATCGAACACACTCTGATCGGGTTAGTGGTTTTACTCTACCTGTTGGAACTAACCCACCATCGTTTCCAGGATTACTTGGCGTTGCAGTTGGATTCAATGTCATCAAGAACAGTCTTGAGCCAGAAGGATCACCCGAACAAGATTTCTTTTCACCAATCTTTGAGACTCTACTTGGCTCTGCTGAGTTATTAGTCAACCAAGCATTCTCCGCAACGTTTCGTACTTTTGAACGACTCTTTGGAGGATCAGATGGCGATACTACACTTACGCTGAGCGGTATAACGGGTAACTTTCTTCCTGGTGAAATTGTTGATAACTTGACTACGGTTACAACTGCTCTGGTAACTTCATGGAAGCCAACAAAGAATACGTTAACAATCAGTCAAACGGATGCTGGTGATTTCAATACGACAGATAGTATACAAGGTCAGACATCAGGAGCAACTGCTACGGTCGCTACTGTAACCTTGCCAGTGTTTGATAGAAGTAATCCCACAGCAACACCAAAATCCACCTATACTTCTATTATATCAGCGGTAAACGCTCTTATCGGACCCCTGAATTCCCTACCTAATATAGACGACAGCAATTACTTCGATGCTCTGGATTTCATTACGAAGTTTGGTATGGCACAGACGATTTCGAGTCTGGCGAAAGAAGATTTGTATGCTCGTTTCTTATTCAATACTGTCAATGGTACTGAAGAATTGAAGCAGGAGATCACGGATCTCCTGAACGAAGAGGATGAAGTTTCATTCGAATCGAGTATTTCTCTGATTGGTCCGGAAGGTGAGTTGATACCGTAATGATTACAACAACATTAATATTAGCTGCTATCACGTCGAACGCTTGGTTGAACATCGGCATGACCGTAGGAACAGTCTTGGGAGGAATCTCAATAGGCTACCTTATCAAGAAACTCAAGACGTGGGTTGCTAAAAGAAAAGATGCCGAGACCCGGGAAGAACAACTAGGGGAAGACTCCACAACGTTGCTGACGAACGGAAAGAACCATCAAGAAATCAATGAAGTTTTGAATGAACTTCGCAACGTACTCAGTGCGGAGCGGGCCCAGATTGGTCAATTTCATAATGGTGGGGATTACTTAGATGGTAGTCCCGTTAAACGATTCTCAGTCTCCTACGAATCTTTTCAATCAGGTTCTCAACCGATGGCTCCACAGATGCAGGGAGTCTTGCTGTCTCTATTCTGGGATGTGGTTCCAGTCTTGCGTGACAACAGAGCTGTTGGTCGCTTGGTGGCCGAGCAGCCAGAAGGTTACTTCCGATCGTTATTCGAAAACAGTACGGTCTATGCCTTCGCAGCCCTACCACTACGAAAGTGGCACGCCAAAAGCAAGAAATCCCAGATCATCGGTTATGTGCTGGTCGAATGGGGAACCCAGGAAGACTACGAAGCTCAGAGCGAGACACATATTCGATCTCAGCTACGCAGCACACGCACAGTTGTTGAATCGCAATTGACTCACTAAAGAATAGAATAAGCCATATACATAATTGGTATGGAGTTACCTTGAGGGGACTGACGTGGCTATCAACAATCCTGACGACATCAATGACCTATTGGGACTATTCGAGTCTGATGCAGGCATCACGACTCAGAATAACATCGGTGTAGGTGGAGGGCCACTGGACGTAAATCTGTGGGTCAACCAAAAGCTGCTGGCCCCGCCACAAAATTTAATTCAGTCCACAGACACTACTATGCCAGCGTTTCTGTCAACGGCGACGCCAAATATCTCACCTGCGGTCAGTTTCGACGGGGTGGACGACTTACTCAAAACACTCACTGGTAACTTCTTTTTCCTGGCGTCTCACACGGTTGCTATGGTGGTCAAGTTTCCACCTACCCTACCATTGATAGACCCGGTAACACTTGTTCATGTAACTGGTTTTGGTCAGGGAGGTGAAGTCCTACGAATCATGCCAAGTGGTGATCTACAAATACAGAACCAATTGGGAACATCGGTTCCCGTGACCGTTGCGGTGAACAGTGGTTGGCAATTGGATACATGGTCCGTTGTGGTGTGGACTGTCGATGCCACCGGCACACCTTTCTTCGATCTGCGTATCGACCAGATTCCCTTGAACTCCGGGTTTTCAGCATTGATTGATAGTCCAAATGGTCTATCGGTGGCATCATTCGAGGATGGCACTGAATCAGCAGATATTGAAGTCGCTTCGGTCGTAGTGTACAAACGTAAATTGAGTGGTATCGAGATTGTTGATCTAGAGAATTTCTTGATTGACAAATATTTTGTAGTCGCTCCTCCTCCACCGCCGCCACCACCACCAGTTCTCCCAACTCTACCACCCCGTTCGGGTATAGGGTTCAAAGCAAAGACGCCGCGTTTTTCTGACCTGGATTTAGATTTTGTCGCTAATCCTATTACAGGCGATCTGTCTCGCAAACTAGATGAAGAAGCGGTCAAACGTGCTTTGAGAAATCTAATTCAATTGAATCGTTATGATAAACCATTTCATCCTGAAATAGATCCTGGTGTAACCAGTTTATTATTCGAACTTATCAACCCTGCTACCGCAGTTCTTTTGCAAAGACGTATTGTTGAAATCGTGAATCATTATGAACCAAGAGTAGAATTATTGGCGGTCAATGTAGAGGACCAGCATGAAGAAAATCTTTACAATGTCAGTATTGAATTTCGTGTCGTCAACGAAGATAACAGTATTGTGGTCAACTTTTCACTTACGAGATTGAGATAATGGCAAACGGAAACCAAAAGAATATTCCTATAACTGATCTTGACTTTGATTCGATCAAAGCAAACCTAACTGAATTTCTCAAGGACCAAGATCAGTTCAAAGACCTAAACTTCGAAGGTGCTGGAATCAACATCATGTTGGATCTTCTAGCAGCGAACACACACTATCATTCGTTCTACATCAACATGGTAGCAAACGAAATGTTTATTGATAGTGCTGTGACTAGAGATGCTATCGTTTCGTTGGCTAAACATCTAGGATATACACCGCGTTCGGTGATCTCGGCAACTGCTCGCGTGAAAGTAGTTTCGGCAACTGATCCTTTTCCCAGTCAGACAAATAAGTTTCTAGCACCAGATACAGTCTTTCAAACTACTATCAATGGAACAACTTTCAACTTCGTCAATCTTGCTCCTGCTGAGTTTATAGAAGATACTACGACGGGTGAATTCATTATCGAAGAAGTTTTCATTCGAGAAGGATCACACCTTGACTCAGCATTTGTGGTTGATGTTCTAAATCCTGATCAGAAATTTATCATTTCTGATCCTGCGATTGATACGACTACTTTGATAGTTCGCGTTCAACGTTCGATTACAGACGTGACAGGTGCAGACGAACCTTGGCAATTGATTGAAGATTTGATCGAAGTCGATGGCGACGATGCTGCATATCAACTACAAGAAGTTGAGGGTGGTTTCTACGAGTTAATCTTTGGTGATGGTATTGTCGGTCGGGCATTAGAAAATGGCAACGTAGTCGTCGTGGACTGGTTGTCAGGAAATGCTGAGGCACCCAATGGCGCAGGCATCAACGATTCGCCACAAGGTCGTGCATTTACAGTCGCAGGCAATTTCGATGTTGTTGTACTAGATGCTGCTGCTGGTGGTTCGGTACGCGAACCGATCGAATCTATTAGATTCTTTGCCCCCTTGAATTTTCAAGCACAAGAGAGAGCAGTTACATCCGACGACTATGCGACTATCGTGGCCCGTGACTTCCCTGATATTGAGTCCATCTTTGTCTTTGGTGGTGAAGATATCGACCCTCCCCAGTTTGGTAAAGTGTTTATCTCTTTGAAACCGGTAATTGGTGTGACGATCAGCGATGCTGAGAAGCTAACCATCGCTAACACTATTTTGAAACGACGCAATGTAGTGAGCATCACCCCAATCGTAATTGATCCAGACTTTACTTTCTTGATTGTGGAAACCGATGTGAAATACAACCCACGGGCCACACGTCTATCTCCTACGAGTATGGAAGAATTGGTGAATCAAATCATTCGAGACTTCGGTGATAATGAGTTAGAGAAGTTTGATCGAAATTTTCGTTATTCAAATCTAGTTTGTGTAATTGATGACGGCGAATCATCCATATTGAATAACTCTACTACTATCAAGATGCAAAAACGGTTTGAACCATCTCTTGGAAGACCGGTAACATATATTCTTGAATACAATAATCCAATCTTTCACCCTGAAGATGGATTCCAGTCCGTCCTATCGAGTACATCTTTCGGTTTCTTCGACCCCGAAGTAGGTCAAATCGTAGAGGCTTTCTTAGACGATGATGGAAATGGACTCATTCGAACATTCAAACGAGTTGATCTTGAAAAGCGAATCATTAACGAATGTCAAGGCACCATCAATTATGAAACCGGTCAGGTCGAGATAGTCAATTTTCAACCCGAAACTCTACCGGGAGGTATCAACATCTCAGTAACGGTTCAGCCTGCTAATTTAGATATCAATGTGCAGTTCAATCAAATTCTATCTATCGACCCCGATGATGCTGCTGCGGTGAGTATTACTATCACACCAGACGAGGGACTATAAGTTGCCACATAATCGTTTCGTAACCCGTGATACGCTATCTTCTCAGGTGCCAGAGCAGTTACCTGAGTTTGTACGCTTTGACCACCCAACATTTGTTGCGTTTTTAGAAGCATACTATGAGTGGATGGAAACACAAGACCAGGCACTAAACATCTCGTTCGGTCTGCGTGATCTTTCTGATGTCGATGATACGCTGGAGGAGTTTGTCGAGGACTTCAAACAAACGTATATGCTAAACTTTCCGAAAGAATTAGCAATTGATACGGAGACAGGACAGGCACTTGACCAACGACGAATCATCAAGAATATCAAAGCGTTCTATAAGGCAAAGGGTTCGGAGAAATCTTATAAGTTTTTATTCCGTATCTTGTTTGATACCAACGTAGAGTTCTTCTTTCCAAAGGTTGATATCTTGCGTGCGTCTGATGGTAAGTTTATCATCGAACGGTTTATGCGTGTTACCACATCAAATGGATCAGAAACTTTTGAAGCTGTTGGTAAAAAGATTCAACAGAGAGATAGAGTTACCGGTGATATCACCGCATCGGCTGTCGTTACCAGAGCAATTCAATTTCAAGCTGGTCTATATGAAGTAACCGAGTTTGTTTTGACTGAAATCTTTGGTACGTTTAACCCACCGCAGCGTGTTGAATTTGAGCTAGAATTTGACGATGGTACAACAAAGAAAATTGAAGAAAATATCTTTACGCTGATAACTGGTTTCAATGTGACCAACGGAGGAACTGGTTTTCTTGAAGGTGAAGTAGTGCGGCTTATCAATGCTCCAGGAGATGTGGGCATCGGTGCTTTGGGTGTTGTTGATAGAGTAGATGGCGCAACGGGGGCGATCTTGCGTATCTCTGTGCGTGATCCCGGAACAAATTATCTCATTCCTCCGATTCCTGATTTCAGCGAATCAGCGAATGGAACGGGAGCAACGGCTGATGTTCTGCTCGACTCGATTTTCACCGCTGACGGTTTCTTTGGAAACAATGATGGCAAACTTAGTTCGAATAAAGTCATTCAAGACAGCTTCTTCTATCAAGACTATTCTTATGTTCTCAAGACTGAAGTGACCATCGACAACTGGTTGGGTACAGTCAAGAAAGTTATTCACCCTGCGGGTTTGAAAGTGTTCGGTCAAGTAACAATCTTTAGATGTGTCGAGAGTGAAGCTCCTCATCAAACTCGTTTTCAGGCGTTTGAGATTCCTCTCATCGGACATTATACACCATACACCTGGCTTACTACTGAGGATCTGCGAGCGGCAACAGTTGCGAATTTGGATTTGTACCCTAATGGGTTTGACCCCAATGCGTTGCAAGGTACGAACCCGCTCACCGCAACTGTGGCCGAAGATGGTACAGACGGTCCGCATATCCCAAATAATAACCCGGTTGCACCTGGAGACTTTACTGATTTTCCTGATCTGAAATCAAGACCCACACTCGCTTTTGGCTCAGGTAGCGGTCCATTCTGGTTTACGATTACTAGTATAACTGGTACATTTCAGATAGGTGAGCAGATCAATGGTTCCTTTGCCGCAGCTAACGCAATAGTATATGCAATTGATACAACAGGCACAAAGATCGGTGTAGTAATGACTGATGGTGAGTTTGCCGTGGGCGAAACAATCACACAAGTTAGTGGCCCTGCGGCGTCTGCAACTCTCGGTGTGTTACTCAACCAGCCCGTGCCAAAGTGGGGATTTCCGTTTAGACCGAAATCAGATCCTATCTTTATCATATACCATCACCCGAATCGTCGTGGTATGATTGAGATTCCAGGGCCCAATGACCCGCACCCCAATCCGAATATGCGAATTATAGATCGCACGATGCTTAGTGGAGTGTTTGTTGCTGGTGAAAGTCTAATTGGTGATCTGACACGAATCACCGACCTAACTCCATATGTTTCGGGTCAAGACTTTATTTTAGGTGAACTTGTAACGGGACAGACATCCGGCGCTACAGGTATTGTGCTGGAATGGAATCCAGTTACGGCTCCAGCTTTGGGTAGCGAGTTGGTCTTGGGACAAATCACCGGTACATTTTCAGATGGCGAAGATGTCGAAGGAAATACTTCGACGGTAGAAATCACGGTTGACGAGATTACTCAGGATTTACGAGAGGGTATTATCGACGCTGACGAGCTACCAAATGTAGGAGAAAGTCAGATCATTATGTTCAGCAGCGGTGAGTTCTCACCTGGAGAGAACATGACTGGTCAGACATCAGGTGCGGTAGCCAGGGTCGATTCACTTAGCAACTTGATCTATCTGAATGGAATGCCGTGGAGAGATATCAATATTCGGGACTTCGTTCGAAACATGCCTGTGGGTCTAGAAGTCCTATGTCTGCCGCGAGGCGACCAAGAAATCCTTAGCGATGCAGGATATCCCAACGAAGATATCGGTGGTTTGGATGGCACCGGTCCGACGGACTAAATAACTCTGTACTAGAGAGAAGGTAACATGGCTCGATGTGAACCATTTAGATGTAATTTCAGACGCTACTTGGCTGAACGTTTCAAGGAGTTGTTCGATCTCGATTCGAACGACCACTTCTATCTGTTTCTGTCGCGTGTGACCTCATGGGAACGTGACCCTACCGCTCTTGGTGCTGACGATGACAATCCCCCGTTCAACATCGACTCAGTAAAGTCCGATATCGAAGCATGGCAGCAAGCATTTGGATTCAAACGAATTGGGTTCAATGATGTTTTCTTGGTAGTGCCTCGAATTAATTGGGAACCGGGTCGTACCTTTGACCAATATAACGACGATGTAGACCTGTTTGATCGTGAGGATCCAAAGAAATTCTATGTTCTAGTTGACGGTCGAGATGTCTATAAATGCCTGGGTAATAACTTCGGTGGCCTCTCTACTGAGAAACCAACAGGAACATCAACTGAAGCATTCGTTCGACCCAATGACCTATATCGTTGGAAATTCTTATACCGCGTCCCGGAGGATTTGCGTGATTTCTTGACCGCTGATTTCATGCCAGTTGAATTTATCTCAGGCGAAGGACTACTTCCTGACGAGCGACAGCTACAATTCAATGTGCAGCAAGCTGCGATTGCCGGGGCAATCGACTTCGTTGATCTTATTAGCCCAGGAACTATTAGCCCACCAGCGTATCCATTTAGCGTGCCAGCCAGTGCCGTTCACTTCGTTCAACGAAGCGAGAAGGCTATTGAAGATAGTGGTCCAATTGCTAGTTTCCCAGTTCTCGGTGATGTTGAGCTAGATAACGGTAGTGCCAGTGTGGTGAACGGTGCATACAATAATATGGTACTTCGAATCGTTGGTGGTGCAGGTGATGGTGAGGAAAGAATCATCGTCAGTTATGACGGGCCCAACCAAACAGCTACACTCAACGCACCTTTCTCCGCCAACGTACTTGTTGCTGACCCCTATGAAGTCAAGAGTCGAGAGATGAAGGGTGCATCTATTCTGAGTCAAGTCAACGATGTGTTCAACGGTTACGTTGTTACCATCGTTTCTGGTCCTGGAATTGGTCAGCAGCGTGAAGTTGTTGGCTATGATGGTGTGACTCAAATCTTTACTTTAGATGCCGCGTGGGATGCCAATTTGATTGCTGATCTGAACCCGGCTCTATCGAGCTTCTATACGATAACACCCAAGGTTACGATTACGGGTGATGGTCAAGGAGCAACTGCTACCACTATCGTCAATTCTGAAAGTGTTATCACGCAGATCAATGTCGTCAATCGGGGTAGTGGTTACACTCGCGCCGAAGTTGAAGTCTCGCCTTTATTCCCCATAGGATCTCCTGACGCTGCTGAGGCCTCAGCCGAGATTTCACCACCGGGCGGTCACGGTGCGAATGCGGTAAAAGAACTTTGCGCCCGGCGGGCCCTGATCGTGGTTCGCACCGATCAAGATGAATTGGGAGTCTTTGCCGTTGCAAATGATTTCCGAGAGTTTGGTATTGTTCGTAACCCGGTTCTGAACGACGGCACCGAACGTATCGCCGGTGAAGAAATTAAAGCTCGGCTGAGCATTGAAGTCGCAAAGAATGTTGCACCATTACTATTAGGCTCTTTTGATGCGGGTGGAACACAATTTTTGCTTGGCGACGAGAGCGGTGCTGTTGGTCGCATCATTGAATGGACTCCCGATGGTACAGGAAACGCGGGCGTATTAGTGATTGAAGATCCTTCAACGCAAGATTTTGTTTTGCCGGAGGGCACAAACCCCGGTGAACTATTGCACCAGTTTGATGGATCGCCAGCGTTTACATCGACAGATGTTGCGACGATAGTGCGGGTTGAACAGCTTCCCCGCAATACTCCCGAGAGTTATCGTCAGTCATGCCAGATCACCCTTCAATCAGATGGATCTGTAACGAACCAACTAGACGATGACTCGTTCACCCTAGACAGAATTGCACGTGGACAAAGCTCACTTCAATTGACCGACGCTTCTAATTATGTTTTGGGTGAAGATTTTGCCATAGGTGATATAGTGACGGGTCAATCTTCGGGTGCGAGTGCTACGGTTGTTTCATGGATTCCTGCTGCTGTTGGAAACCCAGGATCGGTGCTGTCCCTCAGTAGCGTGGCAGGTACTTTCCTAGATGGTGAGATTGTGCAGGGCCCTGGTCTGACATTTTTCGAGATCATTATTGACATCGGAGGCCAGGAAAATTCCTCAGTACAAGGTATCATCGTTGAGTGGGCCCCTGCCCCTGATGGTGTGACCGGTGTTCTGAGCTTGGTGGATGTTCGTGGAGATTTTGATATCGGCGAGCAGATTGACGAATTCGACCCCGATACTGATACGACCGTAACTAATATTGGAAAAGTTACTGCAAAGACTGACCCGGAACTGGTTAATAATTCCGGAGAACTCTTATACATACAGAATGTAAAGCCCATTCAACGCGACGGCGAACAAGCCGAAGAGTTTAAGATCCTCGTTGAATTCTAAGGAATTGGTGCATGGTATCTACAATTGACTTCAATGTAAGCCCCTACTTCGATGACTTTGATCCGAAGAAGAAATTTCTTCGGCATCTGTTTCGTCCCGGGTTTGCTGTGCAAGCCCGTGAGCTTACACAAATCCAAACTATTCTACAAAATCAGATCGACCGATTTGGTTCTCATATCTTTGAAGATGGCAGCAAGGTCATCGGTGCAAATATTGCGGACCAGAATGTCAAGTTCCTAAGAGTAGAAAAAGACTTTGACTTCGCACCGCAGCCTCAAGGCGTTGTGGATCTTGACCATACTAAGTTCATTGGATTCAACATCTCAAGTGTAGCTGACCCGAATCTAACAGCATTCGTATTTCATGCGATTCCTTCTGTAGATATTGACGATGAATATGTGATTCTCTTTCTTGAGTATACCAGCACAGGTAACGATTTAGAATTTCAATCAACCGACGAATTAGTATCAGCAAACGATCCTGCAAATACAAGAGCTATAGTCAAAGACACGGCTGTTGATCCCGATATCGCGGTAACAGGGGACGCTATCTTAGCATCTATTGATGATGGTATCTTCTTTGTTGATGGATTTTTCGTTCTAAATGACGCACAACGAATCGTTCCGTTTAGACCCGCCGCCCCGGCCGACTCGCCAGTACCTTTGAATGCTCGACTCTTTACAGGTATCAATGCTCGTATTGGTTTTGATATTTCGAAAGATGTCGTAACTTCAGACGATGATAGTTCATTACTCGATCCCTCGTTTGGTTCTCCTAACTTCAATGCACCGGGAGCGGATCGTTTTCGTATTCGTTTGCTTATTGATTTTAAGACATTCGAGTTTAGTGCAAACACACCAGCAGAATTTTCTGATGAACTATTCGTAGAATGGATGCGTGTTCGTCAAGACATCGTTGTGCTACAAGCTGTGCGACCTGATTACTCAGCACTTGAAAATGAACTTGCTGTACGAATTGAAGGGATTCATGGTAGCTTTACCGTAAGAGCTTTCAGTCAAGACATCAGACCTCACTTGAAAAACGATCTGTTTGTTTTAGAAGTCTCGTCGATTACAGGAACTTTCCAAATCG
>Ga0114949_10002844_pt1 | contig 10883 bp, 10 predicted proteins | sample N074metaG_FD_83505 | JGI IMG/M metagenome (GOLD analysis project Ga0114949, IMG submission 83505) | Deep subsurface microbial communities from Kermadec Trench to uncover new lineages of life (NeLLi) - N074 metaG | ecosystem: Environmental > Aquatic > Marine > Ocean trench > Sediment | place... | reverse complement strand
GGAGATCGATGATGTCGCTTCCGGTGGCGGCATCCAGGTTTCCCGTGGGCTCGTCGGCGAAGAGGATTTTCGGCTCGTTGGCAAACGCGCGCGCCAACGCCACGCGCTGCTGTTCGCCGCCTGACAGTTGTGTCGGGTAGTGATCGAGCCGATCGCCGAGTCCGACCCGATCGAGCAGCTCGCGGGCGCGCTTGGTGGCGTCCCGCCCTCCGCCGTTGGCGAGTTCCACCGGTACGAGCACGTTTTCCAACGCGGTCAACGTCGGGATGAGTTGGAACGCTTGAAACACGAATCCGATCGTCGTGGCGCGGATCCGTGCGCGTTGCTCCTCGGTGAGCGAACCCAAATCCGTGCCGTCGATGCTGACCCGGCCCGACGAGGGCGTATCGAGCCCGGCGAGGAGCCCCAATAATGTCGTTTTGCCGCTCCCTGACGGGCCCACGATGGCGACGAACGCCTCTGGCGCTATCTCGATCGAGATTTCAGAGAGCACCGAGAGCGTGCGGTCGCCGCTCGTGTATGTTTGTCCGAGGTTTTCTGCCACGATCATCATGGTTCGGAAGATATACCGGCTCACTCTCTTGTTGGTGCCGCTCGCGTGTACCAATGACGCTCCGCCGCCATCCGGTGGGGCGGTCGCCACGCGCGCATCGACCGCGACCGAGGCATCGTCGGGTCCGGTCGTATTGTTTCTGGGAACGAGCCTCACCGCTGGGCTCGGGGTCGATCCGGACGCGGCGTTCCCGGCACTCATTCAGGACAAGATCGACTCACTCGGATGGGAGTTCGCAGTCGTGAACATGGGAGTCAGTGGCGAAACCTCAGCGGGAGGGGTACGGCGCCTTCCGTGGTTGCTCCGCGAACCGATTGCGGTTCTCGTCCTGGAACTCGGTGCGAACGATGGCCTCCGTGGGTTGGATGTCCGGCAACTCGAGTCCAATCTTGATTCCATCGTCGTGTCGACCCGCCGGGCCTATCCCGACGTCCGTGTGGTGATTGCCGGGATGCAGGCGCCACCGGACCTCGGCAGGCGATATTCGACCGAGTTCCGGCTCGTGTTCGAACGGCTGGCGGCGCGGCACGATGCCGCCTTGATCCCGTTCCTTCTAGAGGACGTGGGGGGCGTGGCCGCGTTGAACCAGGAAGATGGGATCCACCCCACCGCCGATGGGCATGCGGTGATCGCGGAGACGGTGTGGCGCACGGTCGAACCCGTGCTCGGGAGTCTCATGGCGGAGGCTGGGTCCAACTAGGAGTTTGGTAGACTACGGTTGCGCGACCAGTGCCCCAAACAGCGTTGCATCGATGTCGAATAGATCGAGGGCGTTCACGGTCACGGTGCCGTATTTGGCCTGAAGGTGGAGGTGCGGTCCGGTCACCCGCCCGGTGGCGCCGACCAGTCCGATGACGTCTCCGGTAGAGACAACGTCGCCGATCTCGACGTCGATCTCGCTCAGGTGCATGTATACCGTGACCAACCCCTGGCCATGGTCCAGGTAGACGACGTTTCCGGCGTAGTAGAAACTGCCGGTGAGCGCCACCACCCCGGTGTTCACGACCCGCACGGAGTCACCGGGTTCACCGTCGAAGTCCGTCCCCGTATGACGACTCCGCAACTCCCCGTTGAACAGGCGGCCCTTCCCAAAGGGACTGGTGATACGGCCGTCGATCGGACGACGGAACGGACCGCTCCAATACCGCGGCGTGTTGTGAGCGTTCCGATAGACGCGCACCGCCGCCGCAGTCTCGCGGTTGATGCGGGCCCGGAGTGTCGAGTCCGGCGCCGTCGAGAATCTGGGATCTACACTCAGCTTCTCACTGCCGAAGGACCCCGAGTCGATCGGTATCCTCTCGAAGTGGTGGATCGTGCTGTCTTCCGAAACCGCGATCTCGATGGTAATGGGGATGCTCCCCGTGGTGCCGATGGGGATGCCGCCCAGCGACCGGAATGCTCCCGTGACATCGCGTTCGAAATGGAGTGGTTGGCCCGCGAGATGACCGGTGACGACCGGAGAGAAATCTGCGGTAGGTCGGGGTGGCCGGATGACCACTTGGACCAGACCGCCACGGGTGGGGGTTTCGGGGGTCACGAAGATGGACGTCCCCTGCGCGAGTGCGGTGGTTGGTGCCGCACACGCTGCCCCAAGGAACCATCCGGCAGTAACCAGAATCAGTGAGCGCATATGGGTGAAAGATGAAACCGGCTCGTCGAAATGCCTACCCGACCAAACGTCCCGCCCCTCGCACTGTTTGGAGTGATCCGAAACGTCGTTCCCGTTGAGAGAATTCCGAGAGGGCGATGGCAAGATCGGCCCGCCGAAAGTCCGGCCACAGCGTGTTGGTGAAGACGTACTCGGCGTAGGCGGCCTCCCAAAGGAGAAAATCAGAGAGCCGCTGCTCGCCTGCGGTGCGGATGATGAGATCCGGATCGGGCACGCCGCCCGTCAACTCCTGATGAAGGCGCTCGCGCGTCATGTCGGATTCGTCCAACTCTCCCCGTGAAACGGATGCGGCCAATGTGCGCGCGGCGTTCGCTATCGCCCACCGTGCCCCATAATCGATGGCGAGGCGCAAATGCAATTGATTGCCTCGCACCGTGTCTCGTTCGGTCCTCTCGAGTTCCCGGAGGGCCGAGCGCGGAAGACGATCGCGCCGGCCGATGGCAGTGACGCGGACGCCGTTGTCGATGAGTTCAGCCCGTTCGTGCTGACAGTACTCCCGCAGGAGCCAGAAGAGTCGCCCGACTTCTGTGGGCGGTCGCTTCCAGTTGTCGCTGGAGAATGCGAACAGGGTCAACGTAGAGATGCCGAGGTCCGAGGCGCCTTTGACAACGTCTCGAACCGCGTCCACGCCCGCGACGTGACCCCGCCACCGGGGGCGTCCTCGCATACGCGCCCACCGGCCATTGCCGTCCATGATGATGGCGACATGAATTCCGTTCAAGTGCGCTCCAGTGCCTCTCGAGTCTCGGTCAAAATCGTCTCCATCTGCTGGAGGTAAATCACCAGCGATCGACGTCCCTTGACGGTCAACCGGTACATCGTACGCGGCCGACGACCCGCGAACGCCTTGGTCACCTTGATGTACCCGGCCTCTTCCAACTTGCGGGCATGCACGCTCAGGTTGCCGTCCGTGGTTCGGAGCACCTGTTTGAGATCGCCAAAGCTCAGTTCCACTTCCGCAGCCAAGGCCGACACGATCCCGAGCCGCAAGCGTTCGTGGATCAAGCGGTCCAGGGTGTCGGTTGCGACGTTACCCACCATGTCTCCATACCAGGTCCACCCCGACGGCAATATGCAGGCCACCGAACCCCGCTCCGAGGAGGGCCAACCCCAGATCGGGACGGAACAAAGCCACCGCTCCGAGGGCGAGGAAAATGACTCCCATCCACCGCATGGCCCGAACGGAAAAACTGCCCCCCGCGGTAACGCCTGCCCCATACATGGCAAGCCACATGCCGGGTAGCAGCACGGTTGTGCCTTGTTGGGTGAGCGCGAAGGTGAGGAGGGCACCGGCGACCAGCGTCGGCGTCATCACCCAAGCCATCTTGCGGAATGCTCCCGTCCAGAGCGGGACCTGCTGGCTGCGAGCCTTCACCGCCGTTGCCCCAGCGGCGATCACAATCGCTACGAGGGCGGCGGGAATCCAAATCCGGAGGTCGGCCGGCACCGCTAGGCTCCACGCCAGCGTGGCGGCGATCAAGCCGACCACGCCGACGACGATCATTCCCCAGCCGGATACGGCGGTGAAGGTCGAGGCCGACTCCATCATCTGGCGGATGAAGGCCAAGTTCTCCTGTGCGTGCCGCTGGTCGTGCTGCGTCGGAATTGTCACAAGGCGCCCCCCGGAAGCGTCTAACTGCAAGCCTGGACGTAACTTTGTACTGCAAAGTATGGGTTTGCCGCTCGGGGTCAAGTGCCGCAAGATGCAAGTTTGTGGGTCTTGTACCCTCCCTGAGTGCTGGTTACAATCCGTCCCTGTCCAGGCCTACAGAGCTTGGGTTTACCCGGAGGTTTCAAGCCAAGACATGGCGCTCCTAGCACTATTGAATGTTTCCAAGGACTTTGACGGGGTCAGAGCGGTGGACGACGTCAGTTTCACCATTGACCGAGGTGAGGTCGTAGGGTTCTTAGGACCCAACGGGGCGGGGAAGTCGACGACGATGCGGATGATCACCCAGTTCTTCGAACCCGACCAGGGTGAGATCCAGTTCGACGGGCGGCCTCTAGAACAAGCGGGGCGCGAAGCCAAGCGACACATCGGGTATCTGCCCGAAAACAACCCGCTCTATAGTGATATGTTGGTGGCCGATTACCTTGGCTTCGTGGCCCGACTCCGCGAGCTTCGTGGTCCGGCTGCCGACGCCGCGATCGACGAAGCGGTGCAGCGGACGGATATCGCGGAGGTGTTCTACCGGCCGATCGGAACGCTTTCGAAAGGATTCCGGCAGCGGGTCGGGCTTGCGCAGGCCATCCTTCACAGTCCGGACCTCTTGATCCTGGACGAACCGACGGAGGGGTTGGATCCGAACCAACGGGTCGAGATTCGCCGCTTGATCGGCGAGCTGGGTCGCGAGCGGACGGTCCTGCTGTCCACGCACGTTCTGCCCGAAGTCCAGCACATGTGCACCCGGTTACTCGTGATTCACGAGGGTGGTATCGCGGCGGACGGGTCAGTCGAGGAACTGACGGCAAAGGCTGCGGGTGCGGTACAGATTTCGGTTGAGGTCGAGGGTGAAGGGGTGTCCGAGGCCATTGGGGCCATGGAGGGTGTGCGGCACATCGAACCCGCGCGAGTCGCCGACGGGCACACCGGCTTCATGATCACCACCGATGGATCCAAGGATATTCGCCCGGACATCTTCGATCACGCGAAGGCGAAGGGTTGGGTGCTATATGAACTGCACCAGGAGACGCGGAGTCTCGAGGAGCTGTTCCGGCAGCTGACGAGCACTTCGGAGGGCGCATGAACGCGGTTCGCACGATCGCCGTACGTGAGCTGCGCGCCCTGTTCGACCATCCGACCGGGTACATCATCCTCATAGTATTTGTCGCGATCACGGATTTCATGTTTTTTGGCCAGGTGTTCCTGCTGGGTGCTGCGTCGATGCGCCCGATGCTCGACCTCCTGCCTTGGATATTGCTCTTCTTTGTGCCCGCAGTGACCATGCGGTCTTTGGCGGAGGATTTACGGACCGGAATCCTCGAGGTGGTCCTGGCTCAACCGGTCACCGAACTCGAGTTGCTGGCGGGCAAATTTGTCGGGTATCTCTCCTTCGTGTGGATTGGGCTGGCGCTGACGCTGCCGATTCCGATGGGACTGTCGCTTGGCGCGGACCTCCATCTCGGAGTCATTTTCGCACAGTATGCCGGGTCGGCGCTTTTGGCGATGGGCCTAGTCAGCGTGGGGGTCTGGGCATCATCGGTGACGCCGAACCAAATCACAGCTTTCATTCTTGCGATTGCCGTGACATTCGCCCTAATCCTCGTCGGCTTGAATCCTTTGATCACTGGGCTACCTGCCAGCCTGGGCGCGCTTGCGGCCAACCTGTCCGTGTTGGCGCATTTCGAGAACATCAATCGCGGGGTGCTGGATTTGCGTGACGTGGTGTACTTCATCACGCTCTCTGGCGTGTTTCTCGGTCTCGCGTATTTCTCGGTGTTGGGCCGACGGTTGTCCAAGCGACGTGAAGCTCACCGCCGGTTGCAGCTCGGGACGATCATGATTGTGGTGACCCTCGTGATCGTGAACCTGTTCGGCCGGCACATTGGCGGACGTTTGGATTTGACGCCTGGCAATGCGTATACGCTCTCGTCCGCGATGAAGACCATGCTCGGGAATCTCGACGAAACGCTGACCATTACGTTCTACGTTTCGGACGAAGTGCCGCACGGCCTCGAATTCATGAAACGCGACATCGAAGACTTGCTGCGGGATTTTCGGCGTGCGGGTGACGGAAACGTGCGCGTCATGACGGTCGATCCAAGCAAGGACGACGAGACGGCACAGCAAGCGAGGGCGGCGGGCGTACAACCGGTACAGTTCAACGTGGTGGGGAAAGCCGCCCTGTCGGTGTCAGAAGGATACGTAGGGTTGGCCTTGCAATACGCGGACGCGCAAGAAGCGATTCCGTTCGTGTCTCGGTCCGACGACCTCGAGTTCCGACTCGCGTCGTTGATTCGATCGATGACCCGCACCGAACAGCAGGTCGTCGGCTTCATCGAACAGCCGGCACCCTCCGGTGCCACCTACAATCAATTCCGCCAATCGTTGAGCCAGCAGTACGAGGTGGTCTCCCTCTCGGTCGAGGACTCGACCCCCATTGGCGACGAGATCCAGACCCTGGTCATGGCCGGATCTCCGATGTTCCTGACGGACTCTCAGGCCGATCGGTTCTCCGCGTTCTTCGAACGTGGTGGTGGGGCTTTGATCATGGCGAGCGGCATGGTGCTGCAACAGCAGGGGTTGATGGCGTCACCCTCTCCGGTAGGGTGGAACCGGATTCTCACACCGTTTGGCGTATCGATTCAACCCAATCTCGTGTACGATCTTGCCTCGAACGAGTTCTTCCCAGTGTCGGTGGGCGGGGGCCGAGCGTTCTTGCCGTATCCGTTTTGGGTGCGGGCGGTGAGCACCCGGGCAGCGGCGCCGAATCGCGATGTCGAGACCGCGACGTTTCCCTGGGTCAGTGCGATCGCGGTTGCCGACAGCGCAGCACACATGGTCACGCCGCTCTTCACGACCACCGAGGCGGGTGGGACCGAATCGGGCCGGGCGCTGGTCACTCCACAACGGGAATACAATCAAGACAGTCTTCGCGTCGAAATTTTGAGCGTCATGGTGAACCCCCTCGTCTCCGATTCCAGCGACCTCCAGGGGCGGGTGATCGTCGTGGGGAACAGCGATTTCTTGAGTGACGGGGCGGTACAGCGGTGGCCGGGTGGATATGTGTTTGCGTTGAACGCCGTGGATTGGCTCGCGCAGGATGAAGCCCTGATCTCGATCCGTTCCAAGAACCGCCAACCCCCACCACTCGCCTTCGAGAGTGAAGCGGTTCGCGACTTCGTAAAGTGGGGCAACGTAGTCGGAGTTCCCCTCCTGTTGGTTCTCCTTGGCGCGTTCCGCCTATTTAGGCGCCGGAAGCGAATCAGAACCGTGTACACTCCAGCGGCGAGGGCGACCGTATGACGGCCAAACAGCTCATGCGAATAGCAGCGGCACTAGTCGCCGTGGTGTTCCTTTGGGGTCTCGCCGCCATCCTCCGAAATGGAGGCGACACGGTAGAACGCGCTTCGATACTGGGGCCGTTCGTCGAAGAGCAAATCGACCAGATCGAGATTTCCGGTCCGACGGAAACCTTTTTCGTGACGCGTGATGGTGAGCGGTGGTTGGCCAATGGGTTTGAAGCGGACCGCGACCGGGTACGGGAGTTCTTTGGGGCGGTCGGCGAAGCGGTGGAGGGTAGCATAGTAGCACGGAGTGCAAGCTCTCACGAGCGCATGGGTGTCGATGGGTCTGTGAAACGTCTCCGCGTCTTCCAGGCCGGCCAGGTAGTGGCGGACCTGTACATTGGGAACCGTGGCAGGCCGTTCAACTCGGTTTTTGTGCGAGTCGCCGAGCAAGACTCGGTCTATCTGATCGAGGGACCACTCGTCTCTCTTATTAACCGGAACCTGCGTGATTGGCGCGACAAGCGAATCGTCGAGATCGACGGTGCGGACATTCGCGCCTTCGAGTTCACGCGCGCCGACACGGCCTACCGAATCCAAGTCACCGACACTGCGTGGGAGTTCGCTACCGGTGATCGGACGGATTCGACGTCTGTTGCCAGCTTTCTCAGGAAGTTCGATCCGTTGTTGGCGCAGGGGGCGATGTTTGCCACGCCCGAACAAACGGATTCTCTCGATTTCGAGAACGCCGATCGTCGGTTGCTGATCGAGGGTGCCGATGGAGTACCACTGGCCGAGTTGCTATTTGACGAAGCTTCGGGCGGAAGCGGATTCTGGGTGCGCGAAGCCGCAGGAGGCACCGTCTATCTGGTCATGACGTACAAGGCCAATGAGATCGTGCCGCTCGACAACACGTTCCAAGCCAGGGAAGACTCGACCGCGAACTAGGCAGACGGCGACGGGCGGGCAACCCGGGCGATGATCGCGATCGCCAGAGCGATGAAGCTCACCACGAGTGCCACTACACCCAACATGGCCGTACCTTGCGCTGTCAACTCGGGTGTACGGTCCACTAACAATCGGAGTGCGAGCGACTCAACGCGGCCACCGACTCGGGTCAGGTGCACGGGGAGCGGCACCCGATCGGCGTCGCTGTCGGACCGCAGACGGGCCAAGAACCCGAACTCCTGTAGTTCGCCCTGGGCCACCCAACCACCTCGCCATTCGATCGTCTGGCCCCCGTCCGACAGCGAATCGACCTGGAAGGGCCATTCCGGGCGCGGTTCGACCCCGGCCACGACCATATCGGGCGGGATCTCGACGCGAATGGCGACGATTGGCGAGTCGAGGGGGTTTGCGACCTGAATGCTCAATCGTTCCCACACCCCTGGTGCGATACTAAACGGGCGCACATTGACCTGCGCGGTCACCGCTGGCGGCGTGAATATCCCTGCGATGAGCAGGCCGGCCAATGCGGCACTACGTCGCATCGAGAACGTCTCTAGCTGTCTTGAAAACGCGATGCCACATGTTTCGGGTAAGCCTTCCCGTGTTGGTGTTCTGGCGACTCGGATGGTACGACGTGATGAGGACCGCGTCGCTTCCAATGTCATGCACCGCCCCATGCCTGAAGGCCGGGCGTTGTGCCGGCGCCAGCCGGTCTCGTAACCCGGTGGCACGCAACCACTGCCGGTGTGCTACGTGCCCGAGCACCAAGGTAACGCTGACGTTCGTCAAAACGCGCAGTTCGGCTTCGAGAAACGGTTGGCAGGTATCGAGTTCCTTTTGGGTCAGCTTGTTGCTAGGAGGCGCGCAGCGTCCACTCGCCGTAATGAAACAATCTCGGAGTGTGAGGCCGTCCTCACGGCTCACCGACTCCGGTTGCGACGCAAACCCATACCGGAACAACGCTTCATATAACCAGTCTCCCGAAGAGTCCCCGGTGAACATGCGGCCCGTGCGATTGGCGCCGTGTGCGGCTGGTGCGAGACCGACGATGAGGAATCGCGCCGACGGGTCGCCGAAACCCGGTACTGGTTTTCCCCAATAGGACCAGTCACGAAACTCCCGTTTCTTGACTCGGGCGGTCGACTCGCGATGCTCCACCAGCCGGGAGCAGGCGCGGCAGGCCGTGATGCTCGCAGCCACGTCGTCGAGCGACGAGAGTACCTCGATCACGAGGGGTTGGCCTTGGCCAGTTCTTCGGAGCGGAGTTGTCTGCGCAGGATCTTGAGAACCGAACTTTTCGGGAGTTCGGTACGGAACTCGATGGCACGCGGTGTCTTGTAGGCCGCCATGTTCTCCCGACAGTAGGCCATGAGTTCGTCGGCCGTGGCAGATTCGCCAGGTCGGAGTACGACAAAGGACTTGACGGTCTCACCGCGCCCCGGATCGGGAACCCCGATAGTGCCGGCCTCCAGCACCGCGGGATGGGCGACCAGCACTCGATCGATCTCGTCCGGATACACATTGTACCCGCTACAGAGGATCATGTCCTTTATTCTCCCCTCGATGAAGAAGAATCCGTCCTCGTCCATGCGGGCGAGGTCCCCCGTGTAGAGCCAACCGTCGCGCAGGATGTTCGCAGTTTCATCCTCCTGGTTCCAGTACCCCTGCATGATCTGCGGTCCTGCGAGCACCAGTTCACCTACTTCGTTCGGCGGGAGTTCACGGGTTCCATCTTCGGCGTCAACGATCTTGGCGTCCGTGTCGGCCAAGGGAACCCCGATACTTCCCACCTTTCGCGTCTGCAGGGGATTGGAGTGCGTAACCGGCGACGTTTCCGTGAGCCCGAATCCTTCGGTGATCCTGCCGCCAGTGGCGCGTTCGAAACGTTCGAGCACGTCGACGGGCAGGGGCGCCGAACCCGAGTTGCACAACTTCACGCTGCTCAAGTCGAACTTCGCAACGTCCGGGTGCTGGATGATCGCGTTGTAGGTTGCCGGTACGGCCGGCGCGAGCGTCACCTTGTGTTTCGAAATGGCCTTGATGATTGCCGGAACATCTCGCGGGTTCGGTATCAACACCAACGACGCCGCCAAACTAATCCCGAGATTCATAGCCACCGTCAATCCGTACGAATGAAACAACGGCAGCATGGTCAGCATGACCTCCTCTCCCCGTTCCGTTACCGACACCCATTGGCTGATCTGCTCGGCGTTGTACGCGAGGTTCCGGTGGGTCAGGGCGGCACCCTTCGACACGCCCGTCGTTCCACCGGTGTACAGCAGCGTGGCGACCGCTGTGACATCGGACGGTTTGGGTGGCGGCGCGGGCGTCGTGCCCTCGATCAACTTGCGAAAGTGGTGGACGTGGGGGCCGCTCTCGATTTTAGCGATCAGCGGAGGATCTTGCCTCTTGAGTTTTAGCGGTGCCAGCAAGTTCAATGGAAAGCGGAGGTACTCCGGAATCGAGGCAACGACAAAGTGCTGGATCTGCAGTCTGTGTTTTATGGGGGCCACGCGCTGAGCGTAGATGAAATCCGCGACGATCGCGATGGTGGCGCCTGAGTCAGACCACTGGTGTTCGATTTCTTTGGTCGTATAGAGCGGGTTCGTGGGCGTGGCGATGGCGCCGGCGCGAAGAATGCCGTAGTAGGCGATGACGAATTGGGGAAGGTTGGGCATGTCGATCGCCACCCGAGATCCGGGCCGAACGCCGAGCGAAACGAGCGCCGTTGCCAATCGTTCTACGGCGTCGAGCAGCTGCGTGTAG
>Ga0114949_10002843_pt1 | contig 10883 bp, 9 predicted proteins | sample N074metaG_FD_83505 | JGI IMG/M metagenome (GOLD analysis project Ga0114949, IMG submission 83505) | Deep subsurface microbial communities from Kermadec Trench to uncover new lineages of life (NeLLi) - N074 metaG | ecosystem: Environmental > Aquatic > Marine > Ocean trench > Sediment | place... | reverse complement strand
GGTCCGGGCATCTGCAGCCCAAGCACACCCTGCACGACGTACTGTGCCAATTCATGGTGGCGCCGCTGTTTCCGGTGCCGCCGCAAATTTTCGCCGCCAACGTCTCGTTTCACGACTTCAAGGCGGGCGAGACCTTGGAGATTAGTTCGGAAATCAGGTTGCGTACGGCCCTGCTCAACCATCCCAACGGGGCGACCGGCTACCGGATCGAGTATGGCGGCAAGTCGCTCTGCTACGTCACCGACACCGAACACGTTCCCGAGCACCCGGACAGCAACATTCTCGATCTGATCCGTGGCGCCGACGTCCTGATCTACGACTGCACCTACACCGACCAGGAATTTGCCGAATACAAGAACTGGGGCCACTCCACCTGGCAGGAGGGCATGCGCCTCTGCGAGCAGGCCGACGTCGAGCGCCTGGTGATCTTTCACCACGATCCCAGCCACGACGACGCCTTCATGGACCGGGTGGCCGAAGAGGCCGAGCGGGCCAGGCCCGGCACGGTGGTGGCATACGAGGAACTGGTTATTCGGCCGTGATCCCGTTTCTGTCCGCTCGGGGCCGGCGGCGGCGGGCCTGGTTCGGTCTGCTCACGGTTCTGGGCCTGCGCGAACGTGGCTTTTTCATCCCTTACCGCTACGCGGGCGGCCTGCCCAAGGCCGGCGAACGGCCGACCTACGGCGCCGTAGAATCCCTTTTCGACGAGCACCGGGAGCGGTTCCGCGAAGCGCTCGGGTGGCTGGACGAACTGGCCGAGGATCTGCTCGCCATCGGGGCCGAGCCGCCGCCGGCGCCGCGCTGGGAGCAGGACTGGTTTCCCCGGCTCGACGGGGCGATGGCCTACGCCGTGGTGCGCAAGCTCAAGCCCCGGCGCATCGTTGAAGTGGGCGCCGGCCATTCCACCCGTTTCCTGGCCCGCGCGGTGGCCGACGGTGGCCTGGACAGCCAGATCACCACCATCGACCCGGCGCCGCGCGCCGACCTGGCCGGCCTGCCCATCGAGCTCCTGCGCACCACCATCCACGCTGCCGGGTCCGCCCCCTTCGATGCCCTGGCGCCGGGCGACCTGCTCACGATCGACTCCAGCCACATCCTGATGCCGGGCAGCGACCTGGACCTATTATTGGGACATATCCTGCCGACTCTCCCCGATGGGGTGTTGCTGCACGTCCACGATATCTTCCTGCCCGACGATTACCCTCAGGCTTGGGCCTGGCGCGGCTATAACGAGCAATTGGGGATACTTCCCCTGCTTTTCGGGGACTGGTCCCCACTCTTCGCCAGCCACTACGTGGCGACCCGCATGGCCGAGGACGTGGGCGCGGGGGTGGCCGGACGGCTGCCGCTCGGCCCGGACGCCCATGAAAGCGGACTCTGGCTGCGCAAGGGCGGCAAACGCCCCACCCAGGCTCACGATAGTTTGTAGGGTTCTCGAACCAAGCAACGCCCATTTCACTGGCGGTGAGGGGCACGTCCCGAAAATACCACGCGAGGTCGTTATGGTGAGCCATCTCAAAGGCCTACGGCGTTTTTTCGTCGGCACCGATCTCGAAGGGCTGCCCGAGCGGGTGCGCCAGGCCATCAGCGATCAGCAGGACCGCAGCGAGATCCTGATCGGCTGGTTCCAGCTGGCGGTCGGGCTCACCTTCGGCACGCTCTATTTGATCTCGCCCAAGACCTTCCCGGCGGAGAGCCCCTTCGCGCCGGTGCCCTGGGCCCTGTCGTGCTATCTGGGCTTGACCGTGGTTCGACTCATCTGGGCCCACAAATCCCGCCTGCCCACCTGGACGCTGACGTTTTCGGTGATCTTCGACATGGCTTTGCTCATGGTGCTGATCTGGAGCTTTCACCTGCAGTACGACCAGCCCGCCTCGTTTTATCTGAAGGCGCCCACCCTGCTCTATGTGTTCATCTTCATTGCCCTGCGCGCGCTCAGGTTCGACGCCCGCTTCGTGGTGCTGGCCGGCGTGGTGGCGGCGCTCGGCTGGGGGCTGATGATCCTTTACGTGGTCACCAGCGATCCCGGCGACATGATGATCACCCGGGACTATGTGCAGTACATGACCTCCAACTCGATTCTGCTGGGCGCCGAATTCGACAAGATCATCTCGATCCTGGTGGTCACCGGGATCATCGCGGTCGCCCTGCAACGGGCCAAGGGACTACTGGTGCGTTCGGTCGCCGAGCAGACCGCGGCCCAGGAGCTGTCGCGCTTCTTCGCGCCGGCGATCGCCCGCAAGATCAAGGCCTCCGACCATGAGATCATCGCCGGCACCGGCGAAGTGCGTCCCGCCGCGATCGTCAATCTGGACATGCGGGGCTTTACCCTGCTGGCCGCCCACGAGACGCCCGACCAGGTGATCCGGCTGCTCGGCGAGTATCAGGCCCGGATGGTCCCGGTCCTGCAAAAACACGGCGGCAGCATCGACAAGTTCCTGGGCGACGGGATCCTGGCCACCTTCGGCGCCGCCTTCCCGAGCCAGACCCATGCAGCCGACGCCGTGAAGGCCTTGGAGGAAGCGGTGGAGGAAGCCCGAATCTGGCGCGAGGACTGCCTGGCCAAGGGCCGCCCCTGCCCGGAAGTGAACGGCGCCGTCGCCGCGGGGCCGACCCTGTTCGGCGCGGTCGGCAACGAGTCCCGCCTGGAGTTCACGGTGATCGGCGACGCGGTCAATCTCTCGGCCAAGCTGGAAAAGCAGAACAAGGTCCTGGGCGTGCGCGCGCTCTGCGACCAGGCGACCTTCGACCAGGCCCGCGCCCAAGGCTACGAGCCGGCCGAGGAGAAGCGCCAGATCGCCGGCGCCACCATCGAGGGGGTCGAACACCCGGTCGACCTGACGGTCCTGGCCGAGTAATCCCAAGTCTCGGCGATAAAGACCCATCTCACCGAGATTTGGTCTTATTCCTCATGAATCGAATCAGTTCAGGCGCCCAAAAAATGTCATCCGCGCCGATTCGGATAGGGAGATTCCGGGTTCGGAATTGTAGGCGAGGACAACCAGCATCCGCGTGCGGGAGCCCTCGACGGGCGCGACACGGTGGATGGCATTGCGGCCGCGAAAGAGAACCAGCGCACCGGCATCCATGGTCAGTCTCTCGGGCTGGACGTCGCCGTCCAAGACCTTCCCGACACCGTCGAAATTCATCTCGCCCTTTTCGGCGTCACGCATGCCTCCGATGTATTCGAATGCACCGCCTTTTTCGGGTTCCTGGATCATCAGGGTGATGGCAAAGGCCGAATTGTCGAAATGCCACCCCAGTTCTTGTCCGGGCTCGGCGTAGTGAAGGTTTATTGAGGACTGAGGATCTGCATAATTGTGCAGCGATGACTGATCCAGAACGCTGCAAAGAAAACTGCGAAATTCCTCAGAGTCATAGAGGGCTCGCAACGGCGACTCCGCCGCAATGACATCGTCGGTAATGCATCCCTTGGACGAGACCACTATGCGATTGCGCGGGTGATCCGCCGGGTAGTCCTGATCGGGTGGCGTCAGATAGGCGTTGTGCTCCTGGTGGCAAAAAAATGCGCGATGCTTGCCGTCCTCACCCTCACGCAAAATGGCGTCCACAATCTCCGGCTTGAGGAAGCAGCGCATGACGATGACGCCGGTCCGATTCAGCGTCTCGTGACACGACGAACGAAACGCCTGGTCCGCCAGCGGATAGCTCTCGGTATTGACAACCGCTTCAATGTTCATCGATCAGCCACCCCCCGAATCGATTGAGCGGCCTGCGCGCCTGTGCGGGCAACTTGGCAAAGGCCTGAACCGAACGGCGGGAAACCGCTGATCGGATCGAGCCCGCTATCCGGCACGAGCTCATTGATGTTGGCCGTTTCCCATCCATGGACGGCATGCACGACGCCCGGTGCAACCTCGTCGGTCACCCACGCCCGCATTTCGATCTTGCCGGCAGGCGAGGAGATCTCGATCCAGTCGCCCTCTTCGACGGCGCGCGCAGCGGCGTCCGCTGGATTGATCTGCACGCGCGGATCCGGTTCGCGGCTTTTCAGCGTGACGAGCTGGCGGCCCTGGGAGTGGGTGTAATTCTTGCTCCGTCCGCCGGTGGTCAGGACCAGCGGATAATCTTTGGCGATTTCCGGCGTGCTGACGGGACTCCAATGGGGTTCCCGGTAAATGGGCAAGCCGTCGAACCCGGCCTTTTCAAGCAGCGTAGAGGTGAACTCCACCTTGCCGCTGGGGGTGCCGAAACCGTTCTCGCGGTAGCTGTGATCCTCCGATAGGGGTGCCGCGACGTCGACGCTCTGGCCGTCTTCGGGCAGGTCGCGGAACCCCAGGCCGGTGGTTTGCAGGCGCTCGTCGAAGCTGGCGTGAATATCTCCGCCCCAAAAAGCATCGCCCAAGCCCAGCGCCTGCGCCATGTCGAAGACCAGCTCCGTGTCGCCCCGCGCCTCGCCGCGCGGCGGCACCGCGGCCGGGCGGTACTGCACGCGTCCCCGGTCGCCGATGATGATCGACTGGCGCTCCAGAGAGGTTGCCGCGGGAAAGGAGATCGTGGCGGCGTCGCGCGTGACGTTGGCAAAGAAATCGCTGACCGTGAAACAGTCCAGCGACCGCAAGGCTTTCTCCAGGCGATTGGAATTCGGCCACATGGTGATGGCCATGCCGATGGAAAAGACCGCCTTCACCTGCCCCGATTCGATGTAGTCGGCCAAGCACATGGCCTGTCCCTCCCGGTAGTGCTCGATGAACAGAGGGTACTTGCCATTGCCCATGGGCGCGCCGAGCGTCGGCATTATCTCATCGTAACGGGAGACGTTTTTCTCTTTCAGTCGATCATGTGTCGGCCGGTTCCCGCCGGTGACATCCAGATTCCCGCAGATGGCGGACAGCAGGATGACCGCGCGATGGTTCTGCACGCCGTTGCTGTGATGGGTGGTGGCCCTGGGCGATATGGTGATCTGCGCCGGGCGCGAGGTCGCGTAGAGCCGCGCCGCCTCGACGATCTTCTCCGGCGCGACGCCGGTAATTGCGCTGGTGCGCTCGGGCGTGAACTCCCGCACGTACCGTTTGTACGCCTCCAATCCCAGGGCATGGGCCTCGAGGAACGCCTTGTCCTCCAGGCCTTCGGCGAAAATGACCTGCGCCAGGCCCAGGGCGAGCGCACCGTCGGTGCCGGGCCGCAACATCAGATGGATGGCCGCGGCTTGCGCCAGCTTGGTGCGCCGCGGGTCGACCACGATGGTCGGCAGGCGCGAGGCGTTGTTGTAGACATGCCAATCGTGGGGCGGCCGGCTTTCCTTCGGATTGTTCGACCAAACCAGCCGACACCGGGTCTCGGCGGCATCGACCCGGCTGGACCCCAAATAATGGCCGTATTGCGGGCCGAAGGTGAGCCTGGCGGCGATGACGCCGGCGGCATAGCAGCAGCTGTCCTCGGCGATGTAGTGGGACGACCCGAAGGCATAGGCGAGCCGCTGCAGGTAGGGCCGCGCCTCCTTGGTATAGCCGACCGCAAAGGTGACCGCTTGCGGGCCGTATTTTTCGCGGATGTCCAGAAGCTTCCGCGCCGTATGGGAGACCGCTTCGGACCACGGCACGGTCCGCCAAGGGTCTTGCGCGCTCGCGCGCAGCTGCGGATGGAGCAAGCGCCGGTTGCTGTCGCGCTGTTCGCCCAGGGCCGTCGCGCGCACGCAGCCGGGAATGTCGATAGCGACTACTTCCGATCCGATGCTGTCCACCGTGATCGGGCAGTCGAAGGCACACATGTAGCAAGATGAGTAGGTTCTCACTGTCGCCATGGTAACGGTCCAATCACTTGTGAAATCGCATGCTAGGGACATCTGCGAGATTCACGTCGATGCAGACTGCGATTTCCCAGCTAGCCTTCATATCGACGCCAAGTTTACCCAAATTCCACCCCCATTGAAACTGTGGAGTTGCCCCGATTTCGTGGACACGTGATCCGTTGGTGGAAGGGAGCCCACGATGTCGATGACCACGATCAGGCTCCACCACACTCGGCGCGCGAGGCGGCGGCGATTCATGTGCGTTTCTCCTTCCCTCCACCGGCGCTCCGCTCGCGGTTGATTGGGTAGTCGCCGGTTTCCCCGAGGAAGGGTTGGACCAGCAGCCAATCGAGGCGCAGGTACTTTGGCTCCCGGAACTGCTCGATACCGATGGTCATCCCGTCATGGCCGGCCGCCGGCTGGGCGCGGTAGGTGCCGAGCAGGCGGTCCCACCATGGCAGGCTGAAGCCGAAGTTCGAGTTGGTCTCGCGGGGCACGACGGAATGATGCACCCGGTGCATGTCCGGCGTCACCACGACCCAGCGCAGCCACCGGTCGACCCCTTCGGGAATGCGGATGTTGCCGTGGTTGAACATGGAAGAGGCGTTGAGCAGCACCTCGAAGACCACCACGGCCACGGCCGGCGCGCCGAGCACCACCACGGCGGCCAGCTTGATGACCATGGACACCACGATCTCGATCGGGTGAAAGCGCGCTCCGGTGGTGACGTCGCAGTCCAGGTCGGCGTGGTGCATGCGGTGCAGCCGCCACAACGCCGGGACCGCATGGAACAGCACGTGCTGCAAATAGATCACGAAGTCGAGCGCGACGACCGAAGCGACCACGGCCACCGGAAAGGGCAGACCCACCGCGTTGAACAGGCCCCAGCCGCGCTCCGCCGCGAACCATGCCATGCCGACGGCCGCGGTGGGGAAGAGCAGGCGGGCGACGACCGTATTGAAGACGACGATGCCGAAATTGCTCGGCCACCGCCGCCAGCGCGAGACGGCCCGGCGGCGCCGTGGGACTGCCGCCTCCCACGCCAGGACGATGATGAGGATCCCGGCGAAGACTCCCAGCCGGATCACGGGCTCATTGTCGAGAACCAACTCCGTCAGCACGTGCTTTCCTTCTGGTTGCAACCGGTTAGCGCAGTTCGGCGTTGACACGCCCAAGACAGCTGGCTATTATTCAATTAGTTAGTTGAATAATATAACAATGAGGGTCGAGCCATGTCAAGCAGCGACGCAAAAAAGGCCCTCTTCGCCCAATTCGCCACGGTGGCCAAGGCCTTGAGCCACGGCAATCGCCTGGAGTTGCTGGAGTTCCTGGCCCAGGGGGAGCGGGGTGTGGAAGCGCTGGCGCGCATGACCGGGCTTTCCGTCGCCAACACCTCCCAGCACCTCCAGCACCTGCGGCGGGCGGGTCTGGTGACGGCCCGAAAATCGGGTCACTACGTCCTGTACCGCCTGGCCGACGAGGCCGTGGTCGCGCTGATTGCGTCGCTTCGGGGCGTGGCCGAGAGAAATCTCGCCGAGGTCGAGAAACTGGTATCCGGTTATTTTCGGTCCAAGGACAGCTTTGAACCCGTGTCGCCGGGTGAACTGCTCCATCGAGCCCGCGAGGGGCTCGTCACCGTTCTCGATGTGCGCCCGCCGGAGGAGTTCGCCGCCGGCCATTTGCCGAACGCCATCAACATTCCCTTGAAGGAGCTTAAGCGCCGCCTGGGCGAGCTCCCAAGGGACCAGGAGGTGGTCGCCTACTGCCGCGGTCCCTACTGCGTCCTGGCCTACGAGGCGGTGGCCGAACTGCGCCGTCGTGGCTTTACCGCGCGGCGACTGGAGGACGGCCTGCCGGAGTGGAAGCTCGCCGGGCTGCCCGTGGAGCGCACCGAGGTCAACGTCTGACGAGCATCATCGCCGCGGACTGGCACGGCGGTGCGGTTCATACCAAGTCTCGGTGATAAAGACCCATCTCACCGAGATTTGGTATTACTCGAGAGCGATCCACAGATAGCCGTCATGGACGCGGCAAGGGTAGACCGTCAACTTCGTCCGGTTCTTCGAGAGGTCGCCCAGGATTTCTTGGCCCGGTGCCGTGCCATCGGCTTGCAGCTTGGTCGCCCAGTCCCTGACGTCTCCCGTCTGCAGATCGAAACAGCTGTGGTGCCATCGGCAAACCACCCCAAGATCGTCGGTGATCGTGCTGTAGAGGGGTCTGGGTGTTTGGGTGCCGGGGAAATACCCAAGGTCCCCCTCGGCCACATCCCTGATCTCGTAAAGCGGCAGTTTGAGATGGGGGCAGGCATTGTTGAACGCATTGTGGCCGTTGTCGCCGCGCACGACGATGACGTCGAAATCGTCAAAATTGAGGATCCGGCGATCGCCAATGGCCAGTTCGTCCTCGGCAAAGACGCGAACCCACCTCTTGCCGGCAAAATGCATGGATTCCCGTTGTTCCCTGGCATTCAGCTCCGCCTCGGCATCGGTGGTCAGACCGTCGACCTCGTGCAGCGTGATTCGCTCGCTGGTACCCGGCAAGCGGATTCTGACGAAGTCGCCGATCTCCACTTTGTCCGCAACCTGATCATGAAGCGCATCGGAGATGAGGAGTCGGGTCCCGGCGTCCTTATTGGCGGCTTCGACCCGGCTGGCCACATTGACCACGTCCCCGATCGCCGTGAGCCGTTCGTGGCCGATCGAGCCCAGGGTGCCGATGACGGCCTCGCCGTAATGGAGTCCGATACGGATATCGAAATCGGCGTCATACATGGAGGCGAAGAACGGCTTCATGTGATCGACGGCAGCCAGGGTCTGCAAGGCCGCATTGACCGAGCGGAGCGGCCCATCGGGCTGGTCGTCGATGCCAAAAATCGCCATCAGCCCGTCGCCGACGAACTTGTCGATAAAGCCGCCGTTCTGCTCGATGATGTCGCCCATCTGCACGAAATAGCGGTTCAGGAAATACATGACGTCGTAAGGCGACAAGTGCTCCGAGAGCGACGTAAAATTGGCAATATCGCTAAAGAAAATTGTGACGTTCTTGACCTCGCCCGTGCGCGAAACCGTGGCGCGGTCGAGCTGGCTGCTCATCATCAAGTCGATGTCGTCGAGCACCAGCCGCCGCACGCGCAGATCGCTTTCGGGCCTCAGCTGACAGGCAAGCCGCACCTCGTCGGCCAGGCCCAGGCGCCCAGCCATCGCGGCTTCCTCCGCCGTGCGTTGCGGGCAGGCCTCGAGGCCTTCGAGAACCCAGATACGGCAGGTCGAGCACTTGGCCCGCCCTCCGCAAGCGTGCGCCCAGGGCATCCCCGATCGCAGGGCGGCTTCGAGCAAGCTCTCGCCTGCCGCCACATCGAATTCCACCTTGTCGGGCAGAGAAAATACCTTGGCCATCGCCCCCCCCGATTCACCTAGTCGACTTTCCTCGCGATAGTAACATCAATCGGGCGGGGCGAAATATTTGTCCGCGCTAGAGCTTGGATCCGCTCAGGGTCGGGGGGGCGGAGTGGCCCCGGTTTAGGATGAGGGCGACTGGATTGGCGCGAAATCCGGCGGGATCGAGGCCGGCAAAGGCCTTGAACGCGCGCGAGAAAGAGCTGCGGCTGTCGAAGCCGACCCGAAACGCAATCGTCTTCACCGGCAGGTCTGTCGCCGTCAGCAGATGGTCGGCACGACGCAACCGGATCTCCCTCAGGCAATCGATCGCGGTGCGGCCGAACGCCTCCTTGAAGCGCTCGGCAAAAGTGCCTCGGCTCATGCCGGCAATCTCTCCAAGGCTCTCCAGGGTGTGGTTCGCTTCGGGCTCATCCAGCATCGCCGCCAAGGCCCGACCCAGCGACCGATCCCCCAGGGCGCCCAGCCAGGGAACGAAACACGCGCCCGAGGTCTCCGACTGGCCTCGCAGCAGCGCAATCAAGCACTGCTTCATGAGCATTTCGGCCAAGACCTTGGTGCCGGGTTTGGGGTCCGCCAACTCTTCGAGCAGATGTTGAAAAGGCTCCCGGAACGACCTGTCCTCGGCCACGCTCTGGATCAAGGGCTCGCGCAGGTAATCGAAGAGTTCCGCCACCTGCATGTAGCGCGCGTGCACGTAGCCGCAGGCCAGGGTGAGTCCCTGCGACCCCTCGCCCACGGTCAAGCGGTTCCACTGGCCGGCAAGCGGATCGCACTTCGGCTCGGCCAGGTTGATTTGGCGATCCGGATCGCTGGAGATGGTCAAGCGCGACCCGGGCGGCACGATCATGACCGTGTGCGGTGAAAGTTCGGTCGCCTCACCCGTCGCCCGCCACGCGACCCCTTCGCCGGACAGGACGTAGTGAAGGGCGCTGTCGGTGTCTTCCGACAGAACGAAGGTGGCGTCTTGCCGCACTTCGCAAATCGCAAAGGCTGAAACGTCAACTTCCAGGCCCCGGCAAAGCTGGTCGAAGGTCAACATGACAAGACCGCACCCAAGGATCCGACGATAGAGGACGAGTCAACAACCATAAGGCACCCCATGGGGATCAGGTTTGTCGCAATGCACTGTCGCACGAATTTCGGACACGGACGAAATTCTAACCCAAAGGAGACCCAGATGACGACTGGTCAAAATATCAACATCGAGACCCTGGAAGGCTTCCGCACTTTCCTCAAGGACAACCCCGAGAAAGGCAAACTGCATCTGGAAGCCAAGGCGATCTACGAAGGCCAGGCCGGGCGCAGCATGATTCACGTCGGCCCCTTCGCGGTGGACGACACCGTCATCGACCGGCCGACGCGCCACTACACCTTCCCCTTCGGGGCCTGGCGGGAGGTCGAGGACATGATCGGCATGGAGGGCGCGACCGACCGCATGGAACCGGTCGAGATGGCGCTTGCATCGACCGCGGCCTGCCTGATAAATTCGATTACTCTGAACGCCGCACGCTTGGGGATCGACACCGTGGGCCTCGAAATCACCGTGCGGACCACTGTGGACCCGCGCGTGCTCTTCGCCCTGAAGGGGCCTGAGGACCACGGCTCATGCCTAGGTACGATCGAATACGACGTCAAGGTCAGCGGCGAGGTGAGCGACGAGGAAATGGATACCATCCGCAAGCTTTGCCGATATTCGCCAGTGTACGGCATGATGGCCGAGACCATCAACGTCC
>Ga0114949_10002841_pt1 | contig 10890 bp, 7 predicted proteins | sample N074metaG_FD_83505 | JGI IMG/M metagenome (GOLD analysis project Ga0114949, IMG submission 83505) | Deep subsurface microbial communities from Kermadec Trench to uncover new lineages of life (NeLLi) - N074 metaG | ecosystem: Environmental > Aquatic > Marine > Ocean trench > Sediment | place... | reverse complement strand
CGAAAGAAGGCAGACACTTCCCATTCTAGCTAATGTTTTATTGAAGTCTGTGGGTGGCGTATTAACGCTTACCTCAACCGACCTTGAAATTGAAATGGTTGCGACGGTCGAGTCTGTGTCTCCACCCGATGATTTTCAGACTACTTTGCCGGCACGTAAACTTTTCGACATATGCAAGGCGCTGTCGGATTCATCCGATATCGAATTCGATATTGACGAGAATAAGGTCATTTTGAAATCGGGCCGTAGTCGATTTACACTGGCTTCCTTGCCTGCGTCTGATTTTCCGGGCCTCGATGAAATTGATGCGCAGCAGTCATTTACGATTCCTCAAAATAAATTTAAGGCCTTGCTGGAAAAAACATCTTTCGCGATGGCTCAACAGGATGTTCGATACTATTTGAACGGGATATTGATGGAAATTTCCCGTGGGTCGATAAAGTTAGTTGCTACCGATGGACACCGGTTGGCATTAAGTGAGTATAAGGAAGACGTCACTTTAACTGATGAAAAACAGGTTATAGTTCCGCGTAAAGGAGTAATCGAACTCTCCAGATTACTCGATTCAAGCGATGCGCCAGCCAAGGTTATATTTAGTCAAAACCATATACGAATTGAAGCGAGCAATATTGTTTTTACCTCGAAGTTAATCGATGGGAAATTTCCCGATTATAATCGTGTCATTCATGTAGATGGAAATAAAATATTATCGGTTAACAGGGAAGTTTTGAAAAAAGCGATGAGTAGAATTGCAATCCTGTCTAATGAAAAGTATAGAGGAATTCGTTTGGCACTAACAAAAGGCAATTTGTCGATTCAGGCTAATAATCCTGACCAGGAGGAAGCGGAAGAAGAACTGGCGGTCGATTATGACGAAGCTGAAATGGAAATTGGTTTTAATGTTACCTACCTGATCGATGTGCTTAACGTATTGCAATGCGAAAAGGTGCATATAAAACTCAAGGATGCGAATAGTAGCTGTATTATTAGCGACAGTGAGGACTTATCCAGTCTGTATGTTGTTATGCCAATGCGATTGTAAGTCGGATCAGCGCCTAAAATGACAATCCGTCAGCTTAGCCTGACAGATTTTCGGAATCTCAGGAGCACCACGCTCGACTTTGATCCAGCGATCAATCTTATATACGGCGATAACGGGTCAGGAAAATCGAGTTTGCTCGAATCGATTTATATTCTGTGTCAAGCCTGTTCATTCAGTACTCATCAGCTTAAATATTGCATTAATCACGCAAAACAAGGATTCCTTTTATTTGGTCGATTCAGCGATTATAGAGTCGGCCTGTCTAGATCAGCACAAAAACAGGAAATTAAAATCGATGGCGAACTGGTAAAACGAAGATCAGAACTGGCCAGTAAAACACCGATAGGTATCGCCAATTCCAACAGCTTTAATTTAGTAATGGGCCCGCCGCAACAGCGACGAGCCTATATCGATTGGTGCTTGTTTCACGTGGAACATCAATACGTAGATCATTGGACACAGTTTCGCCACGCGCTCAAGCAAAGGAATCAGTTACTGAAAAAAAGAAAGGATTTAAATTTACTGGAATACTGGGACGATCACCTGATAAAACCCTCGCTGGCGATGCAACAATACCGAAGACAATATATATCACTTATCAACAACCTGCTCGGCGAAGAAATGAGCGATTTACTCGGCGATCTTAATGTTTCACTCGAATATCAGGCGGGCTGGCCGGCAGGCATGGATTTGCAGCAATGCCTTCAAACTAATCGAGATAAAGATATCAAATCCGGGTTCACTAATTTTGGCGTTCACCGCGACAATATACGAATATTGGCAAAGGGTTTGGCAGCAGCGCAAGTCTTATCCAGGGGGCAGGTAAAAAGACTTTGCCTGGCGTTGCTAATAACAGCACTAAAATTAGTCAGAGACCAGGGCGATAGGCCTATTATTCTTTTGCTTGATGACTTGTGTTCTGAGCTGGATAAGAACACGCAAAATAAGATGTTTGTGCAATTACTCGGACTGGGCATTCAGCTCTTTGTTACCAATATAGAGCGCGTCGTTCCATCCGTATTTCAGGCAAAAGAATTCAAAATGTTCCACGTGGAACATGGTATTATTAAGACCTCGAAAAATGGCTAAAAAAGCAAATGTCTGATTACGATTCCAGCAGTATAAAAGTACTAAAAGGCCTCGATGCTGTGCGTAAAAGACCAGGCATGTATATCGGCGATACCAGTGATGGCACGGGCTTGCATCACCTGGTTTTTGAGGCAGTTGATAACTCAATCGACGAGGCGTTAGCGGGACACTGTTCTAATATTAGTGTCGTTATTCATACCGATGGGTCTGTGTCGGTTAAGGACGATGGACGAGGTATTCCGGTAGATATCCACGAGGAAGAAGGTCGTTCCGCGGCAGAGGTTATCATGACTATTTTGCACGCCGGAGGAAAATTTGACGATAATTCGTACAAGGTATCGGGCGGCCTTCACGGAGTAGGCATTTCCGTGGTCAATGCCTTGTCAGAATCCCTGACATTACGCATTAAACGTCAGGGGAAGCTTTATATACAGGAATATGCGTTAGGTGAGCCACAGGGTGACTTAAAGCCGATTAAGGACTCTGACCAAACAGGAACAGAGTTGCGTTTTTTACCGAGTAAAATAATATTCAGCGATGTAGAATTCCATTATGAAATACTGGCCAAGCGTTTGCGTGAACTATCTTTCCTGAATTCCGGTGTTCGTATTCATCTGCTCGATGAAAGAAGCAACAAGGAAGATATCTTCGAGTACGAAGGCGGAATTAGCGCATTTGTCGAAGACTTAAATAAAAATAAAACACCTATACATGAAAAAGTAATAGAAATTAAAGTGGTACTGCAAAATGTCGAAGTAGAGGTGGCGATGCAGTGGAATGATTCGTACCAGGAAAATATCTTTTGCTTTACCAACAACATCCCTCAGCCCGATGGCGGGACGCATTTATCGGGCTTCAGGGCAGCATTGACGCGATCCTTGAATCAATACCTGGAGAATAACCAGGTCAAAAAAGACAAGGTGCCAACTAGCGGTGACGATATGCGCGAAGGATTAACGGCAGTATTGTCGGTCAAGATACCAGACCCGAAATTTTCTTCGCAAACCAAGGATAAACTGGTTTCATCGGAAATCAAGGGGATTGTTGAATCGGCGGTGGGCGACAGTCTCAAGGACTACCTGGCTGAAAATCCGACGGAAGCCAGGGCGATCACTTCAAAAATTATAGATGCTGCCAGAGCCAGAGAGGCGGCTCGAAAAGCGCGTGAAATAACCCGCCGAAAAGGAGCGCTCGATATCGCCGGTCTGCCGGGCAAGCTGGCCGATTGTCAGGAGAAAGACCCAGCCTTATCAGAAATTTACCTGGTGGAAGGAGATTCGGCCGGAGGCTCGGCGAAGCAGGGCAGAAATCGAAAAACGCAGGCGATATTGCCGCTCAAGGGAAAGATACTCAATGTTGAGAAAGCTCGATTCGACAAGATGCTGCAATCTGCCGAAATCGGCACCCTGATAACGGCGCTCGGTTGTGGCATCGGGCGCGAAGAATTCGACATTGCCAAACTGCGATATCACCATATCATAATCATGACTGATGCCGATGTAGACGGGTCGCATATTCGGACCCTGCTGCTGACATTTTTCTATCGCCAAATGCGGGAACTGGTCGAAAGAGGACATATTTATATTGCTCAGCCGCCACTATACAAAGTGAAAAAGGGCAAGCAGGAACGCTACGTTAAGGATGATAAGGAATTGGACGGCTATCTATTGCAGCTGGCTATAGAAGGTGCCAGTTTGCACCTTTCAGACGATGTGCCCCCCTTATCGGATTTGGCCCTGGAAAACCTGGCTCGGCAGTACATGACTATCCTCGCTATATTCGAGCGACTGGAAAAACATATCGCACCGGAAATATTGGAAGAATTAATCGATTTACCCGCGCTTGACGATGCTCAATTATCCGATAGCGAGGCAGTCAATCAGTGGGGGCAGCGGTTGGTCGATCGACTCAATAAAAATGCCGGGAACTCCCTGTCTTATGAAGCAAGAGTCGAGAGCGATGAGAATAGTAACCAGTTTGGGCTGAGAATAATCAAAAAGCTGCATGGCATGCACAGTTACCATGAATTCCACCCGGAATTTTTTAATAGTGCCGAGTATCGTCTGATTAGACAATTCGTTGAAAAAACAGTCGATTTACTATCGGACTCATCGTTTATCAGTCGCGGCGAACGAAAGCAGAGCGTAGGAAAATTTAGCGAGGTATATAGATGGCTCATGAAAGAAGCCAAGAAAGGCCTTAATATTCAACGCTATAAGGGTTTGGGTGAAATGAACCCAGACCAGTTATGGGAAACGACGATGGATCCAGAAAACCGCCGGCTGCTTAATGTTCGTATCGAAGACGCGATAGCGGCGGATGAAATATTTACCACGCTAATGGGGGATCAGGTAGAACCTCGCCGTCAATTTATCGAATCGAATGCTTTGAACGTAATTAATCTTGATGTTTGATAGTGGCAGGCTGATATTGCTATAAATAATGTAACTTCTTGATTAATAACACTTATTGTCACAGTATCGAGCGAATTTAGCTTGAGTGTTGTTGAAAACGTATGACGGATTCAAGCCTCGCCTCTGTTACGAGATCCTACACTCTATCGATTCCTCGATGGCGCCCCCGGCATCGAAGAATCGCCCACCATATAGCCTGAGAATAAATCTTGGAAAACTCGCCACTCGATTTTGAACATTTGCCAGAATTCAGCAAAATTAAGCCGGATCAGATCAAACCAGCGATCGAAAGTATTATTACTCAAAACAGGCGTGCAGTAGCCGACCTGGTGCAACAGCAAGATTTCTGTTGGGAAAATCTGGCAATGCCCCTGTCTCTTCTCGAAGATCGCCTGAGTAAGGCGTGGTCACCGGTGCGCCACCTCAATTCGGTAAAAAGCAACGATGCTCTTCGCGACGCCTATACTGCTTGCTTACCATTACTCAGTGATTACGCAACAGAATTGAGCCAAAATCGAATGCTATATCAGGGATATTGCAGCATCGCCGATTCCGACCTTTTTGCCGATTTAAGTGTTGCGCAGAAAAAAACTATTGAAGATTCAATCAAGCACTTCCGTCTGGGCGGGGTCAATCTGGACGGGATACAGCGGGAGCGATATCAGCAGCTGCAAAAAGATTTGTCTGAATTGCAGTCAAGTTTCGAAAACAACCTGCTCGATGCCACGCAATCCTGGGAGAAAAACATATCGAGTAAAAATCAGTTGCAAGGATTGCCCGAATATGCCATCGAGATGCTCCGACAATTGGCGAAGAAGAAAAATCTTTCCGGTTACCGACTGACACTGGATATGCCCTGCTATATTGCAGTTATCACTTATGCAGATAACCGGGCGCTACGCAGGGAAATATACGAGGCTTATTCGACACGTGCGTCAGATCAGGGCGTGATCGATAAAAAATGGAATAATGCTGCTAACATGATCGAAATTGTTGCTAAAAGACAGGAAAAGGCATTATTACTGGAATTTGCTACCTACGCAGAATATTCGCTAGAAACCAAAATGGCTCAATCCGTCGACCAGGTACTAGAATTCCTCTATGACCTGGCTCAACGTTCTAGAGCAGCAGCGATATGCGAGGTACAGGAAAGACAGACATTTGCTAATTCGCTCGGATTTGATGGGGAGCTGGAGGCCTGGGACGCGGCTTATTACAGCGAGAAATTAAAGCGGCATCTCTACCAGATTTCCGATTCAGACCTGAAACCTTATTTTTCCGACCAACTGGTAATAAACGGCCTGTTCGAGATTGCCAAAACCCTCTACAAGATCGAAATAAAGCTCGCTGACGGGTTTGTCGACGTTTGGGATTCAACGGTGCAGTTTTATCAGATAAACGATGAAAACGGTGAAACCATTGGACAGTTTTATCTCGATCTTTATGCGCGTGAAAATAAGCGCGGTGGAGCCTGGATGGATGAATGCGTCAATCGCCATCGTATAGACGGTAAAATCCAGATTCCTGTTGCATACCTGACCTGTAATTTAACGCCCCCGATCGACGACGAACCGGCGCTGTTTACTCACGATGAAGTCATCACGCTGTTTCATGAATTCGGCCACGGGCTGCACCATATGCTGACCAAAATTGATGTACCCGATGTGGCAGGGATCAATGGCGTCGAATGGGATGCGGTCGAATTGCCAAGCCAGTTCATGGAGAACTATTGCTGGCAGAAAGATGCGCTCGATCTGTTTGCCAGGCATTACCAAACGGGAGAAAAGTTACCCGACGGCCTGTTCGATAAAATGACGAAAGCGAAAAACTTTGAAAGCGCGTTGCAAATGTTGCGTCAAATTGAATTCGCCCTGTTTGATATTAAACTGCACCAACAAACAGATTTGTCTAGTGAATCGCAAATACAGAAAATTCTAGATCAAGTTAGAGATGATATCGCGGTGGTTAAAGCACCGATGAATAATCGTTTTCAGAATGGATTCGCGCATATTTTTGCAGGTGGATATGCGGCGGGTTATTATAGCTACAAATGGGCGGAAGTTTTATCGGCGGATGCTTTCTCCGCGTTCGAAGAAGAAGGTATTTTCAATCAGGAAACGGGGCAAAGATTTCTGCAATGCATCCTCGAAATAGGAGGCTCGCGGCCAGCGATGGAATCATTTCGTTGCTTTCGGGGACGGGAACCAAAAATTAACGCTTTACTACAACACAGTGGCATAACGGCTTATGATTAAATATATTCTAACTGGGCTTCTGACTCTGCTCATATCGTTTGCCGCGTTGGCACAGGATACCGATGAAAAGCAGCGACTCTACGTGACCGACAAGCTACGCCTGTCACTTTATCGGGAGGCCGGTGGTAGAGGTGGCACGATCGAGCTACTCGCTTCGGGGGATAAGCTCATTATCGAAGAAGTGAATGGTCCCTATGCGCTAGTGACTTCGCCATCGGGCAAGCTGGGCTGGGTTAAACGCGGATTCCTGGTACTCGAACCGACCTCCAATCTGATGCTGGAAGAGGAAAAGAAAATTACCAAAAGCTTGGAACAGGAAATTGAAAAGCTTAAAAACAGTAAAGTGATCATCGACCAGTATGAAAAAGATCTGAATGCAATGAATGACAAGCTACAAATCTCGATTTCAGCAAGGGGAAAAGCCGAATCCACCATTCAGATGCTCGAACAGACGGTGGAGGAGAGCATGAAAAAAATCGAAGTATTGTCCGAATCTGATGCGAGACCTTCCGAGGAACTATTACGTGCTCTAGCGGCTACTTACTGGAAGTACCTGGCAGCTATTGGGATATTTATTGTACTCACCGGCTTTTTCATCGGAAAACTGATGGCCGAAGCCAAGGTTAAGAAAAAATTTCATGGTATCAAGGTTTGGTAGCAAACACTCCGTGTCAATTATTTTCAATGCCGGATATCGCCAGCTCTGATCATGCAATACAAAGATCTACGCGAATTTATCCAGCAGCTTGAAAAAGAAGGCGAGCTGATGCGAATAAGCCAGCGCGTCGATCCTTACCTGGAAATCACCGAGATTGCCGATCGAACCCTGCGCCAGCAGGGGCCGGCTTTACTGTTTGAGCGGGCCGGTGATAGTGAATTTCCATTACTTGCCAACTTGTTTGGAACGACGCAACGGGTAGCACGCGCTATGGGTAAAAACCAGGTCGAGTCCTTGCGAGAAGTAGGCAAATTGCTTGCTTTCTTAAAGGAGCCGGAACCGCCAAAAGGTTTTATCGACGCGATAAAAAATCTACCTATATATAGAAAAATCCTGGATATGTCGCCGCGGGTCGTCAAGAATCCGCTGTGCCAACAAATCAGGCACACCGGCGATGCGGTGGATTTATCCACGCTGCCGATCCAGACCTGTTGGCCGGGCGACGCCGGGCCTCTGATTACCTGGGGATTAGTCACCACTAAAGGACCGTACAAAGCACGCCAGAACCTTGGTATTTATCGCCAGCAGGTGATTGGCAAGAATAGGCTTATCATGCGCTGGCTTTCGCAGCGTGGCGGTGCACTCGATTATCGAGAGTGGCGAGAAATAAAAGGCGACCAACCATTCCCGGTATCGGTGGTGATCGGTTGTGACCCGGCGACCATTCTCGCCGCAGTAACACCGATACCAGATACCTTGTCCGAATATGCATTCGCCGGATTATTACGCGGGAGTAAAACCGAAGTCGCAAAATCGCTGTTATCCGACCTGCAAGTTCCCGCGCGAGCAGAAATAATTCTTGAAGGGTTTATCTATGCAGGCGACGAAGCTGACGAAGGGCCTTTTGGCGATCACACAGGTTATTACAATGAAGTAGAACGCTTCCCGGTGTTCACAGTCGAAGCCATTACCTCTCGAAAAGATCCTATTTACCATAGCACTTATACCGGGCGACCCCCCGATGAGCCTTCGGTGCTTGGTGTGGCGCTGAATGAAGTGTTTATTCCGATTTTACAGAAACAATTTCCGGAAATTATCGATTTCTACCTGCCCCCAGAAGGGTGTTCGTATCGGGTAGCGGTGGTGAGCATGAAAAAACAGTACCCAGGGCATGCCAAACGCGTGATGATGGGTGTGTGGTCGTATTTACGCCAGTTCATGTATACCAAGTTCGTGATAGTGGTTGACGATGATATCGATGTGCGTAACTGGAAAGATGTGATCTGGGCGATATCTACACGGGTAGACCCGGCACGAGATATTACGCTGATAGAAAATACTCCGATCGATTATCTTGATTTTGCCTCACCCGTTTCAGGCCTCGGCTCAAAAATGGGTCTGGATGCAACCAACAAAATTGGCGGGGAAACCACGCGTGAATGGGGTAAACCGATTACGATGGATGCGCAAGTGATAAAGAAAATTGACGATATTTGGCAGGAACTCGGAATCGAGTCGTAGAGGTATTAATTATGCGATCAATTATGGTATTAAACTCCAAGGGCGGTTCAGGAAAAAGTACGCTGGCCACTAATCTGGCTAGTTACTATGCTTCGCAGGGTAAACGTGTCGCACTGGTTGATTTTGATCCCCAATCCTCAAGCATGGAGTGGCTCGCGGCGAGACCAAGTGGCCGTAAATCGATTATCGGGGTCGATGCCTCCCAGCAAAATTTTCGAATCTCCCGAAATATCGATATCGCCATTTACGATACGCCTGCCGCGGTTCACGGTAAAGCGCTAAACGCTTATCTACGCCGCCCTCAGAGTATTATCATTCCGATCCTGCCTTCGCCTATGGATATGCGCGCAGCCACCCCGTTTATTCAAAAGGTACTGGCGAACGGGCGTGTCGCACGTAAGGAATGCCGGGTGGCTTTGGTCGCCAATCGCTGCCGCGAAAATACTAATGTTTACCATCAGCTTTCGGAATTTCTGAAAAAAGTTCGTAAAGCGCCCTTTATCAGCGTATTGAGGGAATCGCAAAACTACAATAAAGCGGCTGACAGGGGGCTAGGCATTTTCGAACTTGCACCCTATCTGGTGCGGCGGGATCTTGATCAGTGGCAACCGATCATCCACTGGTTAAACAGTAAGCGCAGCCAACCTGTCAACGCCTGAAACACTTCGCCTGGCCTGTTCAGCAACCTCGAAAGTAAATCAGGCATCGAACGCGAATTTGACCGCTTCATTGGCGTGAATAGCCGTAGTGTCAAATAGCCTGACCGGTGTATCCGACTGCTCAATTAACATACCAATTTCGGTGCAGCCGAGTATCACGCCTTCGGCGCCCTGGCGTACCAGCTTATCGACGATGTGCAAATATTTATCTCTCGATGCTGGCTTAACTTCGCCGAGGCAAAGTTCCTGGTAAATGATGTGATGTACTACTTCCCGGTCTACGGAATCAGGAACCACTACTTCGATGCCATGTTGTCTGGTCAAGCGGTCTTTATAGAATGCCTGCTCCATGGTAAATGAAGTACCGAGTAATCCAATGCGACTGATTTGCTCGGATTTCAATACCGCCGCCGTCCCATCAGCGATATGCAGTAACGGTATGTCGACCGATTGCGCGACTGTTTCAGCCACGCGGTGCATCGTATTGGTACAGATCAGGAAGAAATCGGCTCCGCCCGCCTGGAGCGACCTTGCCGCGCCACTTATAATTTTCGCAGTAGCATCCCAGTTGCCGGCATGTTGCAGTCTTTCTATCGGGTCGAAATCGACGCTATATAAAAGAAGTTTGGCCGAATGTAGCCCCCCCAGTCGCTTCCTGACCGCTTCGTTGATATGACGGTAGTAAAATAGGGTACTTTCCCAGCTCATGCCACCGATTAAACCGATGGTTTTCACAAGAGCAGGGTATCGATGGTTGACGGGTTAAGATTCATTAAATCATGCTAGCATGAAACTCTTTACGCGAGCCCTGTTTCACCAATGAACGAATGTTTTGATTTTACGATCAATTTGTCAAAACAAAAGACCGAGCAGATTTATCGGGGGACAGGCCAAATATCTGCTGGTGGTTACCGACGATGGCCTCAAATTACAATTCCCGATCGGTAATTTTCGGGCATTTGTATCAGAACAGGGTATACAGGGACGATTTCGTGCCGAAACCGATGAACGGCACCGACTGCTAAAGCTGGAAAAACTTTAGCCTTTCACTTGTCGCCATACAGTGACTCACTCTATCAGGGGCGTATGGCTTCGCTGATCGTTTTTGGCCTGTAACTTGATTGTTTTGCGGCGCTGTCCCATCGCGGCCACAGTCGAACCGATATGTGCTTCGCCCCGCTGTTTCGAGATTTGCACCTGTTTTTCACGTTCACGAAAGCGTTCTCGGTCAACGTCGGATTTTCGGTCATGG
>Ga0114949_10002840_pt1 | contig 10891 bp, 10 predicted proteins | sample N074metaG_FD_83505 | JGI IMG/M metagenome (GOLD analysis project Ga0114949, IMG submission 83505) | Deep subsurface microbial communities from Kermadec Trench to uncover new lineages of life (NeLLi) - N074 metaG | ecosystem: Environmental > Aquatic > Marine > Ocean trench > Sediment | place... | reverse complement strand
GAAGAGATCGCCTCGGTTGGCGCCGGAATCAAACAGATCAAGTCGGGCATCTCATCGTTCAGTGGGGGTGGCGGCATGGGCGGTGCGTTGGGTGCCCTCGGCCCTGCTCTGCCGCTTGTGATTGACCTGCTGAAAAAGAGTAAGAAATAGCAAGCCCGGCTGGCAATTCCGATGCAATCGCCGCCATTTGAATTTGATCCAGTTCGGTTAGCGGCCTGGAGCACGATCGCTGCCGTGACGGTGGCGTTCCTGGTACTCGGCGAGGCGCTACTCGTGCCACTCGCGATCGCCATCTTCATCTGGGTTCTGCTTGGCGCGATAAAGTCGCTGTTGATCCGCGCTGCGCCTGAAGAGCTGCAAATTCCGGGCTGGCTCGCGAATGTCCTGGCCATCCTGATAGTCGGTGTTGCGACTTACTTCTCGATCGCCCTTATCACGAGTCAATCTGATGAACTCGTCGCGGCAATACCGGTATACCAGGCCAACTTTGCAGCGCTGTTCGCCGGTCTGAAAGACTGGTTGAATATCGAGGAACTGCCGACGACGGAGAGCTTGCTGAGCCAACTCGACCTGGCAGCAATCTTGTCCTGGGTTGGCGACTCTGTGACAGCGCTGATGTCCGATGTCATGCTCGTAACTATTTACGTCGGATTCCTGCTGGTGGAGGAACACGTACTACCGGCGAAAATCCGGCATCTGCACAAAGATCCCGTGAAGGCCGAGCGAATCGACAGCCTCGCAACCGAGGTGAGCGCATCGGTCCAGCGATACATCGGCATGAAAACTGTCATCAGTTTAGCAACCGCCAGTGTCAGCTACGCAATTCTGGCTTTCGTCGGTGTCGACTTTGCAGCCATTTGGGCGCTACTCGTATTTTTTCTGAATTTCATACCAACGATCGGCTCAATTATCGCCGCCGTATTCCCAGCGCTCTTGACGCTTGTGCAGTTCGACACGATTACGCCATTCCTGATCGTAGCTGCCGGATTGGGGATGACGCAGTTCATTTTCGGCAATGTCATCGAGCCGGCCTATATGGGCAGATCGCTTAATTTGAGTTCCTTCATGATTTTATTGTCCCTGTCGTTCTGGGGGGTCGTTTGGGGCCTGCCTGGAATGTTCCTGGCAGTGCCGATAATGGTCATGACGGGAATTGTTTGTGCACAGTTTCACGGACTTCGCTGGATCGCTGTGATCCTGTCCGTGGACGGTGACTTAGTAAAGGTTGACACAAAGGAGAAAAAGAAATGAGTGAACTTTCTAATATTGCACACGCGCCGTCGCGTGTTGGAACAGGTTGGGGCTTCGCTGTGATGCTGCTTGGCATGCTGGCGATAATGGCACCCTTCGTGACTGGCGTCGCTATAACCGGACTGGTCGCTGTCCTGATAACGGCCGCCGGCCTTGCCATGACCGCTTACGCGTTCAAGGCAGGCTCGTTCGGCAAGGGCTTGCTGCAGTTACTATTTGGTGGCATCACCGTGCTCTGCGGTATTGCGATGTTTCTAACGCCGATGCTGAGTATGTACACGCTGACGGGTCTGCTGATGGCATATTTCGTTGTCGACGGTGTCTTCGCGATTGTCTCAGGCGCTCGCGGCCGCCCCACACCAGGCTGGGGCTGGGTTATCGTCAGCGGTATCGCCAGCGTCGTGCTTGCTGTGCTGTTATGGCGTCAGTGGCCGGCCTCCGGTAATTTTGCGATCGGTTTGCTGGTCGGTATTCGTCTGATCTTCACGGGCTGGTCGATCGCAATGCTGAGCATGATTGGCGATGCTGCGGTCGATGTCGTCGAGGAAGCCGTGCACGAGGCAGCTGAAAAGTCTGGGTGATAAGTAGCATCCGTCATCAAGATTAAAAACAAATAATTAGTTTGATCGCTCAATAAACCACTCAGGGAGAATCGTGATGAATCGTCGAATGCCGCTGTTGAACCTTATATGTGTTGCGCTGTGGGCATCTATTTTGTCGGTTTCTGCGCTCGCGCAGGACGCTTCTGGTATGCCACCAGAAATGCGAGAGTACCTGGACACTCTGACCCCATCACAACAAGAGCAGGTAATAGGACTGCTAACCGCTGGAGTGGCCAATGGCAAATGGAAAGAAGGGCTCATGTTCGAGGGTATTTCGCCCAGTGATGACATGTTCAGCGCCATGCAGTTTTACCCGGGAACGGAAACCGTGCGGGAAGACGAGATGCGCGTGACCTTCATGGGTTCAAGTCCAGCCATTCGCGAAGACCAGTCCGGCATGAGCATTTATGTCGAGCTGGGAAATGGTGACAATTTTATCTTCGATATGGGTACCGGTTCCCTGAAGAACTTCATGGCGATGGGCGTTCCGTTGATGAAGACGAATAAGATCTTTCTGAGTCACCTCCATGCTGACCATATCGGCGATATGCCGTTCTACGTCTCCTTCCGACCTGCGTTTGGAGGCTACGACAAACTCAGGTTCTGGGGTCCCAGTGGACGTACCGAGAAGACAGGATTCACGAGTGTTATGGCAGGGCTGCGCCAGTTTATCGGCTGGCACGAGGAGAATTTTAAAATCTTCCCGGTTGGCGAAGGCTATGACTGGGAAATCAATGAGTTCGATTTCAAGAAGCAGGGTGAAGTAATTTACGATGAAAATGGTGTGAAGATCATTCACTGGCCGACCATCCATGTCAGCGATGGCGCATCCAGCTATCGCCTGGACTGGAACGGCTTGAGTTTCTGTTACACAGGGGATAATCGCCCCAACACTCTCGCCATTAAGTACTGTAAAGGTGTCGATATGTTCGTGAGCGAAACCTATACCGAAGTACTGGGAATCCAGGCGGCTGCGCTGGGTGTGCTACCTGCGGTAGCACGTTGGACATATGACAATTATCACACCTCAGCCTATGCACTGGGTTATATGGCTGAGAAAATCAAACCGCGCATCGCCGTCGCAAGCCATTGGGAATACGATGTCCAGCAGGCTAACGAAGTTGTCGCGGAAGTTCGCACGCATTACAAGGGGCCGTTCGCGTTTGGCGCCCCCGACAGGATAGTTTTCAACATCAGGCCGGACGCAATCTGGTGGCGTGACGGTGTAACGTCGCCTCTGGCCCAGTACCCCAGACCTCAATTTACACCGATGGTCGCAATGCCCGTGCCACCCAATAAGGTTGTCGACATTCAGGCACAGTGGCTTCGAGACCTGGAAATTCCGCCGGAGGAGTACTTCCCGGAGGGCTATCATCCGGAGTTACTTTTGGAATGGCCGATGACAGAAGTCATTACGATGCCGATGCCTGACTCGATGGTAGATCCAAAATATAAGAAGAAGGCGGAGAATTAGAAAGCGACGAATCAGGCGCTAGTCGAATCTAAGGATAAAAATTATGAAACGGTTCAATGCATCGGTATTCCACTCGGGATTTATGGCAGCGCTGTTGCTACTGGCTGCACAGGCAAATTCACAGGCGCCGCCAGTGCAGGAGCCCTCCAGCGACAACGGCGGCGTTATCTACGATAAGGACGGCGTGAAAGTTATTCACTGGCAAAGAGCAGGGCTCGCTAGAGTAGCCGCTTGATCTGAGAATAATGATGAACAACAGGCCGCCCGCGATGGGCGGCCTTTTCTTGATATAACGTGGCCAAAGAAATGCGTCCACAGGTCCATACGCGATGCATACTTGTGGCGTATTTCATGGCAACTAGTTGGATCATTCTTGCATGGGTGCTGGATGATCCGGCGAGACACTGCGTGCGTTTTGCGTAATTGGTTGTAGTAAATTAACGCAAAATCCTGCGCATTTTGCAGCAGCTCTGCGAACCCGGGCGAGGATTCGAGGAAGCAAGAATCCAATTAAGACAGGACTATTATCAGATGAAAAAAATTAGCATAGCAAACTGGAATGAGCTCGAAGATCGAACACCGGCACACGCGCTGGTTGCGGACGTTGACCTGGTGATTGTCCGTCATGACGATAACGTCGGCGTGCTGTATGGCCGCTGTGCACATCGTGGTGCCTTGATGGCAGACGGCTATGTCGACGGCGACAACCTGATCTGCGGTGTGCATGGTTGGGACTATCGCCTCGACACCGGTATTAGCGAATACAAAAACAGCGAAACTCTGCCGAAATTCAGCGCCTGGATAGAAGATGGTCGGGTGCTTGTCGATGAGGACGAGATCACTTTGTGGGCAAAGGCACATCCGCAGCCTTACAAGCGGGACGCGTACCAGGGCGCTTATCAGGACCCGACCGGGACGGCCGATGAACCGCATGTGAAGTTCATTCGAAAGCTCGCGGACGAAGGACTCACAAAAGTCGGCCACCACGGGCCAGCTGCTGCCATGGGCGTGCCACGCGACAGTCTGCCCAAATGGGAAGATCTGCAGTTCGTGGTTGGCCAATTGCACAAACTGCCGTTGCTTGATGAGGTGCCTGTCGGAACAGGCCTCGTGATCGGGCCGAATGCAGCGAAACCGCTGAGCCTCGATATCCCGTTATTTGTGTCGGACATGAGTTTCGGTGCGCTGTCGGAGGAAGCGAAAGTTGCGCTTTCCAAGGGTGCGGATCTGGCCGGGACAGGAATCTGTTCCGGGGAAGGCGGTATGTTGCCCGAAGAGCAGGCAGCAAACGCGCGATACTTCTACGAACTCGCCTCAGCGCGATTCGGATTTTCCTGGGACAAGGTGAAAAAGACGCAGGCGTTTCACTTTAAAGGTGGGCAGGGTGCAAAGACGGGAACTGGCGGACACCTGCCTGGCGACAAAGTAAGGGGCAGGATTGCCGAGGTCCGTGAACTGCCCGAAGGCCAGCCGGCAATTTCACCGGCGAGATTCCCGGACTGGACGTCATTAACTCAGTTTCAGGACTTCGCGGCCGAGGTGCGCGAAAAAACCGGCGGCATCCCGGTAGGGTTCAAACTGTCGGCACAGCACATCGAAAAAGATATCGACGCGGCGTTGGAAATCGGCGTCGATTACATCATTCTCGACGGACGTGGCGGTGGAACGGGCGCAGCTCCGCTCATATTCCGCGACAACATCTCAGTACCGACTATTCCCGCGCTGGCCCGTGCGCGGCGACACCTGGATGCCAGTGACAAATCTGATGTAACGCTGATTATCACTGGCGGCCTGAGGCGCCCTGCCGATTTCGCCAAAGCGATGGCGCTGGGGGCAGACGGAATTGCAGTATCCAATGCCGCCATTCAGGCGATCGGCTGTATCGGTATGCGCGCCTGCCATACCAATAATTGTCCGGTCGGCATTGCAACGCAAAAGCCACATCTCCGCGCGCGTCTCCCCGTGGAAATTGCGGCTGAACGGCTCGCACGATTCTTCTCAGCTGCAGTTGAACTAATGACCGTATTGGCGCGCGCGGCCGGGCACGATCACCTCAGAAAATTCATTGTCGACGACCTGACCACATTTAAAACCGATATGGCCGATCTGACTGGTGTTGCATACGGAGGCGTCGGCAGATCATAACCTGATGCGGTCTGAAATTTCCGCTTCGGTCCGTGTGCATGATCTCGAACATGCATTCGGCCGCTAACCCTGGCTGCTTAATCGACAGGCTTGGACCCACTTGTAGAATCGGGTTTAACTGTCCAAAGAAACGGGGCCCAAGGGAAACCGGCATCCCCCCGTCCGTGAGAGCAGAAGTGACGGCCAATTGTTTTTTCATTCGGAAATTCGCGTCGCAGTTGCACCACTGGGTCTGATAACGCTGCTATTCGCGTTGCCTTCGGTATCACAGGAGAACGATTCCAGCGGCAAGACTGGTGAAGCATACACTTCGCGAAAGATCGGCTATCACACCAGTGATCAGGGTTTCAGCGGTCCAAGCTCGGTGCAATCCCAGCTGGATGAGGACGATGTCATCCGTGATCCGCTATATCGTTTCGCAGGGGCCGACGAGTTTTTCAAGCCCTGGCACGAGAACAAGAAGCGCTTTAACGAAGAAAACGATTTCCAGTTCGGCTTCGACTACAACGTCCTGGCCCAGGGCCTCAGCGATTCCATAGGTACAGAAGACAATGGCACGGTCGGGGTGCTGCGCGGCTATGGAATCTGGGTACTGACGAGAAAGAGTGACAAGGATTTTGGTCGATTGATATTCAAGGTCGATCATCGGCACAAGTTGTTTACCGACATCGGCCCGGCCGATCTTGCGAGCCAGGCTGGCTATATCGGCGTCACCGGCACGCTCTTTAGCGATGTTGGCCTGGTCCTCGTCGATCTGAACTGGCAACAGTCGTTCAATAACGGAAATTCCGGCCTGATCGCCGGGCGGTTCGATCCCAATGACTACCTGGGTGTATTGGGTTACGCCAATCCGTGGACTGCCTTCAGCAACCTCGCTGTTCTCCTGAACCCGAGCATCGCGTTTCCGGACGCGATGGTCGGCATCGGGGGCGGTCACCGATTCAATGAGCAGTGGTATGTCAAAGGATCGATCAACGACGCCAACGGTGTTCTGACTGAGTTGGACGTATTTAAGGGTGGTGCCGAGTTTTTCAAATGGGCGGAAATCGGCTGGACGCCCGCGCCGGACCAGCAGTACTACACCAATGTTCACATGGTTGCCTGGCACGTCGACGAAAGGGACAAAGCGGGCGTCCCTTCCGCGCACGGCGTCATGATTGGCGCCAACAGGACCACCGCAGATAGGCGATGGATGGGATTCGTGCGCGCAGGTTGGTCAAAGGGCACTGCGCCTATCTACAACGAAACATATACGCTCGGGCTGGTAAGGAGATTGCGCCGCAACTCAGACGAGTTCGGCCTGGCCATCAACTGGGGTGATCCGCCGGACGACTCGCTGAAAAGTCAGACCACGGGAGAGCTGTTTTATCGCCTGCAATTTTCGCAGGGAATATCGATCACGCCGAGCGTGCAACTCCTGAAAGACCCGGCGCTGAATCCAATCGATGACATCGTATGAGTCTGGGGCATCCGGTTCAGGCTCACGCTATAACTGAAAATTGAGATGTGAAGTCGATAGCTGTTTCGTTGACAATCTTGCTGTATGGCGCTGTTAAAGGGCGCAACAACTCCATCCGGACAGTAGTATCGCCACTAGTGGCGATTCTTGTAAGGTGCAAAACTCTATCGGAGCTCCGGTATTGCCATTAATGTGATGTCATGCGCCTTACTAATATGAATAACATGGATGATTTCTCGGTGATGCGGTGTAAGCACAGCTGCCAAACGTATATCAACGAATCGGTTGTTCAATACGTTTCCGGGAAATAAGGAATGTACAAATCAAGTAATCCAGGCATTTTCATCCTGGCAAATCGTGCGCATTTTGGCGCAAATAAATGGGCGGCGTTCCTGTTGCTCTTATCTGCGACAGTCCCGTGGACATGGTGACTTATTGGTGACTCAAAAAATGTGATTACGGCTGATGTCACCCAAGCCATTGAAAAATGGCGCGCCCGGAGAGATTCGAACTCCCGACCACCTGGTTCGAAGCCAGCAAGCCCTTTTTCGACTTTTTCTTTTGAAACAGCACTTTACTTAGCAAACGTGTCCCATAAAATCTTCTAATTGGTGACGTAAGCGCCTGATTTTCGGTAATTGGAGACGCTAATATGGGACGAATCCATCATTGTCATACCTACCCCATTGGGGTATAATCGCCCATGGAGTTTATCGAGACAAGTGGTTTCTCGAAGATCCGAGAAAACTACTTCGATGACTCGCAGTTCAACATGCTGCAGCTTTACCTGATGGATCGACCAGACGCCGGAAACATCATCAAAGGTTCAGGCGGAATCAGAAAACTGCGGTGGGGAATGCAAGGGCAAGGCAAACGCGGTGGCGTCAGAGTGATCTATTACTGGATCACGAAAGACAATCAAATTTTGTTTCTAACCGCGTATGCGAAGAGTAAAGCGAGCGATCTCTCGCAAAACGCAATCAAGACGATGCGCGAGATAGTGAAAGATCTGTGACCGAGAGTGAGATCGGAGAAGGACATGGCGAAGCGAGATATCGGTGCTGAAATTGTCGCCGGTCTGAAGGAATTTCGAGACAACCCGAAGAAGCTAAAACGCTATGAGTTCGCGCCAGCGGACGTAAAGGCCATTCGGCATAAGTTCGGCATGTCGCAACAGCAATTCGCCGACTTCTTGATGATTTCTGTTCGCACGCTTCAGAAGTGGGAACAGGGTGAAAGAGATCCGGATGGAGCGTCGCACACATTATTACGCGTCATGGAGAAAGAACCGGAGGCTGTGATGCGGGCCTTGCACGGCTAACAGCGAAAACAAGGATTCCGGAAGACATCAACCCTGAATGGGACAGAGGGACGGGTACTCGCAAAGGAAAAATCCAACCACCGCCAAGTGATTGGATTTTACTAAATATGGCGCGCCCGGAGAGATTGACTCGGGCCATCCTTGGCCTTCGCCCTTCGGGTCGCTTCGCGGTCCAAATCGTCTGTCCTGACGATTTGTGTCGAAATCCCGACCACCTGGTTCGAAGAAGGAGCAGTAGAAATTCGAATCGATAGAAACAGTAAGTTGGATGGCCCACCCTCGCCTCATTTGCCGCCAAACGCCGAATCACGCCAAAGCGCTACGATATTTCTGATGAGCATTTCAGTGGAAAGAAGATTTCAGCCATAGGCTCCGAGCTTCGAAACCATCAGATAGAAAATCACTATTACCGCACTGAATGCTGAGACCCCTAGCGCTACCCAAGCTCGCATCAGATTCTTATAGTCTTCTCGCGCGGAACCTTCAGCAATCAGATTCCGTATGCGAATCTGAATCCATACCACCGGAATCCAGCAAAGACCGACGAGTGCATATAGAGAAATAACGGCGATAAACCATGAGGAGTCGAACGCGATATTCAATTTGGATGTCAGCCAAAGGCCCGTCACGAGCTGCATAACGACAGCGGGAGTTGTGAATACCCAGTCTGCTGTTACCACGGTACTTGTCGTTATCGTCATGGCCTGATCGTTCTGACTAAGGTATGCCTTAAGCATGAAAAAGGCCGTGCCCATTCCGGTACCGAACAACACGGCTGCACTCAAGATGTGTACCAGCTTTATCCAAAGATGGAGATTCATCAGTTACTGAGACTCATCAACACCCCATTGTACGTCGAAGTCGGACAATTCATATTCGAAATCAGACATCGAAAACATTCCGAGACAAGGTAACGCTCCACGAGTAGTAGTCCGATCGGCCGCCAACTTGCGTGCAAGAATCAAAGCAGGGCTACATGGTATTTCTGGCCCGTGATTCTGACGAGCTACCAGATTCCAGGTAACGGACTTAGACTCGCGATCGCTAGAGTTTCCAGACAACTTGATTTGCATCCCTCCTACGTCTGACCCTAGACCAATTAGGCAGTCGCTTATCCTCTGAAACAGCGGGACGAACCGATCCCATTTCTTGATGAGGCCGGCCCGTGTCATCCACGCCATTTTCCAGAGTGTTATTTGCTCCCACTTTGCCTCCAACGCAGCGTGAAACGTAACAGTATCTACTCCATTTACGTAGTCTGGCAGCAATCCGAGATCAGGAACATCACAAGCGCTGCTTAGTCGCATGCCAAAGTCCGGGTATCGGTGTCGACTAAGATCTTGCCAGCCGTGCTTCGTTACCCACTTGCCATCGACCAACACTTGAAAAGGCATGCCGCAGTAGCTCAGCACGGCAGCTATCGTACTTGCTCCTCGCGGCGTTTGATGAGCGGGTGCAATCGATATCTCAATTTTTCGAATCGTATGGAACTCATCACGCAACGAATCGATCACAACGCTGGAAAGGCCCGGAAGCGTGCTTGCACCTGATACCAATAACAGATCGCTTTGCTTTGCCTCGTCATGGAGAACATCGAATCCCTGAACGAACTCTCTGCCGTCGGCCAAATCGATGTAGTGGCTACTCGTTTGGATACACGCCTTAGCTACGCGGTAGTCCTGACCCTGATACGGTCCTGCCGTATGAATGACTATGTCAGGACGGAGTGCCAACAGGTCTGTCTCGAAATCTTGTGATGACTGATCAAGGCCGGCTGCGTTGATAACCGCCGCCAAGTTCGCCGCCCGCAATTTATTGACAAGCGCTTCGGCTTTGACCTGGCTTCGACTGGTAACCACCAGCTCAGTATTGGGCTCTCCGGCAATTCGGCGGCAAATCCTGCCCCCGAAATGACCCGTACCACCAATAACAACAATTCTCTTCAAGACAACTCGTCTTTCAATCAAACGCTTTGGGGGGGTCTAGCTCGACTGTTTGTCATTTTCGGCTACGTTCGCAAAGCACGGCGCCGATTCTATTCCAGTAATTACTTGGAATAATAGAAATATCTCACGTCGGCGCAGGCTGGTTCGAAGTTAGGTTGCTGAATCGTAACTTGTTGTAAAAAAAGAAGAGCTGTTGGGGCGTCCGTTGCCTCTTTTGCACGACAATGCACAACCAAGCATAACTGAGTCACGCAAATTTCCCGCAAAATTATTTTGCCTGATGCAGTGAGAGTACTAATTTGGTACACGTACGTGCTGTCCTAATGTGGCGCCAATTGTGGGTGTATCGTGGCTGGGTAAATTGCAATCGTTGCGCCGGTTTACCGGTTGGCACAAGAGCGGCCTCTGGTAATGCTGCCACGCCTGAGAAAGTTGGTATTATTCTGGTCGCAGTCCAGCCAACGACCGGTCAGCGTCAAATACAATAACCAGGCCGCGGAAGGCCTCTCGAGAAACCGATGAAACTAAACCCCGGAATGAACTACTGGAGCGCACATCTTGTATGGCTGATGGCCAGTTTGTCAGGATTCGTCGGCGCATGTGGGCAGGAGGCGCCGGTCGAGCAGGCCGAAGTGGCGCGACCAATAAAGATGATAAGCATCGGCGAGGGTACTGGCAGTCGAACGCTTGAGG
>Ga0114949_10002839_pt1 | contig 10893 bp, 11 predicted proteins | sample N074metaG_FD_83505 | JGI IMG/M metagenome (GOLD analysis project Ga0114949, IMG submission 83505) | Deep subsurface microbial communities from Kermadec Trench to uncover new lineages of life (NeLLi) - N074 metaG | ecosystem: Environmental > Aquatic > Marine > Ocean trench > Sediment | place... | reverse complement strand
ATCGCGACCGTGCGTTTCGGCGTGTACGCATCGCTCCTTGCTCTTCTGACGGGTCTCGGGTTGTTCTTCGTGGCCGATGTTCGCGGCGCAGAACCTTGGAGCCTGTTTGCCCTCGCATCACTGGGTGGAATCGTCGGGGCCACCTGGGGCATTCGTTCCCTGCTGGGGCGTCAGGAGTCTAGAGTGGCAGAGCCAGCGCCTTCAGCTGGGGCCGTTCCCGAAGAGGAAACCCCGAGTCATCCGGTGGGCTCGGAGCCCGACGACGTGGACTACTTGATGGCACTTCGTCACGAGTTCCGCACTCCGCTCAACGCCGTGCTGGGCTTCTCGGACGTGCTTCTGAGCGGAATTGATGGCGAGGTGAACGACTCGCAACGCGAGGACCTCGAGATCATTCGAGCCTCTGGGATACGCCTGCGGATACTCCTCGATAGTGCGCTCGATCTTTCGCTTCTGGTCGACGGCGAGCTCCGCCTGGACGCCGATCGCGTCGACGTGGGCGAATTGCTGGCACGTGTGGCCGTCGAGGCGGGGCAGCTCTGGTCGAACAAGAGAACCGCTGCCTGCACGCTGCCCGAAGGGTCGTGCATTACCACGGTGGATGAAGCTCGCCTTCGACGATCGATCCTCGTGCTCGCCGACTTTCTAGCGACGGTTCACCGCGAAGCGAAGATTTCGCTGAGCCTCACGGTGTCCGACGACCACGTTGCGATCGAGGTCACCGCCGACCCGTCCGATCGTCTGACGCTGAGCGCGCTTCCAACGCCGGCTGAAATCATGGCATCCGAGGACGCTAGTGAGATCCGGCGCTGGCCAGTGGCCGTTACATCCGAGATCGTCGCCCGCCATGAGGGCTCCCTTTATCACGGCGACGCTCCGTCTCGCTTTCTGATTCGCCTTCCCCTGCGGGAGGCGCAATGATCGACACCCGCCATCTTGGCATTCGCAGGATCCGCTGGTCTGTCGTCGCGGTCTCGATCTACTTCGCCTTCTTGTGGCTGCTATTGGCAGATGCGCATGCCTACTGGGGCGCACTCGTGGCGCTCGGCGTGTCGCTTGCGATCGGGGCCGCTGTCTCTTGGTCACTGGGAGTGCTGTTGCGGGGCGAGCAACACGCGGCGCCGTCGCCGCCCCAGACAGAGCAACAACCCTCGATGCAGGAGGCGATCGACGCGTACTCCGCAGGTCCGGAGGAACCGGCGCGTCAACGCGCGCGATTCCTCGGCGCGCTAGGGCACGAGCTTCGCAACCCTCTCAACTCGATCACTGGATTTTCCGACATACTGCTCGGCCGCGTCGACGGTGAGCTCAACGCGGAGCAGGTGCGAAGCGTCGGGACAATCCGCGCAAGCGCGGAACGGTTGTTGCGGCTCGTCTCGACGGTGGTCGATCGGGCCAAACTCGAAGCCGGGGCGCTCCGGCTACAACAGCAGTGGGTCGCACCTGATGAGCTGATCTCCGAAGCCATCTCATTCGTGAGGTCACGCGCCGGGGACACGTCAGTCGTCGGCGGAGTGTCGGAAGGACTTCCGCGTATTTTTGTCGACCGCCATCGTACGGTTCACTCGCTCGTGAGCCTTGCAGTGCTGGTCATTCGGTCCTCCGGAACCGATATCGTCATGCGTGTTGCGCCTCCCCGGCGCGACCAGGAAGGCAAGGGCTTCGTGCAGTTCGATCTGGCGACCCTCAAGGACTCCTCTGCCGGCACGCTGGCGGTCGTGGAAAGGCTCGAGAAGCCCCTGTCCAGCTCGGATGCCCTCGGGTTGGAAGTCGCGGTAGCCCGCAATGTCATCGAAGCTCAGGGCGGGCGCATTTGGACCGAAGCCGGAACGGCAGGGAGCCTACGCGTTTGCATGACGCTCCCGACGTCGGCCCACTAGGTTTCTGGATCACACACGGTCTAGCTCTGGTCTGGCTTCAACGCGTCGAGAATTGCTTGGTAGGCGGCGTTGCGTTTCCACCCAAGGTCTCGTTGCAGCTTCTGAGTCATTTCCTTGGTGGACAGCCCCTCGCGCTGCCACTCGAGGACGAGTGCCCCGAGGTCGATGTCGTCGACGGGCGCGTCGGCGGGCCTGCCTTCGATGACGATGGTGATCTCGCCTCGGGCTGGATCAGCCAATTCGCTCTGCACTTCCGCAGCAATGCCGCGGATCGTTTGTTCGTGCATCTTGGTGAGCTCTCGGCACAGGGCGATCTGCCGGTCACCGTCAAGGGTGCGTTCGAGGTCGTTCAAGGTCGCATGGATACGATGGGGGGATTCGAACAGGACGACGGTGATTGCCGACTGCGCGATTCGATCGAGTGCACGGGTGCGGTCCCCACCGCTTTTCGGCAGAAACCCTTCGAACACGAATCGACGCACCGGGAGGCCCGCCACGCAGAGTGCCGCCAACACCGCGCTGGGACCCGGAATCGCCTCCACCTCGATGCCCGCGTTGGCGGCTCGGGACACGAGGTAGACGCCCGGGTCACTCACCACCGGCGTCCCAGCATCGCTGACCATCGCGTAGTGAGCCCCGTCGACCAGCTCAGCGATGAGGAGGTCGACCTTGCCTTCGTTGGTGTGTGCGTGAAAAGAGCGCAGGGGCGTGTTGATGCCGTGCTTGGAGCAAAGTGTGCGAGTGTGACGCGTGTCCTCTGCGAGGATGAGGTCGGCTTCGCGGAGAATGCGTATCGCTCTCAGCGTGATGTCCTCTAGACATCCGATGGGCGTCGCGACTACGGACAGGCGACCTGACATTAGTGCGGGGTACCACATCTCTGTCGCCCTGCGACCCGGCTCCTCAGGGAGACTCGTAGACTTCGACCACCGTCTCGCCGAGCTCGCTGTGAAGGAAGGCCTTGAGCTTCTTCAACAGACGCTTCTCGATCTGCCGGACCCGCTCACGGCTCACACCGAACTCGTCTCCGAGGGTCTGCAAGGTCTTGGGATCCTCGGAGACGAGACGGTCTTCGAAGATCTTCTTTTCCTTGTTCTCGAGTGAGTTGCCAAACTCGTGAATCTTCTTGGAGAACTGGTCACCTACCTCTGCATCGGCCAGCGTATCGTCAATGCGAACGTCCTCCGAAGGAAGCAGCTCCACGCGGGCTACGGAGCGGCCATCGGAAGTCCCGACCGGCGCATCCAACGAGGCATCTCCCGCCGCAAGCCGCATGTCCATCGACACGACATCTCGTTCGGGAACATTGAGACGCTTTGCGATAACCTCGGCGGTCGGTTCGATGCCCATTGCCGACAGGCGGGCCTTTTCCTTCTGGAGGTTGAAGAACAGCTTCCGTTGCGCTTGCGTGGTCCCCACCTTCACCAACCGGTGGTTGTTGAGGATGTAACGCAGCATGTAGGCGCGGATCCACCAGGCAGCGTAGCTCGAGAGCTTCACACCTTTGTACGGGTCGTACTTCTTCACGGCCTGCATGAGGCCGATGTTGCCCTCCTGGACGAGGTCGAGGAGGTTCTTGTACGCCTGGCGGTAGTCGTATGCGATCTTGACGACCAAACGCAGGTTGGAGGTGACCAGTCGCTTGGCCGCCTCGAGATCGCCGTTTTCGAGGAACCGCACCGCGAGCTCGTGTTCCTCCTCCTTCGACAGAAGCGTGTATCGCTGGACGTCCCTCATGTAGACGGCCAGCGGATCGCGGCGGGTGAGAGACGACGAGGAGCTCACGAGGACGTCGCTCTCATCCATATCCACGACCTCGATGCCCTGCGGCTCGTCCAGTTCGTCAGGTGGCTCTGCGTCGCTTCCGATCATCGATCTCGCTCGTGATAGGCATCTCTAGGGCACTGCCCCCTACGGCGTCCAGTGGTGGACTTCACTTCGGCGCTTCGAAAGGCAGTCTACCCGCTCCCCTAGGCCGCAAACGGCCCGCGAACGAGCCAGCCACCGTGTATTGAATCGCGCCGTCTGCGGTTAGTGCCGCCTGGAGCCCCGACGAGGCCAGCTCCAGCATCGTGGCGACCTTGGCGCTTCGCTCCTTGTACGCATCTTGGATTTTCACGCGGAGCATCACATTGAGCTCCGAGCGTTTGAGCGGGCGCAAAAGGCGCACCTTGCCGAGGACGTCGAGCTCGAGGTCCTTGCCGTGGGATGTCGCGCGTTCGATCTTCGCCGAACCTCCTTCGATAGCGGCGGCTAGCTCCAGGTTGCCGGCATCGGCTTTGTCGAGTGTCAGGCCACCCCATCCCGGGATGTCCAGCTTCGACTCGCCGTCACCGATGCTCAGACCTTCGATCGTGATCTCCACGTGGCCCGTCGACTCCGCGACCTCGCTTGGCATCGCGAGCGCGATCTCGCCATTGAGTATCCCGGTCAGAGGAACCTTGGTGAACTTCCGGAGGAGCGAGATCGCCTCGAGGTTGATGTCCTCGAACTCCACCTCGACATCCATGCTGTCCCCTCCGAGTAAGATGTCGCCCTGGGCCTCTCCTCCGGCGAGCTCTGCGTCGAAGCTGTAGAATTTCGTATCCGATATCAGCGAGAACAACGAGGTACTGACAGTGAGCTCGTCGAAGATGACCTCGGCGGGGGTCGAGTCTTCTCCTTCCGCCGGTAGGACCACGCGCAGATTCTCGAACGTGAGACCAGTCAGCCCCGAGTTCGTCAGGTCCATAATCTCGAGTTCGTAGCCCCGCGCATGGGCCTCTTGGACCAGACGATCGGCGAGTCGCTCGTATGGGAACGTCCTGTATGCAAAGAACACGAAGCACGCGAAGAAGAAGAGGGGATACCCCGTCCACTTCAAGATCGGTCCGATTGGAATGCGTCCCACGTTCTACTCCTGCTCGGCTACCGCGGGAGCTTCGCGGTCGTATGCGCTCACGGCCAATTTCACGGTGTATCCGGTGCGCATTCGACCTCCAATCATTTGAATGCGCTCGATAGAGATGGGGTACGAGCTGTTCTCGATGTCAGCGAGCATCTCGATCAAAGGCCGCAATTCGACGACAGGCAACGAGACGCGGACCGATCGGCGGCTGTAAGCGCCCATGTCGAGCTTCGGTTGATCGGTGATGCCGAGTCCTGTCACTCCGTACTGCTGAGCGCGTTCCTCGAGGAACCCTCCTAGGGACGGTGCCTTACGGTTGTAGAGACGTTCCACAGCCATTCGTTCCGCCTTCTCTTGGCGCAGGCGCGGCTCCGAGCGGTGGATGTCCTGCAAGACCTGTGCGATCTCTGCGTTCTCGGTCTCGATGTTCGAGATGTTCGAAATGGCGACATACATCGGAGCCACGAGCCCAATGGCAACGAACACTACGGCCATGGTGCTCAGCAGCCGACGCTCGCGATCGCTCAAGGCGTCAGCCCAGTTGCGCACGTTGTCTAGCGCATCTCCAAAAGCCACGTTACTGCTCCTTCCCGGTATTCGAGAGTATCTCAGCGCACCTGACTTTCACGACCAACTTGTAGTCCTTCCGGTCCTCGACGGCGGTGGAGATCGATCCCTTCTCGACATCGGCAAAGCAGGGATGTTCCTGCAACGCGGCCACGAGCCGGTCCCGCTCGGCGATAGAACCGACGGTACCCTGGATCTCGAATCTGCCGTTGTCGCCCCCGTCGTCGATTTCGATCAGAAGCCGACGAGTGTCGTGCTGGATGTCGGCGGGGATGCTCTCCGAAATCCCCTCGAGCACATCATAGGCGTCGAAGCGGGGGAGGGGGTCGTCGATGCGAGCCCCTGCCGTGAGCAACTCGCGCGCATGCACAGCGCTGCGTGCTTCCTCGACGAGCAGGTCTTTGCTCACCTCCGCTAATGTGGCCGTGAGCGCTTCATGCTCCGCGCGGACTACCCGGTAACGGGCTACCAGTGACACACAGAAGGAAAGAATGACCGCAGCCGCGCAGACCGCGATGAGGCGCAGGTGCTTCCGGATCTGGCTCGCCGCCGCCTGCGATGCGAACTCACCTTGCCGGAGATCGATCTGTTTGCCTCGCGAAATGGCACGCGCTGCGAGAGCGGCTGCCTTGGTGAACTTCGGTCGCATCTCTTCGTCGACGCCAGGCGCCGAGGGGAGTGGGGCCACGCCGCACTCGACACCAAGTTGCTCGGTGAGCCATTGTCGCGCGCTCTCCATCGGTGCGGTTTCTCCAGAGAGCAGAATGAGGGAAGGCATTTCGGAGCGCTGGGCCCTGTAGCTCGCGAAGGTGTGTTGGAGCGCGGCACCGAGCTCGCCGCGACGGCCCGATTCAACCAAATTCATGCCGCCTGAAACCGTTCTTGCGAACGTGCATCGCCCGTTGGTGAGTACGGCAAAGTCCGTGCTGCTTGGACCCACGTCGATGACGATCACTGTCTTGCCTTCGAGCGATTCGCCAAGCAGAGCGCCGAGACCATCGAAAGCAGCGGCTCCGAAGGCAAGCTCTCGTGGGTCGGCTCCCGCCGCTTGGAGCTCGCGGAGGCGGTCCGCGACATTCTGGCGAGGGGCAGCAACGGCCATCAGCTGGATCGTCGTCTCGTCACGAGCGACGACCTGATAGTCGACGACTGCATCTTCAACGTCGAACGGAAGCAAGGCGCCCAGTTCGCCAGGCAAGACTTCGGCCGCTTTCTTTTCGACCCCAGCCGGCAGGTCGATCAGCCTCAGCGAAGCAGCGTCGCCGGCGAGCGACGCAATGATGCGGTCCGGCGCTCGTGAGCCCTCTCTAAGCACCTGGGCGACGGCAGCTTCGAGCAAACCTTCGTCCGATTCCGATTCGGCGGAGTAGGGAAGTAGCGCTTCGGCGTACCGCTCCATTTCGGAACCGCGCAGGGTCGTTCTCAAGAACGCGCCGCGAACCGCTCGGGGTGTGACCTCTAATCCCAGAACCAAAGACATTTCAATTGATCCGATAGTAGTGGAAGACGCCCAACCCCGGCATCCGTCCTGTGTTGGGTGGTGGAGGCACCCATCGCGCGTGAAAGTTGACGACAGATTCGATTCGAACCTGAGAGCGGCCTACCAGCCCGACCGCTTGGATGGTGAAGATTTGAGCGGAGGTTGCGAGCGAGCGCGCCAGCGGCGTGCGTTGCTCCTCGGGAATCTCGATGGGCACGAAGATGAGCTCGCTGTCCGTCCCCAAGAAGCCGGTGAGCATTCCGTACAGGGACTTCTCGCTTCCCTTGCCCTCGACGAAGTCGAGCAGGTCCGTCGGGCGACTGAACAAGGGGATGGGAATGAGCTGACGAATCGTGTCGAGAATCGTCGTGAATTTAAGGCTTTCGATTGGATCGGTGCAGAGGGTGACCTCTGGCGCAAATGAACAGATCCTCCCGAGCAGCACCTGAGCGCTGGCCTCGTTGATGTTGATGAGGCCAGAGGCGTAGATCGTCATGATCCGAGACGACGGGTCGTTTGGAATTGGCTCCACGAAAGTAGCCCAGAAATCGTCCGTGAAACCACGCACCAAACGTAGCTCCTGGATCGAGTCGAACGGGGCATTCTTGTTTTGGTACGGGTCCTCGCTCAGTTGATAGAAGGAGTCGTCCTCAGTGCCAGTGCCGCCTGTCCGGGTCACCCCGGCGCCAGGATCGAAATCCGTGCGCTGGATGTCGTGATCCCACCAATCGATTACGGCCGTGATGAGATCGATGCGGGTCGTCAGGGTGCCGGTCTCGTCTTCTTTCATGAACAACGCGTCGTAGGGGCTCTCTGGGAGGTGTCCGCCGGTGAGCGAGAATAGCTGAGCCGCCACGCTGTTTCGGGCACGCTCTCCGTCGAGGAACAGCGGGTCGTTGACGTTGATCTTGCCGTTTTCGCTGACGGCGATGACGTGGCATTCACCAGGTAGGTCGTCGAATCCCACGGTGTCCCCGAAGTCGATTCCCAACTGCATCAAGGTGTCACGCTGGTCCTCGGGCGTACAGAACGGCGCCAGAAGCTCGTTGACGAAATTCCAAACGGGCAACTGTGGGGATGGCCGCCCCGTTGCGGCTCGGTAGAGCGGGTCTACGAACCGTCGTACCGCGGGCTCCTTCGCGATCAGCAAACGCGTCAGATTGATCGCGCTCTTCGCCATGTATTCGGCCTGCAGGGCGTCTCTCTGCGAAGTCGACACCGCGAAAGCGGTGCCGGTCGTCTCGTGCATGTCCGCTAGCATTACGGAGAGGATCGCCACCGTGGTGATCGCCAATATCAGAGCGACGCCTTCTTCGGAGCGCTTGCGGCGCGGTCTTGTGGCGGTGTGGCTCATGGGTTGTAATTCGCGTGTTTGAGGGCGTACGTGAGCGGAATCGTTACGCGCGTACTAAAAGCTTGAATCTCACCCCGGTGCCGCGGATCTTTGACGGCCAACCGGATTCGAACCTGCGTGGGAAGTCGATTGGGCTGCGCAAGCATGTCTTCGGTGTTCCAGGTTTGCACCCAATCGCTCAGAAGAGGGTCGAAGTACTCGACGTTGAACTCCTCTACGTTCTCGACGAGGATCTGCGACTTGCCGCCGCGCCGCGGGTCTTCGTCGATTCGGTTCTGCTCGCGGCGAGCAAGGACCCGCACGCCGGGTTCATCGGGGTGCTCGGTGACGAAGTAGCTGATCTCGTTTTGGTCCGATTCCCGCGCGTTTCGGTAGAGTCGCCGGTGCGAGAAGGACGTGAAATCGATTCGATCATCCTTGCCGTTGTCCTTCCCGATGAACGCAGTGTCGACGACGCGAAGGTCGAGTGACGGGTTCACGTGGGTGGACACGAAGGCCATGGTGAGCTCTCGCGCCATACGTTCGAGCGCCATGTGGATGATGCGGGAGTGTTCGACGTCCTCTTCGATTCGCGCCTTGTTGAGCGCTGTTTGAGAGAACCCGCTGTAAATCATCGTGCCCACCAGCGCGAGAACCGCCACGGCGAGCATGATCTCGAGGAGCGTGAAGCCACGTCTCATTGGCTTGCCTCCGCAGCCGTGTCGTCCACCGGTGCGGGCTGGTCCGAAACGAGGTACTGGATGACGTCGAAGCCGCGCTCCTTCGGCCCTTCCTTCCAACGGACGGACACGGTGGCTCTGCGCACCTGCTCTTCTAGGAATGGCTTCAAGATCGGATACCCGAGCTGCAATGCGAGGCCCGCGAGGTTGCCCCCGTTGCCCGCGATGATCTGTTGCGGAGTGCCACTTTGGCTGTTGAGCTCGTCATAGGCTGCGGTGACGCGACGGTTTGCGGCGTCCTTAGAGCTATCGTCCTCGTCGCCCTGAGCGCCAAGCTCCGGGAGGATGATGCGTTCGACGAGCCATTCGCACTCGAAGCCCTCGACCGGGGCGTGCTCACAACAAGAGTCGGTGTCCTTCTTCTCGATGGCGGGCAATCCTTCGATGGCGATGATCTGCTCGATCTCCCCCATTTTGCAGCGGGCAAGCGTCACCGCGACGTTTTGCCGACGGGCGCGTGCGGCGATGTTTGCGGCGCCCACCTCGCTCGAAAAGATCGCCGTCAAAGAGAGGCCAAGAATCGCAACCGCGATCATGACTTCCAGCAAGGTGAAGCCGCGTCCGGTCATATCGAGTCCTCGACGTCGCCTTCATCGTCGAGCCCGTCCATAGGCTCGTAGGCGAAGTTGTGAATGCGCGCATTGCCCGTGAGGGGATGGATCTCGACGCTGTAGACCGTCTCGCTCGAATCGCTCAACTGGATGACCGCGTGCTCCGTCAGACCACCGGGGAAGAAATAGATCGACCCCTCGCCATCGGTGCGCTTGGCCGTTTCGTGTGGGCTGATCAGCGCGTGAATCGAAATGCCATCGCCGACTGGTTGAGCGGTGTATCGTTTTAGGACCTTGCCGTGTTGGTTCGTGATCGGGTGAAATGGTGAGCGCGGCCGCACCGTGTCCAACGGCTTCTCGAGTCGGGCTCGCGCAAGGTCCCACGGGTCGACGGCTTGCCCCGGATCGGCTTCGAGCTGATCATCGGTGGCAAGAGTCACCGGCGTAGCGGTTTCCTCGATGGCCATCGTGTTCTTTTCGAAATCGAAGAGGATGCGCGTCGTGGTGCCCTGGGTGAGAGACCGGCTGTAGGCGAAACGCACTGCGCTACTAACTTTGAAAGCGGACGACCGGAGTCGAGTTCGCGTGATGGCGCCCAAGCCGAACGTTGCCCCTGTGACCACGGCCGCCATGATCGCGATCACCAGAATCACCTCGATGAGGGTGAAACCACGTTTCGTTTGGGATGGGACGTGTCGAAGCATGATCTGCTAGATGTCGTCCTCGGTGCTGAACTCGAGGTCGGGTCCCGCCGAGAACACCGAAACGTCACCGTCCTCGCAGCTGATTTGATACGGGGTCTCCCATGCGTCCGTGGTCCGACGGCTTCCGTCGAGATACCGCTCGCTGACGAGATCTTCGACCGTTGGACACCTTCTCGGGTTGTCGGCCACGTAGAGCATCACGGCAGAGCGAAGCGCCTGAGCGTCGATCTTGGTAGTCTTGATCTTCGCTTTTTCCAGCTGCGGTAGCAGAGCCACTGCCACGCCGCCGGCCATCATCGCGAAGATCGCGATGACGATCATGATCTCGATGAGCGTGAAACCCTCTTGGCTCCTCCGGCGGGCCAGTCGCTGTCGTAGGCGTGTGTCATTCGTGTTGGGCATGGAGCCTCCCGTTTGGTTCATTGAATGTTGTCATCCTTCAAAAGCGAGCCGCTCGGACCCGCAGAAATCACTTCGGCCTCCGCTTCGAAGTAGCCTGGGCAGCGGACTGAGAGGGTCCGCCCCCAGCCGTCCTTTGGCATCGAGTCGAGGTAGTGTTTTTGAGAGAGAGGTGGGTGAAGCAACTCCACATTGGAGCTTGGGCACCGGCCGACGTCGGCCTGAAAGCGATCGATCGCCCGCTTCACCTGGGCGATCGCGACCTGGGTGTCGCGCACTTGGACCCGACGCCGGGCATACCGCGTGAACCCAGTCGCGAGGACGATCAACACCACCAAGCCCAACAGGGTTT
>Ga0114949_10002838_pt1 | contig 10895 bp, 10 predicted proteins | sample N074metaG_FD_83505 | JGI IMG/M metagenome (GOLD analysis project Ga0114949, IMG submission 83505) | Deep subsurface microbial communities from Kermadec Trench to uncover new lineages of life (NeLLi) - N074 metaG | ecosystem: Environmental > Aquatic > Marine > Ocean trench > Sediment | place... | reverse complement strand
CGACCTGCCGAACGTCTTTATGTTGCCGCATACCGGAAGCTCCACGATCGAGGCGCGGATGCGGATGGGGCGGATTCTGATTGACGCTCTCACGTCATGGAAGAAGGGCGAGCGCCCAGACAATCAGGTTTGCTGATTGCTGCGGTGATCCTCTAGCTCGCGTCCGTCGGTAGGCTCTTGGATGCGGCTTGTTTGCCCGCCATTCGACCGAAAAACGTACAGTCCCCAAGTGACATTCCAGAACTGTAGCCGGCACCCCATCGAGGAAGACCGCAGGCCGTTCGTCCGGCGGCGAAAAGGCCCGGAACGAAGTCCCCGTCGATCGTCAAGACTTCGCCTGTCGGTCGAACGTGCAAGCCGCCTAACGTAAAATAGGGATAGAAGGCCTCTCCAAGATGACAGGCGAGAGCAGCAAAGGGCGGCTCGGTGAGTGGCTTCAACCATTTCGAATGTTTGTGAAAGAGCGGGTCTTCCCCGTTTTCTGCATGGCGGTTGTGGATTTCGACCGTTGAGACGAGCGTTCCTTCGACGAGCCCGAGCTCGCGTTCGACTTCTTCCCAGGTTTCGCCGACCGCAGCGACCGTGATCTTCGAGATTTCCGATGGCTGTTCAAAGATGGCGTCATCGACGAGGAGGAAGAATTTTTCGCCGACCTGATCGAGTATGAAGGTCGAGATTCGACCGGGGTAAGCATCCTCGTTGATGAATCGCGCGCCGCGGTCGTTGATGAGAATTCCTTTGATATGACTTTCGGGAGGATAGAACGGCAGCGTCGAAAACATTTCATTCATGTGAATTGCTACGCCACCAACGCTTTGACCCATCTGGATCCCACTCCCGTCGTCATAGCCGCCGCTGAGTGCGTCGTCGGCGAGGCGTGAAATCTGTGGTGCATATTGCTTGAGCATCTTCTGATTCAAGACGAAGCCGCCCGTACAGAGAATGACCCCGTTTCGGGCCTTCACATAGTTATCTTCGCCCGCGATGGACACGACTAATCCGCAGACGGTTCCGCCCTCGTCTACGACGAGCGATTGTGCTCGCGTATCGAATCGAACTTCGACGCCCAGGGAATGGACGCGCTTCGCAAGCGCCTTGAGAAGCGTGAACCCACCGGTCTCGCCGACTGCATTGGGAAGATGGCCACGAGGGCAGGGTTTGGCCTCTTCGCTAAAGGGCCAGGCCTCTTCGCTGCCCGATAGAATCAAACAATCGCCCGTGCCCGGCATAACGGGCTTGCCGGGAATATGGGTTCGACGATACGGGACGCCTTGGCGCTCGAGCCATTCGAAATGGGAGAGGGCGCCGTCCGCATAAAGTCGGACCCGTTCTGCGTCGGCATCTGGGCCGCCCGCCATCATCATGTAGCGATAGAAATCTTCAGTGGAATCGGTAAATCCGTTCTCGGTTTGAGCGGGTGTGCCGCCGCCCCCGCCGAGGTAGATGTCGCCGCCTGCCATTGCGCTGGTACCCCCATGCCCCGAAGCGACTTCAAGGATCAGAACACGGGCGCCCGCTTCCGCGGCTTCGATTGCCGCGCTGGCCCCTGCGGACCCGAAGCCAACGACGACGACTTCTGATTCGAGATCCCAATAGGGGACCTCGGCGATCCTGCAGGGACGACCGGGAGACGCTTTGGTGGGCATGTGTTGCTCTGCTCCATAGGGTCCGGAGGCCTCACCGGAATTGAGGGCATCTGGTTTTTTCGATTGCCAGCACGCTAGCGTAGAAGAATTCGCGCCGATCAGGGCGCAACGCGAGCGGGGATTGAACGATGGAACTGAATGAAGCGGAAGATCGAATTCTCAGCGGCCAAATCTGGGATGACTTCTGTGATCGGCTGAAGGCGGCAGGCGCCCTCGTTCGCGGTGAAGACGTGCCCAAGGATGTCATGAATCAGGCGCTCGGTTATCGCTTCCTGACGAGGATTCTCCGAGCGGGTCTCGAGAGTCGAGTGGACTACGCCGACCCACAATATCCAGCTTTCTTCCGGCTTGCCGACGATACGAAGAAGCTTCTCAACGACAATCCCGACAACTACTATGAGAACTGCCAGATCGACAATCGTCTGGATTATCGCATCACCGGCCATAGAGGCACGGTCAAATGGTTCAGCCTGGGCGTCAAAGCGGGAGCCGGCGATGTCGATGGTATGGCGAGCACGGGCGAGATCGATTCTTCGCGTCTCGACTTCAACGAAGACGGGACTTTCGAAATTTTGATGAGCCGAAAGGAACAGCCGGGGAACTGGCTTCCGATGACAGAACGCTCAGGCATGCTGATCGTTCGTCAGACCTTTGGAAATCGAAAGGAAGAAAAGCGTGCCGAGCTTCGGATCGAATGTCTGAACCCGGAGCGGGCGAATAATAATCTTGAGCCCGGCAATCTTGAGCCGCAACTCAATGCCGCGCTTCAATTCCTGGAAGGTACGGTCGGCCTCGGATTGATGTGGACGAAGATGTACAAGGACACCACACTCAACGCATTGCCGGCCCATGATCAGCCCTTTCTTCAAGCAGCGGGTGGTGATCCGACGATTCACTACTACCAGAGCCATTGGGAGCTTGCGCCCGACGAGGCCCTGGCTGTGACCATCCGCGACATACCCGAATGTCAGACCTGGAATCTTCAACTCTCCAATTTCTGGATGGAATCCCTGGAACATCGTTTTTTCGATATCTCAGTCAACAAGTTCACGGCTCGATACGAGTCCGACGGCAGTGTGAAGATCTTGATCGCTCATCAAGATCCCGGGCCGGCTCATCCAAACTGGCTCAACACTCTCGGGCACACTGAGGGAGGAATGCTCGGTCGCATCGTCGGCGCGGCCGCAGGCAGTCAGCCCGATGAAATGGAGACCGAAGTCGTCCGCTTTTCGGATGTCGCGAAGGGCTAGATCGACACACAGGAGTTTCGCGATTCCCGTACACGCAGGGGCCGGCAACGTTCGCTAGCTTGGTCGGACACGCTCAATCAACGAGGTTTGTCATGCAACGACTGGGTTGGCTTTTTCTCTTGTTCATGCTGCTCGGCTGCGATCCGATCGTAATGATTCCGGGCGGTCGGCTTTCGGGCGATGCGACGGCGGCGCCAAGTGATTGGGGCTTCACGGATGCGACGGAGACGTTTCAGCTCGAAACGCGGCCTGCAGATCCGTACTCGGTCAATATCTGGGCGCTCACGATCGACGATTCGCTCTACATTGTTGCTGGAACGGGCCCCGAAACGACATGGGCGCAGCATATTGAGAATGACGACCGAGTCCGGCTTCGAGTCGAGGAGGCGATCTATGAGCTTCGCGCCGTCCGCGATGATTCTCCGGAAAGCCGTGACGCCTTTCTTGTTGCCGCCAAGGCGAAATATGACTTCGAGCCCGATGGCGATGAGGCTGATCAGGCGATTCTCTTCCGACTCGAGCCTCGCTAGATGGCCTGATCGGTCGGGGTATCGATTAACAGGCATTCGACTTTCGACTCGAAGAGTTCGAGCGTTTTCCAGCCAAGCGCCGGATCAATGCCCGCGGTCAGCGGACAGAGATGAAGCGAACCCGTCTCTTTGAGCGCCGTAGCGGCTTGCTCGGGAGTCAGGATGCGGTATTTGCCTTCTGCTCGAAGTTCTGATGCGGTTCGACCCTTGGGTACAGCGTAGGCTCGGCGGGTCGGATGGGCCCAGCCCGAATAGATCTTGGCATGATGCTCGAAAAAGGGTCCGAATAAGGACCATGCGCGATCGGGGTCTTCGTCGATCAGCGTCGTCGAAGGCGCGTTGGGATAGACCACGAATCCTGTCCCGTTGCCACAGCGTTCGGATTCTTCACGATAGGACTGGCCTAATTCGGTGTCATCGACCGAGGGGCAAAATACGAGCCCGAGTCGGCCCGCACGCTTTGCGGCGCGGATGCTATTTCCGCCGAGCGTAACGAGGCCCATCAATTTCGACTCTGGAAGCGTTGCCAGGTGGATTGCCATGCCCCGGGTTGAAACTCGCTCGCCCCGCAACAGTCCGATCAAAACTCGAAGATTTTCGTCGAGGAGTTTCCCCCGTCCCGCCCAGTCGGCTCCAAATGCCTGATACTCGACTTCTCGGTAGCCCAGTCCGACCGTAAAACTGATTCGTCCGCGGGAGAGCAGGTCGAGAGTGACGATTTCTTCGGCCGCATGGAGTGGGTCATAGAGATTGAGCAGCAGCGCTGCGACACCAATCGAAATCGATTCGGTTCGAGCCGCGACAGCGGCGGCCATCGAAAAGGGTGATGCCAGAAACCCGCCGTCGCCGAGATGATGCTCTGATAATCCAACGAGCCCAATCTTTCGTCGATCAGCCCATGCGGACATTTCGATTGCTGCGCGATAGAGGTCGCCTGCTGACGCGGTCGCAAAGGGAGCGCGCATCATGTCGAATCTCAATAAAGCTTCGGACATGAGAGGTCGACTCCAAAGCAGAACTGAAGCGGATCGGTCGCTTACTGTTAGGTTCGCTATCCCGGCAGTCGGTCGTGTGCCGGGACGCCTTCAGGGAGGATGTGGAAAGGCTGGATATCGCAGGTGTAGAGGACCGTGTCTGGCCCACCGAATGCTTTCGGGTCGTCCAGACTCCCGACCTTGATGAGGGCGAGGGGTAGATTAGGTACGCGACTAAGGAGATGGGTTCCGCAGTCCGCGCAGAACTCCCGCGTCACGGCATTCTCGATATCCGTTCGCGTGAAGGCTTTGGTCTCACCCTTTTCGATCTGAAATCCGGAAGCCGGCATTCCGAGAATCAATGCAGGGGATCCCCCCGCGATGTACTGGCATTCTCGACAATGACATTGCGCTCTCATCACAGGTTCGCCCTCGACGCTATAACGAACGTTCTTGCAGTAGCAGCCACCTTCGAGTCGCATGATTCTTCCTTTACCTTAGATTGAATTTGATCTCGCGAGCTTAACCGAGTTGAAGGTCGTCGGCGCAGGGCCTTCGAAGTGTGCAAGAATCGGATGAGAGTCCATTGGGAAGCTTTGAGGTCGGGAGGCAATATTGTTTTACGGATGGGTGATCGTGGCGGGCGTCTTTGTGGCGCAGTTCTTCATGGTCGGATTCGCGACCTATGGCTTTTCTCTTCTGATTGATCCCGTCCAAAAGGAATTTGGCGCAAGCGTGGCCGATATCCAGATCGGGGTCAGCGCCGGGGCACTCATTGGTGCCGTGGCTGCGCCGATTCTTGGCCCCTTGGTGGATCGCTGGTCGGCGCGCGGGATGGCGATCATCGGTGCCATTTTGCTGCTGTCCTCCTTGGTGTTGATGTCGCTATCGACGAGCGTTTTTCAGTTCTCAGCGGTGGTGGCAACCGGGATCAGCGGTGGAAACTTGTTGCTCGGACCGATCACGGGGTCGACGCTGGTGTCACGTTGGTTCGATTCGACACGGGGGCGAGCGCTCGGCGTTGCGGCGACGGGAACCTCGGTCGGCGGCGCTCTGATGCCCATTGTGTTAGGCGGATGGATCGCGGAGCTGGGCTGGCGCGGTGGACTACAGCTGCTCGCGGGATGTGTCGCGGTTCTGGTTCTACCGCTACTGGTGTTTGGTGTCCGCGACCATCCGCAAGACTCCGGCCTCTTTCCGGACGGAGCGGATTCCGCGCCGGTCGTCGTCCGGAATAGCGCGGCTTCTCGAACATGGACGACGCCTGATGTCATTCGCACGCCCGCCTACTGGCTGATTGGATTCAGCCTCGGCTTTTTGTTCCTCGCCTATATTGGCGTTCTTTCAAATCTCCACAAATACGCGACGGAATTGGGTGTTGAGCCCGCTTCTGCCTCATTTTTGATTAGCGTGATCGCGGCTGCCGGATTCATTGGGAAACTCATCTTCGGCGCTGCAGCGGACCGGATTAGCCTGAGGGTGGGTCTCTGGATCGCTCACGCGCTGGCGGCGATGGGAATCGCAACTTTCTCTCTGGAGCCCGATTTCGAGACGATGCTCATCGGCTCCGTCTTGATGGGTCTCGCGGCGGGTGGGATGCTGCCCGTCTGGGGGGCGATGGTCGCTCGTGTGTTCGGTGTAGCGAGCTATGGTCGAGTCATGGGATTGATCATGCCGATCATCGCGGTCTGCTCTTTTCCGGGGCCGCTCCTCGGGGCCGTGAGCTTCGACGAAACCGGTAGTTATCAGTTGGCATTGCGTAGCTTCATTGTGGCGATTGCGGCGGCGGCCATTCTGCTCATTCCGCTTCGGCTGGAGTCACAGTCGCAAGACGCGGACAGCGCTTGACCCATTTCCAGAGGCTTGGGCAAGACCCGTGGTCCGAATGAGATGAAAAGGAAAACTCGATATGTCACACGATTTGGTGATTCGAAACGGCAGGGTGATCGACGGAACCGGAGCCGAGAGCTTCTCTGCTGACATCGCGATCGATGGTGACACGATTACGCAAATGGGTGTCGTTGATGCGCCTGGAAAAAAAGAAATTGATGCAGCGGGGCATGCCGTCACCCCGGGTTTTGTCGACATCCACACTCATCTTGATGCACAGATCGGTTGGGACTCAAAGCTGACGCCCCTTTCCTGGCACGGTGTGACCACCGCGCTACTTGGAAATTGCGGTGTGACATTCGCGCCGGTGCGCCCTGGTGATGCAGCCACTCTCGCGAGCATGATGGAAACCGTCGAGGATATTCCGCGCGAAGCGATTCTGGGTGGACTGGCCTGGGACTGGGAGGGTTATGGCGGTTATCTCGATGCGGTCGAGGCGACTCGTCCTGGGATCAATGTGGCTGGCCTCGTAGGGCATTGCGCCATTCGGTACTACGTGATGGGCGAGCGGGCGGTCGAAGAAGACCCGACGAAGGCCGAACTCGAGCGCATGGCCGAGGTCGTGAGTGAGTCGATTCGAGACGGCGCGATCGGGTTTTCAACCTCGCGAATCATCGGGCATGTATTGCCCGACGGCCGCGATGTGCCCGGAACCCATGCCAAGCACGGCGAACTCGTGCGAATCGCCGAGGCAGTTCGAGAAGCCGGCGGCGGATTGATGCAGAACGTATTGAACCTTGCGGGCGACTTCGAAGGCGAGCTCGATCTGATTGAGCGCGAAGCGCAGGCGAGTCAGGATCGGGTGCTCTTTAGCATTACGGCCGGTCGATCCGACGGATCGGGAGATCTATTCATCGATCGAATCAATGCTATGCGTGGTGCAGGCCTCGATGTGAGCGGTGTCGCCATTCCTCGCGGCTCGGGATTCGTTGCCGGGCTCGTGAATACTCTGCCCTGGAATTTCGGAGCTTGGAAGACGCTGCGGAAGCTTGGCTTTACGGAGCGCGTTGCCGCGATCAAAGACCCAAAGATGTTTGCGGCGCTCGTCGATGATGCAAAGAGCGACACTGGCTATTTTTCAAAGGTGCCGCTCTACTGGCTCGGCGAGGGAGAGATTCCCGACTATCGTTTCTGCCCGGAAAATGAAGTTTCAGAAATGGCAAAACGCGACGGATTGCATGCGTCGGAAGTCTTTCTTCGACTCAGCCTCGAGACGCGGGGAAAAGCGCTCTTCGTTTTGCGGATGTTCAATCCGAACATGAAGGCGGTCGGAGATTTGATCTCGAAGGGCGATGTGTTGCCGGGGCTCGGTGACGCAGGCGCTCACGTCGGGCAGGTGATGGACTCGGGTTGGTGCTCCTTTGTGCTCTCGCATTGGGTCCGTCAGGAAAACCTGTTCAGTGTTGAGGAGGCAGTCCGACGGATGACTTCGGCACCGGCACGCATCATCGGTCTAACGGATCGAGGGAAATTGGCGGCCGGCCTTCGAGCAGACGTCAACGTGATTGATCTTGAACGCGTGAGCGAGCGGATGCCAGAGTTTGTGCATGATTTCCCGGGCGGAGCAGGACGATTCATCCAGCGGGCCCAGGGCTATCTTGCGACGATCTGTAATGGCGAAATAATGCTCGAGGCAGACGAACTGCTGGGAACGCGTTCGGGTCGGGTATTGAGATCCTGAGCCTTTGCGCAGAAGCAGCTCTTTGGACCCCGGCCTTGACGGCGGGGCGTGATCACCTGTATAAATAATTATTCGTTTGAATAAGTTTTTGCAAGGCATCGATTTTCAGCGCTTCACGGGCGGCGGAGATCAATCCTGTGGTCTAGTTGCTGCGTATCGTGCAATCGCATTGCGCGGAATGAGGTAGACGCTTGGCGAGTGCCGGGATCAAATCTGCGAGTCGCAAGTCTCAAGTGGGTGGCCGATCGACAGGCGGAAAGTCTGACGCTTCGACGCGGGACTTGATTCTCGACACGGCCCTCAAGGCCTTCGCCGAAAAGGGCTTCGATGGCGCTTCGACGCGTTCGATTGCGAACCAGGCCGGCGTGAACCAAGGGCTCATCCCATATTATTTTGGCAGCAAACAGGCGCTCTGGCGGGAGGCCGTCGATCGCGCTTTTGCTCGGCTCGATGATGCGATGGGGAATCTGGACTTGCGTGACGGCGAATCGCCAGTCGCTCCGATCGACAAGGACGCCGCGGCGATTGTAATCCGACGTTATGTTGATTTCGTTGCGGCGCATCCGGAATTCGTTTGTCTCATGAACGAGGAGGGCAAGCGTGCCGGGCCTCGGATGGAGTGGTTGGCGGAACGCCATGTACGTCCGTGGCTCAAGGGGCTCGAAGGCCTATTGAGTCGCGTGGGCCAATCATCCGATCGCGTCTCTCATGTCAACCCGATTCATTTTTCGTACATCTTTTTGGGTGCCGTTTCATTGTTATTTCACCAGGCTCATGAATGTCGACATGCCGCGGGGTACGATCCAATGATGCCCGACGCCATTGAGGCCCATGCGGATGCCCTGGTCGAACTCTTTCTGGGTGATGCGCGCTTGGGTACCGGGAAATCTCAGGAGAATCGGAATTGATCGAGCTGTATTACGTATGCGATCGGACCCCGAGCCGATCGTGAAGATTCTTAGTTCTAACGGCGAGGCGGTCTGGGCCGACGTCGAACCGCTCACTAAGCGTTAGCCCAGTTCAATGTAGCGTCTTCGGAACGTCTCCTTGATGAATGATCAATCACGAAAGGTGTAACCATGAAACTAGCGACGTTCACTGAAGGCGGAACTACGAGAATCGGTGTGGTCGTCGGTGATGAGATTGCCGATCTCGGGGGTACGAACCTGCCGAGCGATATGATGGGTCTGCTTACGGCGGGCGAAGCGGCTCTCGCAAAGGCGGCCGAAGCGGCTAAAACGGAGCCGAAGTTGGCGCTTGCGGAGGTGAAGCTCGAATCGCCGATCCTGCGACCGCCGAAAATACTTGCCGTCGGGCTGAACTACGCGGACCACGTCGCGGAAGCGGGAATGAAGACCCCAGAGCATCCGATGATCTTCAATAAACAGTCAACTTCGGCCCATCCGCCCTTCGAACCCTTCCACCGCCCCAACTACTCGACCGCCCTCGACTACGAAGGCGAACTTGCGATCGTGATCGGGAAGCGTTGTCGACACGTCCCTCGTGACCGTGCACATGAAGTCATTGCTGGTTACACCGTCTGTAATGACGTGTCGGTTCGCGACTGGCAACTCCGGGTGCCGACCTTCACGATGGGAAAGTCGAATGACACGCATTGCCCCCTCGGTCCTTGGATCGTGACGAGTGATGAAGTGGGTGATCCCCATATTCTGGATCTCAAGACCTGGGTGAACGGCGAACTCCGTCAGTCGACCAACACTAAGCATTTGATCTTCGATTGTTTCACGTTGATCGAGCATTTGACGACGGCTTTTACGCTCGAAGTCGGGGACGTGATTGCCACGGGGACGTCGGGTGGCGTCGGCATCGCAATGAAGCCGCCGCAGCTGCTTGTCGCCGGTGACGTCGTCAAAATCGAGATCGACAAGATCGGCGCAATCGAGGCGTCGGTCATCGAGGAACCCGAGAGCACTACCTATATCGGTTGAGCGGGAATCGGTTCGACTGTTGATCGGCTAGTCGAGATCCGGGGCCCAGCCAGCGCCATTGATATGCGATCCGCCGTCCACGAATAGCGTGTTACCGGTCAGGTAGCGGGCTCCTTCGCTTGCCAGGAAGAGCGCGACAGGCGAGATGTCGTCGTAGCAATCGCCGATCCGCCCCATCGGGTTCGCACCGTCTGCTGCGGCGATGAGCTCGGGATGGGCGGCCATCGTCGCAGCAAAGGCTGCGCTCTTCGCCGCGGGGCAAATGACGTTCGCAATGATTCCGCAATCCGCCCATTCACGTGCGGCGGTTCGGGTCGCGGCACGGAGCGCTTCCTTGCTGACGTTGTACTCGGTCGTGCCCATATGAGCATTGACGCCATTGAGCGAGCAGATGTTGATGATCCGACCGTAGCCCTTGGCCTTCATGACCCGGTGAGCCGCGACCATGCCCCAAAAGGGACCCATTAGTCCGAGGTTGATACCGTGTTCCATGATTTCGGGGGTCTTCTTCTCAATTCGGCTGAGTCGCCCGCCGCCCCAGGCGTTATTTACGAGAATGTCGAGGGTTCCGAATCGTTCGACGGTAGCCTCAACCATCGATTCGACTTCACTCTTGACCGACGCATTCGTTTGGACGAAATGTCCTGCATCACCTAGCTCTTCGGCGATCGCTTCACCGGATTCCGAATTGAGTTCTGCGATGACGACCTTGGCACCCTCGCTTGCGTAGCGCCGTGCAATTGCCGCGCCGATTCCGTCGCCTGCTCCAGTCACGATTGCGACTCGTCCGTCGAGTTGTCCCATTTCGTTTTTCTCCCAGGTCTTGAGCGAGTAGTCACTCATCCGTTGAAAATGGGCGTATTAGTCGGTTGAGAGCGACTTGCGCCATTGCGGGGATTACTCAGCCAAACACAATGAATCAGTCTCGCGACTGTAATTTCGCTACCACCGAGAAGGCGAGAACATCTTGAAAAT
>Ga0114949_10002837_pt1 | contig 10898 bp, 10 predicted proteins | sample N074metaG_FD_83505 | JGI IMG/M metagenome (GOLD analysis project Ga0114949, IMG submission 83505) | Deep subsurface microbial communities from Kermadec Trench to uncover new lineages of life (NeLLi) - N074 metaG | ecosystem: Environmental > Aquatic > Marine > Ocean trench > Sediment | place... | reverse complement strand
CGTCGCATTCAGCAGGGCGGGGCTTGATTGTGCTGAGAATTACCGCTTAAGTCGCAACAGTCCGCTACGTCGGTACGGATTGGGACCATGACGGCAAGTTCGCCTCCCGAATTGACGGTTGTCATCGCTCTTGTGTCCGGCGCGGTGGAACGCTTGCGCACGTGCCTTGCTGCGCTTGAGGCGCAGCGTTTTCCGGGCCTGGAAATCCTTGTCCCATACGACGACCCGGTCGCGGACGTTACGAGCTTGAGTGAAGATTACCCATTGGTCGAGTTTATTCACGCCGAGGGGCTGGATACTGCGGCGGCGCGCTCCGGATCGAGTCGCGAGCATCATGATTCTATCCGAACTATCGGCTTGCGCCGTGCGCGAGGTCGGGTGGTGGCGATGCTGGAAGACATCGGCGAAGCCGACCCGGGTTGGTGCCGCGGGCTGCTCGACGCGCTCGATCGGCATCCCGATGCCGGTGCGGTTGGTGGTGGCATGGGGTGTGGCAGTACGCGGCTGATAAACCGGGCCGTGTGTTTGTCCGACTTCTGGCGTTATCAGTTGCCGGTGCCCGAATCGACCTCGCCATTTGCGAGTGACGCCAATATCGCTTATCGACGCGAGGTGCTTGAGGCCTTGCGTGATGTTTGGGAAGACGACTTCCACGAAACTATCGTGAACGGCGCGCTTCTCGAGCGCGGGTATCAAATTTGGCTAACCCCGGCCGCGACCATCTACCAGAAACGCGGACAGCTAAGGTGGGGCGAGGTGTTGCAGGAACGGATCGTGTGGGGCCGGTCCTACGGAGGCACGCGGGTCAAGGGAATTCCACTCTCCAAGCGGCTCGTATACGCGGCGCTGTGCCCCGCGTTGCCGCTGTTGCTCACATCGCGGGTGATGCGCATCGCATGGCGTCGAGGCAACTTCTGGTCAGGCTGCTTGCCAGCGTTGCCAATCGTTTTCTTGTTGTTCATTATGTGGTCGTATGGCGAGATGGTCGGTTATTTCTCTGGCCGGCCCGTCTAGATAGGCATGCTAAATAATCGAGGCAATGTGGTCATGCGGAGGCGTTCCCAACCGGCAGCTCGACGGCGAGGTATAAGTTGAGGAGTGCGTAAAGGTATTTTCAATGAAGTCGCGGATCTGTCTGAATTCCGCACAAGTACCTTCAACGTGGTGTATTTAGCCTTCGGCGCGTGCATCGAACTTTCGTTACATCGCCGGGCACCGCGAGTTTTCGAAGAATTATGTTATCCCGCACGACAAACGGGTCGGTTGGATTGGTTCGACCGAGTACTCCAGCGCGCCATCGCTCGCGATGGCGGGAGACCAGTGGATGCTGCCGTTGTTCGTACGATGCTGTTCGGAAGAAGATGTCGATGAGATCCTGGCTGGAGGATGCTCTCAAGCGCTTGTCACTGACGGTCGTCCCAGCAGAATTGCTCTATCGCCTTTGGCACCACCGCCGCAAGGGAATGCCCCGAACCGAGGACGGGACGACCGAAGAACTGCGGTCGATTGCGGTTCAAGATGGCGTGCATCTCGATGTCTATTGGACGGTGGTTGCGCAGGGAGCCGGACCATGCGCCTCGTTGTTCGTGCTCGACGAAGAGGTGTTGCGACTCGATTGCTTCGCTGGCAACAGTGCGCACATGCACCTGAACCCGGTGCAATTGAACCTGCCGTTACCCTGGGCAGTCACACCGCGAATTGCATTCCCGCCGGGCAACATGGAGGCGCAGATTGAGCGGGCCACCTTCGAGCTGGAGACTAACACCAAGGCGGCATTGCAGATGAACCAGTTGGCCCGGTTTCGCAAGTTTCCAATCAAACGGTCCGCGCTAGCTGCGGCGGCAAAGCAAATGAAGAGCTATATGCTCGAACTCGCCGCGAGGCACAACTGCAAAGACGAGAGGTAAGCGAAAAATGATACGTGTGGGAGTTGTGGGCTGTGGGCGAGTCGCTCAACAGCGTCATTTACCAATAATCGCCGACTTGCCCGAGGCGGAGCTGGTTGCGATATGTGACGTGGACGGCGACACCCGTCAGCGTCTGTCACAGCAATTCGGCCTCCAATCGAGCTTCGAAGACTATCGTGATCTTGTTGCGCATGACACCGTCGATGCGGTGATGATCGCGACGCCAACCCAGTACCATGTCGATGTCGGCGTTGCAGCGCTCGAGGCCGGCAAGCATGTAATCATAGAAAAGCCACTGGCGCTGGGTCTCGACGAAATAGATCGTTTGGAGGCGGCCGCAAAAGACGCACAAAAGACGGTCGCAGTAGCGATGAATTCACGCTGGCACAGGCTTTCGCGCGAGGCGCGCAATGTTGTTACCAGTGGCGCGCTCGGCACGCCGGGACTGTTGCGCAGCGTGTTTACAGATAATTTTCGCCTCAATGAGGTGCCACGACCGTGGATGATGCAGCACGAAAACGCCGGGTGCGTCCTGGTCGAACAGGCTGTGCATCACTTCGACCTCTGGCAGTACCTTCTTGACACCACGGTGGAGGATATCTACGCCAAAATGCTCGACCCCTCGACCGTGAGTGAGCGCGCCACAGTTACTGCGAAGCTGGCCAACGGCGTCATCGTGTCCGCGATGTTCACGGAAGGCTTCAAGGCGCTCAATGAGCTCGAGATTTACGGCGACAAAGGACACTTGATGCTGTCGATGTACGATTTCGACGGGCTCGACGTAACGCCTGCATCAGAGTATCCGGGAACTATGGGACCCCGTATCCGGCGGCTCAAGCAAACGCTGCGGGCGTTTCCCGGAGCACTCAAGCGCAAACGGACCGGCGGCGATTGGGCTGGCTCCTACCGCGCCGAGTGGCAACATTTTCTCGACTGCATCAATACCGGCAAGCCATCGGAGTGCGGCCTCGCCGAAGGTCGGCGCGCACTCACAGTTGGGCTCGCCGCGATGGCGTCATTGGCCGAGGATCGCCCGGTGCGCATCACTGACGCACCGCGCGAAATCAGGCCCTACAAGGGCTAGTCAGTGAGTAGCCATCCGACAATTTCGGTTGTCGTCGCGTCGGGTGCCGGCGGCGACTTTTTGATCCGCTGCCTCGACTCGCTCGTGGGCCAGGCACAGGAACAGGGAGCCGAGGTGATCGTGGTGGATCGCTGTGGGCCGGATCGGTGTACGGAGGTCACGGAGCGCTACCCGTCGTTTCTTGTCGTGCCGTACCCTGGGGAGGAACGACCTAGCGTGCCGCAGCTGCGCGGCTGCGGTGTCGACCACAGCAATGCACCTGTCGTCGCTGTCATCGAAGAGCACTGCGTCGCGCCGCCGCATTGGCTGCAGACGATCCTGGCGGCGTTCGGGCCCGACGACGACGCCATCGGCGGTCCGATTCTCGATGCTGACTTCGAGCGTATCCGCGACTGGGTCGTCTACTTTTCCGAGTACCACAACGACTTGCCACCCTGGTCGGCGGGACCGCGAACCTGGCTCAATGATGCCAATGCCGCGTACCGGCGCGAGTGTTTGATTGAAAACCGCACGACCCTGGGGGAAAGCTATTGGGCGATCTCCCTGCACCCACTGCTCGCGGCCTCGGGCGCCTCGATGCGAGCGGTTCCCGAGATGGGCCTCGCTCACACCGGACCATTCGACTACGGCTACTACCTGCGCCAGCGCTACCTGTTGAGCCGGGTATGGGGTGGGACCCAGCGGCATCGGGTTTCGGTGATGATCCGGATGGCGCATCTCGCTGCGTTCCCAATCTTCCCGCTGTTCCTGCTCGCCCGAATCGCACGCCGGGTCCACGCGACCGGTAGCACACGGCTGCGAAATCGTTTCGTGAAGGCGCTGCCTCTGCTGTTGCCTGTCGTTATCGCGTTCACCTGGGGGGAGTGGCTAGGCTATCTGGTAGGGCCGGGACAAGCGATCGAGGAAGTGGAGTAGAGTGAACTAATTTTCATCGACCCCGCGTAGACAAAATACGCTATCACCGAAGCCTGCGCCTGATCGCTGCGCGGAAACGTTCTTCAGATGCGTAGAGTGCGAGTGCTAACACCACGACAATGACCGCGAACCGGCCAATCGCCGGCGTCGTCGGTGGCAGGAGCCACAGGAGGGCGATCAACACTGCTGCACTCGCGGCTGGGCGGACGAGGTGTTGGTGCGAGCCTCGCAAATGCAGCAGGTGGCGGCTGAATAGGAACGAACTGGCCCACACCACGGCCTCGCCGGCGATCAGTGCGATGGCGGCGCCCGAGATCCCCCACTGCCCGTAGCCGAGCGGGATCATCGCCAGCGCGACCACGGTGCCGAGCCCGGCGGAGGTGGTTGCGTAGCGTTGGTGGTCGGCTGCGATCAGGCCGAGCCGAAAGTGGCCGTGAACCGCTGCGAGGATCACCAGAGCGCTCATCCATTGCAGCGTCGGAGCCGCCGGCATGAACTCCGCACCGTAGACCAATCGGATCACCAGGGGTGCCAGCAGCACCCAGAGCGTCCCGCCGCCGAGGGCGAGCCATCCGACCGCGCAAAGCGACCGCCCCATCAACCGTTGGAACGCGTTCAGATCCTGCTTCCACATTCGCGACATCGACGGCAACAGGTTGAAGAAGTAGAGCCATACAAACGCGTTGAGTCCGATCGCAATGCGCATCGCGGCGCCGAAGAATCCAACCTCCGATTCCGTTGCGATCAATCCGATGACGACGATTGCGCCATACATCCGCAGCGACCAGAAAAGCTGACCAAGACCAATCGTCGCGCCCGCGCGGAGGAGTTGCGACGAAATCTGAAACTTCAGGGGAATGTGGAGTCCAAGCTGGGCTTGATAGAGCCAGAGTGACAGGAACATCACGGCAGCCGCCCCGCATAGCTCGCCAATCGCTACTGGCCACAAGACTTCGCGCTCGCGTAGTAACATTAACACGACAATCGCGAACACCGCTTGCCGCACGATTTGCATGATTCCCACGATGCGCATCCGGTCGTGGCCCTGGAACACCCACTGCAACATGAACGGCATCAGAAATACGCTAAGCCCGAATAGCAGAACCAACTGCTCAAGAGCAGGGGGACGCTCGAGCACCCACACGAACAATACGAACCCAGCGTAGACCACCGCCGCCAACGCCAGGCGCAGGCTCGTCACCTCCGTGACCAGGCGTGTAGTCGAGTTCGGGGACCGGGCGATCTCCCGGGCGCCGTAGACACCGGAACCCTGATCGACGAGCAGCGCGCCGCACATTACAACCGAGTACGCAAGCTCCAGGTACCCGAATCCGCCTGGCCCGACGATGCGCGCCACGAAGGCGAACGCCGCCAAAGTGAGGAGCTTGCTGACGACCTCCGCGCCCGACAATGACAGGAAGTTATGGACGAGATTCGATGTCGGCTGCAAGGCGGTCATTTCAGCGTCGCGGAATCAGCGGGCGCAGCCGCTCCGGGCTGCGCCTGACGGCGTTGATCGAGGACCTCGTCAACGATCGCGAGATAACGATCCAGATGTATGTCCGTGGTCCAGAGCGACGCGGCGGTGGCGCGGCCACGTTCGCCGATCTCGCGGCGCAGTCCCGAATCGACGCGTAGCTGTTCCATTGCCACCTTGCATTCGTCCAGGCTGGAGAATGTGAATCCGCCACCGCTCTGCTCGACCACCTCGGTCAGAGCGCCGATACGCCGTGTGATCACGGGAGTCCCCTGGATTAGCGACTCGGCAGGGATGAGGGGAAAGACCTCGTAGCACAGCGACGGCACCAGCACGGCGATAGCCTGGCGGTAGTAGGCTCCGATTCGGGATGGGTGGACCAGCCCGACGAATTTTACGCAGTCGACAGAACGCGCCAGGGCCTCCAGCTTCTTCCGATAACCTCCGTCGCCAACCACCAGCAGATCGGCGTGCGGATAATCGCGAAACAGCTCGATCAGGTCTTGCACGCCCTTCAGCTTTTCGAGGCGGCCCACAAAGAGAAAGAACGGGCGCTTGGCAACCGGCTCCTGTGTATTGTCGCCCGACAGTGGCGGCACGAAATTCGGCAGAATCGTCATAGGCACGTCGATCCCCGCCGCTTTGTGGCGCTCGAGGGCGAAGCGGCTCGGCATCAGGAACCGGTCGACGTGACGTACGCACTCGCCAAGTAACGAGGTGTGACGCCATAGCTGTGGTGGTCGTTTCGCGTGGATCGTGCAGCGCACGCAACGGCGGATCGTGCACGCTTCACGATTGAAGGTGAACAGGACGTGGGTCGGGCACACAAGCCAGTAGTCGTGCGCGGTATAGAGCTTGGCTGCCCGCCCCTCGCGGAGAATCCCAGGGCCGCCCATTAGCGAGACGTTGTGGTAGTGAATGACGTCGTAGTGTTCGCCGCAGAGGAAGTCTCCCATTTGCGCCCGGTAGGCACTCGGCGAACCCGACTGGTAGGTGGCGAGCGCGCTCAGCAGTGGCCAGCGGCTTCGTAAAGGGCGACGAGTTACATTCGGGTGCTCGGCGAATCGGGTCTCTGGATCGCTGGGGTGCTGTAGACGATACGCATCCTCTGAGTGGAACACGTCGACCCGATGGCCGCGCTCGGCGAGTGCTGTGGAAAGGCGATAGACGCACATTCCGTCGCCGCCAAAGCTGAACGGCGGATAGAATGTGGTGACCATGCAAAAGTGCAGCGGGCGCACGTCATCGGGCTCGGATGGACTCGAGCAGTTCTACCATTTCGCGCGCGCCCTCTGCCCACGAATAGCGTTTGGCACGGGCGAGCCCGAGAAGCCGCAGCCGGGCGCGTAGCTGCGGATCTTCCAGCAAGCGCGTGATGCAGCCGGCGATGTCCTCAATGGATGTCGGATCGAAAAGCAGGCCGGCATCGCCAAGCACTTCGGGAATGGAGTTGCGGGCGCTCGCGGCTACGGGTAGACCGCAGGCCATCGCCTCCACCAGCGGAAGACCGAAGCCCTCGCTCATCGACGGAAGCACGAGCATCGCCGAAGCGTTATAAAAATGCAGAAGCTCCTCGTCGGTGACGAATCCTGTGAAAGTCACACGCGCGCTGAGACCGATGTCCCCCAAGAGTGCCACAAGCTCACTGTAGCACCCCCAAAAGCTGTCGTTTTGATAATCCCCCACCAGAACCAAGTGCCAGGAACCGGGCACGCTTTCGAGGGCACGGAGCAGACCCTGCAGGTTCTTGTGCGGGCTGATACCGCCAACGTAAAGAATAAGAGGGACGTCGGGTGGGAGTTGAAATCGATTGCGGATGTTTGCCGCCTCGCTCTCATCGATCAGAGGGCGGAAGATCGGATCCGGCCCCTCGCTGATAACGGTGATGGATTCGGCGGGATATCGAAATATGTCGCTCAGCTGGCGGCGCGCGTCCTGCGACACCGTCACCAGCCGGTCGGCGCGGCGCAGCGCCAGGCGGGTCTTGATCCGCCAGAGCAAACGCGAGCGAAAGCCAGGGAAGATGAGCTCCGGATGTCGTTCCGCGGTGGCGTCGTGAAAGGCGATCACCGTTGGCGTCGCACAGATCAGGGGAAAGTAGGAGTACCGTGTGGGGAAGAAGAAAGCATCGAATCGTGCCCGGGCTACGGCCCGAGCCATGCGCCAGAGATCGACAATCCGGCGCGAGCCGTCGGCGGATGCCGCCTGGATTTGTTGCTCGCTGGTAGCCACAATCTCGAGCGTGGCGCGTTCCGGGAATTCACCTTGCGCCGCGGTAGCCGCGTCGACGACAAGCACGAAGTCGTGCTCCGGGTGCGACCGGACCATCTCCTTGACGAGCTCACGCGTGAATCGACCGTATCCCCTGCGGTTGGTCCAGGTGGAGGCGTCGATCCCGACCTTCATTGTGACCGTGCTGCGCGTACCGCCGGGTGGAATTGGTCAGCGAAGAACTGCTCTTGCGGGATGCCGGGAGGCTGCGATGAGGCTCCACGATCACGTTTGAGCGATGGCGGGTCGAGGCTCACGCGCCGGTCGATCAGCTGCCGTCGGATTCGGTTGCGGTGGGTTTGCTGCGCTCGACCACCACTTCGATGCTCGTCCTACTTTGTGCCGGAAGGCGAGTTTGTGGATCGATGGCAACTTCAACTTTCTCCTCGGGTTGCAGCGGCTCGATCCGGCTCCACGGCCGCGACCCCGCCATCGTGCGTACCAGCTGAAGCGGCGCGTATGTGAAGCTCGGCCACATAAATACCTCTGTGGTGCAGAAGCACTCTTTATTTGCAATCGATTGCCGCGCTTTTTCGGCGCGTTCCGATTGCCAGATTTCGGGAAATGTTGCCTGGCGAAGATTGCCCAGCGGCTCGAGAATCTCGCAGGTGCTGACGTCGCCATTTGCGTAAACGACGCCAGTCAGGCGACCCGCAAGACAGGGGACAACCTGGCGTTGCTGTTTAATCGTCTGGACTTTGGTCCATTGCAACATGGGTTCCACGATGGACCCATAGCGGCCTTTTTCCCGCGGCGCCCACAGCCGCCGGATGTATTGGAAAAGTTCCTCGTAGCATTGCAGATCAGGACCGCCAAGTGATGGATCTTTGCGATCGCCGCGAATAATGGCGAGATTGTGGTGATCCATCTTCGGACAGCGTTCGTACAGATAGGACGTAAGCTGCTTGATCTCGTCCATGTTGCGGTCCGTGGCGCAGGAATTGCAGTGAATCCGCAACCGCGGATCGCTTGCCTGCACCTCTACGAGCGCCTCGTAGGTCTCCATGGCTTTGCGAAATGAATTCTTGGCCACTCGAAACGTATCGTGAAATTCGGGCATTCCGTCCAGGGACAGTTCGACCACAAAAAGCTCGAGACTCGGCTCCTGCAAAGTCTGCGTGACCTGCCTCACGGTCCGCTCCGTAAAGTAGCCGTTCGTTGGTACGTAGATCTGGCGCACCCCATTGTGCGTGATGAACTGCCGGCAGATGTCGCTGAATTCTTTGCGCAAGAATGGCTCGCCGCCCGAGAGATTCAGATTCTCCACAGGGCCGAGAGACTTTGAAAGTGCGAACAGTTCCTCTTTGGTCAGATCGTCCTTTTTGTTGAGACTGGTCCAGTAGAAGCAGTGCTCGCATTTCATGTTGCAAATCGAGTTGATGAACAGGACCAGGAAACGCGGGGTGGACACCTCCTTGTAATTATCGCCCATGATTCGCAGATGGCGCCGTATACGGTTTACTGGATTCATAGTGTTTTCCGGGGTTTATTGCAATTAGTTGCTGGCGTTCTGAGATATTATACGCGATCTGGGAGGCCGCAAATGAGAGGTGGACCCCGAAAATCGGACAGTGCTGCAAGGTGGGGTGCGGCCGGAGAAGAAGGAATCGATCGACGCGAGTCCTTTTCGGCGGCTCGCCGCGCCGCTAGTCGGTTTTTTCAGGCCGTTCGGCATTCGAGATTGCCAATTGTCGCACGAGTTCCGTGAGCGTGTTCTCTATACTTATCAACCTGGTCGCGAGCATTACCACCGCAAACACTGATCCCACAACCAGGAGATACAGAATCAGATCGGTCCCACGTCCCACCCCCACCGCGTTGGCCACCGTCGTGGTGACATCGGGAAACAAGACAGCAAATACCGCAGATGCGAAGATCCCAAAGGCGATCAGCCTGTCTCTTAGTACCGACCGGAAGTACCCGAGGTAGACCACCAGAAATGCTACGGCGACCAGGATCAGAAGGATTTGAATTAGGTTCATCTTCTCAACAACTCCATCACAGATTCCCAAAGGATATTGAAATAGTTACTCATGCGCTGCCCCTTGGCGAGCGAATAACTCGTGTAGCGGATATTGACGGGGACTTCCGTGTAACGCAGTCCCAACATGCGAATTTGTTTGAGAATTTGACCGGCATGCGCCATACGGTTTTGTGTGATATTGAGCTTTGATGCGGCCTTTGCCGTGAAAGCCCGGTAGCCATTGTGTGTATCAGTAACCTTCATACCCAGGCCCAAGTTGATCAAAACCGCAGCGGCTCTCAACATCCGGGCACGCATTGCGGGGATGTCGAGCGCGTTTCCGCCACGCTTAAACCGGGATCCCAACGCAACGTCGTAACTGCCGTTCAGCAACGGTTCCAGGATCGCCGAAACATCGTCCGGCGAGTGCTGACCATCCGCATCATAGGTTACGATGAACTCCGCACCGGATTTTAGCGCATAGGTAATTCCGGTTTGCAAGGCCGCGCCTTGTCCCAGATTCACGATGTGGCGACACACGTGGGCGGTGGTGCCCGACAACACCGCGACGGTGTTGTCGCTGGACCCGTCGTCTACAACCACGACGTTGTAGTTTGCTTCCAGCAACGGCTGCACGGTCGAGCACACGACCTGCGCCTCATTAAACGCGGGGACTATAATCCAGATGGAAGGGTTGCTCACTTGTAATTACCTGCTAGCATCAATACCCGATCACAGCGTGGCTAGAATTCTGACATTGTAGTCAAATTGGGGCTAGCGTTGCTGAGACGCAATGGTAACTTCAAGCGCGCCGCCGAACGCAAATCCGAGACTCTGCACCCTTGTGTGGAGACGGAATCGTCCGGCACATTTCGAAGGTTCTCCCATTCGGCCTCGTTTTGCCCGGATTCCACCGGTCCCGCGTAGATTCGCATGCCGCCGTCCCCCATTGAGCCGGGTAGCCACCGGGCGAGCCTGTAACTGTCCTTCAAGCGAGCCAGCATCGCGGGCGCTCGTGTGTGCATCCCGCGCTCCAGCGTCGATATAACCCAAACCCGGCCACCGGACGCTTCGACGCTAAGAAGTTCATCGATGTTTGCCACGACGCAGATATCTGGTTGGTAGTACGCGGCAATCGCGATCCCCGCCATATCCGCCGCGACAACCCGATCTTGCGGCCCCGCGATCGTGCGTACCACACGGATTGCGCCGAGGTAATCCTGCTTCGGCATCGAGTAGTATCGGATCAATGGAACGCAGGCGACGACCACAGCGAGCGCG
>Ga0114949_10002836_pt1 | contig 10902 bp, 11 predicted proteins | sample N074metaG_FD_83505 | JGI IMG/M metagenome (GOLD analysis project Ga0114949, IMG submission 83505) | Deep subsurface microbial communities from Kermadec Trench to uncover new lineages of life (NeLLi) - N074 metaG | ecosystem: Environmental > Aquatic > Marine > Ocean trench > Sediment | place... | reverse complement strand
CCACCCGCAGCAGGTGCCCTTCGATCCCGGCACTTCCGGCGTCCGGCACCTCGCTCCCCGGCAAGGACGTCCCCACCGTTCCCGGACTCGAGATCTCGAACAGCAGCAATTCCCGCACCGGCCGCGAACCGGTGGACGGCGAGGTCATTGCACTCCTCCGCCGGCGGCCTCTTCGAGCGCGCCGGCCAGCTTTTCCACATCCGCCACCTGCGTCATCTCGGTGACGCACAACAGCATGCAGTCGCTCAGGTCCGGATGATGCGGTCCCAGCGGCAGCCCGCCGAGGATCCCCTGCGATGCCAGCCAGCGCCCGTAGGCCCCTGCATCACCGGGCAACCGGAGGACGAACTCATTGAACGTGGGGGCCGAGTAGGCCAGCGAGAAACCGTCCAGCCCACCCAGACGCGCGCGAGCATGGGTTGCCAGGTCGAGATTGCGCTGCGCCACCTCCCTCAGGCCGGTCTTGCCCATCAGCGCCATATAGATGGTGGCTGCCAGGGCGCACAGACCCTGGTTGGTGCAGATGTTCGAGGTGGCCCGCTCGCGCCGGATATGCTGTTCGCGGGTGGACAGGGTCAAGGCATAGCCACGCCTGCCCTCGGCATCGTGGGCCTCGCCGGCGAGCCGTCCCGGCATCTGGCGCAAGTAGCGCTCGCGGGTGGCCATCAGGCCCAGATAGGGGCCGCCGTGGGAGATGGGAAGCCCCAGGGATTGCCCCTCTCCCACAACGATGTCGGCTCCGAAATGTCCCGGTCCGTGCAACAGACCGAGGGAGAGGGCCTCCACCACGCTGACCACGAACAGGGCTCCGGATTGGTGTACGACTCCTCCCAGAGCTTCGAGATCCTCCACGCATCCAAAGAAGTTCGGCGACTGGACGGCTACCGCGGCCACGTCGCCATCCACCATCTCGGACAAAGCGTCCACGTCGGTGCGGCCACTGGCGTCAAGGCCCACCTCCGAGATGGTGAGCTCGGCATGCTGCGTCAGGGTACGCACTACTTCGCGGTAGTGCGGATGGATGCCACTCGAGAGCAGGATCTTGCTGCGGCGATTGACCCGTCGCGCCATGAACATCGCCTCTGCCAGCGCCGTGGCGCCGTCATAGAGGGATGCATTGGCCACATCCATCTCGGTGAGCTGTGCGATGAGGGTCTGGAACTCGAAGATGGCCTGCAACGTCCCCTGGCTGAACTCCGCCTGGTAGGGGGTGTACGCCGTGAGAAATTCGCCGCGCAACAACATGTGGTCCACCACCGCAGGCACGAAGTGATGATAGGCGCCGGCTCCGAGAAACGACGGCCGCTCCCCTACGGGATGGTTGCGCGCCGCCAGTTCCTGCAACCGCCGTCCCAGCTCCATCTCCGATAGCGGCTGCGGCAGATCCAGTTGCTGGCGAATCCTGGCTCCCTCGGGGAGGGAGGCGAATAACGACTCCACGTCGGCCACGCCGATGACCTGGAGCATTTCCCGCAGGGAGGAGTCGCTGGTGGGATGGTAGCGCACGTCAGTCCGCCGCCTCCTCGAGGAAGCTCCGGTAGCCCTTGGCATCCAGGAGGTTCTTGACCTCTTCGGGGTTCGACATGCGGATCTTCACCAGCCACCCATCGCCGTACGGATCCTGGTTGACCACGGCCGAACGATCCGGATCCGCGGTGAGGGAGTTGTTGACCTCCAGCACCTTGCCGCTTACCGGTGCGTAGATCTCGGAGACCGCCTTCACCGACTCCACGGTCCCCAGTTCCTCCCCTGCCTTGAGCTCTCGACCGGTCTCGGGGAACTCCAGATAGACGATGTCTCCGAGCGCGTTCTGAGCGTAGTCCGTGATCCCCAACGTGACGTCGACTCCCTCGACACGCAGCCACTCGTGGTCCTTGCTGTAGTACAACGCCTCCGGCACCATGGATTCCTCCTGCAGTTACCGGCGGGGGCGCCGGTAGAATGGAGTCTTGACCACCTTCGCGCGCAACCTGCGACCCCGCACGTCCACTTCTACCTCGGTGTCGATGCTGCTGCTGCCACTGGGCAGATAGGCACGCGCAATATTCTTCTTCAAGAACGGAGCGAACGACCCGCTGGTCACCTCTCCCTGCACCTCGCCATCGATCACCACCGCATGTCCATGGCGAGCGATGCCGCGGTCCACCATCTCCAGCCCACGCTGGCGGCGCGAGAGCCCGGCCGCTTTTTGCCGCAGCAGGGCATCCTTGCCGATGAAATCGCCGGCGTCCCAGCGCACGATGAAGCCCAGTCCGGCCTCCAGGGCGCTGGTCTTCCGGGTCATGTCGTTGCCGTGCAGCAGTAATCCTGCCTCCAGCCGCAGTGTATCGCGTGCTCCCAGTCCCACCGGCACGAGCCCTGCGGCCTTGCCGCACTCCATCAAGGCGTTCCATACGGTCACGCCATCCGCACTGGCGGTGAGGATCTCGAAGCCATCCTCTCCGGTGTAGCCGGTCCGCGCCACCAACACATCGACCTCCGCCAGGGACATCTCGGCGAACCAGAAGGATCGCAAGGAAGAGAGGTCATCTCGGATCATCCCGGCCAGGATAGCGCCGGCCCTCGGGCCCTGCAGGGCCAGCAGCGCATAGTCCGCGCTGCAGTCCCGGATCTCACAGTCCGGCCCGGCCGCGTCACGCATCCAGTCGAGATCGGTGGCGGTGTTTCCCGCGTTGACCACGGCGAGAAAGCGCTCCTCGCCCCTGCGGTAGACGATGAGGTCATCGATGACGCCTCCCGTCTCATCCAGCATCGCGGTGTACTGCGCCTGACCAGGGCGTAGCGCTCGCACATCATTACAGGTCAGACGTTGCAGGGAAGTCAGCGCACCGGGTCCCTCCAGTTCGATCTCGCCCATGTGACTGACATCGAACAGACCCGCCGCTGTACGCACCGCATTGTGCTCTGCGATGACGCCCGCGTACTGAACCGGCAAGTTCCATCCGGAAAACGGAACCATGCGCGCGCCCGACGCGACATGGACGTCATGCAGAGGGGTGGAGCGCAGGATCCCTGACTCGTTCATGAATCTTTCCCGAGAGGTCAAAAGGGTGCGGAAAAGTAGCACACCGCAGAGAAACGTGTCAAGAAAAGCGTTGCTGCACCTTGCACTTCCGCGTCCGATCTTCATATTTTAGCGAGGGGCAATCCCGCGACCCGTCCAGGAGGTGGCTGGAACTGGCCATAACCAGCGAGACCCGACCCCCCGGGGACGCCATGGACTCACCCGAAGAATACATCAGGAACTGTCCCCGTTGCCTGTGCGAATACGACGCGATGCAGGCCGCGTGGTGCGCCTGCGACCCCCACCCCAGCAAGCTATGCCCGTTCTGCCTCAGTTGCCTGTGCGAGACATCGGGCGAATGCGAGATGTTCTGGGCCGAGGCGCCGGCCAGCCTCCTGGAGGAGGTCGAGCGCCTGAAGAATTGCCACATGCTGCTTGGCGACCTGATGCGGCAGGCCGGCGTGATCACCGGCGAGCAGATGGCCAGCGGACTGGAGCGACAGAAGGAGACAGGGCTTCGCTTCGGCGAGGCGATGGTCTCGCTGAAAATCCTCAGCAAGGAGACCATCGACGAATTCCTCAGGCTACAGGAGAGGGTGTCCACATTTGACCTGTCACGCGTCTTCGTGGATCTGCAGCTGGTCCAGCAACTGGGAGTGGACTTTTGTCGCGGCAAGGGCATCCTGCCGCTGCAGAGGGAGAGCTTCCAGGGCCGCACGTTGCTGACATTGGTGATGGTGGATCCTGCCGATCTGGCCACCCTGGAACGGGTGCAACAGACTGCCGACTGCCATGTTCTGCCTGGTCGGGCGACGCAGCAGGACATCCTGGCCGTCCTCAACGCCCAGATTCCGAGTAACTAGCAGTCCGGTGAAAAACCCTCACGGAGTCAGATGCGTGGATTTCGCTCGAGATCAAGGCGCGCAACCGAGGCTGTAGTACCGCCACAGGGAGGTTTCGCAACGCAGAGATCGGGCGAAAGGCGCGTGTCCGGCGACAGCGCGGGTTCTTCACCGGGCTGCTAGCGACGGTCGTCAAAATATTGCACCACGGCCCGGTGCAACGACTCCACGGTATAGTCCTGCGGCAGGACGGCCACCTGGAGACCCCCCCGTGTGGCGGTCCCTGCGGTGATGGGTCCGATACAGGCCACTACCGTCCTTGCCAGCAACTCCTCCACCTGCCCCGGCCCTACCAACTGGATGAAGTGGTCCACCGTGGAGGACGAGGTGAAGGTGACCAGGTCCACCCTCTCCTCGAAAGCTTCCTGCAAGCGCGGGGCGGTCCCTGGAGGGATGAGGCTACGGTAGACCGGCACCACATCCACCGTGGCTCCCAGCCGGCGCAGCCGGTCGGGGAGGACGGCGCGTGCCTTCAACGCCCGCGGCACCAGGACGCGCAACCCGTCCAGACCTGCCGGCCTGGCGGCTACCACCGCGTCCACCACGCCTTCTGCGCGGTACTCCTCCGGAACGATCTGCACGTCGAGAGCGCGCGAGCGCAGCACCTCCGCGGTGGCAGGTCCGATGGCCACCAGCTGCAGTGCGCCGAGTTCCTTCTCGGCGTGTCGGAGCGCCTGCATGCGCCCCAGGAAGCGCTCCACACCGTTGGCGCTGGTGAAGATGGCCATGTCGTATCCACTCAGACCGCGCACGGCCGCGTCCACGGTCGTCCAGTCCTCGGGCTCGACGATCTCCACGGTGGGCACTGCCAACACGTCTGCACCGGAGTTCTGCAGCAACCGACACAGGGCCACTGCCTGCGCCCGGGGCCGGGTGACCAGGGCGCGCACATCGTTCAGCGGCCGGCTCGGGGTCATGTAGCACCCCCGGGTCCCGCGCCATCCTCCTGCAGCAGAGCACCGCCTCCCTGGTCCAGGATCTTCCGCCCCAGACCCTGCCCCAGCTCCTCCGGGCGCGCCGCATCGCCGCGGAGCTCGTCGCGAATCAACGCCGTTCCATCCGCCCGTGCCACGACACCCATCAAATGAAGCTGACCGTCCTGCAGCCGGGCAAATCCGGCGATGGGGACACGGCAACCTCCTCCCAGAGCACTCAGGAAGGAGCGTTCCGCTGTGACCGCGGCAGCCGTGGGTTCGTCCTGCAACGTGCGGGCGGCTTGCACCGCCTGTGGATGATCGCCCCGCACTTCGATCCCCAGAGCACCCTGTCCCACCGCCGGCGTGCACACCTCCACCGGCAGGGGAACACGCGCAACGTCCAGGCCCAGCCGCGTGAGTCCGGCTACCGCCAGCACCACCGCATCGTAGCGCCCGTCCAGCAGGTGGCGGACCCGCGTGTCCACGTTGCCCCGTAACGGCTCGATGCTCAGGTCGGGCCGGTGCGACAGAAGCTGCGCGGCGCGCCGTGGAGATCCGGTGCCCACCCGCGCGCCCGGCTCCAGATCGTCCAGCCCACGGCCGTCGACGGTGACCAGCGCGTCCCGGGGATCCGCTCGTTCTGTGATGGCGGCAAGAGACAGCCCCGGCGGAAACGAGTCCGGCAGGTCCTTCATGCTATGAACCGCCAGATCGATACGCCGCGCCAGCAAGGCCTCCTCGATCTCCTTGACGAAGAAACCCTTGCCCGGAAGTTGATCGAAGGGAATGTTCACTGCCTCATCGCCCTGGGTGCGGATCACCTGGATCTCGATCTCGAGACCGGGCATGGTCTTGCCGAGTGTCTCCTGCACCCAACCTGCCTGCCACAGAGCCAGCTTGCTTCCCCGGCTACCCACCACCAAGCGCATCAGCCCGTCTCCTCTCCCTTGCCCACCGAGCGCTCCCCTTCATCCGGCCCGGCCGCTGTGCTATCCGCCAGGCCGAACAGCTTGCGGATCATGTCCACGCTGCCGATTCCATCCACCGACCCCGCCTGTTGCTTGAGAAACCGGATCGGGCGGTGCAAGACCTTGTTGATCAAGGTCGTGGTGAGCTCCACCACAAGCTTCCGATGCTCCGGCTGCAGATCGCGAAGGCGGGCGTCGAAACGCGTCAACTCCGATTCCCGCACCCGATGCAACTCCTCCCGCAGGGCGACGATGGTTGGAGCCACCTCCTGCGAACGACACCAGGAGAGGAAAGACTCCGCCTCGACCTCCACCATCTTCTCGGCCTCCTCGGCTGCCATCTTGCGCTTCTTCAGCCCCGCATCCGCCACATGCCGCAGATCATCCACGTCATACAGGTAGATATTGTCGATGTTGTTCACCGAAGGATCGATGTCACGGGGCACCGCGATATCGATGAGGAACAGCGGACGGTTCCTGCGTCGGCGAATGATCTCCACGACATCCTTGTGGCGCAGGACGAATTCCGGCGCGCTGGTGGAGGAGATCAGAATGTCAACATTTTCCAGGCACTCGCGCAGACATTCGTAGCGAACCGCTTCCCCATCGAAGGCGCGCGCCAGCTCCTCCGCTCGGTTGTACGTCCGGTTGACCACATAGATGCTGCTCACGCCGTGCGACACGAGGTGCCGGGCCGCGAGCTCTGCGGTCTCGCCCGCTCCCAGGATCAGGACCGATTTGTCGTGCAGCTTGCCGAAGATCTGATGGGCAAGCTGCACCGCGGCAAACGATACCGACACCGGGTTGCGTCCGATATTCGATTCCGTCCGCACCCTCTTCGCCACCGAAAACGATCGTTCCAGCAGCGGACCGAGAGTGGGGCCCAGAGATCCTGCCTGCTGCGCGACATGATAGGCGGCCTTGACCTGGCCCAGGATCTGCGGCTCTCCCAGGATCATGGAGTCAAGCCCCACGCCGAGTCGGAAGAGATGGCGGATCGCATCCTTGTCGCGGTAGACGTAGATGCGCTGGTCCAGTTCCTCCTGCGAGAACGAACGCTCCCGGGCCAGGAACTCACGAATCGCCACAACAGCACGATCCTGGTCCTGGCGTGCCTCCACCAGGACCTCGGTGCGGTTGCACGTGGACATCACCAGCGCCTCGCCGATGGCGTCGCTGGCAACGAGGCGTTTCAGCGCCTCCGGCACCTTCTCCGGCGGGAAGTAGAGCCGCTCGCGAACCTTCAGATCGGCGCTGCGGTGGCTGACCCCCACCACCACCAGTTTCATAGCGTGAGCCCCAGCACACGTGCGAGGACGGCAAGGAACGCCACGATGGTCAGATACGCCGCCTTGCGGCCACGCCAGCCTCGAACCAGGCGGGCAAACAGGATCACCGCAAGAATGCTCCACGACAGCAGGGCGAACGTCTCCATGCCGCTGGATAGCCAGTAGAACGCCCGGGCGTTGGCACTCCACACCGCCCCCGTGATGATGGCCAGGGTCAGCAGCGGAAAGCCCCACAGCAGGGCGAGGTGGCCGATCTGGTCGCAACTCACCAGCGACGGCAGGCGACGCAGGATGCGACCGGGTCGCTTGGACTTCAAGCGACGCTCCTGGACCAGGTAGAGGACGCTCGCCCCGAAGCCCAGGAAGATCGCCGCAACCCCCAGCGTGGCCACGCCGATGTGGAAGAAGCGTAGTCCCGGCTGCACCTCCTCGGGGACTGCGACGGCGGCCCGCGGCAGGTAGTTGGAGATCAGCTCCAGCACCACCGCCAGCGGCAGGATGATGACGCCGAGCACCTCCAGGCGGTACACGAAGGCGGCGATGAGGTAGGCGAATACCACCGCCAGCGCCAGGAACGAGATGCGCTCGGGCGTCGATTCCAGCGGTACGCTGCCGCGCAACCACCAGGAGCGGACGAACGACACCAGATCGAGTGCCAGACCGGGTGCAGCCGCCAGCGGAAGCCAGCGCAGAAGGCGCTGCTTGGCTGCCAGGAGGGCGGTAAAGGCCAGTATGACGCCGAGCATGTAAAACCCCAGCGCCAGCCGTAACAACAGCAAATCAAGATCCACGTGGTCTCCACCGAATTTCTGGCCGGGAGGGAGCCTGGCAGTGGAAGTGTACTACCACCGCAACAGGCTCTCAAGCTTGCGCTGGCCAGGCCTGGAGCGACGTCATCAACGCTACCGCATGGGCCTCAGGGACGCCACTCGCCGCTATCCCGGTGGAAGAAACGGATGCGCATGCGGGCCGTGGCGCCGAACAGCACCAGCGCTGCCAACCGTCCGTCGCGGTCAGTGAGATACACCGTCCCCGGGGTGACGCTGCCCAGGGCCGAGAAGGAGACGATATCGGAGCGGCCGAACCGGATGGGATCTTCACCCCCATTCAGCCAGCCCCGTGAAGGGGGAACTCGTGGGATGGGATCCCCGGCAGGCAGACCGAAGTACACGCCGGGGCGGCCCTCCTGTGGACGGTAGACGCTACCGCTGGGCCGGTCTCTCCCCGCGATGATGTCGGCACTGCGGATTCCGTCGGAATCCCCATCCACATAGGTCACCACCCGCCAGCCTTCCCCCTCCGGCTCGAATCGCAACCCCACCGACGCGTGGCCGGCCACGGCACGCCAGCGCGCTGCCATCATGCGGCGCGACAGTTCCGCCACCGCCGAGCGCAGCCTGGCACGGCCCAGTCCCTCGCGGATGGGGCCCACGCCGATCCCGGCCAGCAGCCCGAGGAGCACCACCACGACCAGGATCTCCAGCAGCGAGAGTCCTGCGGGAGAGCCGAGGATGGGGCGAGGAGTCCTCATCGTCCTCCCCACCCCCCGGGTTGTCACTTACCGGTCTTCTTGCCCACCGTGACCAGATCCTTCAACATCTGGAACTTCTTCTCGCCGATGCCGCGCACATTCATGAGATCCTCGACGCGCTGGAACGGTCCGAGCTTGTCGCGATACTCCAGAATCTGGGCGGCCAGGTACGGCCCCACACCGGGAAGCGACTCCAACTCCTCCTGGTCGGCGTGGTTCAGGTCCACCTTCGGCACGTCCTGTGCCAGGGCTGCGGGGATCAAGAGAGAAACCACCAGAAGCGACAACAGCACCAACGGTGCGATGACGTGACGTGAACTGCGATGGAAATGCATTGCTACCTCCTTGGATGAGATTGCCGACCACCGGCCGGCGAATGAAATGAGGGCCGGGCGTTCTTCCTCCATCCGGCCCGTTCGGACGGCTCGAAGAAGCCCGGCCCAACCCTTGCTGACGGTGTCCGCTCCTGTCTGGACCTCCTTTCTCTTGGTCGAGGCGGGTCGGGCTCCGGGCAATAGCCGGAGCCCGACCCGCAGGTTGTGGATACCGCCGGGCGCGAGGAACGATGCCTGTGAGAGAGGGCTGATAGCCGGCAAAGTCCCCGCCACCCGGCAGCATGGGAATCTCAGTTGAAGGCGTTCTTCCTGTGTGCGGTGGACACCGAAGCGCGAATCCCGCGTAACCTGCCTCCGGCCAGGGCCATGAGGCGGCGCTCCAGCGCCGCAGAGCTGCCCATGAAGAAGACAAAGCCGTTGTCCAACGCCTCGAGGCGATAGGCGCGTTCCTGCGTCAAGACGAAACGGCGGGACCCGATGGTCAGCTCCAGCTTCTCGCCGAGCAGAACCTCGAGGATCCAGTGCGCCACGCGGGACGACGAACGAGCGCTGCCTCCTCGACGGTCTACCGGCGCGGTGTCGCTCCGTTGCCTGTTCTCGCCCATCGCCACCTCCACTCCGTTGGTCATGCCACGGGCACCTAGAGCAAGTGCGGTGCCAGCACGAGGTGGGGCGTCAGGAATGGTTACAAACTGAAGAAAACAGGGAGGTTGGGAGCAGGGGGACGGGCAGCATGCTGCTGCCGGGTGCGGTCACCCGCAACCACCGTTCGTGGCCCGCGATCGCAGGCGAACGGTGGCATGATTCCTCGGAGGGGCGGCCTGGCTATTGCTCGAAGTGCTTCATGATGTCGAAGGAGATCACCACACCCATGAGGGTCACCAGGAAGATGAAACCCACCACCATGATGCGCTCCTTGACCTGCATGGTCAGGTCGCGCCGCAGGATGCCCTCGATGAGCAGCACGAAGACATGCCCGCCGTCCAGCACCGGAATCGGCAACAGGTTGAAGATGCCCAGGTTCAGGCTGATGAAAGCCATCAACCCCAGGTAGACCTGGGCGCCTGCGCGGGCCGCCTGCTCGCTGAACTTGTAGATATCGATGGGACCGGACATGGACCGAAAGGATAGCTTGAAGGTCACCAGCTTGCGCAACGAGGTGAACAGCAGGCCCGTCTCTCGCCGGCACCTCTGCAGACTGGCCAGTAGCGCATTGCCGGGATCATAGCGGATCAGCTGCCGCTCCAGGGTGAGCACCACGCCGATCCACGCGCCATCCTCCTTCTCCGCCGGGCTGACGGTGAGGTGCACGGGTGTGCCGTCACGATCCACGAGCAGTTCGAGGGGAGCTCCTGCGCTGGCCTTGATGCTCTCCATGATCGCCTCGGCGTTCGCCCGCCATCCGCCGTACAGCCGCTCTCCACCGATTCCCACCACAAGATCCTCCGGCTGCAAGCCGGCGCTCTCGGCAGGCGAGCCCTCCTCGACGCTCCGGATCATGACGGGGATGTTCTCGCCTATGCCCAGGTATCCCATGCGATAGCGCTCCAACGGGTCATCATGCGGCGGGATCCCGATACGCACAGGAAACACCAGCTCCTCCCCGGCGCGCAGCAGACGGACATCCATGTCGGTATTGGGGTTCAGGCGCACCTGGGTGATGTACTCGTCCCAGTCCGGCACTTGCGCATCACCCATGGCCACGATGATGTCTCCAGGGCGAATGCCCGCCTCGGCCGCAGGCGACGCTTCCTGCACGCTCCCCACCACCGCCTCGTGCCGTCGGAAAGCCGGTTCCTCGATGCCGGAGATGAACATGCCCCAGTAGATGAACACCGCCAGCAACAGGTTCATCACGGCGCCCATCACCAGGATCGTCAAGCGCACCGGCTTGGAGCGGGACAGGAACTCCTCGCCACTGCCGGAGAGCTCCTCGTCCGGATTCTCGCCCATCAT